>Ga0157369_10004722_pt1 | contig 16019 bp, 16 predicted proteins | sample C25metaG_FD_113461 | JGI IMG/M metagenome (GOLD analysis project Ga0157369, IMG submission 113461) | Corn rhizosphere microbial communities from Kellogg Biological Station, Michigan, USA - C2-5 metaG | ecosystem: Host-associated > Plants > Roots > Rhizosphere > Soil | place: USA: Michigan... | reverse complement strand
TCCCGGTATGTCCCATTGTCCATCGGACAACTCGAACAGGGAGCGGCCGTGCGCTTTCGCCGCGTCCTCCCCGAATACTTCGTAGAAACAGCGACTACCGGCGAGAAGGTGAAGCGTGTCATCCAGGACAAGAAACGGCTCCGGAAGCGTATCGACGATCGCCAGCGCAAGGGCTTGCGCCTCCGCTCGATCACGAAGCTCCTTCATTCGGTTTTGCTCCTTGGGATAGCTGCCAGACAGACCTGAACCACGCAGCTACCGGAACCCTCCTTATGGGCGCTCTACTTGGTCTGAGCTGGTCAAAATTGACCATCGAGGCCCGGAAAAGCTTTAGTACAGACTAATCGGCGCCTGAGTTGACCAACGCGCGTTGATATCAGCGGGCCCTTCTTTCTGACCCATGATTGAAGCGCCGGTCGGCCGTTAGGGGCTGGTAAGGATCGATGATGCCAAAGAATCAGAAGGCCGCAGCCTTTGACGCGGACGCCTTTTTGGAGGCGATGGGCCGCGGCCGCACGGTTTCCAAGTGCCAGCCGCAGGAGGTCATCTTCTCGCAGGGTGATCGGGCCGACAGCGTCTACTATGTCCGGAGCGGCAAGGTGAAGCTCAGTGTCACCTCAGCGAACGGCAAGGAGGCGGTGATCGCCGTCCTCGGGAACGGCGACTTCTTTGGAGAGGGAACCCTGATTTCTCAGCCGGTCCGCCTCGCGACTGCGACCGCGCTGGAGGAGTGTACGCTTGATCGCGTCGATAAAGCGAAGATGCTGCGGGTGCTGCACGAGGAGGCGCGGTTCTCGGATCGCTTCACCGCTCATCTTCTGACCCGCAACAGTCGCGTCGAAGCTGACCTCGTCGATCAATTGATGAATTCCAGTGAGAAACGCTTGGCCCGCACGCTCCTTCTCCTTGCGAACTTCGGTAAGGAAGGCAAGCCGGAGCCAATCACCACGAAAATCAGTCAGGAGACTCTGGCCGAAATGGTCGGGACAACGCGGCCGCGGATCAGCTTCTTCATGAACAAGTTTCGGAAGCTAGGTTTCATCGACTATAACGGAACGCTCAAGGTGCATAGCTCATTGCTAAGCGTCCTCCTCCGAGACTGACGAGCGCTACGCATACGCCCCGCCGCTTTGGTCAATTTTGAACAGCGGCTATTTTCCGACGCCGCTAGTGACCTTCGCATGGCAAACGAAATTTCCGATTACGAGCACCTATGCGACGAGGAACTCGCCGCCGCCGACCAGGCCGAGTGCAAGGACGCACGGATCGAGCATTTGGAGCAAGCCTTCCGGTTCGCAAAGAAAGCCTCGACCGAACGCGCGGCCCGCATCGTGAGCGCACACGTCAGCACGTAAGTCGGCCCCGCGCGATCCGGTATAGCCAACGAGCTCGAAGCGGAAGAATCTTCAGTTTGTTCGCTGTCGGAGGGCCGTCGGAGTGGGCAACCTTCGACGGCTCTTTTTGACCCGATGTCGCTCACCTGTGGGCAGTGAGACTCGACGGTCAATCAGGGAGTAAATTGACTGACCGCAACGAGGACGCTCTACAATTGCGCAAGGACGAGCAAGCATTGCTCATGGAGTTGCGTGCGGTTCGCCGGAAGCGACGAGCGGAAAGGACACCGGAGGCACGCCTCCGCATTACGGCCGGACAGCGGATCGCAGATGCCGTCGCAGCAACAATGGGGTCTTGGCGCTTCATTATCATCCAAAGTACCATTTTACTGCTGTGGATCGCTTTGAACGTTTCCGCATATATTCAGCGCTGGGATCCCTACCCATTCATTCTGCTTAACCTCGCACTCTCGTTCCAAGCCGCATACGCGGCCCCATTTATCATGATGAGCCAGAACCGACAGCAGGACATCGATCGCACAAAATCGGCCGCTGATTACCAGGTCAATATAAAGGCCGAGCTGGAGATCGAACTCTTGCACGACAAGATCGACGAGCTTCGGACCAAGGAAGTTCTTGCCCTCACCCAGGCTGTTCAATCGCTGACAGCGGCGCTGGAAAAAAGGAAGACTTAGGGGTTCACCGTTGGCTACCGGAAAATCCACCCGCCGACGGCCAAGAACATGGCTGCGGTGCTCAATCCCGCAGCCCAGAGAAGCAGCTCGGACGCGAACTCAGCTTGATCGCCCTCGATTCCGGTGCGGCCATCGGTTCGCTGTGATCGGGGACCACGGATCAGTTTGACCCACGCGACAGCCGCCATCAGCAGCAAGGCTGCCGCTAAAGCTCCTAAGATGTTGCCGGCCTCAACCATTCTTTGCACACGGAAGCCCGCCATTCTTGCGGTTTACCATGATCGGTGGCGGCAAGATGTCCGCGAGGCTCCTTTCCGGCAGCTCAGCCGACATAGCCTTCAGGCTGTAGCGGCCGGCCAAATCATAGTGTGCGAGACGGGCTTCAGAGCTGGTCGCATGGCGAGCCATTCGCACTGACGTCCTTTTGCGGCCGAGCCAATATTCTTGTTCCATGATGATCTCCTACACGAGCGTAGGGGCCCGACATCGCATGGCGGGCCCCGCGCGTTTTTCGCCCAAAGGGAGTGCTCGCGAGTTAACCGCGAGCGCTGATTGTGCCGTGGTCGAAGTTGAGGCTCGTGACTGCGCCGCGCCAGTCGATCTTACACGTGAAGCGGTAGTCCATTCCCGCGGCGCGATAGCCATTATTGGCGTAACCGTTGCGGGCGTCATTACTATCGTTGTAGCCGGCATGGCGCTGGTCATCGACGCGCGGCTGATTCCAGCTCGTGTTGCCATGGCCGATGTCGGACGAGGCTATCCCACGGACCTTCAGCGCTCCGTTCGAGGTGCGCTGCACATCGGTAATGCCGACCACGCGGAACATTCTGCCGTTATTACTCTGCGCGTAGGCGCCATTGTGCCCACGCTGTCCAAAAGTGTTGCCATAACCGTTATAGCGCTGATCGCTGTTTAACCGCTGCTCGGCCGAGCGGGCACACATCTCGACTGCGCCGCGCTGCGCCGTCTGCTCATAGCCATAATTGCCCTGCGGGTACTGACCGTAGCCAGTGACCGCACTGACGATGGCACCGAGGACACCGCCATTGGTGGTATAAGGCTCGGGAGCAGAGCGACCGTATGGAGTGCCATAGGGATCGACCTGACCATAGGGATTGATCTGGGCTGCCGCAGGAGCCGAGACCGCGGCGATCGCCGCCAATCCAGTCAAGGCGGCGGCAAGCTTCGTAAAGTTGGTCATCGAACTCTCCAAATCTTTATCGGCTCAGAAAGATATTCTGAGTTAAAAATAATCCATTGGATTGAATGGAATAATGTATAAACGGGTGGTTCTAACCAAAGTTCATAAATATATTATTCTTAGTTTACCTTCGTTTGCTCTTGTTATCCTCAGTAAGCAGCTTACCTACTTGTTAGCTACCAGTCGCAATCGACGGTCCTTGGCGCTTTAGTCGCTCCTCCGCCCCTCTTTTCACGCCTTCTAGCGGCGGACGCCATTCCGGCGCCTGCCAACAAAGGAATTCACGATGAAATATTTTGGAACGGTAACGTCGTTTGACCCGATCAAGGGCGTCGGCGAAATCAGGCAGGAAACTGGCGGTGACGACTTGCGTTTCGAGAAGTCAGCCATCTCCTGGGGAAATAACACTCCCCCGACGGTTGGCCAGCGCCTGAGTTACGACCGCGGCGCAAACAGCGAGCGCCAGCCGCGCGCGCTAAACCTGCAGACGATCTAATCGAAACGGGCGGGCGCTTCGGCGCTCGCCAACATTGCCGCATTCGCAACGAAGGACACTGAAATGAAACAGTTCGGAACGGTCCAGTCGTTCGATGAGACGACCGGTCATGGGTTCATCCACCCGCGGAATGGCGGGCGTGACCTAAGCTTCGACAGAAGTGAGATACTCTGGGACCCGATGGTGTCTCCCGCGGTCGGCACGCGACTATCTTATCGCGTAAGTGGCAGGAATGGCGAAGCCAGCGCGATCGACCTCGAGATGGCGGCGGCGGTCGCGAAACCTTCGGCACGCAAATCTTTCAGTGTCTTTCGATCAGCCGCAGAGGAAGCGGCGACGACATCCGAACAGCACGAGTGGGACAACGAAGGCGGACATATGAGTTCCACGAGCGGACTCGTCGTCAGCACGCCGGGCGCGGAGCTGCCTTACAAGGTGATCCTCAAGCACGAAGGCACGCCGGACACGGAGCTCGCCTTCCGCACGATCCGGGAGTGTGAGGCATTCATCCGACGCAACACGCCGAACCCGAGGCCCGCCAGCACGCTCCTCGACCAAGGAGCATCTATGCAATGATGGTAAGGACCCGCACATCAAACCATGGAAAATCCGATGATCGAACATACATTCATAGGAGACTGGCGACATGTCGCCTTGCCGCTTGTGATGACGGCTATCGTGACGGTGGTTGCGGCGACCATGGCGTTTTCGCGCTTCAGTTAAGATCTCCAAGACCTTGAGAGCGGCTTAAACTCAAAGCTGTTGAGCCGCTCTCCTCTCTCTTTTCGTTTTAGCTTTGCAGACGCCTTGCCACACTACGACTGCTGGAATGCGCAACATGGAGGCTGAATGAGCAAATTCAAAATCGCAATCGTTGAGCGCGGCCAGGAAGCGCTTTGGCGCGCCTATTGGATCAGTAGCGGTTCCGAGGGGCCTGCCGAAGAGGCACCTGATGGCCTAGGCCGTACTGAAGTCGTGGAAGCCGCCACAGTGGACGAGGCAATTGATGCAGTTCAGCGACAGCACCCGGATTGCACCGTGATGCTCGCGGGCGGAGAACATGTTTCCTGAAGCTCACGTCGGGCTTCCTAAGCGGAGCCGCCGAACGTCCGCAATGCGTGGAAAGCTGCCATTTCATTGGCGGCAATGAACAGCAGTATGTTAGGTAGTATCCTGCAGGCGTGATGCGTAATCACCGATCTCGCTCGGCCATTCGGGGATACGTGGTGCCCAACGCGCTGACTCGTCGACTTGAGGAATACGTGTCTTTCACAGATGCTGATCGTGAGGAGCTGGCGCGCCTTTGCGCCCAGGCAACGCGCACGATCCAGGCGAAACGCGACCTCATCAGCGCGGGCGATGCGCCACGTGCGGTCGCTATAATTCTAGATGGTTGGGCCTGTCATTATCGCAATTTGGAGGATGGCAGTCGGCAAATCGTGGACTTTGCCATTCCGGGTGACCTTTGCGACCTCAACCTCTTCATCCTCGATCGCATGGACCATTCAATTGGTGCGATAACTAGGCTCAAGGTGGCAGAGGTGGGACGGGAAATATTCCATCGCATCGTTACCAACTACCCCAACATTACGACCGCGCTTTGGTGGGTAGAGTTAGTGAGCAAATCGATTCATCGCGAATGGATCGTCAACGTCGGCCAACGCTCCGCGCGGCAACGGATAGCGCATCTGCTTTGTGAGATGTTCCTGCGCCTGGAGTCCGTCGGACTGACCGATGGTTTTTCCTGCGATTTCCCACTCACGCAGAACGACATTGCCGAAACGACGGGCCTGACCTCGGTTCATGTGAATCGATCGATTCAGGAACTGAGGCGCGAGGGCCTGATTGTGTTCGAAAGGTATAGGCTGACCATCCCCGACATGCTTGCGCTACAGGGCGCGGGGCTTTTCAACCCGGATTACCTCCACATCAAGCGTCTCAATCGGCATACAGATAGCCGTCGAAAGGAAGGGCATTAAACCACTCGCGGTTATCGAAATTCAGTCCTTAACCTGGACTACATCGCCAAAGTGGATCGTGCCAATGGACCGGTTGTTCTCGCCGCAGACGACGATGCGATGCCCGAGCACGAGGCAACCGTCTCGAACGCTTTGAGCCGCCATTTCAGTTGCTGCGATGTGGCCCCGCCGGAGTGCTTCGGCTTCGTCTGGCAGTTCCGTCCCTTCACTGTCCCAGACATCTTCATCATCGAAGAGATGAAAATAGAATCTTTCCACAGGGCATCAACGAACGCGCTGAGCCAAAGACCCAACGGCTGAAGAATGAATGCCAACAGGGGCTCGCTTTCACCGCAACTTTGGGTTGAAAGATGGCATAAGCGGAATGTCCGCTCACGGCCAAGTTCGGTCATTGGATCGCGTTCGCCTTCTAAGGGCCTACTAAAGCCATCGGCTTGCCGAGTTTCGCAGTACTCCGAGGTGCTTGGCCGCGCCGAGCTTCTAATCCTTAGTTAGCGGGTCGGACACATCGAAGGTCGCTCAGACTGGCCAATCCGCCGGACTGCCCGGTTGTTCATTCGAGCGAACCCGATGAGCAGCCGCCAACTCCTCAGGACTGAGAAAGTCGCTCGCCCAAGATGCATCGGGGTGGCGCTTTGCAGCCTCCTCGAGAACCCATCGTGCAAGCCCTCTTCCGGGCCCTGTAATCCCGTACTTCCTCAGACGTGCCATAAACTCAAGTTGCTCAATCGCCCACTGCTTGGACTTCTCCTGAGCCTCCCTCAGCTGCTCTTCCTCGGCCAGCTCCTGGAGCAACTCCTCTCGAGTGGGAGGCCGACCCCGCTGATGGCGCTCATGCATGATCACAAGCTCGTTAATCAGCTTGATCGCCTTGAAATCACCCTTCGCAGCGGCCTCAACGAGCTTGTGATCGATAATTTCGGACAACGGCTTGCGCACGCGCCGGCCGTCAGGACCGGCTACCCAGACTTTCTTCTTCAGCATCTTCTGAAGCTGGGATTCACGCGTTGAACCCTTGGGTCGACCATGAGGATTGGGAGAAGGGTCACCCTTCTTGAACCAGTGCTCCTTGGGCGGTTTGCCCTTCCCAACAGCATAGGGCTCCTGGGACAGCTTACGCGGCATCGGCGGTGTCCCTGCGATGGAGTGCTGACGTGAGCGCCGCCTGCCGCTGCTCGAACGTTTCGCCGGTCCCGTCGAGGATCGGCTGCCCACCCGTCATGGCGATCCACCGCTCGAGCGCTACGTCGACATAAGCGGGTTCAATCTCGAGTCCCCGCGCCCGACGGCCGATGAGTTCGCACGCAAGCAAGAGCGTCCCACTGCCGAGAAAACCATCAAGCACGATGTCGCCGCGGCGCGTGACGTCCTGAATCGCATCTGCGACCAGCCCGGTCGGCTTGACGGTCGGATGCAACGCGAGGTCCTCGCTCCTGCTGCCGACGAAGCTGTTGACGCTAGCATAGTCGAACACATTGCACCTATTGCGTCCGTGCCGCCCCAGCTCGACCGCATTGAAGTGGGGCGTGTGGCCGACGCGGAACACGGCGATCAACTCGTGCTTCGACCGATAGAGCGAGCCCATGCCGGCGTTGCTCTTGTTCCAGACGCACAGGTTTAAGAATGCTCCGTAGAGCGCCCGCCCGACCGCGATCAGCTCCTGGATGTGACGCCAGTCCATGAACAGGAAATGGACTGCGCCATCGCGCGAATAGCTGATGAAAACTCGGATGAACTTACGGATGAACTCGATGAACTCCTCGGTGGTCATCTCGCCGGAAGCCATCTGGAACTCGCGATGGCGTCCTTTCGCGTTCGCGAATCCGTTGATGGTCACGTTATAGGGAGGATCGCTGACAATCGCATCCGCCCGCTCTCCGGCCATGAGCGCGGCAAGCGAACTGCCGTCGAGGAGGTCCCCGCATCCGATCCGATGCGGACCGCAGATCCAGACGTCGCCAGGCCTTGTTACAGGCTCCTGTGGGACAGCTGGAATGACCTCGTCGTCTGGGTCGGGATTCTCTGCGAGGACCGTATCGATTTCGCCCATCGCGAAACCGGTTAGTTCCAGGTTGAACCCTTCCGCCTGGATCTCTTCCAGTTCGACCCTCAGCAGGTCGGCGTCCCAACCGGCGTTCATCGCAATCTTGTTGTCCGCGATGCGCAGTGCTCGCTCCGCTGCGGGCGTCAGGCCGCTGAGGCGGATGACTGGAACCATTTCACGGCCCTGCAGCTTGGCAGCGCGATAGCGCCCGTGCCCGCAGATGATGACGGAGTCCTCTTCGACAAGGATCGGGTTGAAGTAGCCCGACCTATCAATGCTGTCGGCAATCTGCTGGACCTGCGTCTTGCTGTGGGTCCGGGGATTGCGGGGATCAGGCTTCAGGGCATTCAACGGCAGATATTCAATTACGTGGGCTTCAGACACGGCAGTCCGCCTTTCACTTTGCGCGGGAGCCAAAGGCTCTCGCAGGTGGTTCGGCGGGTTTCGATTTCGCTTATACAACGATCGTCTTAACGCGCCGGTTTACGGCGCCGAAAAATTCGCGAGGTGTGTCGCAGATTCCCTACTCCGGTGGATTCCTTTCCCTGTTATTGAATCGCAAGTCCCTGGAGAAGCGCGAGATTTCTGCCGATTCCCAAGCCCCATCATGCCGCTGAATGTCGGCGTTTCGCTGTATTTTCCCTGATAGCAGGGAAGAGAGCGGTTCGCGCATGACTACGCCCACCGCCAGGCGCTGTTCCGCGGGGGTCCGCAACGGACCACCTATATCGACTTTTTCCTCCTGAAATCTGACGCTTAGCCGACCAGCTCGGCCGCGGCCGTTCGTATCCGTCCAAGCCCATCCAGCGATTCGGAGGGGTCAAAACGAGGTACGCGAGGTCAGAAAATGAGGTATTTCAGGAGACTTTAGAATGCTCACCGAAACGCGAGTACGATCAGCAAAGCCGCGCCCGAAACCCTACAAGCTCACCGATGCCAATCGCCTCGTTCTGCTGGTGACGCCGACTGGCGGCAAGCTCTGGCGCTGGAACTACAATTACGACGGCAAGAATAAGACAATGGCATTTGGCGCTCATCCGCATGTGTCGCTCGCGGAGGCGCGGGCAAAGCGCGACGAAGCGTACACAATTCTCTGCGACGGCCGTGATCCGGCAATCGCCAGGAAGCTCCGGATCGAAGCGAACATCGAGGCGTCACGCCAGACGTTCGAGAGAGTCGCTCGCGAGTGGCACGACAACACCCAGTCTCAATGGGCGGGCCGTCACGCGGATGACGTCCTTCGCGGTCTCGAGCGAGACGTTTTCCCCGGCATCGGAAACCTCCCCATCGCCGAACTGACGGCGCCGCTCATCCTTGGCCTTCTGCGGGAAATTGAAAACCGCGGCGCAATCGAGACAGCTAAGCGGGTTCGGCAGCGTATCTCCGCCACGTTCGTCTACGGGATAGCCCAGGGGATTGTCAGCTATGACCCTGCCGAAAAGCTCGGTGCTGTACTCAAGCCGCTCCGCAAGGGTCGGCAACCTGCAATTACGGAACTCGCCGCGCTGCAGCGCATGATCCTCGCGACAGAAGAAGATCACGCTCGACCGATCACCCGCTTGGCTCTGCGCTTTCTGGCTCTCACGGCGGTGCGGCCGAATGAGCTCCGGGGAGCCAATTGGGCGGAGTTTGAGGATTTAGACGGCAAACTACCTCTATGGCGGATCCCGGCTTGGCGCCTGAAGGGCGATCTCGACCGGAAGGGCGAAATTGGCGGCGACCATCTGGTGCCGCTGGCTAAGCAGTCCGTTGCGGTGCTGCGGGCAATCTGGCCGCTGACCGGTGGAGGCGATCTCGTCTTCCCGAGTACTCGGCATGCACATCGTCCGATGAGCGAGAATGCAATCGGCTATCTTCTCAACCGAGCGGGCTACCATGGTCATCATGTCCCGCACGGCTTTCGGGCCGCGTTCTCAACAATCATGAACGAGTGGGCCGAACGTCAAGGCAAACAGCACGACCGCCAGATCATCGACCTCATGCTTGCGCATGTCCCGAAGGAGAAGGTCGAGGGTGCCTATAACCGGGCCGCCTACATGCCGCGACGCCGCGAACTCGCTCAGGCTTGGGCGAATATGCTGAGTGGTCGGCTGTCCGATCCAGCGGTGCTCATATCGCGGCCGGTCAGAGATGTCGGACAGCGTTCCCGACGGCGCCCGCCCGCTCCGGTGGGCATAGATTTCCGCTTCCCGGCAATCACGGGTGGACCTAGCCACGCTTTGGCACGTTCCCCTCGTCCGAAAGGCAGTATTTGAGTTGGCTGCGAATAGCCGAACACCAGCATAAGCGATCCAGCGAGCGGCAACCTTTTGGCCGACCATGAAAGCAGAACCAGCGGCAGGATGGTCTGGGCGAGCGGTTGTCGCACCCCTGTAGTCCCGCTGGAATGCTGCGCCTCTTCGCGAGATGCGGACGAAGGGCTCGTGACTTGTCAGTCCAGCCACCAACGGCGGGTCGTTCACCGCCGCACCGAGGAACGCGGTCTGCGTCGGCGCGTTCATCGACAAGTACCGGCCCGAGCGCCGAGGCCGGTCCTCAGGAAGATTTGCAGGATGTCTGAGACGAGATTGGCTTCGAGCGTCGATGAAGTCAGAAGACTTGAGCGACGACGAATTGAGGCGACGCGCGCAAATGACGCCGATGCCCTGGCGCCACTACTCCACGACAAGCTCATCTACATCAACAGCGTCGGCAATATTTACAACAAACGACAATATCTCGACGCGATCAGCAGTCACGGCCTCGCTTATGACCGCGACTTCGACGTAGAGGAGAGCGAGTGCAGGACCTTCGACGACGTCGTGATTTTCGCGGGCGTAATGCTTGGTCATTCCCGGCTTGATGGCGAACAGCAGGTTTTCCATTTCCGGTCGCTCAGCGTATGGTGCTTGGAGGGCGGCACTTGGCGAATGGTTGCCTGGCAATCTTCCTCGTCGTCGACTCCGAGGATTATTCAAACTCCAGCATATCTGTCTCAATCACCCCTGTCCCAACCGATTCCTGGATAACCGGGCTGGATCAGCAGCATCTCAAGTGCGCCCCTAGTTTCTCCCGCGCAAATTGAAAGCTAACGGCTCCCCTCACCTGTAAGTGCGCCGGCGCATGTTTGTCGATCGGCTCTGGCCGTCTAGAAGCGCCGAAAAGATGCAGGACAAGAGGCGCGAAGCGCTTACATCAACATGCGCCCCTCAAGCAGCTCGGCCATATGAATTGTCTTACGGCCGGTGTGCTGCTCAATCTGTTCCCGACAACTGAAGCCGTCGGCAATCACCAGCGTTTCGGCCGACGCGTTCCGAACGGCGGGAAGCAAAATGCGTTCGCCGATGGCCGCGCCCACATCATGGGTCTCGCAGGCGAATCCAAAAGCACCCGCCATTCCACAGCAACCTTGCGGCGGCCGCTCGACATCAAGCCCAAGCTGCTCGAGAAGATCCAGCTCCGATTTGAAGCCGATGACCGCGTGATGGTGGCAATGCGCCTGCACAAGAGCCTTTCCACCCCGACGCGGCTTCGGGAACCGGTCGAAGTTCTGGCAAATGAAATCCGTGATGTGGATAGTCAGGCTCGACAGCTTCACCGCTTCCTCGCGGTCCGGGAAGAGGCGTATCAACTCGTCCTTGAACGCCGAAGTGCAAGCTGGTTCAAGGCCGATGATCGGAATTCCCGAGCGGATTGTTTCGCGGAGCGCGTCGAACACATCTTCCCAGAGCACCTTGGCCGCATCGAGATAGCCCCAGTCGTACAGCGGTCGGCCGCAACAAAGCGGTCGCGGGGGGATCACCACGTCATATCCAGCAGCTTCGAGCAGGCGCGCTGCAGCCATGCCAGTCTGGGGCCGAAAATAGTTATTGAATGTGTCTGGCCACAGCATCACCTGCTCGCCGGAGGCGCCCGTAGATTGGAATTGCTTGCGGAATGAGCGAGCAGCAAACCGAGGCATCGTCCGCCGCTGATCGATCCCCGCGATCCACTTTGAGATCGCCGCAATTCCAGGCGACTGCATCGCAAAATTAGCAACCGCGGGCGCGAATTCGGCCAATCTCGCCCAACGATGGAGGAAAGCCATCGACCAAGCCGACCGCGGGCGCCGGCGATGACGGTAATGATGTCCTCGAAACTCCGCCTTCCACGTTGCAATGTCGACTCCGGTCGGACAGTCTTTCCGGCACCCCTTGCAACCGAGGCACAGCGAAAGCGCGTCTTCGACTTCGGTGCTGTTCCAACCGTCGCGAATCACTTCGCCTCTCACCATCTCGTGGAGCAGATGCGCCCGTCCGCGGGTGGAGTGCTTCTCCTGGTTGGTGACTAAATAGGATGGGCACATCACCTCGTTGCCGACATTGTGGCGTCTGCACTTGCCGACTCCGACGCAGCGGATCGTGTCTCGAGCGAAACCGCCGAGTGGCCGATAGTCGAACCAACTCTCGACCTCGGGGGGTTGGTACTCTGGGCCGAGGCGGATATTGGAATCGAGCGGGAACGGATCGACGACCTTTCCGGGGTTCATTCGCCCGAGCGGATCCCAGATCGCCTTGAACTCGCGAAACGCCTGGACGAGCTCCGGGCCGTACATGATTTCGAGAAGCTCAGCGCGGGACTGGCCGTCGCCATGCTCGCCCGATAACGATCCACCATAAGAAACCACGAGGTGCGCCGCCTCGGTTACGAAGCGGCGGTAGTTGGCTAGGCCCTCTTCGGTGCTAAGCTCAAAGTTGATGCGACAGTGCACGCAGCCGCCGCCGAAGTGCCCATATATCGCAGCCTCATATCCATGGCGATGCATCAGCGCGCGGAAGTCCCGAAGATAGTCGCCGAGCCGCTCGGGTGGAACCGCGCTGTCCTCCCAGCCGTCCCACCTTACCGGCTCCCCCGGAACGAAGGCCGTTGCACCGAGCGATGCTTCGCGATCGATCCACACCTGCTTCTGCTTGAGGGGGTCCGTAACGATTCGGCTGCGTTTGAACCCGCTCGCGACCTTCTTCGCGCGGTCAAGCGCCTCTGCCGCACTTTCGCCGCCCATTTCAACGATCAGCCACCCGCGCCCGTCAGGGAAGTATTGAAGTCCCTCCGGCGGCGCGTTGCTCTTCTTGACCGCGTCATAGAGAAGGTCGTCGAAGCCCTCGAGACCGCACGGTTTTGATTCGAGGATCCTGGGCGCGGCATCAGCGGCCTCATAAACGTCATCAAATGCAATGATCGCGAGCGCCCGGAAGGGCGGGCTGTCGATCAGTTTAAGCTCGGCCTCGAGCACGAGCCCGCAGGTGCACTCGGTGCCCGTAAGTGCCTGCGCCACGTTGAAATCGCTGCCGGGCAGCAATTTATCGAGATTGTCATAGCCCGAGACCCGTCGCGGGATTTTGGGGAACCGCTGCTCGATGAGTCCGGCGTATCGGTCGCGAAAATCGACCATCTGGCGGTACATCTCGCCGCGCCGGGTACCCCCTTCGATAATCGTTCGAAGCTCGTGCTCGGGCGTCGGGCCCACCTGCATCAATTCGCCCTCATAGGTGAGAATGGTGAGCCGCTCCACGTAATCCGATGTCCGGCCCGACATAACCGAATGGACGCCGCAGCTATTGTTGCCGATCATTCCGCCTAGCGTGTTGTGGTCGTGGGTCGCTGGGTCGGGTCCGAAGGTCAGGTGATGCTTCTCCGCCTCCTTGCGCAAATGATCGAGGATGCAGCCCGGCTGGACACGCGCAATCCGCCTCTTCGGGTCGATTTCGATAATCTTGTTCATGAACCGGGAGAAATCGAACACGACCGCGAGGTTGACCGTCTGACCGGCAATAGCGGTGCCCCCGCCGCGCGCGAGAATCGGAGCACCGTGCCGGCGGCAAATGTCCACGGCCTCGACCACATCGGTGATGCTCCGGGGAATGACGATCCCGATCGGTACCTGGCGATAGTTCGATGCGTCGGCGGCGTAGAGTGCACGCGCCTGCGGCCCGAATTCTACCGGGCAGGATAAGCTGCGTTGGAGCTCGTCCCCCAACGACTGGGCCAGATCGCGCGGGAAGAACAGGTAATCCGCAGCGACCCGTCCAGTGGAAGAATATTCGCGGACCCGCTCTCCAGTCCGGGTCACACGAGCTCGCGCACCGCGTCGGAAGCGAGCGTCAACGCGGTCTTCATTGCGTGCGGCGTGCCTTTTGCCAGTGCCTCGCCCATATGCATCGCCTGCTTGATCCCGATCTTTGGCGGCATCGGCGGCTCGAACGGGTCGACTACCGCTTCGATCAGGCACGGACCCGGCGTCGCGAGCGCTTCCCTGAGCTGTTCGCCGCAGCGCGCGGGATCCTCGATGCACACCGTGCTGATCCCGCACCCTTCGGCCACCTTGTTGAAGTCGATCGGTTCGAGCTCGCAGCCGAACTCTGGGTTGCCGAGGAACACCATCTGTTCCCATTTGATCTGGCCGAGCGCGTTGTTCTTGATGACGATGATCTTGGCGTTGAGGTCGTATTTCCTGAGCGTCACGAAATCGCCCATCAGCATCGCCGCCGAGCCATCGCCGATCACAGCGACTACCTGGCGGTCCGGGAACGCAATCGATGCGCCGATTGCGTAGGGCAGACCGCAGGCCATGCTGGCCAGCGTTCCTGAGCAGCTGAACATCATTTCCCCGCGTATATCGATGTGGCGCGCCGTCCAGGCGGTGATGGTCCCGCTGTCGGTGATCACGATCGCATCCTCGTCGAGCAACTTGTTGAGCTCGTGAGTGACAACCTGCGGCTTCATCGGCATGTCTCGCCGGGTGCCGCGCTCGGTCATCAGCTCGCGCCACTCGCGCATGTTCTTCTGCGCGCCTTCGAGAAATTTGCTGCTCTTGTTCTTCTTGAGCAGCGGCAGCAGCTCGGAAAGAACGCGCTTGCTGTCGCCGACGAGGCCCAGATCGACCGGATAGCGGAGCCCGATGCGCTTGGGATCGAGCTCGATCTGCACTGCTTTGGCTTGTCCTGGCTTCGGATAGAATTCTATGTATGGAAAGCTCGAGCCGACGATGAGCAAGGTGTCGCAGCTTTCGAGCGCCTCCTGCGACGGCTTCGTGCCGAGCAGGCCGACTCCGCCGGTGGTGTAGGGACTCTCGTCGGGCACGGCTTGCTTGCCGAGCAAAGGCTTCCCGATGGGCGCCTGCAGCAGTTCGGCGAGGGCGAGCAACTCCTGGGTCGCTCCGATCGAGCCGCGGCCGGCGAGGATGAACGGCTTTTCGGCCTGGTTCAGGATGTCGGCGGCGCGCTGGAGCATCTCCGGGTCAGGGAACTGGCCGCCGCGTGCCATCAGGTTGGAGACGTGGTGCGCGACATTGCGCTCGGACCGGTCCTTCACCTCCTGCGACTGGAAGTCGACGGGGATCATCACGTGCGTCGGCTGGCGGTAGGCCAGTGCGGTGCGGCAGGCCTGCTCAACCACGTCCTCGACATGGGCCGGGCCCATCACCCGCACCGAATAAGCCGTCGCGTCCATGAACAACTTATCGAGCGCAACGTCCTGCTGCGTGTAGGTTTCGATAAGGTCGTGGTGCTGCGCGCCGGTGATCGCCAGCACCGGCTGATTGTCGAGCTTGGCATCGTAAATGCCGTTCAAGAGATGGATTCCGCCAGGCCCGGACGTCGCGAGGCACACTCCCAATTTGCCAGTGAACTTCGCATAAGCGCAGGCGGCGAACGCGGCCGCTTCTTCGTGTCGCACCTGCACGAACCTGATCTTGTCCTGCTTCTGTCGAAGCGATTCGAACACTCCGTTGATGCCGTCTCCCGGGATCCCGAAGATCGTGTCGACGCCCCATTTGATCAGTGTCTCGACGAGAATATCACCGGCTGTCTGCGCCATGATTTGTGGATCTCCTTGTGACGACGATCAGCAACGGCGACTTCATGTGCCATAATCGCAGGGCAATTAGACACCCCCCGCTGTCGATAGGCGCGCTGAGCGATGACAGCTGGTCAAAATTGACCAGGAACAGGAGTTCCGAGCGCGCACGACGCCGTCAGTCATAGAGTAGGACGCTCAACAGCGAACTGTGCACCCTCAAAGTGCCATTATAGTCAATGAATCCGAGCTTGCGAAACTTGTTCATGAAGAAGCTGATACGTGGCCGGGTGGTCCCGACCATCTCTGCGAGCGTTTCCTGGCTGATCTTCGTCGTGATCGGCTCGGGTTTGCCCTCTTTACCGAAGTTCGCCAGCAGCAGCAGCGTTCGGGCGAGGCGCTTCTCGCTGGAGTTTAGCAACTGGTCGACGAGATCGGCCTCGGCGCGGCTATTGCGC
>Ga0157369_10004721_pt1 | contig 16021 bp, 10 predicted proteins | sample C25metaG_FD_113461 | JGI IMG/M metagenome (GOLD analysis project Ga0157369, IMG submission 113461) | Corn rhizosphere microbial communities from Kellogg Biological Station, Michigan, USA - C2-5 metaG | ecosystem: Host-associated > Plants > Roots > Rhizosphere > Soil | place: USA: Michigan... | reverse complement strand
TCGGTGCCGTGCTCGGGGTTGACTCCGTCTTCGCCCGTGTAGCCGCGGTAGCGCGCCCGGCGAGTGCGGGCGGCCACATCGGCGTCCTCGAACGGGCGCACCGAGCGCAGGACGTCGACCTTGCGGTCGCGCAGGTCACGTTCGCCCAGCGAGATCGGCGGCTCCATCGCCACCAGGCAGAGGATCTGCAGGAGGTGGTTCTGGACCATGTCCTTCAGCGCGCCGACGTGGTCGTAGTAGCCGGCCCGTCCCTCCAGCGCGAGCGACTCCTCCCAGATGATCTCGACCTGATCGATGTGAGCGCTGTTCCAGATCGGCTCGAGCACGCGGTTGGCGATCCGGGTGCCGAGCACGTTCTGCACCGTGGTCATCGCCAGGAAGTGGTCGACGCGGAACACGTGGCGCTCGTCCACGAGATCCGCCACCAGGCGATTCAGCTCTCGCGCGCTGTCCAGGTCCTCGCCGAACGGCTTCTCGAACACCACCTGGCTCTCCGCGGGGAGCCCCGCCTGCTTGAGCGCCGCCACCGCGGCGGGAAAGACCGCGGGCGGGAGCGCGAGATACACGGCCACGGGACCCTCGCCGGACAGGCACGCCTCGACACTGGCGGGATCGGCCAGGGCGAGCTGCCGATATCGCGTCGATCCCAGCAGCGCCGTGCCGGCTCCGGCGCGCTCCAGCCAGTCGGCCGCCCAGCTCCGGTACTGCTCGTCGTCCCAGTCCTGACGGCTGGCGCCCACTAGCTCGAAGCGGTCAGACAGGTCACCGCGCGCCAGCAGGGCGGCCAGGGCCGGAAAGAGGAAGCGGCCCGCCAGGTCGCCGGTGCCGCCGAATATGACGAGCCGGTCGATCACGTCAGTGCCCTCTCGCGAGCCTGATCCCAGCGGCGATCACGCCGATGTGACTGAATGCCTGCGGGAAGTTGCCGTAGAACTCCCCGGAGCTCGGATCGATCTGCTCGGGCAGGAGCCCGAGCGTGCTTGCCCGGGCGCACAACGACGCGTAGAGCTCCCCGGCCTGGTCGAGCTCGCCCTGCCTGACCAGGTTTTCGACGAGCCAGAAGCTGCACAGCACGAACGCGCCCTCGTCGCCGGCGATTCCGTCCGGCGACTCGTCGTGCAGGTAGCGGTACAGCAGGCCGTCGCCGGCGGAAAGGCGCTCTGCCACTGCTTTTGTGGTCGCCACCATTCGCGGGTCAGCGGCGGGCACCACCCGGCGCAGCGGCAGGGCCAGCAGGCTGGCATCGAGGGCGCCGCCACCGTCGAGATGCTCGCTCAGCGTCCCCGCCTCCTCGTCCCAAGAGGCGAGCACTCTGTCGCGCAGCTCGCCGGCGGCCTGTCTCCACTTCGACACCGGGCCGGGCAGGCCAAGCTTCTCGGCCAGGCTCGCGGCGCGGTCCAGCGCCACCTGGCACATCGCCGCCGAGTAGGTGAACACCCGACCCTCGCTGCGCACCTCCCAGATGCCCTGGTCCGGAAGACGCCACGCGTCCGCGGCCAGGTCCGCCAGGCCGGCCAGCCGCGCCCAGAGCGGCGCGTCGAGCTGTTGACCCCCGCGGACCCACTGATACGCGCAGTCGAGCACCTCGCCGTACACGTCGTGCTGGAGCTGGTCGGCGGCGCCGTTTCCCCAGCGCACCGGCGCCGACTGGCGGTAGCCGGCCAGCTCGCCATCCAGCCGCTCGTCGGGCACGGGGCCGCCGTCCAGCGCGTACATGATCTTCGGCGCGCTGCCGTGCTCGAAGGTGTCCAGCACCCAGCCGAGAAACGCTCCGGCCTCCTCCTCGAATCCGATCCGGCGCAGCGCGTAGACGGAGAAGGAGGCGTCGCGGATCCACGTGTAGCGGTAGTCCCAGTTGCGCACGCCGCCGATCGGCGCCGGCAGCGAGGAGGTAGGCGCCGCCACGAGCGAGCCGTTGCTCCAGTGATCGCACAGCTTGAGGGTGAGCGCCGCCCGGCGGACCAGGTCCGCCTCGGGTCCCTCATAGTGAAAGCCCTCCATCCAGCGCTGCCAGGAGCGGACGGTGGCGGCGAGCAACTCCTCCTCAGTGAAGCGGTGGTGGCGATGACCGCCCGCCCACGACAGCACCACGTCGAGGCGATCGCCGGCCCGCAGCTCGTGGACGGTGCTCAAACCCTCGAGCGGCCGGCTGGCGCGAAGGTGCAGATCGAGATCGGGGCGGCCCGGCGCCTGCACGGACAAGCCGGCCGCGGCCGCCGCCATCGAGGCGCCGCTCCGAGGCTCCAGCTCGACCCTGAGCCGGACCGACCCGTCGAGCACCACGGCCGAGCGGATCAGCTCCCGGTGCCCTGCCGGAGCGTCGTCGGTCAGGTCGGTTCCGGGACGCAACGCCAGGGCGTCGGTCACCGCCACCAAGCCGGTGGGACTGCGCAGCTCCGTGACGAGCACGGCGGTATCGGGCTCGTAGCGCTGACGGGCCTCTGTCAGCTCCTCGGGCGCGACGGTGAAAGAGCCGCCCCGGTCGTGGTCGAGCAGGCCGCAGAACAACGGCTCGGAGTCAAAGCGCGGAAGGCACAGCCACGGGATCCTGCCGTCGAGTCCGACCAGCGCCGAGGTGGTGCCGTCCCCGATCAGGCCCATGTCCTCGAGCGCGAGGTAGCCGTCGCGCCGCTGCACTGGGCGAAACGACGGATCAGGGTCAAGCACGTTCGCCCCTCCCGGTCATCTCGATTGCGCGGCCGCGAACACCACGCACGCGATCACGATCAGCGCCGCGGTCAGCCACACCAGCCTGGTCATCTGCACATGGCGCATGCCTCACACCATGTCGAATCGCTCGGTGTGCACGCGCTCGGGTGGCACGCCCAGCTCGGCCAGCGCCGCCTCGGCCGCGTCCATCATCGGGTCCGGGCCGCAGATGAAGAACTGAAAGCGCCGGTAGCCGGGCGGGAGGTGCCGCTCCAGGACGTCGGCCCTCAGGTAGCCGGTCTCGCCCGTCCAACTCCGCGGCGGCTCCTCCAGCACATGCACGACGCTCAGGCTGAGGTTCTCTTTCAGCCGCTCGATCTCCTCGCGGAACACCGCGCCGTCCCAGTCCCGGTTGGCGTAGAAGAGCAGCACGGGCCGCATGTCCTCGCGGTCGGCCATCGTCCGCAGCATGCTGATCAGGCCGGCGATGCCCACTCCGCCCGCGAGCAGTCCGAACCCGGGACCCTCGTCCTGATCGATCGAGAACACGCCGTGCGGGCCATCCACGTACACGGTCGTGCCGGGCTCGAGGTCGCTCACGGTCGAGGTGAAGTCCCCGAGCGCCTTCACGGCCAGCTCAACCTCCTCGCGCTCGGCGCTGGACGAGAACGAGAACGGGTGCTGGGTGATCGAGAACGGCGAGCGGCCGATCGCGAACCAGCCGAACTGCCCGGGCTCGAACCGAAAGCCCGCGCCCGGCGGGGGCTTGAGCACCAGCGTGGTGGTGTCGCCCAGCTCGGGCACCACCCGCTCGAGGCGCCAGGGGCGCGCCCGCGCGCGGCGGGGCTTGAGCAGGCGCACCCACACCAGCAGACCCACGAACGCGGCCGACATCAGACCCCACAGGATCTGCTTCCAGAGGCTGCTCACGTACTCGTTGACGAAGAAGATGTGAAGCAGCGATCCGACCACGAGCACCACCGCCAGCACGGTGTGGATGATGTGCCACGCCTCGTACGACAGGCGCAGCCGCCCACGCCAGACCGAGCTCACGATCAGGACGATCAGTGCCAGCAGCGCCGCCATCCCGAACCACACGAGCGCCGGCGCCGCGACGGCCTTGGCGGGAGTGACCTCGTCCCAGTGCGCCGAGATGCCGAAGTGGATGAGGATGAACGCCAGGCCCGCGTAGCCGATCTGGCGATGGAACTGCAGCAGCGCGTCCTGGCCGAACGGCGCCGCCAGCGGCCGGAAGCGAGCCACGAGCGCGAACTCAAGGCCCATCATCGCCAGTCCGGTGAATCCGAGGGCGACGGAGAAGTTGGTCCAGAAAGAGTGGTCCGGTTGCCCCGCACCGATCGCGGCGAACACGAGCGGCGCCAGGACAGCGCCAAGGTAGGCGATCACCCAGAAAACCGCCCGGACGGCGAGCGTCATCAGCGGGCAGGTTACGCCGCCGGTGGAATACTCGCCGCCGTGGAAGCTAGGGCGACCGTGCGCCTGTTCGCGTTGGTTGCCGCGGTCGCGCTGCTTGCGCCGGTCAGCGCGGGCGCCGCCGCCCCTGGCGCGCTGCAGCTCGCCGAGCGCTACTCGCCGGTGCTCATGTTCGAGCCACAGGCGCGGGAGTGCGGGGCGGGGGAGGCCTATCGGCCGGTGAGCGTGGACATCCTGCTGGGCCGCAAGGGCGTGGTCCTGCGCGGATCCGACGGCAGCGTGCTGAAGCAGGCACCCACCGCGGCGGACCTCTTTGGCCGGGGCGAGGGCGATGAGGTGGACCTGCCGGGCAGTCCGTTCAGGCCGGGTTGCCGCTACGAGCGCGACTACCGGAGCTGGAACGGCGACCGCAAGCCGGTCGCCTACGCGCACGTGGCCACCGATGCGGGCCACCCGGGCAAGCTCGCGGTCGAGTACTGGCTCTTCTACACGTTCAACGACTCCACGGGCAAACACGAGGGCGACTGGGAGAAGGTGCAGGTGGACTTCGACGCCGCCACGCCCGAGCAGGCCCTGGCGCGCGGTCCGTACCGGGTGGACCTGTCGCAGCACGCCGGCGGCGAGCGCTCGGACTGGGACGACCGCAAGCTCGAGAAGGAGGGCACGCATCCTCTGGTCCACGTCGCCACCGGCTCGCACGCGAACTACTTCGGCCACGCGCTGTACCTCGGTCGCGGCCCGCACGAGGGGTTCGGCTGCGACAACACGACCCGCGCGGTCGAGACGGTGCCGGTCCGGACGGTGCTGCTGCCGGAGGTGCCCGACTCGCCGTCCTCCCCGTTCGCGTGGCTCGCCTTCCACGGCCTCTGGGGCCAGAAGGAGCGCGGCATCTACAACGGAGTCACGGGCCCGGCGGCCAAGGAGCAGTGGTCGCAGCCGATCGAGTGGGCGGATGGGCTGCGCGATGGCAGCGTCACGATTCCCGGCACCAAGACGCTCGGGCCGACGCTCACGAACTTCTTCTGCGACGCCGTCAAACAGAGCGCGGTCGCCTACAACTGGTGGCTGGTGCACCCGCTCCCGTTCGTCGGGGTGCTCGCGCTGATACCGCTCGGGGGCGTGGCGGTGGGGCGTCGCACGCGCTGGCGCCCGCCGGATCCCCGTCCGGTCCGCGAGCGCCGCGCCGGCGGCCAGATCCTCCGGGCCAGCGTGAGGCTCTACAGGAGCGACCCGCGCACCTTCATGGCGCTTGGGGCGGTCCTGATTCCCGTCAGCGTGGTCGCCGGCGCCGTCCAGTGGCTGCTCTTCCACCGCACCGGTCTCGGCACGTTCGTCGCCCTCGACGGCAGGCGCGGCGCCGTAACCACCCTGTTCGCGCTGCTCATTGGAGACATCGGCGCCGCGTTCGCCGGCGTGATCACAACCGCCGGGGTGGTGGTGGTGCTGCGGGAGATGGACGGTGGCCGGCGGGTGGGACCGTGGCAGGCGGTCCGCACAGCCATCGAGCGCATACGCCCTCTCGCCGCCGCCACGCTGATCCAGTACGGGATGGTGCTGCTGCTCACCCTCACGGTCGTGGGCATCCCGTTCGCCCTCCACCGCTTCATCCGCTGGTCGCTGTTCGTTCAGGCGTGCGTGCTGGGTGAGCGCCCAGGCCGCGACGCGCTCGCGATCAGCTCCCGGCTCGTGCGCGGCCGGTGGTGGCGCACGTTCGGCTTCACCGCGCTTGTCGACCTGCTGGCGGTGCTCGCGAGCATCCTCTTCGGCATCGCGCTTCTGCTGCTCACGACGCGATCCCTCAACTTCATCAACCTCGCCAGCTCGTTCGTCTTCATGCTCACGGTGCCGCTGGCGGCGATAGCGCTCACGCTCTACTACTTCGATCTCGAGGTTGGTCAGAGCCTCCGAGCAGGCCCAGTTGGTGCGCCACCCCCGCGGCCTCCGTCCGTGACTTGACGTCGAGCTTCGCGAGGATGCGGGACACGTGTACGCTGGCCGTCTTGGGGCTCATGTAGAGCGTCGCGCCGATCTCGCGGTTGGTGCGGCCCTCTGTGATCAGCCGCAGCACGTCCAGCTCGCGGGCGGTCAGCCCGGCACTCTGATCGGATGGCGCGTCGCCCTCCTGGCTAGGGGTACGGATTCGAGCCCTGCGCGACAGCGCCTCGATCTCGTCGAGCAGCAAGCGCGCGCCGAGTCGCGAGGCAGTGGAGCGGGCCGCGGCGAGCGCATCCACCACCCGAGCGCGCGGGAGGTCCTCGCGAAGCGCGGCTTCGGCCTCGCGCAGCCGCGCATAGGCCACGCGCGGGGGACGGCCAAGCTCCTCCCAGCGAGCGGCGTCGGCGGCCCAATCCTCGGCGCGGGCCTCCCCGCTGGCGCGCTTCGCCTCGACCTCGCAGAGATCCAGTTCGAGGAGAGTTTCCCTGGGCGCGGTACCCAGCGGCCACGCCTCCGGCGCGATCAGCGCTCGCGCGCGAGTGAGCAGAGCCTGCGCTCGGCGAACAGCCTCGCCCTCGGCCGCGCCATCGCCGCCCGCTCGGGCAAGCTCCGCCAGCTCCGCCTCCGCTTTGAGCGCGAGCACGAGTACAGGCACGAGGAAGGGCGAGTGGGCGGTGTGCGGCAGTCCCTCGTCGGGATCGATCATCTCCCGCAGCTTGTCGTGGTGACCGCGGCCGAGCGCGAGCTCGGCTTCGGGGCGCGCCAGAGCGAACCAGAAGGCCGTGCCTGTGGGGACCATCGGCGTCGCGGCTTGGATATGAGCGCTAGCTCGGTCGAGCTCGCCACGCAGGGCGTCGATCCACGCAAGCGCCGCCAACACCAGGCCGGCGCCGATACCCGAGCCCGGCACCTGCGCCGCTTCTTCCAGCAGTGCGAGCGCCTCGTCCCAGCGACCGAGCCGCGTCAGTCGAAGGCCGGCTTCCGCGGCCAGGAACACGGCGGCGCTGCCAATCCGGGGCCGCAACCGCTGCCACCCGTCGAGCGGGACCTCGGCGGCCTCGGCGAGCCGGCCCGCATCGTCGAGCGACTGGCCGAGGTTGATGTACGCGCGCAGCAGCTCCTGATGGGCTCCCGCCTCTGTCGCGAGCTTCTGGCCACTGCGCAGGACATCGATGGCCCCCTCGGCGTCACCCAACATGCTCAACACGGCGCCGAACGTGTTCAGGGCGTCGCATTCCGCCTCGGTCGCTCCGACCTCGCGGGCGATCCGAATGGCCTCCTCGCTGGGTGCGCGCGCCTCCATCGCCTCGCCCTGCAGCATCAGGATGTGTGCCTCGCCGGCGAGGATGGCGGCCCGCGCGGCGCTCGGCTCCTGGGGCAGGAGGGCCGCCGCCGTCCGGTACTCCGCGAGCGCGTCGAGCAGCTCCGCATTGACGAGCAGGTAGCGGGCCAGGCGAGCGCGCGCCAGGCCTGCGGCAAGCGGGTCCCGGTCGGGAGCCAGCTGCTCGAGTGTGTTGCGCGCGAGTGTAAGTGCGCGCTGGTCCTGGCCCGAGAGGTAGGCGGCCTCTGCCGCGCGAGCGTACAGCTCGAGGAGCGTCAGCTCCTTCGGCCGCTCCTCCGCCGCCACGCTGGACCACAGCTCGATGCCGTTCTCGAAGTGCGAGTTCGCCTCGGCGAACGACCACACCTGCTCCGCCTCGATGCCCGCCTGCACCGACGCCTCGAGCGCCGCAGGCAGCTCGTGCGCCGCCGACCAGTGCATCGCCCGCTGCGCCGCGGCACCGTGCGCCCCGACCGCCAGGCCGGGATCGTTCTCCAGCGCTCGCGCCAGCTTGGCGTGCAGAGCCACGCGCTCGCCCGGGAGCACCTCGTCATACACCGCCTCGCGCAGCAGCTCGTGCCGGAACGCGTAGCTCTCGTTGGCCGGGTCCTGGACCAGGAGGTTGTTCTCGATCGCCTCCCGCAGCGTCCCGGCCAGCTCGTCATCGCCGAGCCCGGCCGTCGCAACCAGCAACCCATGGCCCACCACCGACCCCGCCACCGCCGCGGATCGCGCGAGCTGGCGCGCCTGCGGTGAGAGGCGCTCCACCCGCAGAGTGAGCGCGTCACGCAGGCTCTCCGGAATCCGCTGCGCGGCGTCCTCGCCAGAGGCGGCCAGCAGCTCTTCCGCGAAGAACGCGTTCCCCTGCGAACGGGCGAACAGCTCCTCCACCAGCGCCGGCTCAGGCGCGCCGTCGAGAATCGCGGTGAGCTGCTGAGCCAGCTCCCGTTGCGAGAACGGCGAGAGCTCAAGGCGCTCGACCACGGGCAGCCGCTCGACCTCCGCCAGGAACTGGCGCAGGGGGTGGCGCCGGTGCAGCTCATCGCTCCGATAGGTCGCCACGAGCAGCAGCCGCTCCCGGCCCATGTTGCGCACGAGGAACGACAGGAAGCCGCGCGTGGACGGATCGGCCCAATGCAGGTCCTCGATCACGAGCGTGAGCGGCGCGGCGCGCGCGAACAGGCCGAGCAGCGCCTGGAACAGGCGTCCCTGCGCCAGCGGGTCCACGGCCTCGCTCGCAGCCCGGCCTGATTGCAGCTCCGGCATCAGCCGCCCGAGGTCTTCCCTTGCGGGCCCGATCAGCTCATCCAGCACGCGCGGCTCGGTGCCTCGCACAAGGGTCTGCAGGGCGCCGAGGAGTGGGGCGTACGGCAGCTCGGAGCCGCCCATTTCCACGCAGCCCCCTACGAGGAAGCGCATCTCACTGTCGGGCCGCAGCCGCGCGAGCTCGCTCACGAAGCGCGTCTTGCCCACGCCGGCCTCGCCGCTGATGAAGACGGCGCCGGCCTCGCCGGCGTCCGCCCGCGCGAGCGCGGCCTCGATCGCGGCCAGCTCATCGCTGCGGCCAACGAACGCTGGGCTCGAGAGACGCCTCACGCGCTCATTCTTGTCCGACTAAGGCGCTCGCCGCCACCTGGGCCGGAGCGCCAGCTCGAGAGCCATCGACTACCCGGGCTAGTCAGCCCACCAGTCGCGCGTGCCCTCGACGTCGTCGCGCGGAGCATCACCGAGATTGGGCGCGCCGATCACAAGGAGCTCGAGCCCCTCCGGCCCGGCCTCGTAGCCGCGCCACGTCTCAGGTGGGACGCGTACCGCATCCCACTCCTTGAGCTCGACGATCTCGTCGTCGACCTTCATCCGCCCGCTACCGCGCACGACCACATACACCTCTTCCTGCGTCCTGTGGGTGTGGCCATACGGAAAGCGATAGCCGGGCGGGACGCGCTGGTAGGTAAGGCCCGATTGCTCGAGCTCGAGCGCCTTGGTGGCGGCGCGGAACTCCAGGTCCGGCGAGCCGTCGAAGTTGGAACCAAGGTCCTCCAGATCCTCCTTGAGGTTCCTGAGCGTGAACGGCATGGCGGAAGCCTAGGCCATGGCAGCAGCTACTTGGCATTTATGCTTTCATAATCATTATGAAAACATCATCAAGGTCGAAATCGATCGTCCTGATCGTGTCCTCGCTGAGCTTGCTGATGGTCGGGCTCGACGCTACGGCCGTCAACGTCGCCCTGCCGGCGATAGGGCGCGACCTCGGCGCCGATGTCGCCGGACTGCAATGGACCGTTGACGCGTACACGCTCGTGGTCGCGGCGCTGCTTCTGCTCTCTGGCTCGATTGCCGACCGCGTCGGCCGCCGCCGAACCATGCTCGTCGGCCTGGGACTGTTCTCGGCCGCGTCGCTGGCCTGTTCGGTCGCGCCGAGCGTCGGGCTGCTGGTCGCCTTCCGTGCCGCTCAAGCCGTCGGCGGCGCGATGCTCAACCCGGTCGCAATGGCGATCGTGGCCAACACGTTCACCGAACCGCGGGAGCGCGCCCAGGCGATCGGCATCCGCGGGGCGATGTTCGGAGTCTCGATGGCCCTCGGGCCCCTTCTCGGCGGTCTGCTCACGGGATCGGTTGGGTGGCGCGCGATCTTCCTGATCAATGTCCCGATCGGGCTTGCGGCGATTGCGTTGACACGATCCTTCGTTCCGGAATCGCGTGCCGAGAACCCGCGCCGCCTCGACCCGATCGGCCAGGTGCTGATGACCCTGCTGCTGGGAACCGTCGTGTTCGGCCTCATCGAGGCCCCGGTGGTACTCGTGGCGGCCGCGGTGCTGCTCATCGCCTTCCTCGCGTATGAGCGTCGGCGCCGGGAACCGCTGATCGACCCGCGCTTCTTCCGCTCAGTGCCGTTCTCCAGCGGAATCGCCGCCTCGGTTGCGGCCTATGCCGCGTTCGGTGGCTTCCTGTTCTTGACCACGCTGTATCTCCAGGGAGCGCATGGGCTGTCACCGCTGGCAGCAGGCGCAGTGCTCGCCCCGATGGCCGTCATGACGGTCATCGCCTCGCCGCTGTCCGGCCGGATCCTCGGTCGCAGAGGAGCGCGCATCCCGCTCGCCATCGCGGGAGGCGGAATCCTCGCGGGCTGTCTCGCTTTGACAGGTATCGGCGCGCAGACCCCGGTCGCGCTCCTGGTCCTCGCGACGGTCGTGTTCGGGATCGGCTTCGGCTTCGTCAACGCGCCGGTCACCGAGGCGGCGGTGTCCGGGATGCCCCGCGCCCAGGCCGGCGTTGCATCGGCGATCGCCACGACATCGCGAATGCTGGGACAGGCGCTCGGCGTCGCGGTTGCTGGTGCAATCCTCGGATCGCCTCATTCCACAGGCGGACTCGTGGTCGCGAGCCGTGCAGCTTGGTGGACGCTCGCCGGGTGCGGGGCCGCCGTACTGCTCCTGTCCGTGATCGCGACCACAGCTCGAGCCGCCGAGTCAGCCCGCCGCGTTCGCGTAGCCTGACCCGCGATGAAGGATGCAGGCGCACAGTCCGCGAGCGAGGTGTGGCTGGCGATGTCGGACCTCGTGCTAAACCAGCTACGCCGCCGCGCCGTCTCCGACGCGACCGGCCTCAGCTTCGGCAAGGCACGCGCCCTCCGACGGCTCGCCCGCCGGCCGATGTCGATGACCGAGCTCGCCGACGCCCTGGACATCGAGAAGCCAAACGCCACCACCGTCGTCGCCGAACTCGAAGCCGCCGGCCTGGCGCAGCGCCGCCCACACCCCACCGATGGCCGCGCGAAGCTCGTCGACCTGACCGTCGAGGGCCGCAAGCTCGCTCGCCGGGCCGACAAGATCCTCGCAACGCCACCGCCGGGGCTGACGGTCTTGAGCGCCGCCGAGCTGACCACGCTTGCGGGGATCCTCGAGCGGATCTCCGGCGAGAGCCCGTAGCGCCTATCCCAGACAGCTAGCCGAGACGGTCAGCCGGCGCCCTGCGCCGGAGCCGGTGGCGCGCAGCCGCACCGCCCAGGTCCGCGCACTGGTTGCCCGCGTGGCCATCACCGACACGTCGTGCGTGTGACCGCGGCCGCTGAGCGTGTAGCCGCCAGAGATCACGCTGGTGCCGCGCGGGCAGGTGGCCCGGGCGCTGGCATTGCCGCGTCTGTTGAGACGGACCGGCGCGCCGGTCACGTGCTTGACCGTTGTGCCGCTGCCCGCCGCCCCCTGAGGGCCGGTCGCGCCCTTGGGACCCTGCGGGCCGGTGGGCCCGACGATGCTCGCATTCGGATCGAGCACCAGGCAGCCGCGGCAGCCGACCTCGTAACCGTTCGAATCGGTCACGAACACGTCGCGCGTGCCCGTGGAACCGGCGGCCACCGTGATGGGGACGTCGATGCGCTGTTCGGTGGTGTCGCTGGGAGCACCGACCGTGACGCCGGTGCCGCCGATCGTCAGGGTGGCGTTCTTGAGCCCCTGGCCGATGACCGTCAGAAGCTGGGAGGTGGTGCCCGGCGCAACCGCCGTTGGGGAGACCCCGCTGATGCTCGGGCCGCGCTCCGGGCACGGCCGGTCGAAGACCACGTCGGATCCGGTGAGCGGGCCGGTGTCAGCGGTGGTGCCATCGATCTTCCAGGCGACCGGCAGGTTCACAGCCGCCATGGTGATGTCCCACGAGCCGAGACCCGGAACGAACTGATTGGGCTGGCCCCGGTCGGCCGGGGGCGCCGTGAACATGTTGAAGTCGCCCGGTGCGATGTCCTCGATCGTGAGGCCGGCATTCCTGTAGCCGAGACGCGCGATCGCGGTGCCCGTGGTCGAGTTGTAGGTCAGGCAGACGAGTCCGGTGGGGGACGTGGCAACCTGCGCCGACGCCGCGCTGGGCAACACGGCGAACAGCGCCGAGGCGAGCGCCAGGGCGGAGAGGACGGCGAAGTTCCGCATGGGGTCAGCTCCTTCTTGTGGGCCAGAATTCGTGCTGGCGATGGGGCCTTCGGCCACGTACCCACCGCTCAGGCGTCCGAGCCATGCTAGGCGTGACCGAGGCCCCTCCTTCTGGGCGGGTAAGGGACCTGACAGCTTGAGAGCGTGCGTACCGGCGGCGATCGCGCTGCGTGGTGGAACTCCGCTCCTGACCATCACCCGGATCGGGCGATGTGCCGCTCCCGTGACGGGTGGATGCTTCGGCCTCGCCACAAAGGGGATGGACCGTGCTGATCGAGGACTATGGGCTTATCGGCGACATGCAGACCTGCGCGCTCGTGGGGCGCGACGGAGGGGTCGACTGGCTGTGCATGCCGCGCTTTGATTCCGCCTCGTGCTTCGCCGGCCTGCTCGGCGACGAGCGACATGGCCGCTGGGTGCTGGCACCCGTCGTCGGGGTCAGCGCGAGCACGCGGCGCTACCGGCCGGGCACGCTCGTTCTCGAGCACGACTTCGAGACCGCGGACGGCGCCGTCCGGGTGATCGACTTCATGCCTCTTCGCGGGGATGGCCCGCCGCGACTCATGCGGATCGTCGAAGGCCTGCGCGGCGAGGTAACGATGCGAATGGATCTGCGCCTGCGGCCGGACTACGCCTCGATCGTCCCGTGGATAGATCGCACCGTCGACGGCGCCGTGGCCACCGCGGGTCCCGACGCCTACAGGATCAGCACAACGCTGCCGATCGAGATCCAGGACGGCAACGTGACCGCCGAGTTCACCCTCGACGAGGGAGAGCGCGAGCGAATGGCGCTCGTGTGGCACCTCTCCTATGAGCAGAGCCCGATCATCGAGGATGCGGACTCCGCCCTCGCGCGGACCGAGGAGTGGTGGCGCGAGTGGAGCGCGCGCTGCTCCTACGAGGGCGCCTACCAGGACGAGGTGATGACGTCGCTGAGGGCACTCAGGGCGATGGCATCGGAGACCACGGGCGCGCTCGTCGCGGCGCCGACGACCTCTCTACCGGAGGAGATCGGCGGAATACGCAACTGGGACTACCGCTACTGCTGGCTGCGCGACTCCGTACTTGCGCTGCAGGCGCTGCTTGCCACCGGCTATGTCGACGAGGCGCTCGGCTTCCGCGACTTCCTGCTCAGGGTGGGCACGGGCGATCCCGCCAAGATCCAGATCATGTACGGAGTCGGCGGCGAGCGGCGACTGACCGAGTTCGAGCTGCCCGACTTCCCCGGCTACGAGGGCTCGGGGCCGGTGCGCATCGGCAATGCGGCTTCGGAGCAGTTCCAGCTGGACGTCTACGGCGAGGTGGTGGCCGTCGCTCACCTCGGGCTCGAGGTGACGGGTCATATCGAGGCCGACCTCTGGCCTCGCTGGGTGGCCGCCATCGCGCACGTCGAGAAGATCTGGCAGGAGCCCGACGACGGGATCTGGGAGTCCCGCGGCGAGCGCAAGCACTACACGTACTCGAAGGTGATGGCCTGGGTGGTGTTCGACCGCGCGGTGAAGATCGCGGAGCGCTTCGGCCTGGACGCGCCGCTGGATCGCTGGAGGCAGATTCGCGACGAGATCCACCACGAGGTCATCGAGCGCGGCTATGACCCCGAGCGACGCACTTTCACCCAGTACTACGGCTCGAACGAGCTCGACGCGAGCGTGCTCAACATCCCGTTGGTGGGCTTCCTGCCCGGCGACGACGAGCGGGTGACCGGGACGATCGACGCAGTGTGGAAGGAACTCGGCCGCGACGGTTTCGTGTCGCGCTATTCGACGGCCGAGACCGACGACGGCCTTTCCGGCGACGAGGGCCAGTTCCTGGCGTGCTCGTTCTGGCTAGTCAGCGCGCTCGCCCTCAACGGCCGCGTCGACGATGCGCGTAGCCTTTTCGAGCGGCTGATCGGGCTGAGCAACGACCTCGGCCTGCTCTCTGAGGAATACGACGTCGCGCGCAAGCGGCAGGTCGGCAACTTCCCGCAGGCGTTCAGCCACCTGACTCTGATCATGGCCGCGCTCGAGATCTCAAAGGCCGAGGGGACTGCGGACCCGGCGGCACACGCGATGACCACGAGCGCGCAGCACTGAGCCGGTGGCCGGTACGCCGGACAGCGACTTCAAGGCGATGAGCAGCCTGCTCCTGCCGCTGGCACTAGCCCAATTCATCTGCAGCTTCGCGGGCTCGAACATGAACGTGATGATCAACGACATCAGCAAGGACCTGGATACGACCGTTCAGGGCGTCCAGGTGGCGATCACGCTGTTCCTGCTGATCATGGCGATCCTGATGATTCCGGCCAGCAAGCTGACGGACAAATGGGGCCGCAAGCGCTGCTTCCTCGGCGGGCTGACGCTCTACGGCATAGGCGCGCTGTTGAGCGCGGTCTCGCCCGGCCTCGGTGTGCTGATCCTCGGCAACTCCGTGCTCGAGGGCGTCGGCACCGCGCTGCTGATACCGCCCGTCTACATCCTCACCACGCTGGCGTTCACCAATCTCACGTCCCGTGCCCGGGCGTTCGGCACGATCAGCGCGCTGGGAGGCATCGGTGCCGCGGCGGGTCCGCTGATCGGAGGGGTGATCACCACCGCGATCAGCTGGCGTGCCGCGTTCGTCTTCCAGGCGCTCGTGGTCGTGACGATCGTCTTCCTCAGCCGGAAGATCACCGATCCCCTCCCGTCTGACCCGGATCGCCCGTTCGACCTGGCCGGCGCGATCCTGTCGGGCGTCGGGTTGTTCTTCCTGGTGTTCGGGATCCTTCAGGCGGACAATGATCCGGCTCTGATGGCGGCGTTCATGGCGGTCGGCGTGGTGTTCCTCACCTGGTGCCTGCTCCACCTCCGATCGCGCGAGCGGGCTGGCAAGGACCCGCTGTTCTCGCTCAGCCTGTTCCGCAACCGCGTCTCCGACCTCGGACTCGTGACTCAGAACATCCAGTGGCTCATGCTCATGGGGATCACGTTCACGGTGTCGGTCTATCTACAGACAGTGCGCCATTACAACGCCATCAAGACCGGGGTCATCTTCACCGCCCTGACGCTGGGCATCCTGCTCGCGTCGCTCGCCGCCGAGCGGCTGGCGAAGAGACGCGAACAGCGGACGTTGATCCGCGCGGGCTTCGTGGTGACCATCGCGGGGATCGGCCTGCTGCTTGCCCTCGTGAAGAGCTCCGAGCACATCGCCGCGTTCGTGCCCGGGCTGTTCCTGATGGGAATCGGGCTAGGCGTGATGCTCACACCGTCGGTCAACATCGTGCAGTCGAGCTTCCCCGAGGAGAAACAGGGCGAGATCTCCGGCGTCTCGCGCAGCATCTCCAACCTCGGCTCCTCGTTCGGCACCGCCATCGCCGGCACGATCCTGGTGTCCGATCTCGCCTCGGGAAACCGCACCTACGTGCTGGCGATGATCTCGCTCGGCGCGCTGGCGCTGGTCGGACTGGCGGCCGCAATGCTGCTCCCCGCGAACATCGCGCAGGAAACCGCGTCGCCGCGCGTCGGTTCGCAGGTGGTGCGCCGGACCTGGGGCGGCGAGACGTCGCCTTGATGGAACGCCTCGCCCGCAGAGCGAGGGTCGCGTAACGCGACACCGGTCACGCTGTCGCGAGTCTTGACCGCAAGATCTGCGGGAGTTCGCGCCAGGGCCGGTCCAGGCGCTCGCCTTCGATGAAGAAGGTTGGCGTAGCGTGGACTCCAGCTTCCCGGCCGCCCTCGATGTCGGCGAGGACGCGCTCTCGAAACCTGTGCTCGCGAAGGGCCGCGTCCGTCTCCGATGGGTCGAG
>Ga0157369_10004720_pt1 | contig 16021 bp, 18 predicted proteins | sample C25metaG_FD_113461 | JGI IMG/M metagenome (GOLD analysis project Ga0157369, IMG submission 113461) | Corn rhizosphere microbial communities from Kellogg Biological Station, Michigan, USA - C2-5 metaG | ecosystem: Host-associated > Plants > Roots > Rhizosphere > Soil | place: USA: Michigan... | reverse complement strand
GGCAGCGCCGAGATCGCGTTCGCCGTCGCCGACGAGTACCAGCACAGCGGCATCGGCGCGGCGCTCGCGGCCGAGCTCGTCGCCGACGCCCGCATGGCGGGCATCACCGAGATCACCGCGCTCACGTCGTCGGACAACCCGGCTGCGCTCGCACTCGTCCGCCGGATTGCGAAGGTCGTCGACGTCTGCTTCGAAGGCCCTGAGCTTTCGATCCGCGCCGCCATCGCCTAGATACCCTCTCCGCATGGAGCTGCGCGAGCGGATCGCAAACGCGGGCGACGAGCACGAGCTCTGGGCGCGGACGATCAATCCGCAGTTCGTCCGCGTTCTGCGCACGATCGGCTTCGACCGCAAGTGGGTGCGCGCCGAGGGCGCGCACATCTACGACGCGGACGGCAATTCGTATCTCGACCTGCTCGGCGGCTTCGGGATGTACAACGTCGGTCGCAACAACCCGAAGGTCCGGGCGGCGTTGATCGAGGCGCTCGAGCTCGACACGCCGGGGATGCTTGCGATGGGCGTGACGGCGCTACCCGGACTGCTCGCGAACGAGCTGTTGCAGCGCACCCCGCCGCGCATCGAGCGCTGCCTGTTCACGAATTCCGGAACCGAGGCGAACGAGGCAGCGATCAAGCTCGGACGCGCAGCGACGAAGCGCACGCGTGTCATCTCGGCCGACCACGGCTTCCACGGGCTGACGCTCGGCTCGTTGAGCGCCAACGGCAACGGTGAGTTCACGCGGCGCTTCCAGCCGCTGCTGCCCGATTTCGCCCAGGTGCCCTTCGGCGACCTCGATGCGCTCGAGCACGAGCTGCGCCGAGAGGACGTCGCCGTCTTCATCGTCGAGCCGATCCAGGGAAAGGGCATCAACCTGCCGCCGTCCGGCTATCTCGCCGGCGTGCAGGAGCTCTGTCGCCGCTACGGCACGCTGTTCTGCGTCGACGAGGTGATGACGGGCTTCGGCCGCACCGGCACGATGTTCGCCTTCGAGCACTGGGGGCTCGAGCCCGACCTCGTCACCGTCGCGAAGTCGCTCTCCGGCGGGTACGTCCCGGTCGGGGCGCTGCTCATGTCGCGCGCAGTGCACGAAGCGGTGTTCGACTCGATGCAGCACGCGCTCTCGCACGGGTCGACCTTCGCACCGAACGAGCTCGCGATGGTCGCCGGGCTCGCGATGCTGCACGAGCTCGACGAGCACGACCTCGTCGTCCGCTCTGCCCGGCTCGGCGAGAAGCTGCTCGAGCTGACGCGTCCGCTCGCCGACGAGTTCGACGTCGTCAAGGACGTGCGCGGGAAGGGATTGATGTGGGCGATCGAGTTCGAGGGCGACAGCCGCATGTATCGCATGCTCGATCGCGCGCAGCGCGGGCTGTTCGCGCAGCTCGTCGTCGTGCCGCTCTTCACAGAGCACCGCATCCTCACGCAGGTCGCCGGCCACGACATGGCCGTCGTGCGGATCCTGCCGCCGTTCGTCCTCACCGACGACGAGCTCGAGGAGTTCGCGGGCGCACTACGGGACACGGTCAAGCAGGCGCGGCGGATGCCCTCGTCGCTCACGAAGTTCGCGCTCAGCGCCGCCGGTATTCGCTAGAGCTCCGAGCCGAGCTCGCCGAGGTCGCTGCGCGAGTGGATGCAGGCGGTCGCCCACTGGTCGGCGATCTGGAGCACGCGCCGCTCGAGCCCGTCCCGGTCGGTCGGGATCTCGATCACGATCTGCCGCACGGCGGCCTCGACCTCGCCGTCGAACTCGTGGCGCTCCTCCGCGAGGATCGCGAACGAGTCGACCTCCTCGTGCAGGGCGCGCGCCAGGTCGTCGATCTCCGCCTGGGTCGCGTTCCGGCCGGCGAAGACGCCGAAATTGACGCGCACCTCCAGGGCCGGCGGAGCCGGACGCTCCGCACGGAACACGAGCTCGGTCATGACGCTGTCGGCTCCCATCGGAACTTCAACGCGGCAAGGACGAGACCGGCTACGCCCCAGGCGGCGAGGACGCACAACGCCAGGGGTTTGGACCAGATCGTGTGGTGATGGAGATAGACGGCGTTCATCAGGTCGACGAGGTATTTCAGCGGCAGGACGTCGCCGATGTCGCGGAGGAATGCCGGGAAGTGCTGGGTGGGCCCGAATGCGCCGGTCAGGAACGCCATCGGCAGCACGATCAGGTTGATCACGGCAGACGAGCCCTCGGCCGAGCGGACGAACCCGGACAGCGCGAGCCCGAGCGCGGCGAAGGCGGCGACGCCGAGCACGATGATCACGGCGATCGAGCCGATCCTGGCGGGGAACGGCGTCCCGAAGACCGCGCGCCCGAGCAGGAACATCGCCACCACCTCGATGGCGTAGACGATCAGCGTCGACGCGAGCAGCGACGCCACGAACGTCGCGGGCGGTAGCGGCGTCGCGCGCAGTCGCTTCAGCAGCGCTTGCTCGCGTCGAATGACGAGCGTGATCGCGAGCCCCGCGAACGCCACCATCACGCAGCCGTAGCAGAGCAGCGCGGAGAGCAGTGCCTGCGACGCCTTGACGCCGTAGATGTGACCCGAATAGACCGAGCCGAGCAGCACGAACAGCAGCAGCGGGAAGATGAACGTGAAGACGGCCGACTCGCGCGAGCGCCAGTAGAGCAGCTGTTCCGTGCGGAACTGGTGCAGGAACAGCCTCATTCGTCGAGCACCGCGAGGTAGACGTCTTCGAGCGTCGGCCGCCGGACTTCGAGCCGCTCGATCTCTTCGCCTCGTGCCAGCGCCTCCGACGTGAGCTCGTGCAGGACACGCGTGGGCTCGCTCGTGCGCACGAGCACCTCTTCGCCGTTGAGGCGGTAGCGGATCTCGACCTGCAGCTCGGCGCTCGTCAGCTCGCGCGGCGTCCCGATGCGAACGATCTCGCCGTCACGCATGACGGCGACGCGGTCCGCGAGCTGCTCGGCCTCGTCGAGGTAGTGCGTCGTCAGGAGGACGGTCTTGCCGAGCGAGCGCAGCGACCGGATCATCTCCCAGGCCGCGCGCCGCGCCGCCGGGTCGAAGCCCGTCGTCGGCTCGTCGAGGAAGATCAGGTCGGGATCGCCGACGAGGGCGACGCCGAGATCGAGCCGCCGCTTCTGTCCGCCGGACAGCTGCTTCACGCGCGAACCGCGCTTCTCGTTTAGGCCGACGAGCTCGATCACCTCGTCGACGTCCCGCGCGTGCTCGTAGTACCCGGCGAACGCGCGGTGCACCTCCTGCACCGTCAGGTTGGGCCAGAGGTCGGACTGCTGCAGCACGACGCCGATCCGCTGCCGGAACTCCGCGCCCGGGTGCTGCGGGTCGTGGCCGAGCACCGTCACCTCGCCCGCATCGCGCGCGCGGTACCCCTCGAGGATCTCCACCGTCGTCGTCTTGCCGGCGCCGTTCGGCCCGAGCAGGCCGAACACCTCGCCCGCCTCGATCTCGAACTCGACGCCGCGCACGGCTTCCAACGCGCCGTAGGACTTGCGCAGCCCGCGGACGGAGATCGCGCTCACGGGAGGTCCAGCGTCGCGTGCCCGCAGGGCGGGAACGGCGGCTCGGTCCCGTCGCCGAGCACGGCGGCGGCGCGGCCGCAGTCCGGCTGGTGGCCGACGAGGACGACCGTGCCGCCGTACGCCTCCGCCACCGAGCGGACGTCCTCGGGTGTCGCACCCGGTGCGAGCCGCTCGTCGATCTCCGGCTGGCCGAGGCCGAGCGCGCTCGCCGTCTCGCGGGCGCGCAACAACGGGCTGGACACGACGGCATCCGGCTCGACGCCGTCCGCGCGCAGCCGCCGGCCGAGCTCGCGCGCCTGCGCGCGTCCCCCGGCGGTCAGCGGGCGCAGCTCGTCGGGCTGCCCGGCCACCGCCTCGGCGTGTCGAACGATCACGAGGCGCACCTCGCCAGGATAATCCGCTCGTGCTCGACGACTATCTGCTTCTCGGCCTGCGGCTCGGCCGGCATGTCGACGGCTTCGTCGACGCGTACTACGGTCCGGCCGAGCTCGCCGAACGGGCAGAGCGCGAGGGCCTCGTCGAGCCGGCGACGCTCGCCGCGGACGCAGAGCGGCTTGCGGGCAAGACGGACGATGCCTGGCTGCTTGCACAGCTCGCCGGTTGCGAGACGACCGCGCGGCGACTTGCCGGTGAGGCGATCTCCTGGGAGGACGAGGTGACGCGCTGTTACGGCGTGCGTCCCGAGCAGACGGACGAATCGGTGTTCGCCGCCTCGCACGAGCGGCTCGACGCGGTGCTGCCCGGCAACGGCGACCTCGGCGACCGGTTCCGCGCGTGGGAGGAGACACAGGTCCTGCCGCCCGAACGCGTCCTCGAGGCGGCCGCGCGTTTCCAGGAGCTCCTGCGGGCACGGACGCGCGAGCTCGTCGGCCTGCCGGAGGGCGAGGCGGCCGACGTCGAGCTCGTCAGCAACGAGCCCTGGTCGGGCTTCAACTACTACCTCGGCGGCCGGCGCAGCCGCGTCGTCATCAACACGGACCTCCCCGTGCACGCCCACGGGCTCGCCGGCCTCGTCGCGCACGAGATCTACCCGGGGCACCATGCGGAGCACTCCTGGAAGGAAGCGCTGCTCGTCGACGGCGAGGGACGGCTCGAGGAGACGCTGCAGTTGACCGGAACGCCGCAGGCGGTGATCAGTGAGGGGATCGCGATGCTCGCGCCGGAGATCGTCGGCGCGCACGAGGTTGCGCCGGTGGTCTACGAGGACCTCGGCATCGACTACGACGCCGCGACGTCCGACGCGGTGCGCTCGGCGCGCGAGGATCTGCGCGGCGTGTCGGTGAACGCGGCGCGCCTGCTGCATCTCGACGGTGCGTCCGCGGACGACGTCATCGGCTATCTCGTGCGCTGGCAGCAGGCGACGCGTGAGCAGGCGGAGAAGTCGATCGAGTTCCTCACCCACCCCGCCTGGCGTGGATACATCAGCTCCTACTCGGCGGGGTACACCTTGTGCAGGCAATGGGCGGACGGAGACGTAGGCCGCTTCCGGCGGCTGCTGACGGAGCGGTTGTCGACGCACGACTTGCAGGCGTAGCGCTCTTCGCCCTCGTCGTCGGTCTCGCAGCCGACGACGGCGGCTTCCGGCCGCTCTCATGGGATCGTGCACTCGTCGGCATCGCCGTGCTGGCGCCGTTCGTACGGCTGCGCCGACCGGGACGCGACGGTGCGCTCTTCCTCTGTGCAATCGCGGCGTTCGCAGCGTGGACGGCTGCCTCGTGGCTCTGGTCGGCCTCGCCCGCGTCGGCGCCCGACGAGGCGCAGCGGGTCACGCTCTATGCGGTCGTCGCGACCGCCGTCGTGCTCTGCCGTCCGCTCGGCGCGCGCGGTGCGGTCGCAGGCGGCACGGTCGTCGTCGCCTGCTGGAACCTCGTCGTCGGCGGCGCGACACCGATCGGCTACGCGAATGCGCTCGCGCTCCTTTGTGCGCTCGGGCTCGTGCTGTTGCCGTCACTTCCCCGCTGGACATGGTTCGGCGCGATACCGCTCCTCGTCGTGCTCGTGCGTCAGCACAGCCTCGGCGCCGACGTCGCACTGGTCGCGGGGGCAATCGTCCTCTTCATCCCGCGCCTGCGGCTCGTCGTCGTCCCGCTCGCGGTCGCCGCGTTGCTCGTCGCCCCGTTCGTCGTCGGCGGACACGAGCGCGATCACTACTGGCGCGCCGCCGCGCGCGAAGCGGAAGCGCACCCCGTGCTCGGCGGCGGCGCCGGGACGTTCGTCGATTGGTGGGTTCGTGAGCGCGACGTGCCGCAGCAGACCGAGGAGGCGCATTCGCTCTACGTCGAGACCCTCGCGGAGCTCGGGCCGCTCGGGCTCGCGCTCGTGCTCGCGGTGTTCGCAATTCCGCTTGCGACGGCGCGCCGACCCGAGCTCGCAGCCGGCGTCGCGGTGTACGCCGTCGGTGTGACCGTGGACTTCGACTGGGAGCTCGCTGCGGTCACGGTCCCGGCGATCGTCATCGCCGCTCTCGCGGTCACGGATGTACGACCGAGGCCGCTCCGCGCGCGCGTCGTCGTTCCCGCCGCGGCTGCGCTCGCCGTCGCGGGGTTGCTCGCGTATGCCGGGAACAGCCGACTCTCCGCGGCGCAGGCTGCCGCGCAGCGAGGCGACTTCGTCACGGCGGAGTCGGACGCGCGCGCCGCCCTGCGGTGGCAGCCGTACTCACCGCAGCCGTGGCTCGTGATCGGCGACGTCACGCACAGCGCCCGCGCCTACCGGCGCGCGGTCGCGCTCGACCCCGCCGACTGGTTGCTCTGGCAGCGGCTTGCGAGCGTGGAGTCGGGCCGGCTGCGCCGCCTCGCCGAGGCGAAGGCGGCGCAGCTGAACCCGTTCGCTGCTGCTAGCGGATCGTGACCTGCACGAGCCGGCGGGTGGAGGAGCCGGCGAGCAGGGACTGACCCTCGGCGCGCGCGCGGACGAACATGACGAGCGACGTTCCGCGGCGGGCCGGCATGTTGCGGGTCGGAACGACCGTGACGGTCGCCCAGCCGTTGACGTCCGTGCGGACCTCGGGGCCCGAGCGCGCCCAGGAGTACGGGAGGCCCGTGATCTTCACGAGCGCATCACGCACGACGAAGCCGCGCGTGTCCACGACGTGGACGCGCTCGACGAACGGGCGCTTGCTGTGGATCACGCCGGGCGAGATGCCGTTGATGATCATGCGCTCCGGCAGGTTCACGCTCGAGGCGGGAACCGACGTCTGTCCCTGCGTCGTCTTGATCGCACCGGCGGGGCCGGGCTGCGAGACGACCGCGGTCTGCGCAGACGTCGCCGAGCCCGAGCCGCTCGGGTTCGTCGCCGTGACGACGACACGGAGCGTCGAGTTTGCATCGGCGGACTGCACGGTGTACGTCTGCCGGGTCGCACCGGCGATTGCGGCGCAGTTGTTGCCCGCCGTGTCGCAGCGCTCCCACTGGTACGCGAACGTCGGCGTCGTGCTGCTGTTCCACGTACCGGTGCTGGCCGTCAGGGTCTGACCGACCTGCGGCGTGCCGCTGATCGTCGGCGCCGCCGAGTTCGTCGGCGCGTAGTTCGCCTGCGCGGCAGTCGGCGCCGCCAGGCCGGTGCCGGCGATTGCGGTCAGCGCGACCACCAGCAGCACGACGGCGGCCGCCGCGCCCAACAGGCGCGGGAACGTTTTCCGGGTCATCGAGCCTCCTTGGATTATCTCGGTTTCGATCGATAAAGGACTTCCCGAGAGGAAAGGTTCGGAACCCGATTTAACTGACTCTTTACGCTGGGAGGATGGCGCGCTTTCGCTACGCGATCGCGGACGTGTTCACGGACACGCCGCTCCAGGGCAACCAGGTCGCCGTCTTCACCGACGCGCGGGAGATCCCGGAGCACGAGCTGCAGCGGCTCGCGCGCGAGACGAACCTCTCCGAGACGGTCTACGTCTATCCGCCCGAGGCCGACGGACATGTCCGCATCCGCATCTTCACGCCCTCGCTCGAGCTGCCGTTCGCCGGCCATCCCGTGCTCGGCGCTGCGATCGTGCTCGGCGGGCCGCTGCAGCTGATCGAGATCAAGCTCGAGACGCAGCGCGGGACGGTCGCGCTCGAGCTCGAGCGCGAAGGCGCGCGCATCGTCTCCGCCCGCATGCGGCAGCCCGCTCCGACCGTGCAGCCGTTCGCCCAGGCCCCCGAGCTGCTCGCCGCGCTCGGTGGTGTCGAGTCGCAGCTACCCGTCGAGGTGTACGACAACGGCGTTCGACACGTGTTCGTCGCGCTCGCGTCACGCGACGACGTCGCGGCCCTCGACCCGGATCAGGCGGCGCTGCTGCGACTCGGCACCTACGGCTTCAACTGCTTCGCCGCCGAGGGGACGAAGGTGAAGAGTCGGATGTTCGGTCCCGGCCTCGGCATCGCCGAGGACCCGGCCACCGGCTCGGCGGCCGGCCCACTGGCGCTCCATCTCGTGCGGCACGAACGCATCGCGTTCGGCGACGAGATCGAGATCGTCCAAGGGGAAGAGATCCTGCGCCGATCGGTGCTCTACGCGGTCGCGCATTCGCCGGAGCACATCGAGGTCGCCGGCTCCGCGGTGATCGTCGCGCGCGGCGAGTTTCAGATCTAGGAGGCTCAGGCGACGCGGCGCAGCGTGTTGCCGTGGTGGGAGTGAGAGCGCGCGATCGCGCGCAGCACCGCGTCCACGTCCACGTCCTGCCCTGCCGTCAGGCAATCCTCGAGCCACGACGACGCCGGTGCGTTCGCGCGCCGGTGGTTGCACGATGCGCACGAGAGAACGAGGTTGTCCAGCGCATCGGCGCCGCCGTGCGAGCGGCAGCGGATGTGGTCGAGCGTCGCGTGGATGCTGCGATACGAGATCGGCGTGCCGCACCAGGCGCAGTGCTCACCGTCGCGCTCGCCGAGGCGGAGCATCTTCCGCCGCGTGGGCGTCAACCGCGACTCGAGCTTTTCGCGCTCGCTCGGCGCAGGCAGCAGCACGAGCTTGCGGCGCGCAGTCGCGACGATGGTGACGTCGTCGTCGTCGAGGCACTCGAGCAATGCGCGTCGCACCGGGCGCCGCAGCGCGCGCAGCTCGATCCGACCCTCGCGCCCCCACGGCTTCAGCAACCAGCAGGCCTCGCGGACGACGCGCGCGGCGGGGCCTTGCCTGACCGACTCGAGGTCGCCGAAGCCGATCGAGATGACGCGCTCGCCGCGATACGAGGCGGAGAGAGCGAGGGCAGCGTGGTCGCCTTCTTCCGCGCGGGAAAGTCGCCTCACGCGCACGGCGGGCTCGAAGCGAAGGGTGGCCGCGGTCTCTAGACCGGCCAATGACCCGACGGTCGCACTGACCGCTGAGTTCTAGTCGAGCCAGGCGATTCCTTCGATGTCCGGCAGCTCGAACGGAAGCGAGCGCCAGAAGACACCGCCGTTGGTCGACAGGTAGAGCCGGTTGCGCGCCGCGTAGAGCATCCGGTCGGGCTCGTCTTCGGCGATCGCGATCGCGAAGCCTGCGGGCAGGCCGCCGCCCGCTTCCGTCCACGTCGCGCCGCCGTCGCGGGAGATCGCGAGCGGAGGCCGTCGTTCGACGACGCAGGCGATCGTCACTCCCGCGCGTGCGGCCGCGACGACGCGCGGCAGGTCGACATGAGGGACATCGGCGGCGGGCAACTCCGTGCCGCTCCCCAGCAGCTCCTCGTTCTCGACGTCGACGAGGACGACACCCTCGACGGTGAGTGCAGCCGCGATCATTGCGCGCGACCCGCGAGCAGCGCGGAAACGAGGGCAGCGGCCCGGCGTGCCGCGGACGACGGACGGTGGCCCTCCGCACGCGCCGCGAGATACGTCGCCGCGAATGCGTCGCCCGCGCCGGTCGGGTCGGCGTCGACTGCCCGCACCGCCACGTCCTCGTCGCCCTCGCGCGTGACGATCGTCGCGTTGCGTGCGCCGCGCGTGATCAGGATCTCGGGCACGCCCAGCTCGTGCACGTCGCCGAGCGCTTCCGCCTCCTCCTCGGCCAGCTTGAGGATCGCGACATGCCGGAGCAGCGTCCGGTCGAGGGAGTGGGCGAGCTCGAGCGGGCCGAGCTGCCGCCTCCGCACGAGCCCCTGGCCGTCGAGCAGGATCCGACGGTCGCGGGCGAGCCATTCGAATGCGTCGGCGTCGAAGTCGCCGTGAAGCAGGGGCACCACGTGCAGCCAGGCGACGCGGCGGAGCACGTTCTGCGGCAGCTCGGTGAGCCGCCACGGCTCGCCGACCGCATCGACCGCCATCGTGCGCGCGCCGTCTGCGTCGTACGAGAAGGAGAAGGCGGTCGTCTCTCCGCCGAGCGTCACGGAGAGCGGCAGCCCGAGCGTCGCAAGCTGCTGCCCGAGCTCCCGCTCGCCGCATTTCGCAAAGACGATCGCGTCGTGGCGGAGCGCGCGGAGCGCGCGCGCCGCATGCCACGGGCCGCCGCCGATGCGCGGGCTTCCGCCCGCGACGACGTCACGCGAGAGATGCCCGATGACGCCGAGCGGCCGCACGGGCCGGAAGCGTAAGCGCAATGCTCAGCAGGAACGCAGCCGCGAAGCTCGGGAGTGAGCCGCCGATCGCCGGATGGGTCACGTCGACGAGGCGCGTCCACCAGCCGGGGCCGGAGGGCGAGAGCCACTGGTACACCCCGAAGCCTGCGAGCCACGCGACGATCTGGCCGACCCGCACCTCGCGGGTCGCGAAGGGGTCGCGGGCGCCGACGAGCCACTGGGCGAGCAGGACGCCGAAGAGCGGCACGAAGAAGGAGCCGAGGAGAAGCAGGAAGCTCGCGTACTGGACGAGGTCGATGACGAACGTTCCGGCCGTCGCGACCGCAGCGACGACGAGGATCAACGCCCGCTGTGGCACGCGCGGCACGACGTTCTGCAGGGAGACCGCCGCGGAGTAGATGTTCGCGAACGGCTCCTTCGTCTCGTCGACGCCGAGCGCGAGCAGCGCGATCGCAGCCGCGGCGCCGCCCGCGGCGATTGCGGTGAGCACCGACGGCGCGTCGCTCAACCCGCGCGTCAACAGGAGGATCGCGCCGAGCGCGTACAGCCAGACGTTCGGGATGAAGTAGCCGACGGTCGTCCCCCAGAACGCGCTGCGCCCTCGGCGCGAGAACCGCGTGTAGTCCGCGGCGAGCGGCAGCCACGACACGGGCATCGCGATCATCAGGTCGACGCCCTGCCAGAACGTCGGGAACCCGCCCTTCCCCGGGCGCGACCAGAGCGCGCCCAGGTTTGCGTCGTGGAGCGCCCACCACGTGAGGTACGCGAGCGACGCCAGCACGACCCAGAGCGCGAAGCGCCGCACCCACTCGCGCACGAAGCCGATCGGGCCGACGAGTGCCAGCGCGGTTGCGGCTCCGGCGGCCACGAGCTTCCAGAGCCACAAAGGCCCCTGCACGAGCGCGTGCGCCGCGGCGGCGATCACGAGCACTTCGAATACCGTCCACCCGACGTTCTGCAGCACGTTGAGCGCGGTCGGCAGCCAGGACCCGGTGCGGCCGAGGGGCGCGCGCAGCAGCACCATCGCCGGCACGCGCGCTTCGGCGCCGAGCAGCGCTGCGAGCCCGAGCATGACGTTGCCGAAGATTCCGCCGACGACGATCGCGAGCAGCGCGGCGCGCAGAGAGAGCGCAGGCACGAGCACGGTGCCGGCGACGAGCACGAGCAGGCTCAGGCCGAGGCTGCTCCACAGCATTGCGTTGTCGAGCGCGCCGAACCGGCGCAGGCGCTCCGGAACCGGCTCGATGCCCCAGGACGGCGTTCTCTCGGACAAACGACTTCACTCCCTTCGCCGGTACGAGCCGGATCAGGTTCGACGGGTGTGATCTCAGCCGCGTTTGGGCGCGGCACCCCGGTGCGATCAGACTACCGACGTGCGCATCGCAGCCGCTGCACTCGCCGTCGTCCTGCTGGCCGCCGCCTGCGGGGGGAACGGCGCCCGCGCACGGTTCGAGCGTCACCTGAAGGCGGACGCGCTGCTCGTCGCCCAGTGCTGCTCGACCATGACGACCGCGGCGGAGCTGCGCGCGGCGCACCGGAAGGTGCACGCCGCGACCGTCGATCTCGCGTCGGTGCCGGCGCCGCCCGACGCGCAGGCCGACCGCCGCACGATCCTCAACGGCTTCCGCTTCGCCGACACGATCCTCGGAAGGATTGCGCGCGACATCGCGCGGGGCGACCGAACGGCATTCCGCCGGGACGGCGCGGTGTTCCGGAAGGGCGCCGGTTTCCGCGGCTTCGACGCCGCCGTCGCCGACCTAAAGCGGAAGGGCTACGACGTCGGCGTCCTCGGGCGCTGAGCGCAGCTCGCGCCAGAGGAGCCACGCGAGCACGCTGACCATCACCACCGAGCCCTCGAGCAGCATGATCCCGCCGCCGGCGCGCTGGTCGCTGAGCGACCTGTACGTGTAGTACGGGTGTGACGACCAGATGAAAATCTGCGACAGCGAGAGCGAAACGAGCCACATGACGCCGAGGTAGGCGATCCGGTGCGGCGTCCGGAACCACCGCGGGCCGGGCAGCAGCTCGAGCAGCGCCGACCAGAGCAGCGCCCCGCAGAGGAAGAAGCAGAGATGCTGCAGCGCGTGGATCGCGTCGTGTCGCAGTGCCGCGTCGAACAAGACCGACAGATGCCAGACGCAGAGGTTCACTGCCCACAGCGGCAGCGCGACAAGCGGGTGCGCGAGCACGCGCAGCGCGCGTACCGGTCGTAGCGCGAGCGCCGGGCGCAGCAGCGGCCCGTTCAGCCCGAGGACCATGAACAGCGGCGTGAGATCGCCGATGAGCAAATGCTGCGACATGTGCGCGGCGAAGGAGCCCTCCAGCGGCGCGACCGCCGCGACGACCAGCAGCGCGACCCCCACCCCGTAGGAGGCCGCGCGTGCTGCGTCGAGGTCACCTCGCCTGCGCTTCACGCGGCTTGCCGCGGCCGCATAGAGCACGGCGGCGAGGAGGGTGATCGCGATCTGAATCATCGTAACACGATTCGTTTTACCCGGTCGGGCGCGGGTAGCCCGGTTGCCGACCGTGAAATCGTCGGGAAGATGGTTACCGGGGGCGCGTCTCCTGACACTGCTGCCGTTCGCGCTCCTCGCGGCCGGGTGCGGGTCGAAGCAGGACGCGCTCCGCCCTGACAGCCCGCCGGCGCACGGGATCGCGACGATCTGGTGGATCATGCTCGGCGGCTCCGTCGTCGGCCTCGGCTTGATCGTCGCGATTCTCGTCGCCGCGTGGTTCAAGCGCGGCGTGGAGGGCGCTGACCGGCCGGGGACGATCACGGTGATCGCCCTCGGCATCGTCACGCCGATCCTCGTGCTCGCGGCGCTGTTCGCCTACTCGGACATCTTTCTCATCCGCGGCACGTCGCCGCCCGCCGCCGCGGCGGCGACGAACGACCTGGACGTGCGCGTGATCGGGCACCAGTTCTGGTGGGAGGTTCGCTACCCGGGTAGCGGCGTCGTCACAGCGAACGAGATCCACATCCCGGTTCGCACCCACGTGATCGTCTCGGTGCACAGCGACGACGTCATCCACAGCTTCTGGGTGCCGCAGCTGAACCGGAAGATCGATGTCTTCCCGGATCAAGTGAACCGAGTCGAGCTGTACGCCGACAAGCCCGGGCGCTACCGCGGACAGTGCGCCGAGTTTTGCGGACTGCAGCACGCGCACATGGGGTTCTACGTCTTCGCCGATCCGCCCGCCGAGTTCGCGAAATGGCTCCGCGCGCAGGCGCGGCCTGCGAAGCGCTTCAACGCGCTCTTCGACGACAAGTGCAGCTCGTGCCACGCGATCCAAGGCACCCCCGCGCATTCCCACGTCGGTCCCGACCTCACGCACGTCGGCTCGCGGACGTCGCTCGCCGCGCTGACGATCCCGAACACGCCGGCCCATCTGGCCGAGTGGCTGCGCAACCCGCAACAGGTGAAGCCGGGCAGCCTGATGCCCGACCTCAACCTGACGAGCTCGCAGGTGCGCCGGTTGACGCGCTACCTGGAGAGCCTGAAGTGACGAGCGTCGCGGAACGGGTCGACCGGCTCGAGCGGCAGTGGGCGGAGCGCCCCGGCGTCCTCGGCTGGCTGACGACGACAGACCACAAGCGCGTCGGCCTTCTCTACTTCTGGACGACGCTCGTCTTCTTCGGAGCGGGCGGTGTCGAGGCGCTGATCATGCGCTCGCAGCTGATCCAGCCGAACAACGACCTCGTCGGCCCCGAGACCTTCGATCAGCTGTTCACCGTGCACGGGATGACGATGATCTTCTGGTTCATCATCCCGATGACCACCGGCGCGTTCGGCAACTACCTCGTGCCGCTGATGATCGGCGCGCGCGACATGGCGTTCCCGCGCATGAACGCGCTCAGCTTCTGGATCTTCCTCGCGTCGGGGATCTTCCTCTACATCGGGCTGTTCAGCGGCTTCGGCCCGGACGCCGGCTGGTTCAACTACGTACCGCTCGCCGACCGTCTGCACGACCCGTCGCGGAACATCGAGTTCTACACCCTCGGGCTCGCGTTCAACTCGATCGCGTCGACGCTGACGGCCGCGAACCTGATCGTGACGATTCTCAAGCTGCGAGCCCCCGGCATGTCGTTCAACCGCATGCCGCTCTTCTGCTTCGCGTTCCTCGCTGCGTCGTTCGGGCTGATCTTCGCACTGCCGTCGCTGAGCGTCGACCTGATCTTCCTCTTCCTCCAGCGCAATCTCGGCTTCCACTTCTTCGACGTGGCACACGGGGGCTCGTCGTTCCTGTGGCAGCACCTCTTCTGGTTCTTCGGCCATCCGGAGGTGTACATCCTCATCGTCCCCGCGTTCGGGATCGCCACCGAGATCATCCCGGCGTTCACACGCAGGAAGATGATCGCGTTCCCGCTCGTCGCGATCGCCGAGCTGCTCGTCGTCTTCATCGGCTTCGGCGTCTGGGCGCACCACATGTTCGCCACCGGATTGCCGACGACGACGCTCGTCTTCTTCGCAGGCGCGACGTCGATGGTCGTGATCCCGTCGACGATTCAGGTGTTCGCGTGGTGCATGAGCATCTACGCGGGGCGGCCGAAGTTCAAGACGCCGCTGCTCTTCATCATCGGCTTCATCGTCATGTTCGTCGCCGGCGGACTGACCGGGATCATGTTCCTCGCGATCCCGTTCGACCAGCAGACGACCGACACGTACTTCGTCGTCGCGCACTTCCACTACATCATCTTCGGAGCCGCGGTCTTCCCGATCTTCGGCGGCATGTACTACTGGTTCCCGAAGGTCACCGGGAAGCTCTACTTCGAGCGACCCGGGCAGATCTCGTTCTGGATCATCTTCGCCGGGACGAACCTCCTGTTCTTCCCCATGCACATCGTCGGGCTCCTCGGGATGCCACGGCGCGTCTACACGTACCCCGGCGACATGGGGTGGACGTCGTACAACGTGATCGAGTCGATCGGCGGCTACATCACGGCGGTCGGCATCCTCGCGCTGTTCACGAACCTCGTCGTCTCGTACTTCCGCGGCGCGCCCGCCGGTCCGGACCCGTGGCACGGGCCGACGCTCGAGTGGAGCGTGCCGTCGCCGCCGCCCGAGTACAACTTCGCCGTCATCCCGACCGTCTCGAGCGCGTACGCGAACTGGGATGCGGACGACCGCGAGCGCGACGGGCATCGCCTGACGGCAGGTGTCGGCACGCTCGAGCGCGGGCACGAGCAACACGTCTCCTCGCTCATCGACGGCTGGACGAGCGAGATCGTCGACATGCCGCACTCGTCGCCCTGGCCGATCGCCCTCGCCCTCGCGCTCTCGCTGCTCTTCGCGATGCTCGTGATCACGCACTACCTCTTCGCCGCGATCTTCGCGGTCGTGATCGCGCTGACGCTGCTCGGCTGGCACGGGAAGGAACCGCAGGAGTCATGAGCGACGTCGTCGCCGTCGATACGCGCGCGCGCGAGCGCTTCCCGCTCGGCGTCTGGGGAATCGCGATGCTGATCGCGACCGAGGCCGCGCTGTTCGCGATGATGGTCGGCTCGTACTTCTACCTGCGCTTCAAGAACGCGCAGTGGCCGCCGGCCGGGACGCCCGAGCCGAAAGTCGTCGTGCCGCTCGTCCTGCTCGGCGTGCTGATGCTGACCGCCTTCCCGATGTGGAAGGCTGCGAGCTCCGCGACGCCGCGACGCTGGCTGCTGCTCGCCTTGGTCGTGCAGTCGGGCTACTTCGCGATGGAAGTGAGCGACTTCCGGGACGACCTGCGCCACTTCACGCCGCAGCAGCACGCCTACGGCTCGATCTACTACACGTTGCTCGGCGCAGACCACGGCCACGTCGCAGTCGGCCTCCTCCTCGACGCGTGGCTGCTCTGGAAGCTGCTGTTCGGGATGACGGAGTTCCGGCGCAAGGCGATCCGCGCGATCGCGCTCTACTGGTACGCCGTCATCGTCCTCACCATCGTCGTGACGCTCACCGTCACGTCGCCCGCATTCGCACGATGAGCGTGCGCCGCCTGTCTCTCCTGCAGTGGGTCGGATTTCTCGTCGGCGGGCCGGTCTGGTTCGCCGAGTTCCTCGCGGGGATCGGCGC
>Ga0157369_10004719_pt1 | contig 16025 bp, 10 predicted proteins | sample C25metaG_FD_113461 | JGI IMG/M metagenome (GOLD analysis project Ga0157369, IMG submission 113461) | Corn rhizosphere microbial communities from Kellogg Biological Station, Michigan, USA - C2-5 metaG | ecosystem: Host-associated > Plants > Roots > Rhizosphere > Soil | place: USA: Michigan... | reverse complement strand
CGATCGGCGCGGTGCACGTGGGCGCCCGGCCGGAGCTGGCGATGGGGCTGGCCGAGTTCGGCGGCCACGTGGGCCTGGCCTTCCAGCTGACCGATGACCTGCTCGGCATCTGGGGCGCGACCGAGGTCACCGGCAAGCCGGTCCGCGCTGACCTGCGCGCCCGGAAGAAGTCGCTGCCCGTGGTCGCCGCCCTGACGAGCGGCACCGCGGAGGGCGCCGAGCTGAAGGACCTGCTCAACTCACCCGATGAGCTGACCGAGGACGACCTGGTGCACGCCGCCGACCTAGTCGTCGCGGCCGGCGGGAAGCAGTGGGCCGAGACCGAGGCCGACAGCCGGCTCTCCGCCGCGGCCAGGTGCCTCGACGACGCGGGCCTCCCCGCTGACGTGCACGCGGAATTCATTGCGATCGCCGAGTTCATTACGGCCAGGCAGTGGTAACGGAACGAGGTACTCAGTGACCGAGACCGTAGCCCCTGGCGTAGCCCAGGACCTAGGCGTGCGCGAGCTCGCGGCCGCGACGCTCCAGCGCGCGACCGACCACCTGCTCGGGTTGCAGAACCCGGCCGGATGGTGGCAGGGCGAGCTGGAGACCAATGTCACCATGGACGCCGAGGACCTGCTGCTGCGGCACTTCCTGGGCATCTTGACCCCGGAGGTCGCGAGCGAGGCCGCGATCTGGATCCGCTCGCAGCAGCGCGCGGACGGCACCTGGGCCAACTTCTACGGCGGCCCCGGTGACCTGGGCACCACGGTCGAGGCGTACGTCGCGCTGCGCCTGGCGGGCGATGAGCCCGACGCACCGCACATGGCCCGGGCCGCCGAGTGGATCAGGGGCCGGGGCGGGGTGAGCGCCACGCGCGTCTTCACCAGGATCTGGCTGGCGCTGGCGGGCCGCTGGTCCTGGGACGACATCCCGGTGATCCCGCCGGAGGTCATCTACCTGCCCTCCTGGTTCCCGCTGAACATCTACGACTGGGGCTGCTGGGCGCGGCAGACCCTCGTCGCGCTGGCCGTCGTCGCCTCCTTCAAGCCCAGCAGGCCGCTGCCGTTCGACATCCCCGAACTGCACGCCGCGGTCCCCGGCAAGCCGCCGAAGGCCGATCAGAAGGACTTCTGGTCGCTCACCTTCAACAGCCTCGACAAGGTGCTGCACAAGCTGGAAAAGCGGGTCCCCGGGCGGGCGCGCCGCGCCGCGCTGCGCCGCTGCGCCGACTGGATCATCGCCCGGCAGGAGGCCGACGGCTGCTGGGGCGGCATCCAGCCACCGTGGGTGTACTCGATCATGGGCCTGCACCTGCTCGGCTTCGGCCTGGACCATCCCGTCATCGCGAAGGCGATCAGCGGGCTGGACCGGTTCACGATCCGGGACGAGAAGGGCCGTCGGCTAGAGGCGTGCCAGTCCCCGGTCTGGGACACCGTGCTGGTCATGACCGGCCTGGCCGACGCCGGCCTGCCGCCGGAGCACCCGGCCCTGGTCTCCTCCGCGAACTGGGTGCTCGATGAGGAGATCAGGCAGAAGGGCGACTGGCAGGTCCGCCGGCCCGGCACGCCGGCCGGCGGCTGGGCGTTCGAGTTCGACAACGACAACTACGCCGACACCGACGACACCGCCGAGGTCATCCTCGCGCTCCGCCGTGCTGAGATACCGGGCCGGACCGGCACCGACAGCCGCGCGGCCATCGAGCGCGGGCTGCGCTGGCTTGAGGGCATGCAGTGCAAGGACGGCGGCTGGGGCGCGTTCGACGCCGACAACACCCGCGAGCTGGTCAACAAGCTGCCATTCTGCGACTTCGGCGCGGTCATCGACCCGCCGAGCGCGGACGTGACCGCGCACATCGTCGAGGCGTTCGCCGCCGAGGGACGCCAGAACGAGACCGCCTGCCGGCGCGGTGTCATCTGGCTGCTGAAGAACCAGGAGCCGGACGGGTCGTGGTTCGGCCGCTGGGGCGCGAACTACGTCTACGGCACCGGGGCGGCCGTCCCCGCGCTCATCGCCGCCGGCGTCAAGGCGCACAAGCCGCCGATCCGCCGCGCGGTCGCCTGGCTGGAGGCCCGGCAAAACGCCGACGGCGGCTGGGGCGAGGACATGCGCTCCTACGACGACCCGGCGCAATGGAACGGCCAGGGCGATTCCACCGCCTCGCAGACCGCGTGGGCGCTGCTGGCGCTGCTCGCGGCCGGCGAGCAGGGCGGCGAAGCGGCCGAGCGCGGGGTGCGCTGGCTGGCGCAGACGCAACTGGCCGACGGCAGCTGGGACGAGCCTCAGTTCACCGGGACTGGCTTTCCCCGCGACTTTTACCTGAATTACCACTTGTACCGGCTGGCCTTCCCAGTTTCAGCGCTCGGGCGATACGTAAGGGGCTCACGACCATGACTGAGACCATTCCGCAGGCGCGGCCCGTCGCGGACGACATTCCCGGCACCGCCTCTAAATCGAGTGCCGGGCTCCTCGTCCTCGCGCCCATGCTGCTGGAGGCTAACGCCGTCCGGCGCGGGCTGACGCGGCCCACAAGCCAGGTCCAGCGCGCTGGCGTCGGCCAGAGCCGGGCGAGCAAGCTGGCAATTGACAGTCTCGACGTCGCGTTGGGCGCCCCAGTAATGGTTATGGGCACGGCGGCCAGCCTCGACGATGACCTCAGCCCCGGAGACCTGGTCGTTGCCACCGAGGTGACCGACGGGCGCGAGACCATCCGGCTTCCCGGGGCGATCCTGCTCGCCGCCGAGCTGCGCCGGGCCGGGCTGCGCGCTCGCTCGGGCAAGCTCGTCACCGTTAGCCACCTGGTCAAGTCCGCCGAGCGCGCCAAGCTGGCCGCCGGCGGCGCCATCGCGGCTGACATGGAGTCGCTCACGCTGGTCCAGGCGGCCGCGGGCAGGCCGGTCGCCGTCATCCGGGCGGTGTCGGACGCCGGGTTCGGCCCGGGCATCGTGGCCGGCGGCCTGGCCGCGCTGAAGTCGCTGCGCCAGGCGGCCCCGGTCGCCGAGAAGTGGGCCGCGGCCTGCGCGGACCGCAGCATCCTGCTGGCCGGGCCGCGGTCGTTCTGCGCGGGCGTCGAGCGCGCCATCGAGATCGTGGAGCGCGCCCTGGAACTGCGCGGCGCGCCGGTTTACGTGCGCAAGGAGATCGTGCACAACAAGCGGGTGGTCCTGGACCTGGAGCAGCGCGGTGCGGTGTTCGTGGACGAGCTCGACGAGGTGCCGGCCGGCGCGACCGTCGTGTTCTCGGCCCACGGGGTGTCCCCGGCGGTGCGGACCGATGCCGCCGACCGGGGCCTGTCGGTGATCGACGCGACCTGCCCGCTGGTCTCCAAGGTGCACGCCGAGGCCCGCCGGTTCGCCCGCGAGGGCTACACGCTCGCGCTGATCGGGCACGCCGGGCACGAGGAAGTCGAGGGAACGCTTGGCGAGGCTCCCGACTCAACGGTGCTGGTGCAGACCGCCGAAGACGTGGCCGCCCTGACCGTGCCGGATGAGTCGAAGGTCGCGTACCTGATGCAGACGACGCTGGCGGTCGATGAGGCGGCCGACGTGGCGGCCGCGCTGCGCGAGAAGTTCCCCCGCATGCGGGCGCCGGGGTCCGACGACATCTGCTACGCCACCACCAACCGGCAGGCCGCGGTGCGCGCCGTCGCCGCCGAGGCGGACCTGGTGCTCGTCGCCGGCTCGAAGAACTCCTCCAACTCGGTGCGGCTGGTGGAGCGCTCGGAGCGCGCGGGCACCGAGGCCCACCTGATCGACGGCGCCGAGGACATCGAGTTGTCCTGGCTGTCGGGGGTGTCAACCGTGGGCCTGACCGCCGGTGCCTCCGCCCCGCCCGCCGTGGTCAGCGAGATCATCGAGGCCCTGTCCGGCCTGGGCGCCGTCACGGTAACCGAGAAGATCACCACCACCGAGTCCGTCCAGTTCGGCCTCCCCCGCGAGGTCCGCCGCTAGAGCCGCGTCGGCGGACCCGCGCCGGCGCGGCACTTGCGCGCCGCCGTTTTTGGCTGCTGTTTTCCCGGGACGAGACCGACGCCGGTGGCTACGCCAGGCGGGCCTGCTTTTCCAGGAGGCCCGCCAGGGCGTCGCCGGAGGCGCTGGGGTGGCCCGCCCTGGCGAACCACGTCGCCACGTTGCGGGCGTCGCGGGCGAGGAACTCGCGCCCGTTCGGGTTGGCGATGACGTCCACTACCTGGGGCAAGTCGATCATCACCAGGCGCCCGTCGTTCACCAGCAGGTTGTACGGGGACAGGTCACCGTGCGCCAGGCCGTGCTCGGCGAGCGTGCACAGCGCGCTGACCAACTGGTCCCACAAGCTGGCCAGCCCGGCCGCGTCCGGCCGGGTCTCGGCGAGCCGGGGCGCGCCGGTGCCGTCGGCGTCGCCGATGAACTCCAGCAGGACCTCGGTGCCCAGGACCTGCACCGGGTAGGGGACCGGGACGCCGGCGGCGTGCAGCCGGCACAGCGCGGAGAACTCGGCGTTCGCCCACTGTCCCGCGATGGCCGCCCGGCCGAACGCGCTGCGGTTGGCCGCCGCGCGGTTTACCCGCGACTCGCGGACCCGGCGCCCCTCCAGGTAGCCGGCGTCCCGGTGGAACAGCCGGTGTGCGGCATCGCGGTACCGCTTGGCCGCCAGCAGGCAGTCCGGCCCGCTGCCGGGGACGCCGCGGCGGATCAGGTAGACGTCGGCTTCCTTGCCGGTCTTGAGGATGCCGAGTTCGGTGTCAACGGCGGCTAGGTCGGTGACGAGCCATTCCGGGTGGGGCCGGGGGCCGCGCTCCAGCGGCGTCGACTGATCCCAGGTGGACCAGCGGTCGCCCTCGGGCAGGCCGTCGGTCGCGTCATCGGCATCCTCGGCCTGCAGCCGCTGCAGGTGCCGGTCGCGCTTGAGGTACGTGTCCTCGTTGTCGAGCTTTTGACGCTTGGTGTTACCGCGGTTGCCGCGGCGGATCCGCTCGTAGGCCGGATCGTAGGAATCGGCGCTGTCGCGCACTGGTGGTACTCCTCAGGTGGGCTGTGGTCAGGACAGGCTTGAAGAAGCCCGTGACGGGCGTAGACATTTGGCCTTCTCCTTCCCACCGCCGGCCCGCGAGGCCGGGCACCAACCTGGTGACGCGAGTACTGTGCGCTACGGCACCGTCTTCGCGCAACTGATTTTCCGTCCGCGGGTCCCCGCGACCGCGGTCGCCGCGAGGGCGGCGCAAGCCGCCGTCGCCATCGCGAAGCGGTCACCGGTGATCCCCGGGATGCCGCCGCCGACTGACTCGGCGACCGTCGGCAGCAGCGCCGCGCCGACCGCCGCGCCGATCTGGCGGCTGGTGTTGACCACCCCGCCGGCCAGCCCCTGATCACCGTCACCGAGCTCGCGCGTGGCGATCACGAGCGACCCGAACGCGGTCCCGGCCGAGCCGAAGCCGACCAGCACCACCACGAGGAGCAGCGGACTGTATCCGCCGCCGGGCAGCCCGGTCAGCACGAGGAACCCCGTGGCGGCGATGGCACCGGCGAGGGTGGCCAGCCGTCGCGCCCCGAGCCGGGCCACGAGCTTGGGGCCGAATATCCCCATCGTGAATCCCGCCATGCCCTGCGGCGCGAGCGCCGCCCCGGTCGCCAGCGGCGACAGGTGCAGGGCCTGCTGCATGTACAGCGACAGCAGCAGGAGCTCCCCGCCATTCCAGACGCCGAGCAAGAACACGAGCGTCGCCCCGTCGCGCAGCCCCGGCCGCAGCAGCGTCCCCGGCCGCACGAGCGGTGCCGGGTGCCGCGCCTCCGCCGCCACGAAGCCGGCCCCGGTGGCTATGGCCGCCCCGATGGCGCCGATGACCAGCGGCGATGACCAGCCGAGGGCGTGCCCCTGCGAGACGCCGAACACCACCAGCGCGACCGCCCCGGTGACCAGGGCCGCGCCGCGAAAGTCCAGCCCCCGGTGGTCACCGGCCCGGCCCAGGTCAGGCGGGGAACCGGGATCTGCCGCGGCAACGATGACGGGGTTCCCGGCAGTGATGACGCGTGGCGCCAGCAGGGCCGCGAGCAGCCCGAAGGGCACGTTGACCAGGAAGACCGCCCGCCAGCTGGCCAGGTCGGTCAGCACGCCGCCGAGCACCTGCCCGGATACGAAGCCGACCGAGGCGATCGACCCGTACAGGCCGATGGCCCGGGTGCGGGCCGTCCCCTCGGGGAAGCTGGTCGTGATGAGCGCCAGTGCCGTGGGGGCGATGACCGCCGCGCCCGCGCCCTGGATGACGCGGGCGGCGACCAGCAGCGGCAGGTTCCGCGCGAGCCCGGCGGCCAGCGACGCCAGCGCGAAGACGGCCAGCCCCGCGATGAACATCCGGCGGCGCCCCAGCAGGTCGCCCGCGCGGCCGCCGAGGATGAGCAGGCCGGCGAACGCGACCCCGTACCCGGTGACCACCCACTGAACCGCTGAGGTGCCCGCGCCCAGCTCATGCCCGATCGATGGCAGCGCCACGTTGACGATCGTGAAGTCGAGGACGACCATGAAGTTGCCGACCAGGAGCAGCGCAAGCCGGACGGCGGCCCGCGACGGACGGACGGGCAGGCGTCGCCCCGCTACGTGAGATCCCCGGGCAGCGCGGGTATGGCTTGTTACTGAAGCGCTTCTGGGGGTAGGTGGCGATCCAGGCACGGAATCAATCATGACATTTCGGCCATATCGCTCGGCCGCCGCTTCCTTACTGGACAGTAACATAGCGAACACTTAAGATATATCTCGTGAAGCGGCAACGTACCGTGTCTATGAGGAGGCAGCCATGATCGACATCGAGGCCAGGATCCGCCGGCTATTCAGCCGGCTACGGTCCCGGGCAAGTGACTTCCGGGCCAGCGACTCGGCCAAGAAGGCGGCCGGGGCGTTCCAGGACTTCAAGCAAAGCGATCGCGCGAAGAAGGCGGCGAGCGCCTTCCAGGACTTCAAGCAGAGCGACCGGGCCAAGAAGGCGACCGGCGCGGTCAACGACCTGAAGGACAGCGACGCGGCCAAGAAGGCCGCGGGCGCGTTCAACGACCTGCGCGCCAGCGGGACGGGCCAGAAGGCCGAGGCGACGCTGAAGGACCTGCGCCAGCGCGAGCCGGTCCGCAAGGCCGAGGAGTCCGCGCGCAAGTTCCTGCACGACCTGCGGGCCGGCAGCGGCACCAGCGGCTCGAGCGGGAGCGCCTCCGCCTAGGCGACGGCGGGCGGGGCGCGACTCCGGCGCGAGTCCCGGCCTTACGGGCCTGGGGTCACGCAGGTAACGGGGACCTTCGACGCGGGGCGGGCGGGCGCGCCCCGCCCGGGGGTAGCGGGGGATACCCCGTTCGCCCCCCGGGGGGACAGCTGCGTCGTTGCCGGGGCGAAGGGGCTGGGCAGCGGCTTGGCCGGGACCGCGGCGGTGGTGAAGGCGACGTACACCGCGACCGCTCCCGCGATGGTGGCGACGGCGATCACCCACCGGTCAGGCCGCCTCCGCGAGGGCCGCCGCGGTCGCCGCTCCGGCACCGGCCGCTCCGGTCGCGCCGGGTCCGCGAGCTGACGGATGGCGCGCGTCTGCTTTGTCGTATCCGCCGGCGGAGGGTCGGCCGCGTAGCCGCCCGGCCGCGCGTAGTGGCCGGGCGGGCCGGCCGCGTACCGCTCGTACCCGGCATACTGGCCGGCGCCCGGTCCCGGGGCGTGCCCGAGGACCGGGAAGATCCCCGTTCCCTCAAGGTCCGGGTCATAGTCGTGCAGGTAGTCATCGCGGTCCGCGTACCCCATGTCCAGCTCCTCACCGGCATTCCGACGTTACGTGACGGATTAACTACGTTCCGTCCTATCTGGGATACGGGAAGTAGCAGGTTTCGGCTCAATCGCGACGCGCGGTATTTTCCGGACGCGGGCGCCGCCGGGCACGGGCGCCGCCGCCCGTGCCCGGCGAATCCGCCCCTAGCGGCCGTGCCCGTCTTCGCGCGATCATGATGGCTGACGGTGTTTCGCGGGCATATCCGTCGCTAATATGAACATAAAGTAAACGCGAGATGAACATGACTACCAAATGCAGGTGAATTTAAGGTTAAATAGTTGCGGGTTGAAATGCCGGGAGAGGAGTTGCGCGATGACACCTGGCCTGGCAGGTTTCGTGGTCGCAGACGCTGAGCCGCACTGGAATGACGCGCTCGACAGCGTGATGGCCGCGCTGGCCGAGACGTTCGCGATCGCGCCCGAGCGGGCCAGCGCACCGAGGGGCGCCCGGCGGCGTACCTGGCTCGACACGTTCGACTGGCGGCTGTACCGCGCCGGCTTGCTGCTGGAGTACGTGACCGCGAGCCGGGCCGGCCAGCTGGTCCTCACCAGCGTCGGCGCCAGCGCCGCCGGCAATCCCGAGCCGGTGGTGCAGCCGGTGACGGGGTGGCGCGCGGCGCAGCCATGCCTGTCCGACCACTTGCCCGACGGGCCGGTGACTGACCGGATCGCCGGGGTCATCGCCCCGCGGGCGCTGCTCCCGCTGGTCACCGTGGCGTCTACGACGAGCGTGACCAGCCTGCTCAACGAGGACGGCAAGACCGTCGCCCGGCTGCTCATCGAGCGTCCCGTGATCACCGCGGGCCACATAGGCACTCATGGAAGCACAGCCAGGATCAGCCTGCCGCCGCGCCTTTCCGTCACCGAGGTGCGCGGCTATCCCGGGCCGGCCCGCCGGGCCGCGCGGATCATGGCGCTGGCTCCCCAGATCGAGCCGGGCGCGCCCGGCGGCAGCCCGGAAAAGGCCTTGCTGGACGAGGCCCTCGCCGTCATCGGCACTCGCGCGGCCAATTACTCCAACAAGGTCGACGCGAAGATCACGACCGACATGGCGGCCGCCCGGGCGGTCGCGACCATCCTCCTCACGTTGCTGGGCGCGGTCGAGGTGAACGTCAATGGCGTGCTGCGCGACACCGACACGGAGTTCCTGCACGACCTGCGGGTCGCGGTGCGCCGGACCCGGGCGGCCATCAAGCTGCTGGGGGAGGCCCTCGGGCTGGCCGACGACGTGCTGGACCAGTTTGCCGCCGACTTCAAGTGGCTGGGCGACGTCACCACTCCGGTGCGCGACCTGGACGTCCACCTGCTGGACTTCGCCGACATGACCGCCGAGCTCAAGGCGGCCAAGCCCACGGACCTGGACCCCTTCCGAGACTTCCTCGTCCAGCGCCGCGCCCGCGAGTTCCGCGCGCTGGCCCGGGCGCTGCGCTCCCCGCGCTTCGGCCAGCTCACGGCCGACTGGCGGGCGACGCTCACCACCATCGCGGACGGCAAGCCGCGCAGGGCCGGCCAGCCGGGCAAGGGGGCGGCCAAGCGCGCGACACCGGACCGCCCGGCGCCCCTGGCGAGCGCGCAGACCGCGGGTGCGCTGGCCACCGACCGCACCGGGGTGGCGTTTCGCAAGGTCGCCCGCCGGGGCGGCGCGATCACCAGGGACTCGCCCGCCGAGAGCCTTCACGACCTGCGCAAGCGGGCCAAGGAACTGCGGTACGCCCTGGAGTTCTTCGCGCCACTGCATGACAAGCAGGCGTACGGGGCGGTTCTGGGAGACCTGAAGCGGCTGCAGGACTGCCTTGGCGAGTTCCAGGACACCGAGGTGCAGATCGAGGAGATCCGCGCGCTCGCTGAGGCGATGCTCGGCGCGCAGGCGGTATCGCGGGGTGCCATCGCGCGGACGGTGCTGGCGATGGGTGAGGTCACGGCCGCGCTGGCCACCCGGCAGGTGGCGGCGAGGGACGCCTTCGAGAACCGCTTCGCCGGCTTCGCCGGCTCTGACGGGCAGCGCCGGATGGCCGTCCTGCTGCACCGGACGGGGGGTGCCGCGTGAAGATCTACGCGACGTACAACATCAAGGGCGGCGTCGGGAAGACCACCACCGCGGTCAACCTGGCCTACCTGGCGGCGGCCGACGGCCTGCGCACGGTGCTGTGGGACCTGGACCCGCAGGGCGCGGCGAGCTTCATGTTCCGGGTCAAGCCGCGGGTCAAGGGCGGCGGCCGGGCGTTGATCCGCGGCCAGCGCTCGCTAGACGACGCGATCAAGGGCACCGACTTCGAGCGCCTCGACCTGATCCCGGCCGACTTCACCTACCGCAACATGGACCTGCTGCTGGACAAGGGGCCGGAGGCCAAGCAGAGCCGCAAGCTGTCGAAGCTGCTGGCCCCGCTGGCGGTCGAGTACGACGCCGTCTTCCTTGACTGCCCCCCGTCGATCTCGCTGGTCTCCGAGAATGTGCTGCACGCCGCGGACACCATCATCGTCCCGCTCATCCCGACGACCCTGTCGGTGCGGACGCTGGAGCAACTGACCGACTTCGTCGCCGGGTTCAGCGGGCACCGGCCGGACGTGCTGGCGTTCTTCTCCATGGTCGACCGTCGCAAGAAGCTGCACCGGGAGATCACCGAGGAACTGTCCGCGAAACGACCTGACGTTGCCGCCACCATTGTCCCCTCGGTCGCGCTGATCGAGCGGATGTCCGTCGAGCGCTCCCCGGTTTCGGTGTTCGCGCCCGGCTCGGCGGCCGCCAAGTCCTACCGGGCCCTGTGGGCCGAGGTCCGGGAGAGGCTGGAGTAAGCAGCTTTGGCGGGGGCCTGATGGCTCGCTCCGCTCGCCCAATCCAGTGGCGGTGACTAGGGTCCTGTTGTGAGTTCCTGGGCGGAGGTGGCGATCGGGGAGCTTGGGCGGGTGGTCACCGGGGCCACGCCCAGGGCGGCCGACGGCGGCTCCTGGGGAGATGAGGTCGATTTCCTCACGCCCAGCGACCAGCGGGCCGGCCTGCGCACGGCCGCGGCCGCGCGCAGGCTATCGGCGGCGGGCGCCCGGCGGCTGGCCTCCCGGCTCATCCCGGCCGGGTCCACCTGCGTGACCTGCATCGGCGCGACGACCGGGAAGACGTCACTGGCGGCGCGCCCCGCCGTGACGAACCAGCAGATCAACTCGGTCGTGCCCGATCCGGCGGTGGTCCGGCCCGCCTTCTTGTACTACCTGCTGACGGCGCACGCGCCGCGCATCGCCCAGGTCGCCAGCGGGTCGGCCGCGCCGATCATCAACAAGCGGCAGTTCGAGCGGTTCCGGGTGCCGGTGCCGCCCCTGCCGGAGCAGGACCGGGTCGCCGCGATCCTCGGCGCCCTGGACGACAAGGTCGCCGCGAACGAGCGGACCGCCCGGCTCGCGCTCGGCCTAGCCGAGGCGCTCTTTGAGCGGGCAGTGTCTGAGCGGGCAGTGCCTGAGACGGCCCGGACGTGCCGCCTGGCCGATATCGCGGAGCTGCGCTATGGCAAGCCGCTCCCTGCTGTCCGCCGCCGGCCGGGGAAGATCCCCGTCTACGGCAGCGCGGGGGTGACCGGCCACCATGACGAGGCGCTGGTTCGCGGGCCGGGCATCATCGTCGGCCGCAAGGGCACGGCGGGGGCGGTCCACTGGTCGCGGGGCGACTTCTTCCCAATCGACACCGTCTTCTACATCGCGCAGAAAGCCAGCTTCCAGGTGCCGCCAGAGGTGCTGTTCCTCGCGATACGGCGGGCCGGGCTGACTGCCCTGCGATCGGATTCCGCGGTCCCCGGCCTGAGCCGGGCCGGCGCCCTCACCGCGCGGATCCAGCTTCCGGGCCCGGCGTCCGCCGCTGAGCTCCAGCGGCAGGCGCGGCCCCTTTTTGAACTGCGTGAAGCCCTGGCGGCGGAGTCCGCGCACCTGGTTAGCGTGCGCGACACGCTGATCCCGCACCTGGTATTGGGCAGGCCTGTTGGGCAGTGGAGGTATCTGAGCCAGGCGTGTTCCCTCTAGGGATTGCGTGGACTTCATTGAAATGACCGCTACCAGTTTTCTGCGTGAGGCGTTTCAGGCTGACCGCGTCGGGATCTGGCACGTCGACCTGGCTGGGGCGCAGAGCTACTGCCTGGCCGACGCGCCCGCCCCACCCGAGGCCTTCCACGACTACGCCCTCCGCCATCCCCTCATCCGCAGGTTCCGCGACACCGGGTCGCTCACGCCATTGCGGGACAGCGACCTGCGCGCCGACCCCGGCGCCGCCGACGCGGGACCCGGCCCGCTCGCGATCCCGCTGGCTGTCGGGGAACAGCACGTCCGCGTGGTGTCCATCTCCCGGGTCGGCCCGGCCTTCTCGGCCAGGGAACTCCTGCTGGCCGGTCACCTGCAGCCCGTCCTCGCCGGGATCTGGCCGGTGAAGCGGTCGTCCCCGGACGACGATGAGCCCGTGAGCGCCGCCTGCGGGTGCTTACCGCCAGGCGCCGGTAACCGCTCCCGGCCCCTCAACCGCGCCCGGCCGCTCACCGTCCGGCCGCCGGGCTCCGCTCACCGTCCGGCCACCTTGCGCAGCCCGGCCGTGAGCGTCTGGAACACGCTGAAGCCAGCAACGCATGGTGCTGACGTTTATTCCGGGCACGCCGCTATTCCGTCCAGCACAGAGTTGCGCGATTCACGGGGACGCGCCGCGATAAACGTATTACAGTCTGACCTGGGGAAGGGTCGTTCAATTGTCACTACATGGGGGAAGACTGCCCGCGGAGGCCACGCGGTTCTTCGGGCGGTCCGACGAGATTGCCGCCATCAGGGGCGCGGTCGGGCATAGCCGGCTAGTCACGCTGACCGGGCCTGGCGGCGTTGGCAAGACGCGCCTGGCCATCCATGTCGCGCGGGCGCTCGACAGCGCGTTTCCGGACGGCGTGTTCCTGGTGCCGTTGTCCGGGTTGCGCGATGACCGGCTATTGCCCGGCACCGTGGCGGCCGCGCTCGGGCTGGCCGGGGAAGCGGCCCCGGCCGGGGTGGCGGGGCTGCTGCCCCGGCTGAGCGGCAAGCGCTTGCTGCTCATCCTGGACACCTGCGAGCACCTGCTCGACGAGTGCGCCGCCTTCGCCGACCGGCTGCTGCGCGACGCGGACGGGCCGCGGCTGATCGCTACCAGCCGGCAGGCGCTTGACGTGCCCGGCGAGGTTGTCTACCCGATAACGCCGCTGGCCGTGCCCGACGACGGCGGTGACGCGCTCGCGCTGTTCACCGACCGGGTCCAGGCGGTGATGCCCGGGTTCCAGGACACGGACGAGAATCGCGCGCAGGTCGTCATGCTGTGCCGGGGCCTGGACGGCATCCCGCTGGCCATCGAGTTGGCGGCGGTGCGGATCCGCGCGGCGGGCCTGGCGGAGATGCTCACCCGGCTCGGTGACCGGCTGCGCCTGCTCGGCGGTACCGGGGGCCAGGGACCTGGGCGGCACCAGACGCTTCGGGCGACGATCGGCTGGAGCTATGAGCTGTGCTCGCCGGCCGAGCGGCTGCTGTGGGCGCGGCTGTCGGTGTTCGCCGGGGAGTTCGGGCTGGAGGCGGCCGAGCAGGTCTGCACGGGTGACGGGCTGGCCAGCGAGCGCCTTGTCGACACCCTGGTCGGGCTGGTTGACAAGTCGATCGTCACCCGCGTCGACAGCGCCCTCGGCGCCCGGTACCGGCTGCTCGACACAATCAGGGAGTTCGGCGCGGAGTTGCTCGCCGACAGCACGCCGTACCGGCGCCGGCACCGGGATTACTTCCTCGCCCTGGCCCGTGCCTTCGGCGCGGCGTTCTTCGGCCCCGGCCAGGCCGATGAGGTGCGGCGGCTGAGTGCCGACCAGGCCAACCTGCGGCTGGCCCTGGAGTGCTTCCTGGACGACCGGGATGACTCAGCTGGCCGGGCGCGGGCCGGGCTGGAGATGGCCACCTCGCTCTGGGGATTCTGGGTGTCCACCAGCCAGCTGGGCGAGGGGCGCTACTGGCTGGGGCGGATGCTAGACCAGGCACCTGGCGCGAGCAGGGACCAGGCGGTCGGCGCCTGGCTGGGCGGCCTGTTCATGGACGGCCAGCTGGCCCAGGACGACATCGCGCGGGTGCTCAAGCAGCTGCACTCGGCCGTGGCCGCCAGCGGCGACGTGGCCGGCCTCGCTTGGACGGACTGCTTCATCGCGCTGGCCAGCGCGATGCGCGGCAACCCGGGCGGCACTGATGCCGCCTATGCCAGCGTCCTGGAGCGGTTCACCCGGCTGGGTGACCCGCGCGGCCTGGCCGTCAGCTTGCTCTGCAAGGCCATCGTCCACCTGCTGCACAAGGAACTGGCGGCGGCGATCGCCGAGTGCGACCAGGTGCTGAGCCGCCTGCCCGAGGGAGAATGCTGGCTGCGCGGCTGGGCGCTATTGTGGCGGGGCCTCGCGTCCTGGCGGGCGGGGGACGTCGCCACCGCGGCCGAGTGCTACCGCGCCGGGCTTCGGCTGCGCCCGGGTCCCGGGTCGCAGAACATGCTGCAGGCGGCGCCGTTCCTGGACGGGATGGCGTGGCTGGCGGCGGCCGAGGGCGACTACGGGCGCGCCGCGCGGCTGCAGGGCGCCGCCGACCGCATATGGGCGTCGGCGGTCAGCGTCCCCCGGCTCGCCATTTCCCTGCTGAACCGCCAGGACGAGCTGGCCCGCCAGCAGGCCCGGGCGGCGCTCGGCCAGCCGGAGTTCGAGCGCCGGTACGCGGCCGGGGCGCTAGCTGACCTGCCAGAAGTGCTGCGATTCGCCCTCGCCGGGCCGGGGGCCGCCGAGCCCGGCCCGGCGCTCACTGACGCCGCGCGGGAGCTGGCGGGGCAGGCGGCTGACCCGGCCCCGGGCGCGCAACCACCTGCCCCCAGCGCATGGGACGTGCTGACCGTCCGCGAGCGGGAGGTCGCGGCCCTGGTCGCCCAGGGCCTTACCAACCGGGATATCGCCGGCCGGCTGGTGGTGTCCAAGCGAACGGTGGACGCCCACGTGGAGCACATCCTGGCCAAGCTCGGCTTCGCCTCGCGGGTCCAGGTCGCCGCTCTCGCGCGGATTCCCCCGCAAGCCGGGCAGGAGATGGCCCTAGGCCCGGCCCGCTAGGTGCCGGCCTGGCAGATGTCGCTTATGTGGCCATTGGCTACCTTGCTGGCATGACATATGCTTCTTTACTAGATGTGAAGATTTGAACTGCCTGGTCGACGGCTTGCTCCAGTGGCGTGGCGAGCCTCCCGGTCCTGCGGCCAGGCGGGTTGACGGCCGGCCGGACTGGCCGGCCGGAGTGGCCAGCCGGGGTCGCCAGCAGGCGGTGCGACGCCGTCAGCTGGGTTTCCTGCGTGGATTACTGGGTAGCGGACAGATGAGCATTGGTGCGAACAGTGTGGTTACGGGCAATAAGGTCCGACCTCACGGCCGTTACTGATGCTCGACGAGTCCTAAGGTGCGTGTCGTCGCCGCCAGGGCAGTGTGCTGCCAGCACCGTGCGCTGCCGGGACAGGTATCGCGGCACGGCGCGTTGCCAGCACCGCGCGGCATGGACGGCGGACAGGCAGGAGAGGGTCAGGCAGGACTCAGGCAGCCAAGCAAGGCTAGGCCCACTCGAGGCAGCCCGAGGCGGTGCCAGCGGCGAGACGGTCGATGAAAGGACGGCCGATGAAAAACCGCGCACTCGCCCCGGGCAATATTTACCTGTCCGAAACACATAGAAAAACCCGTAGTTCAGGCCAATTCGGGACAGAGGGGGTGCTGTCGAAGCGTATGAGAGCAACGAATCGGGGAAGGAAAGCGTTATATGAGCATGACAGTCTGGGAATGGTTCGAGCAGCGCTCGTTTCATCATCGAGACTTTCACAGTCTCGCGCTAGCTCGCAATCGGTCGGAGCACGCCACTACCACCCTGGTCCTCCCCGGACGCAACGTCGCGGGGACCATCGGCACCATCCTCGACGTCGTCGCGGGCCTGAGGCAGCGGACGGGCCTGCCTGACCAGGTTATCGTCGTCGACGCTGACTCCCCGGACGGCACCGCGGACATCGCCAGGGCCCACGGCGCCGAGGTTTACTCAGAGAACCAGCTAATGCCCGCCTACGGTCCCGCCCAGGGCAAGGGCGACGCCATGTGGCGGGCCTTGTCAATCGCCCGGGGCGACATCGTCATGTTCGCCGACGCCGACACCACTGACTTTCGCGAGCACTACGTGTACGGTACGCTCGGCCCGCTGCTCAGCGATCCGTCAATCCAGTTCTGCAAGGCGGCCTTCCGGCGCCCATTCACCTCAGG
>Ga0157369_10004718_pt1 | contig 16027 bp, 14 predicted proteins | sample C25metaG_FD_113461 | JGI IMG/M metagenome (GOLD analysis project Ga0157369, IMG submission 113461) | Corn rhizosphere microbial communities from Kellogg Biological Station, Michigan, USA - C2-5 metaG | ecosystem: Host-associated > Plants > Roots > Rhizosphere > Soil | place: USA: Michigan... | reverse complement strand
GCTTTGTAAGAATGAATGGAAGAATGATGGGAGGTTTAGTTGTATAATTTTTGCTTCAATAAGATGTCATGAACCAGGATACAGGAAAATATATTATCATTATTGGTGCAGCAATTGTTGTAATTGGATTATTGGTTTACTTCTTTTATGATAAACTAAATTGGTTCGGTCGCCTGCCCGGCGATATAAGAATTGAAAGAGACAATTTTCGATTTTATTTTCCTATAACAACGATGATATTGCTGAGTGTTTTGATCTCTGCAATTCTTTGGGTAATCAGAAAATTTTTGTAAAGGCCATGAACGTTTTCCACGGAGTTACACAGAGTTTTTGAGAACCGCAGAGAATAGCTTTGAAGAGCTTATCTGCTTTGCGTTTTTTTGTGGTTTATTGCTGAAAATATTACCTGCAGTTCAAGTGTGCGACGCAACAAAAGCTTAATGTTTATTCAAAAGCTGGTAACAAAAAAATTCTTCCTAAAAAATTTGCGTGTAATTAAAAGCTCATCATTTCTTTGAACTTGACAGTTTGCCTGCGGCTTACTTCTATTTTTTCGCCGCCTTTTAATTCAACAAGCAAGCCGCCGTTGAAGTAGGGTTCTATTTTTTCTATCCAGCGAAGGTTGATAATGTGCTTGCGATTGGCGCGGAAGAAAACGCGATCATCAAGACGCTCTTCTAATGCGTTGAGCGATTTTAAAATAAGAGGTTTATTATTTGCGAAGAAAACTTTGGCATAGTTACCAACACTTTCGAAAAGACGGATTTCACTTAGTTTCACAAACCAGCAACGTTCACCATCTTTTACAAAAACCTGGTCGTTCTCTGTAAGCGGTCCGCGATTGATCATGCCATTAACACCCGCCCGTTCTTTACTTAATTCAAATTGTAATTTTTGAACAGCATCGCTCAAACGCTTTGGTTCTATGGGTTTCAGCAAATAATCGAGTGCATTTACTTCAAATGCTTTTAGTGCGTATTCATCATAAGCTGTTGTAAAAATTACGTGAGGCGCTTTATCCAGTTCACCAAGAAGATCAAATCCCGTTTTGCCAGGCATTTGAATATCGAGAAAAATAAGATCAGGATTTTGCGTTTCAATTTTTTCAACGCCTTCATCAACGTTGGCTGCTTCATCAACCACTTCAATGTCGGAAAATTCCTGCAGCAGTTTTTTTAATTCAGTTCTTGCGAGACGCTCGTCATCAATGATAATTGCTTTGATGGGCATAATTATTTTCTTTTATAAAATTGTAACAGGCATTACAACTTTTGCTTCTACCATGTTGCCATTTACATTTCGAATTGCAAAATCTGCTTTGCCGCCATATAATAATTTCAAACGATTTTGTGTGCTTACAATTCCAAAACCTTCCGTATTATTTTCTGATTCAAGTGTTCCTGTATTTTGAACAATCAATTCATGATGATTGTCTTTAAAGTCGGAAATAATTTTGATCTTTCCTCCGCTTATCTGCCTGCTTATTCCATGCTTAATTGCATTTTCAACAAGCGTTTGCAACATCATTGGCGGCACATGCTGATCAAGTGTATCTTCATCAATATCGTATTCAACTTTAAGCCTGTCTTCAAATCTTATATGTTCGAGTTCTAAATAATCTTTTACGATGTTAAGTTCCCGTTCAAGCGGCGCTGTTTCCAGTTTCTCCGATTGCATACTGCTGCGCAAAATATTGCTGAGTTCTGTAATAGCTGTTCTTGCTCTCTCAGGATTTTCATCAACCAATGCTCTTATGCTGTTTAATGCGTTGAAAATAAAATGAGGATTTATGTGGGATTTTATTGTTTTCAGTTCAAGTTCTTTTACCAAACTCTCAAGACGTACTTTATCAAGTTTTTCTTTTCGGGTTTTTTCAACATAGTGGTAAGTAAAATAAATGAAGTTCCAGATCAGCAAAAATAAAAAATAACCGAAGGATGCCCGCATTACTTTATTCCAGAAAGTGTATTCTTTCCACATGTCTGATTCAAGATTAAATACTTCATCAGCCCGCATTATAACAATTGAAAAAGTTATGGCAAAAACCAAAGTAGTTAAAAACATAGAAATGATCTGCCTGCGCAGATCAAGATTTACAAGATTAGCTTTTCTGATAAGAATGCGCATCAAATGAGTAATTACAACACCAACAAAAGCATCTAACAAGACTGAAGAAAAAAAGTGAGGACTTGGTTTTGTGCGAATGGTAAAATAAAAAAAGGTATTGATTAAAACATAACTGCTCCAACCACCAATCTGGCACCACCAATATGCTGACAATTTTTTCATGAATATGATTTAACCTGTTGCAAACGATCGTTTCAAATTTTTAACTGCGCATTTTAAGGTTCAATGGGCAAAGATAAATTAAGCAATATGCAAATGGACGTATCATTTTATTAAAGGCAAATTAGAGGGTGTGTTTGGTAACTAATTTTATTTAAAATTAAAAACATTTGCGTTAATGTTTGTGTGTTGCATATTAGGAAAAAATTACAGATTGCCTCAAAATTGTACTTTTACATTTAAAATAATTATCTGAATGGAAATTCTGGCGGGACCTTTATTGAGCACTATCAATTCTCCTGATGATTTAAAAACACTTTCCCGTGATCAATTGCACCAGCTTTGTGATGAACTTCGTCAATATATTATTGATGTTGTAAGCGTGCATGGTGGACATTTTGGAGCAAGTCTTGGCGTGATTGAATTAACAGTCGCACTTCATTATATTTATAATACTCCTTACGATCAATTAGTGTGGGATGTTGGTCACCAGGCTTATGGTCATAAAATTTTGACAGGCAGAAGAAATTCTTTTGTTACCAACAGGAAATATAAAGGCATCAGCGGTTTTCCAAAACGAAGTGAAAGTGAATATGACACTTTTGGAGTTGGACATTCCTCAACATCAATTTCCGCCGCGCTGGGTATGGCTATCGCAGCAAAATTGAAAGGTGAGAATCGTAAATCTGTTGCGGTGATCGGCGACGGCGCAATGACCGCAGGACTTGCTTTCGAAGCATTGAATCATGCAGGCGTTTCGGATGCTGATATGCTTGTTATTCTCAATGATAATTGCATGAGCATTGATCCCAATGTTGGTGCATTGAAAGAATATCTTACAGACATTACCACATCTCATGCTTACAATAAATTGCGTGATGATCTTTGGAAAATGCTTGGCAAACTTCCCGTGGGGAAGAAATTTAGCCGTGATATAGCAAGCAAGATGGAGGCGAGTTTGAAAGGCATGGTAAGCAAAAGCAGTAATTTATTTGAAGCATTGAACTTACGTTATTTTGGTCCTATCGATGGACACAACATAACTAAACTTGTAGATACATTAGAAGACCTTCGCAATATTCCCGGGCCAAAGCTTTTGCATATCATCACTGTAAAAGGAAAAGGTTATACGCTTGCAGAAAAAGATCAAACAAAATGGCATGCGCCGGGTTTGTTTGATAAAGTAACGGGAGAAATTTATAAAAAGAAATTTGATGCGCCTCAACCTCCGAAATACCAGGATGTATTTGGACACACTATAATTGAACTTGCGGAGAAGAATGAAAAAGTTATAGGCATCACTCCTGCAATGCCAAGTGGTTCTTCATTAAAATTTATGATGGAGAAAATGCCGCAGCGAGCACTGGATGTTGGCATTTGTGAACAACATGCAGTTACACTAAGTGCAGGACTTGCAACGCAGGGAATGAAAGTTTTCTGTAACATTTATTCTTCTTTTATGCAACGTGCATACGATCAGGCGGTGCATGACGTTGCCATTCAAAAATTGTCTGTGATCTTTTGCTTGGACAGAGCAGGACTTGTTGGAGAAGACGGACCTACACATCATGGCGCTTATGATATTGCATATTTCCGCTGCATTCCAAACATGATCGTTAGCGCACCGATGAATGAACAACAGTTGCGCAACTTAATGTACACTGCACAACTTGATTCAATAAAAAATCCTTTTGTCATTCGCTATCCGCGTGGCGAAGGTGTGATGCCTGAATGGAAAACTCCATTGGAAGAAATTCCAATTGGCAAGGGAAGAAAAATAAAAGACGGAAAAGATGTCGCGATTCTTACGTTTGGTCATCCGGGAAATTTTGCAACTGCCGCAATTCGCCAGTTAAGAACAGAAGGGATCGATCCTGCTCATTATGATATGCGATTTGCAAAACCGCTTGATGAAACGTTGCTGCATGAAGTGTTTGCAAAATATACGAAGATCATAACTGTTGAAGACGGAACGATTGTTGGTGGTTTTGGAAGTGCAATTCTTGAGTTCATGAATCAGCACAAGTATGTTGCAGAAGTAAAACTGCTTGGTATTCCGGATAGAATTGTTGAACATGGCACACCAAAAGAATTGCACCGGGAATGTGGTTATGATGCAGAAGGAATTGCTACTTCGGTTCGTGAATTAATGAAAGAAAAAGTGCAAAGCGACATAACAATTGCAGGATAAATTTTTTTTATAACGATTAAAAACATCAATGCTTCAACCGTTGATGTTTTTTATTTTTATGAGGTCGGCTATTGTTCTTTGTGGTATCTCTGTTGCGTCGCACTCTTGTACTGTAGTTATTTGAATCATCAAAGAGATTCTTATTTGTTAAACATTTCTGCAGCACATAAATATTTCCAGTCATAGTCATCAGGATCATTTGCAGCAGCAGGCTTTATTGGCACATCAAGAATATTTTGTCGCAACACTTTTTTCTCTACTAATTTTTTTCTTGCTTCCACTACCATCTCTTGCATACGTTTGGTTTGCATCCATTCTTTTTGAGGAGGTTCAAATCCAACTTTTCCTTTGCGCCAGATTATTTCCTGAGGTAAACTTTCTTCCATGCTTTTTCGCAGTATCCATTTTGTAAAACCATCTCTTATTTTATATGATGCAGGCAATGAAAAAATAAATTCGACCAGCTCATGAAGAAGAAAAGGTAGTCGCACTTCTCTTGAATGCGCCATGCTGTTTCGGTCAGCATAACGCAACAATTCCTGCAAGCCAAAATTGAAAGTGTTATAATAGAGAATGTCTTCCAATTGCTTCACAACGGGTTTGTGTAATACATCTTCATTGTGGTAGTGAGCAAAAAACTCTTCATCAATAAACTCATTTTGCTTTTGTTGCTTGATTGCTTTTTGCTGCAATGCGTGTGCAGCTTTATCGGGGAACAAGGCAGCCGCATAATTGCGCCATCCCCATTCATCGAGCAGTTCATTTTGTTGCAACAATTTTCTTTCTTTGAAATATAATGAGGAATCTTTTAAAAAGATTTGTTGTAAATACCAATGCGAATATTTTTTATAACCTCCTAAAATTTCGTCTGCACCTTGTCCATCGAGCAAAACTGTGATATTATTTTCTTTAGCAAGTTTGTACACCAAAAATTGTGTAAGCACACTGCTGCTTGAAAATGGTTCTTCCTGGTGATACATGAGTTGCTGAAAATATTTTATGCAGTTATCAGCAGTTGGTTCAACAATGTGTTGATCGATGTTGAAATGTTGTGCGATTTTTTTACTGTATTCCAATTCATCTTTTTCAAAGCCGGGAAATGATGCGGTAAAACCCATGTTCTTCCATTGCTGTGAAATATTTTTTGACCAATGAATTGCAGCAACGACAGAAGAGCTGTCAACGCCACCGCTTAAACTTGTGCCGATGCTTACATCGCTTCGTAATCTTCTTGCTACTGATGTAAAAAAAAGTTCTGTAAATTTTTCGATAGCATTTGTCTCTGATACATCAATAGCATTTGAAACATTCGGATGATACCATTTATGCATTTGCACTCTTCCTTCTTTTGGTGTTACCACTAAATAATGTCCTTGAGGAAGAGAAAGAATATTGCTGTAAAAAGTTTCTGTTTTTTTCTGCGGATTTTGAACAAAACCAAGCGTGAGATAATTGAGCATCATCGTTCCGTTCAATTGTTTGGGCACACCAACTGCCCACAACGCTTTCATTTCACTTGCGAAAACAAATTGTTCAAACTTTCCCCGGTACAAATAATCAGCATGATAAAACAAAGGCTTCTCACCAAAACGGTCACGTGCAATCAAGAGTTGTTGCGATTGATTGCTCCACAATGCAAAGGCAAACATGCCATCAAATTTGTTGAGGCAATCAACTCCCCAATGATCGTAAGCAGCAGGAATTACTTCTGTATCGGATTGCGTAGAAAAGCAGTAACCCTTTTTTTGCAACTCATCTTTTAGTTCAATGTAATTGTAAATCTCGCCGTTGAAGATAATTGTGTAATGCAGGTAGTGTAAAGGTTGTGCGGCTCTTTCAGTCAAATCAATAATGCAAAGGCGGCGATGCCCGAAACCAATTTGTTGTTGTTCATCGATCCAAAATCCTTCTCCATCCGGACCACGATGTTGCAGCACATCAGCCATTTGCTGCAAACGTTGCTGCTGCACCAATGAACTGTTCGGAGAAATTATTCCTGCAATGCCACACATGATTCGAAAATAATCATTTCAATTTTATTCACTTTTCTTCTGATAATTCTTTTATGCAATTCTGTTTCTTTGCGTTCTCTGCGCTGCTTCGTGCTCTTGGCGTCGCTAATAAGGACACAGAGATCGTTGAGAAGCGTAAAGGACGCTAAGTTGTTATCAATAAAAATAAAATGCTTTTTATTCAACTAATAAATGTGCGTTTATTCATTTACAAATTTTTTTTGGTGTAACAATTTTTCGTAATTATTTTCGCGGCCACAATGAAACAAATGAAACATACAAAGTGCACAAAGAAGATTTTCTCCCAAGAGGAAGCCGCTTAACACTTGTATGTTGAATGATATAACTGAAAGCCTTCCTCGAAACAGGAGGGCTTTTTGATTTAAGTGCCGAAGTCTTTGTTGCAGTACAAGAGTGCGACGCAACAGGCGATGATAGTAACAATGCAGTTCGGCTCATAAAAATTTTAAAAAATAAACAACAAATAAAAACTCAAAAAATGAAAGTAGCAGTGGTAGGAGCTACAGGTTTGGTTGGCTCAAAAATGTTACAGGTACTCGCTGAAAGAAATTTTCCGGTGACAGAATTAATTCCGGTTGCAAGTGAACGATCTGTTGGAAAGGAAGTGGAATTCAAGGGCAGGAAGTACAAAGTAGTGAGCATGACCGACGCCATTGCAGCCAAACCTGCCGTTGCTATTTTCTCTGCGGGCGGAGGAACTTCATTGGAATGGGCGCCAAAATTTGCAGAAGCAGGAATTACGGTGATCGACAATTCGAGTGCATGGAGAATGGATACAACTAAAAAATTAGTTGTGCCAGAACTGAATGCAGATGCATTAACTGCGGAAGATAAAATTATTGCAAACCCGAATTGCTCTACCATTCAAATGGTGGTTGCGTTGAACCCGTTGCATAAAAAATATACGATCAAAAGAATTGTGGTGAGCACTTATCAAAGTGTAACAGGAACGGGAAAGAAAGCTGTTGATCAATTGTTCAATGAAAGAAAAGAGGTTGAAGGCGAAATGGCATACAAATACAAAATTGATCTGAATGCGATTCCGCAAATTGATGTGTTTCTCGACAACGGTTATACGAAAGAAGAAATGAAGATGGTGAATGAAACGAGGAAGATCATGCGTGATGATTCGATTCGTGTGACTGCAACTACTGTGCGCATTCCTGTAATGGGTGGTCATAGCGAAAGTGTGAATGTTGAATTTGAAAATGATTTTGATTTGAATGAAGTAAGGCAATTACTAAGTGAAGCACCCGGAGTTGTTTTGCAGGATGATCCTTCAACGCAACAATATCCGATGCCGCTTTGCGCTCATGAACGTGATGAAGTGTTTGTTGGAAGATTGCGCAGGGATGAAACTCAACCAAATACTTTAAACATGTGGATTGTTAGTGATAATCTTCGCAAAGGAGCTGCAACAAACGCGATTCAAATTGCGGAATATTTAAACAGCAAAAGTATGTTGTAAAAATATTTTTGTGAGGTGAATAAAGCCGGTAATGTTTGTCACCGGCTTTTGTTTATATACCTGCATCTGTAATTTCATGACGTTAGCTTCTTAATAAAACTTTTTCACCTTTCAGAATTCTTTCTATGGTTATTTATTGCTTGTCATAAAACTCAGTTAGTTTAAAGGTTATAACAAATCCTAAATTTTATCAATATATTTTTCAAACCTCTCATTCCAATATTTTTGCCTCATCAAAATAAATAACGATTGCATCTATCAATACCAAAGGAATTACTCGATTCATTAGAACACGTGAAAGGCTTTGACAGAAAGACTTTCGAAGCTGTGCATGAAAGTGAAGAGCAAGTTGTTTCTGTACGATTAAATCCTGAAAAAGAATTCAACATGCAATTTTCAACACTCAATATTCAATCATCAATTCCCTGGTGTCCTTATGGAAAATATTTAAGCGAACGTCCTTCTTTTACACTCGATCCTTTGTTGCATGCAGGTGCATATTATGTGCAGGAAGCAAGCAGCATGTTTTTATGGAAGGTGCTTGAACAAACTGTTGGTAAAAATACTTCGGGTTTAAAAGTACTTGATCTGTGCGGCGCTCCGGGTGGCAAGAGTACTTTGCTTGCGTCTTATTTTAAAGATGGATTGATCGTTTCAAATGAAGTGATAAAATCAAGAGCAGCTATTCTTGTTGAGAATATAACGAAATGGGGAAGTGAAAATGTTGTGATAACAAATAATGATCCGAAAGATTTTACAACACTGCAAAACTATTTTGATGTGATTGTTGTAGATGCTCCATGCAGTGGCAGCGGATTATTCAGAAAAAATCCTGAAGCTATTGAAGAGTGGAGTGAAGAAAATGTAATACTCTGTAGTCACCGCCAGCAAAGGATTTTAGCCGATGTATTTCCTTCATTGAAAAAGAATGGAATACTTATTTATTCTACCTGTTCTTATTCACAGGAAGAAGATGAAGATATTGTTGATTGGATGGTGGAAAAATTTTCAATGGACAATTTGCAGTTGACAACTGAAAATGAATGGAAAATACTTGAAACGCAAAGTGAAAAACGAAAAGTTTTTGGTTACCGTTTCTTTCCTGATAAAGTAAATGGTGAAGGATTTTTTATTGCAGCATTCAAAAAAAATGAAGGAGAAGAAATTGCTTATCGCATTCCGCAATTAACAAGTGCCTCAAAGCAGGAAATAATTATTGCGAAAAATTGGATTAAGGAAAATAAAAATTTGTTTTTCTTTAAACAATATGAAAACATTATTGCAATTCCTTTGCAGTGGAAACAAGATGTAGCATTGTTTCAACAAAATTTGTATTTAAGAAAAGCCGGTGTAACCTCCGGGAGTTTAAAAGGAAAAGATCTTATTCCCGATCATGAGTTGGCAATGAGTTTACTATTGAATGAAAACACTTCATCATTGAATTTAAATTATGAACAAGCCGTTCAATATTTAAAGAAGAAAGATGTCGCTGTTGCAGATGCTCAAAAAGGCTGGAATATTGTAAAATATTGCGATGTAAATCTTGGTTGGATAAAAATTTTGCAAAATAGGGCAAATAACTACTATCCCACAAATTGGAGAATTCTAAAAGATTAATTTTGTACATCAAAAAAAGTTTGCGATGAAAAATATCCTGCTTCTTTTTTTATTAAATATTTTTTTCTGTACCTCGCAGGCAAACGCCCAGGAAATAAAATACACTACACATACAATTACAAAAGGAGAAACACTTTCTCAACTTGCACAGAAGTATCATACCTCCGTTGGCGATATTATGCGGTTAAACAACATGAATTCTAAAAGTCAATTGAAAATCGGAGAAAAAATAAAGATACCTTCATCGTCTTCAACCACGCAAAGGACAACTGAACCGAAAGCTTCTTCCAAAACAAACACAACGTCACCAGATACTACCATTGCAATACATTATGTTTGGAACGATGAAACATTGTATAGCATCAGTAAGAAATTCGGTGTTACAGTAGAGCAGTTAAAAGAGTGGAATAATCTGCCTGATGAAAACATTCACTTCGGTCAGCAACTTGCGGTAAGACCTGAAGGGGTAAAGTTATTAGCTATCGGAAATGAAAAAACAAACGCAGTTACAACCAATACAACAAGCGCACCTGTGGCTACCTCAAATGTTAATCCGGATTCATCAAACAATATTTTGCAACCGGATAGTTCAAACAAAAACGCTTCCGCCGATAGCAGCAACAGCTATTTTGCAAAAGAATTTTCTTCAGACAATAAAAACTTGAAAAGCGTTGTGGGTTACGGAACAATTTTCAAAAGCACAAACGGATGGCAAGATAAAAAATATTATATCCTCATGAATGGGGCTCAGCCCGGAACTATTGTAAAAGTTTCGACACCTGATGGCAACAGCATTTATGCAAAAGTATTATGGGCATTAGACACAACATCAGGTCATCACTTAAATTTCAGTATTAACGATGCCGCAGCTTCTGCACTTGCTGTAAATGAACAGACATTTAGTTTAAGAGTTGAGTATCACGAATAAAAAATTTTAAAATGAAAAACCTGATTCTTTTTATTTCTCTTGTAGTTTTTTCCTTTAAGGTATTTGCGCAAAAGCAGGATGTTGATCCAAACACTTTTCAGCAACATTTAAATGATGGCAATGCGCAGATACTTGATGTGCGCACTTCTGATGAATATCAGGCAGGACATATAAAAAATGCAATGCTGGCGAACTGGATAGATAAAGATGAGTTTACAGAACGTGTAAAATATCTTGATAAAAATAAACCGGTGCTTGTGTATTGTGCATCAGGTGGCCGCAGTAGCCAGGCTGCGAATTGGCTTGCTGGCAACGGATTCACAAAAGTTGAAAATTTGAAAGGCGGTTTTAATGAGTGGAAATCAGAGAAAAAACCTTTTGATGCGCCAACAACTGTTATTCAGTTAACCATTGATCAATATTATGCATCATTAAAGACCAACAATCCTGTGCTTGTTGATTTTGGTGCGGAGTGGTGTCCGCCGTGCAGAAAAATGCAGCCTGTACTTGATGCGTTGCAAAATGAAATGAAAGACAAGTTTAAAATTGTAAAAGTTGATGGAGGAATCAACACAGCAGTGATGCAGCAATTGGATGTGTCAACATTGCCGACTTTTATAGTTTATAAAAATGGTAAAGAAGTGTGGCGCAAGCAAGGCATTGTAGAAAAAAATGAATTGAAAAAACAATTGAGTAATTAATTTCGTGAATCGCAATCGTGAAGGGCGAGTGTTAAGAGTGGACGAGCGTTACTCAAATCGTAAATCTGAAATTGTTTTTACATTCGCCAGCCTCTTAAAAAATCTTCCACATTTATTCTCTTTTTTCCTTCAAGCTGTATATCCGTTACATGAATGAAACCGTCACTGCATGCGAATTTTAAAAATGTTTTTCCATCTGTGTGCACACTTCCGTTATCAAATGCATTTACTTCGAACTCTTTTTTTGCATGATATATTTTTAAAATTTTATTGTTGAGATAAGTGAAGGCAGCAGGATAAGGTGAAAGCCCGCGGATCAAATTATAAATTTCATCAACAGTTTTGCTCCAATCTATTTTGCATGTTTCTGTAAAAATTTTTGGGGCATGATGCAAGATTTCAAATTTCGGATTTGCGCTTTCAGATTGACTTATTTCTTTAACCATTCCATCCATTAATCCTTTTATTGTTTTTACCAAAAGTTCTGCACCGATTATTTTCATCCTGTCATGCAACTCACCTGCAGTTTCATCATCACCGATTTTTATTTTCTCCTGTAACAAAATATTTCCGGTATCAATTTCATGCTGCAGTTTAAAAGTTGTTACGCCGGTTTCCTTTTCTCCGTTAATGATCGTCCAATTGATAGGCGCTGCTCCACGATACTGCGGAAGCAAGGATGCATGCACATTGATGGTTCCCAGCGGCGGCATATTCCAAACAACTTCGGGCAACATGCGAAACGCAACCACTGCCTGCACATCCGCATGCAATGATCTTAACTCTTCAAGAAATGATGGGTTCTTTAATTTTTCAGGTTGTAATATTCTTAATCCTTTTTCAACTGCATATTTTTTTACAGCGCTTTCGCTTAGTTTCATTCCTCTTCCCGCAGGTTTATCAAGGGCAGTCACAACCCCAACAATATTAAACTCTGCTCTCACCAATGCATCAAGCGAAGCAACAGCAAATTCAGGTGTGCCCATGAAAACGATTCTTAAATTGTGAGAGGTGAGTGATGAGTGGTGAGTTTCTTGCATACAGCAAAAGTAAACGAGTGAAGGAAAATATAAGAGCGAAAAATTTGTCACAGAGAAGCGCAGAGATAAAGAGAACCGCAGAGACCTTCTCTGTGTAGCTCAATTTCTCCGTGGCTCTCTGTAGGCTTTCACTGCTGAACAGAAATTCAAAATGTATAAGAGTGCGACGCAAGAAGTGATGCTATAAAAAACAAATGCCGGGCTCAAAAAAATTTTCTGTTAACACTTCATTGACATTAGGGAATAATTAATCTTTTGAAAAAGCTTTCAACCCTTATTTTTGCGCAATCTTTCAAAAATGAGTCAAACACTTTCGTCGAACGAATCCATTCCATCATCAAGAAAAAAGATCATCGTTTTAGGCAGCGGACCCAATAGAATTGGCCAGGGCATTGAGTTTGATTATTGCTGCGTGCATGGTTTGCTTGCAATTAAAGAGTGCGGCTATGAGTCGATCATGATCAATTGCAATCCTGAAACTGTTTCCACCGATTTTGATATGGCCGACAAGCTTTACTTTGAACCCGTGTATTGGGAACATCTGTGGGAAATTATTGAACTTGAAAAACCGGATGGTGTGATCGTGCAGCTTGGCGGACAAACAGCGCTGAAACTGGCAAGACGTTTACACGAAAAAGGCATAAACATCATCGGCACTTCTTTTGACAACATGGATATTGCTGAGGATCGTGGCCGCTTTAGTGATCTGCTGAAAGAATTAGACATTCCTTATCCTGCTTATGGCACTGCATTTACCGCAGACGAAGCAATTGAAGTGGCAAACAAAGTTGGATATCCCGTGCTGGTACGACCAAGTTATGTGTTGGGTGGACAAAGAATGCGCATTGTTATAAATGATGATGAAGTTGAAAAAGCTGTAGTGAGTTTATTGAAACATATTCCCAATAATAAAATTCTGATCGATCATTTTCTTGATCGTTGCCAGGAAGCAGAGATCGACGCAATATTTGATGGTGATGATTTTCACGTGATGGGTGTAATGGAACACATTGAACCTGCCGGCATTCACAGCGGCGATAGCAATGCAGTGTTGCCCGCCTTCAATCTTACACCGCTTGTGATTACAACCATGGAATATCACGCAGAAAAAATTGCAAGAGCGCTGGACATTCGCGGTCTCATTAATATTCAGTTTGCGATAAAGGATGGTAAAGTGTATGTGATAGAAGCAAATCCTCGTGCAAGCCGCACCACGCCGTTCATTGCGAAGGCATATAAAATTCCGTATCTCAACATTGCTACAAAAATTATGTTGGGCGCAGCAAAGCTGAAAGATTTTAAAATGGAAAAAAAGCTTGAAGGGTTTGCAATAAAAGAACCTGTTTTCAGTTTCAATAAATTTCCGAATGTGAACAAAGAACTTGGCCCTGAAATGAAAAGCACCGGCGAAGCAATACGATTCATCAAAGACTTACGTGATCCATATTTCAGGCAGTTGTATAAAGAGAAGAGCATGTATTTAAGTAAGTGATAAATTGTAAATTTTTTAAAGCTGGTTTCTTTGGAGACCAGCTTTTGTTTTTTATACATCGCCTGTTGTGTCACTCACTTCAGCGTTCGGAACTTTCCTTAGCTTCGAGCTGCAAGTTTAGTTCGTAAATGCTCGAAGCTCAGAGCTTTGTTGCAGTACAAGTGTCACGCTAAAGACGTGATGCACCATGCGACGCTCCGAAGGAGTCTTTGGACAACGGAAGCTTCATTCATGCACCGCAGCTAAGTTCATAATAATTTTACACTGCTGTCCAACCACCATCCACCATTAATGTAGTTCCTGTAATAAGAGAAGCTGCAGGAGATGCAAGAAACAAAACAGCGTTAGCAACATCTTTCGGTTCACCGATCTTTCCCAGCGCGATCTTCGAAAGCACATATTGTTTTGTCTTTTCGTTGGAAAGATATTCTTCGGTGCCGGGCGTATAAATAAAAGTTGGCGCAACCGCGTTTACATTGATATTATATTTTGCCCATTCTACTGCAAAACATTTTGTAAGATGCGCAATGCCAGCTTTCGTTATGCAATAAACAGATTCTGTTGGTAAGGCGATAAATCCTGCCTGCGAACTAAGATTGATAATTCTTCCGAACTTTTGTTGTATCATCAACTTTCCCGCAGCCTGGCTTGTAAAAAAAGTTCCTTTCATATTCACTGCCAGTGTATAATCAAAATCTTTTTCTGTAACGTTTTCTATCAGATTCTCGGGGGCAACACCGGCATTGTTTACCAAAATATCAAGCCTTCCAAAATGAAGTTTTATTTTCTCTATCGCAGAAAATATTTCATCCATCTTACTTACATCCATTTGCAATGGCAAAGTTTTTCGTCCAAGTGCTTCAATTTCTTTTATTAAACCACTGTCAGATTTTTCGTCTCTCAAACCAAGCGCAATATCGGCGCCGGCTTCTGCAAGCGCAAGTGCACAAGCTCTTCCGATACCTCTTGCTGCTCCTGTTAACAAAGCAATTTTACCTTCAACGTTTAAGTCATCAAAATTTCTCATCGCTGAAATATTTGGTACTATTTAAAGATAGGTGAAGCGTTTTATTTCGTAGGATCTTTGTGATGATAATTCAGCAGCTTAAAAAAAATTGAAAAGACGGTTCTCTTCAAATCCTATAAAAATTCCCGCATCATTTATTTTCACAGGATAGGTTTTTAAATAATAACCTTCACCTGTTGTATTTCTTCCGTTTAATAAATTGAACTTGTATCGATGAACAGGACAAACAATATTTCCAATTACATCAATATAACCATCAGCTAGAACACCGCTTGCATGCGGACATAAATGAGTACATGCAAACAATTTATTCTTATATTTTGCAAGTGTGATCTTTTTATTATTTACTTCAACGATCAATAAATTATTTTCAGCAAAAGATAGTTCGTTAACGTTCTCAGCGATTTTAAACCATTGATATTTCTTGTCATTCATTTATAAAAGGAAGGAAAACTATTATTGTTTCAATAAAAATATTCTGTTTTATACGGGTAACGTTTTTTGTAAAGCTCACGCACTTTTGTAAGGATCATTTTTCGTAATTCATCCACATTCATCTTTTCTGTTGCGGAAATAAAAATACAATTGCCATCAGTGTTGTTCTCCCATCTTTCACGAAGCTCTCTTAGTATTTCCTGTTTCACGGAAGCATCGAGCCATGGATCAATATATTTTTCTTCATAAAGATCCATTTTGTTGAAGACAGTAATAATTGGTTTATCAAATGCATTTATCTCCTGCAATGTTTTATTTACAATGCCAATTTGTTCTTCATACTGCGGATGAGAAATATCAACAACATGCAACAACAGATCCGCTTCGCGAACTTCATCCAATGTGCTTTTGAAACTTTCAATCAGATGATGCGGCAACTTGCGGATAAAGCCAACAGTGTCACTTAACAAAAACGGAGTATTTTCAAAAACAATTTTGCGGGTAGTTGTATCGAGTGTTGCAAACAATTTATTTTCTGCAAACACATCGCTTTTGCTGAGCACATTCATCAAAGTACTTTTGCCAACGTTCGTGTAGCCAACCAATGCAACCCTGATAAATTCACCGCGTTCTTTTCGTTGAGTAAGTGATTGCTTATTTATCTCATGCAATCTTTTTCTTAGCAAGGAAATTTTATCCCGTACAATTCGCCGGTCTGTTTCAATTTCCGTTTCACCGGGACCACGTGTACCGATGCCGCCGCCCAATCTTTCAAGGTGTTTCCACATACCACGCAATCTCGGAAGCAG
>Ga0157369_10004717_pt1 | contig 16029 bp, 13 predicted proteins | sample C25metaG_FD_113461 | JGI IMG/M metagenome (GOLD analysis project Ga0157369, IMG submission 113461) | Corn rhizosphere microbial communities from Kellogg Biological Station, Michigan, USA - C2-5 metaG | ecosystem: Host-associated > Plants > Roots > Rhizosphere > Soil | place: USA: Michigan... | reverse complement strand
GGCGACGCGAAAGAAGGCTGGGACAACATCGATATTTTAGGCTGGCTTGGTTATCCCATGCAGATCAAGATCGATTTTCTTTGCCGCGATTCCATCCTGGCCGCGCCGCTGGTTCTCGATCTGGTTCTGTTTCTCGATCTTGCGCAGCGGGCCGGGATGAAGGGCGTGCAAGAGTGGCTGTCGTTTTATTTCAAAGGGCCGATGACCGTCCCGGGCCTTTATCCGGAACACGATATCTTTATTCAGTTGATGAAATTGAAGAACACCCTGCGCTGGATGCAAGGGGAAGATCTCATTACGCATCTCGGATTGGAATATTACGACTAGAAAACTCGCTGTATCAATTGTTCTGCTAAATAGTCTCGTCTCCGCGCGCGATGGCTGGTGGCTCAATGAGCCCATTCGCTGGGTGCAGACCAACCTGCGCGAGACGGATGCCAATCTGGACGCCGTGCATCTTGTCGGACAACTGGCAGATATGCGCGCCAACGTCCTGTTGCTGGGGATGGGCGGCATCACGGCCTACTATCCGTCGCAGGTCGAGTTTCATACCGTGAGCCCCTATTTACCGCGTGGCCACGATATGTTCGGCGAAGTCCTTCAAGCGGCACACGCCAAAGGGATCCGGGTGGTCGGCCGATTCGACTTCAGCAAAACTTCTAAAGCCGCGTTCGACGCTCACCCCGAATGGTTCTTCCGCAAGGCGAATGGCGATCCGGTCATCTATAACGATCTCTACTCCACTTGCATCAACAGCGCTTACTACCGGGAGCAAGCCGTGAAAATTTTGAGCGAAGCACTCGACAAGTACCCGGTGGACGGGCTGTTCTTCAATATGTTCGGCAACCAGGCGCGCGACTATAGCGGCAACGATGTGGGCCTTTGTCATTGCGCGGTCTGCCGCCGCAAATATGCGCAAATGTTCCACAAGGAAATCCCGGACAAGCCGGATGACGACTACCGCAAGTTCATGTTTATCTCGTCGCGCGAGGTAGCCGCGATGTTCGGCGATCTGATCCACAAGAAACGGCCGCAGGCCGGCTATTTCAATTACGTGCAGGAATCGACGGATGGAATCATGTCGGAATCGAACACCGCCGTAACACGTCCGTTACCGCTCTGGCCTTATTCGGCGAGCGATAACGTGAATCGCGCGCTCAATAGCGAGCCCGGCAAAATGCCAGTGAATCTTTGCATGCAGTTTGTCGACTATTGGTGGCGCTTCGCGACGGTTCCGAGCGATGAAATCGCATTGCGGCTTTGGGAAAACGTTGCGAATGGCGGAGCGCTGGCATTTGAAGTGAATGGCACGCTCGATCAGCAGGACCGGCAAGCGGTAGAAACCGCAAAGCCGATATTTCGTTGGCTGGCCGAACACGAGCAATATTACTCGAAGCAACGCAGCGCCGCTCGTGTCCTGCTTCTTACGGGTCCCGCGAATACGGGGCAAACATATGACCAGCGTTCCTATCGCGGATTATTTCGGCTCCTCAGCGAAGAACACATGCCCTTTGCCGTTTCAAACAACATGCGCTGGCTAGGCACGCGTGATTTCGATTTAGTAATCGCCGCCGACTGGGCGCCGCAGGAGCTCCGTGGCTACGCTGAAAACGGCGGTCACGTTCTAATCGCGAGCCCACGCGAACCGCAATTTCATTTAGCCGAGATCGTTCGCAAGTGGCCCGATATCAAGGGATACTTCCGCGTACGCGATCATTCTCTCTTTCCATCCCTTCATGAGACGGATCTGCTGATGCTCAATGGAGCCTATACGCAACTGGCTGACGACCCGAAGGCTTCGCTCACGCTCATCCCGCCGTCAATGATCGGTCCACCCGAGAAGGTGCACGTAGATTGGAAGGATACACAACAGCCGGGCCTCGTTGTCCGCCAAGTGGGGAAGGGAACGGTCGCATGGATTCCGTGGGACCTCGGCGCGCTCTACTACCGCGACAGCCTACCCGCTCATGCGGGTTTATTTCACGACGTGGTCGATCGCTTGAATCCCACTCGCCAATTGCGCACCAATGCCCATCCTCTAGTCGAAATGAGCTGGATGCAGCAAGGCGATCGCAAGCTTTTGCATCTGGTGAACCTAAGCGGCCATTCGCAAACTGGCTATTTCCCGCCGCTTCCGATGACCGATATTCATATCGAAATTGCGGGCCATTTCAACGAAGCCACCAGTGTTCATACGCCCAGACAACTGCCTGTACATTTCGAAGGCGGCTATTCCAGCTTTACGCTGCCGCGGCTTACCGACTACGAGTTGATTGTGCTGAACTAGGCATGCGCCGCGGCCGTGATTTTTTCTGGACAACTTGTGTTACGAGGTAGGTGGTTTGCTCAAGATGATCCCACATTGCTCTGCGTGCGCTTGCGGCGTCTCTCGCTCGAATGGCCTTGAAAATTTTTTCGTGTTGTTTCAAAACCTTGGCGGGAACATTCGGAATCATCAGCTTCAAGACAATCCATTGCCGGATCAAATTGCGCAGTAATTGCACGGCGTTTCGCAGTACTTGGTTGTGCGCGGCGTCGGCGATAGCTAAATGAAACGCCATATCGGCTTCCAAAATCGACTCGCCTCGGGCAACGCTCTCTCTCATGGTGCGCAGGGAAGCGGCTATTACTTCCAGTTCAGCTTCGGTGGCGCGCGTTGCCGCCAAACCTGCCAAGTCTCGCTCCACAAATTCACGCGCTTCCATAATGTCCTTCAGTTCCGCGTGATCTGTGCCCGTGAACGCCCAGAGCAGCGGGCGCGACAGGAATTCACTCCGGGCGCACATAAACGTCCCGTCGCCTACGCGGCTCTCGAGCATGCCGATCAGCTCCATCGCCTTCAGCGCTTCGCGCAGCGACGTGCGAGCGATCCCTAACTGTTGGCACAGTTCACGCTCCGGAGGAATGCGGTCGCCCGCCTTCCAATCTCCGTTGACGACGTATGTGATCAGTTGCTCGAACGCGGATGCGGTGAGCGTCGTGCGCACTAACGGTGCGACGGCCCGCAACACTCTTCCTGTGGTAGCCATGCGAAATCGGATCGGCGGATTGGTAAGACTATTATGCCAGTCGACGTTTTGCCCGAAAGGTTTGCCTTGACACCGAATCGGACGTCGCTCTTGACATACTGGTCAGGGCCTATATACGATCGCAACAGGCTCCTGTTTAGTGGTCAGACAATTGAACCAAATCGCAAACAAGAGAAACGGAGAATCAAGACCTTGGCAAAAGTTGGATTTTTAGGCCTCGGCATCATGGGTGCCCCAATGGCGCGCCACCTGAAGGAGGCGGGGCACGAACTGGCCGTCTGGTCCCATAATGACGACAAAGCAAAGCGCTTCTCGTCGGCTGAAAAGGCACGCTATTGTTCTACGCCCGCCCAAGTCGCGGAGAACAGCGAATATATTTTTCTGTGCGTCGGTAACACCGCCATGTCCAAAGAGGTTATTCTCGGCGAGCACGGACTGATTCAGAAAGCGAGTTCCGGCACTCTCATCGCCGATTGCAGCACTGTTTCCCCGCTTGAAAGTGTGCGCATTGCTGAGGCTTTGAAGAAAAAAGGAGTGGATTTTCTCGACGCTCCGTGCACCGGCTCAAAAGCCGGAGCCGAAGGCGGCACGCTCACTTTCATGATCGGCGGCGATCGGGCTGTGTTCGAACGCGCCCGGCCTTATTTCGAAGCCATGGGTAAGGCGCTATATTACTGCGGGGCCCAGGGCATGGGTTTGCGCGCCAAACTGACGCAAAACCTGATCCTCGGAAACCTGCTCAATGCGTTCAATGAAGGCTTTGTATTGAGCACCAAAGCGGGTGTCGATCCGGCACTTATGCTGGATATCGTTTCGAATAGCGCCGCGCGTTCCGGGTTCGTCTCAGCCAAAGCTCCGGCCGTGTTCCGCCGCGATTTCTCGACGCAGTTCTCCGTGAAATGGCTTGAGAAAGACTTGCAGCTCATGCTCGACCTGGGCCGCGAACTGGAAGTTCCTTTGCCTCATACAGCGCTTTCGCAGCAGTCTCTGCGCAATGCCATTGCCAAGGGCTACGGCGATGACGATATATGCGGCTCCATTCGGGTGCTTGAAGAATTGGCTGGTGTGGAAGTGAGCCAGGCAGCCGCCACCGCACCTCGATGAACCGGCGCGAATTCATACTGGCGTCCGCTGCGGGCCCCCTGCTCGCGCGTGAAACCGCCGCGGAACCCTGGTTCAACCGTCCGATGCGCTGGGCACAACTGGCCTTCGTCGAGGACGATCCGGGAAACTACGATCCGGCTTTCTGGCTCGACTATTTCAAGCGTATCCATGCCGACGCCGCTTGTCTTAGCGCGGGCGGGTGCGTTGCCTTCTACCCCACCAAAATTCCGCTGCATTACCGCAGCAAGTGGCTAGGCGATCGGGATTCCTTCGGTGATCTGCTGAAAGGTTGCCGGAAGTTGGGTATGAACGTCATTGCGCGCACCGATCCGCACGGTGCTCATCAGGATGTATACGATGCTCACCCCGATTGGATCGCTGTCGACGCGAAAGGCCGGAAGCGCCGCCACGAATCCGATCCGGATTTCTGGATAATGTGCGCTCTCGGCCCCTACAATTTCGAATTCATGACCGCGGTCACGGAAGAAATTGTGTCGCTCTACCAAGTCGACGGCATTTTTAGTAATCGCTGGTCGGGTTCCGGTATGTGCTATTGCGAGCATTGCCAGAAAAATTTCCACGAATTTTCCGGCCTGGAATTGCCGCGTACCCCCGATCCGCAAAACGAATCGCGCCGTCAATACATCGTGTGGCGCGAACAGAGGCTGTTTGAGCTCTGGCGCTTGTGGGACGGAAAAATCAAGGCCATCAATCCCGGCGCCGCCTATATTGCAAATGCAGGCGGCGGAGCCCTTAGCAATTTAGACATGAAAACGATTGGCGAACTTGCACCCACGCTGTTTGCCGATCGCCAGGCCCGGCGTGGGCTGATGCCGCCCTGGACCAATGGCAAGAACGGCAAAGAATACCGCGCCACGCTTGGCAACAAAGCCATCGCCGGCATATTCAGTGTCGGCATCGAAGAACAATACCGCTGGAAGGATTCGGTACAAAACGGGGACGAGATACGGCTCTGGGTCGCCGATGGAATTGCTCAGGGTTTACGTCCCTGGTTTACCAAGTTCAACGCGAAACCGGTCGACCGGCGCTGGCTTCCTGTGGTCGAAGAACTCTACGTCTGGCATCACAAGAACGAACGCTATCTGCGCAACGAAAAGCCGCTCGCGCGTGTGGCCATTATGTATTCGCAGCAGACCGCGACTTTCTACGGCGGATCGGAAGCGCGCGCTAAAGTCGAGGACCCGGCGCTTGGGTTCTATCAAGCGTTGGTGGAAGCGCGAATTCCGTTCGAAATGGTTCACGACCGATTGCTTGATTCGGTCCACCTTCAACAGTTCAAGACGCTAGTCCTTCCCAATATTGCTGCGCTATCCTCTGCGCAATGCGCGCAGCTCAAGGATTTTGTCGATCGCGGTGGCAGCCTGATCGCGACGTTTGAAACATCTCTCTACGACGAATGGGGAAAGCGCCTACCGGATTTTGGGCTCGTCTCATTATTCGGTACTTCTTTCGCCGGCAAGGTCGAAGGGCCCATGCTGAACTCTTATCTGGATCTGGAAGGGCAGCATCCGCTTCTTGCCGGACTCGAGGACGCCAAACGTATCATCAACGGTGTCTACCGGGTACATGTGAAACCGGTCGGGTCCATGTCCAGTCCGTTGTTGGTCGTACCAAGCTATCCCGACTTGCCTATGGAAGAAGTTTTCGAGCGGCCGGTGAAAGTGCACGACGCAGGCGTGTTTCTCCGCGAGACCGGCCGTGGACGCGTTATATATTTCCCGTGGGACGTGGATCGGTCCTTCTGGAATTACCTCAGTACCGATCACGCCAAATTGCTAAAGAACGCCATCCTGTGGGCCACGAATGAACCGGCGCCTGTCTCCGTCAACGGTCCGGGTATGATTGACTTGTCGATCTGGTCGCAAAAAAATTCGCTGACGGTTCATCTGGTGAACCTCACCAACCCGATGATGATGAAGGGTCCAGTCCGCGAGATCATTCCGCTATCGCGCCAGCAGGTCCGCATCCAGCTTCCAAAGAACCGGCGCGTCCAGAAGGTCAGGCTGCTGGTTGCGGGCACAGATGCTCCGCATCGCCAGGAGAACGGTTTTCTGTCTCTCGATGTGCCATCGATCGGCCTGCACGAAGTAGTCGCTCTCGATCTCGCCTAGTCCGCGGGAGTTTCATATTGCTCCGCCTGGTGGCCATGCTCACACTCGCGGGCGCTGCCGGCGCGCGTGCCGAACATTTTGACGTCAAGTCACACTACACCAAGTTCGAATACCGTATCCCGATGCGTGATGGCGTCAAGCTCTTCACCTCGGTGTATGTGCCCAAAGACAGATCGATTCAGTTCCCGATTCTGCTTACCCGGACGCCTTATGGAGTCAGCCCCTATGGCGGCGACGCCTATCCCGAGCATCTAGGACCTTCGCGTGAATTCGCCGAGGACAAATTCATCTTTGTCTGTCAGGATGTGCGCGGCCGCTTTATGTCGGAAGGGGAATTTGCCGACGTTCGCCCCATAAAGGACGTCTTGATCGGGCCAACGGATACCGATGAAACCACCGACACTTTTGACACCATCGATTGGCTCGTCAAGAACGTTCCAAACAACAACGGCAAAGTAGGGTTGATCGGCATTTCCTATGACGGCTTCTATGCGAGCTCCGGAATCATCCGCGCCCATCCGGCGCTTGTGGCTGCCTCTCCCCAGGCGCCGATGGCTGACTTGTTCATGGGTGACGACGCGTATCACAATGGCGCACTCTTCCTGATCGCCAATTTCAGCTTCTACGCCGGCTTTTCCAAGCAGAACAATCCCGTCTCGACGACGACAAAGGATGAGTTTCCGTATGGCACCGACGATGGATTCCGTTTCTATCTGCAGATGGGCCCGGTTGCAAATTCAGATACGGCCAATATGCTACACAAGAATCCATATTGGACTGATACCTACACGCACACGACCTACGACGCGTTCTGGAAAAGCCGAAACATCCTTCCACATCTGGCTGCCATTACCCCCGCCGTACTAGTGGTCGGTGGCTGGTATGACGCCGAAGATTTATCGGGAACGCTCAAGACTTTCCGTGCCATTGACATCCAATCGCCTGCAACGGTGAGGACGCTCGTCATGGGGCCTTGGTCGCATGGCAGTTGGCATCAAGCGAAAGGTGAAAAGCTCGGCGATATCTCCTTTGGGGCTCCTACTGCCGAGTATCTGCGATCCCTCGAACTGAGCTTCTTTCGCCACTACCTAAAGGGCGCGCCTGATCCCGGTTTGCCGAAAGCGATCCTGTTCGAAACCGGAGCGAACCTTTGGAAGAAGTTCAATCAATGGCCACCGCCAACCATTACACAGCGGCTGTACTTCCATCAGCGCGGCAAATTGGCTTTCGATCGGCCCACTGAGCGCAACGCCTTTGACGAGTATGTGAGCGATCCGAACAATCCGGTACCGGCTTTTGCGTCGCCAACCTTGACGATGCCGCGTTCGTACATGGTGACCGACCAGCGCTTTGTCGAGAAACGCAAAGATGTGCTGCGCTATATCACCGAACCGCTCGATCAGGATTTAGCAGTAGCGGGGCCGATTTGCCCTGATCTGGAGGTATCGACAACGGCTACGGATTCCGACTTCGACGTCAAGCTCATCGACGTTTCGCCGGATGGTTATCAGCAGCTTGTCCGCGGCGAGCCGTTTCGCGGGAAATTTCGTCACAGCTTTGAACATCCCGAACCACTCCGACCCGGTATCGTCGAAGAAATCCGCTTCACCATGCCGGATATTTACCATTGCTTTCGCAAAGGCCACCGCATGATGGTCGAAGTTCAGAGTTCGTGGTTTCCGCTGACAGACAGGAACCCCCAAACGTTTGTCGACATACCCGACGCAAAACCGGAACAATTCGTAAAAGCCAGGGAAAAGATACACCGGTCCCGAAGCACTCCGTCGTTTGTGGAAATTAATGTTGAGCGTTAGTTATTGGGCGACCCGGGCAACGAACTCGCGATGAATCCAATCGTTGGAGCTGAGTTCTGGATGGAAAGTCGCTACCAGATGTTTTCCTTCTTCGACCATTACCGGATCGCCCTGGTATTCGGCGAGAACCTTGGCTTTGGGGCCTACCCGGCGGATTATCGGCGCGCGGATGAACACGGCTTCCGCCGGCTTGCCGGCGACGTCGATTTGGGCGATGCGGCTGTCGATCTGGCGGCCATAGGCGTTGCGTTCGACCGTAAGATCCATGAGCCCAAGTGAGGCTTGCCGGGGGTTGAGCACCTCCTTGGCGAGCAGGATAGCGCCCGCGCACGTTCCGAAAATGGGCTTCTTTTTCCCAAAGTCCTGGAGCGGCCGGAACAATCCTTCCAAATCGAGAAGCTTGAGCATAGTGCTGCTTTCGCCGCCCGGGATGATCAGGCCGTCCACCTGCTCGAGATCCGCGGCGGTGCGCACTTCGACCGCGCGTGCGCCAGCGCGCTCGAGCGCCTTTCGATGCGCTTCAAAATCTCCTTGGAGAGCGAGCACGCCGACCCGTCGGGCCATGTGTTACCAGCCGCGCGTTTGCAGCAATTCTCCTTCGGGGAGTTTGGCGATGTCGAGACCTGGCATGGCGTCGCCGAGTTCTTCGCTCGCTTCGAGCAGTTTCACCGGGTCTCGGTAGTAGGTCGCGGCTTTGACAATTGCTTTGGCGCGCTTCTCGGGATCGGAGGATTTAAAAATACCCGAGCCGACAAACACCGCCTCGGCGCCGAGTTGCATGACTAGAGCTGCATCGGCGGGAGTTGCTATGCCGCCGGCTGAAAAGTTCGGGGTGGGCAGCTTGCCGTGCTCGGCTACGTATTGCACAAGTTCGAGTGGGGCCTGCAGATTCTTTGCTTCATGCACCAGTTCTTCTTTGCCGAGCACGGTCAATTGCTTCATTTCTTTCACAATGGTCCGAATATGGCGGACCGCCTCGACGATGTTGCCGGAGCCAGCTTCGCCCTTGGTACGGATCATAGCCGCGCCTTCTGCGATGCGGCGCAGCGCCTCGCCCAAATTGCGCGCACCACAGACAAACGGCACTTTGAAGTCGTGCTTATCAACGTGGTGCTCTTCGTCCGCCGGCGTGAGCACTTCGCTTTCATCGATGTAATCGACGCCCAAGACTTCGAGAATGCGAGCTTCAGTGAAATGTCCGATGCGTACCTTTGCCATGACCGGGATCGAAACGGCGGCCATGATGTCGCGAATCATGCGAATCTGTGACATGCGCGCCACGCCGCCTTCCTTGCGTATATCGGAGGGGACGCGTTCGAGCGCCATGACGGCTGTGGCGCCGGCCTGCTCGGCAATGCGCGCGTGGTCGGCATTCACCACATCCATGATCACGCCACCTTTCAGCATTTCGGCCAAACCGACCTTCAGCCGGAACTGATCGCTTTGAAAGTTCATTTTCGAGTTCTCCTTCGTTGTCATTTACACCAGAGCCGCCACCGGCTCGAGAGACAGGTTGGCGGTGTGGGCCGCGAGTTCGGAGGCCGCGGTCTGGCCCAGAATTTGTATGCCGCGGGTGATCTGTTCGCTCGATAGACCGCCGAAGCTGAGGCGTAATCCGCGCAAGTGCGGCCGCTTGGCGGAGAAGTAGCCCCCGGGCAGGAAGTTCACGCCGCGCTCTTCCACACGGTTTAGCAAAGTCTCAGCGGTAAGCGGCGCTGGCAGCTGGATCCACAAATTCATTCCACCGGTGGGCCGCGAAAAGGTTGTTCCGGCCGGCAAATGGCGGGCGCAGGCCCGCAGGGCAGCTTCGAGACGATCACTGCCGGCGGTGCGTCCGCGTTCCACGTGACGTGCCAGTTCGCCCGATTGGGCAAAGCGCAACAACACGGCTTGCGAGAGCTGATCCGAGTGCAAATCGCTCAGCTGCTTGGCTTCGGCGAGGCGGGCGATAACGGGCCGCGGCGCGATCATCCAGCCTACACGCAATCCTGGAAAAGAGACCTTCGAATAGCTGTTCAGCAGGATAGTGTCGCCGGATGGATCGAGCTGTTTCAGCGAAGGCAGCGCATTGCCTTCATAGCGCAGATCACTGTAGATATCGCTTTCCACCAGCACTACGCCGAAGCGTCGCGTTAACTCGATCAAACGTTTGCGGCGCTCGAGCGAGAGCGTGGCGCCGGTTGGATTCTGAAAGCTGGGTGTAACGGCAACCAGTCGCGGCTTGGTGTGCCGCAGAATTTCTTCCAGCGCATTCACATCGAGGCCGGCCGCATCCACTGCAACGGGCAAAATATTTGCGCCCGCTCGGGAGAAGACCCGCACCATTCCGTGATAAACGGGATCTTCAAGAACCACGGTGCGGTTTTCGGGGTCGACGCCGAGAAACACCCGCGCCAAAAGGTCGAGACCCTGCTGGCACCCGTTCGTAATGATCAGGTCGTCTCCAGGCCGGGCGATGCCCGCGGCTAAAGCTTGATCGAGGAGATAATGCCGCAGCGGCGGATAGCCGTGTGGAGAGCCCAGTTGCAGAATTTGCGCCGCTTCCGGGCTTTCGATCACTTCCCTGGAGAGGCGTCGGAATGCTGCCAACGGAAACGCCTCCGCGTTTGGCCGGGAACTGGCAAAACTGATATCGACTTTGCGTCCGGCCCCCCCCGGAAATTCAAGGGGTGGCAAAAGGGCCTCCCAATCCAAGCGGAAACTTGTGGCACCGGTGCCCGTGAGAGGGTCGGCGTGTTGGGCGATGAAACTGCCTCGGCCGACTTGACCTTCGAGCAGGCCGGATTCCTCGAGTACTGCATAAGCGGCTGAAACGGTGGTGCGATTCAGGCCTAACTGGCCAGCCAATTCGCGGGTGGCTGGCAGCCTTTCGCCGGGTTGAATGGCGCCCCGATTCACCAGCGAACGGACCGCTTCTGCCAATTGTTTGTATAAGGGCCTATCGGATGCCGGATCCAGGGCGAGATCTGCCCAATGCTGCTCCACATCAAAAAGCATACCAAATTGGACTGTCGAAAGCAGCCAATTTTGCCGAGCGCTCGTTGCGCGCAGCTTCTCGGATAGTCTAGAACTTAAAACGCATGTTGCGGAGAATCGGCGCGGCAATCGGCATCGCGGTGTGTATGGCACTCGTTGTGAAGGAGATGCCCGCGCAGCGCAATAAAAAGAAATACGAAGAACCCAAGCCGCAAATACTCCCGTTGCCGCCCAACATGCCGATGGCTTTGGCAACCGAAACGGCTTCGCTCGATTTCCATATTTCGCCACTGCTGAAGACGGGTGGGCTCTCGGCGCAGATACGCCGAAGCTTGAACGATTTGATTCGCGACACGCACGGCGAGACCATCGTTAAGTTGCGGGCGTTTGTTGCCGGGGCCGGCGATGCGCGCCGGGTGGAGGCTGAAACCGGCGCGATTTTCAGCGAGCACAAACTGCCACTGCCGGTTCTCACCATTCTGCAGGTCGGGGCCCTGGACGATGCGGCGGCACAAGTCGTCATCGAGGCGGTGGTGTCGACCCCACGCGCGGCCAATCCAAACGGACTGGCTTTTATAGCTGGGCAGCATGGAGCTACGCTGCGTGACGCCTTCGAGAACATGAAGCGCGCCACGAGCGCCGCAACCGTCGCGCCCGATCATTTGCTGCGCATGACCTGCTTCACGTCGCGGATTCAGGACTATGAAGCGACGCGGGCAAGCGTGCTGAACATCTTTCCTAAGGTTGCTTTCAACCTGGTGCAGGCGGTACGGGATCCGCGAGGCGATTCCAGCATGTGCGAAGCGGTGGGCCAACTCTCGCAACCGCCGGCCCAAGGGGAGGTGGTGTGGCTCAGTGAGGCGCGAGCCACGCTAGTGAATTCGCGGCAACTCGTGTTTACGGGCATGCAACTTACCTTCGGCAGTTTTCTAGACGATGCACATCAAGCCTTCTTGCGGCTGCATCGCGCGGCTTCCGCGCTCCAGCCGGTAGAGGTACCTGTGCAGGTGAATGCGTTTTCTTTGAACGTGTATGCCGGCTCGGCGTTGATTAAGACCACGTCGTTCCCGCAAAGTACGTTCACCGTGCAAACAGTCGAGGGTTTGCCGGCGGTCGATGCGTCCGCAGGCATTGAGGCGATCCTGGCGCCCAACGTGAAAGCGCCGGCGACGGCTCCCGAGTAGCGCCGCCGAACTGCATGGCGGTTGGCGCTACAATCTCCGGTGGATGACACCATTAATTGCCGCTTTCGGGGAAATCATGCTGCGGCTCACGCCGCCGGGCTTTGAACGCTTATTGCAGTCTCCACAGTTAATTGCCACTTTCGGCGGTGGAGAAGCAAACGTGGCCGTTTCGCTCGCGCAGTTCGACCTGAAAAGCCGTTTTATTACTGTTCTTCCGCCGGGCAATGCGATTGCGGACGCATTCATCGCGGAATTGCGCCGTTTTGGCGTCGATCCGGGCCAGATAGTTCGCGGCCCCGGACGTATGGGCATCTATTTCGTCGAAGCGGGAGCGAACCAGCGGCCGTCAAAAGTACTCTACGACCGCGAGCAAAGCGCGATCTCTTTGGCAAAACCGGGAAGCATCGACTGGAATGCCGCGCTGGCCGGTGCCAACTGGTTTCACATCACCGGTATCACGCCCGCCATTAGTGCGAGCGCGGCCGAACTGGCGCTCGAAGCGCTACACGCCGCCCGCCAAAAAGGAATTCGCATATCCTGCGACCTGAATTATCGGAAAAACTTATGGAAGTGGGGGAAGATGGCCGGCGAGGTCATGCCCGAGCTGGTCAAACTAGCAGATGTGTGCATTGCGAACGAGGAGGACTGCCAGAAATGTATCAATGTCCACGTCGACATAGATGTGGAATCGGGCAGCCTGGAGCGAGAGAAATATCGCGAGTTGTGCGAGCGCGTGCTGGCCAGCTATCCGAACCTGAAAATGCTGGCTGTCACGCTGCGCGAATCCAAAAGCGCGTCGCATAACGGCTGGTCGGCCTGCCTGTACGACGGAAAAGATTTCTTGCTGAGCCGGCGCTATGACATTACGCATATTGTGGACCGAGTAGGCGGCGGCGACAGTTTTGCGGCTGGGCTGATTTACGGTCTGATCCGACTGAGCTCCCACCAGGAAGCGCTGGAGTTTGCGGTCGCCGCCTCCTGCCTGAAACATTCGATTCCGGGAGATTTCAATCGTTTTACCGTCGAGGAAGTCCAGGCGTTGGTTCAGGGCGGCGGCTCCGGAAGAGTGCAACGCTGAGCGGCGGTGGCACGTCTCAAAGCGTCAGCAGTGGATATAATCCGAACTAGGCGCTCTCCCCACATGAGGTTTTGTAAGCCGGTGACGTTCGCGGCCGGACTCAGTCTGACTTTTCTTCTCCTGCCGGCCCTTATGGCGGCCCAGGACGCGACACCACAAAAATCCAGCACAAGCGAGACAACAGTTTCTGTGCCGCCTCCACCTCCGCCTTCGAACGTGGGGGCACCGGCCGAAGGCAAGAGCCCGATACGCGTCACGGTGAATGAAGTCATCGTCCCGGTGACAGTTACGGATGAGAAAGGGCGCTTTGTCTCAGACCTGGAACAGAAAGATTTCCAGGTCTTCGAGGAAAATAAGCCGCAGGCGATTCGTTTCTTTACGCGCGAGCGCAGTCAACCGGTAGTGGTCGGCTTTCTGCTCGATATGAGCACAGCGAGCCGCATCCATTGGCAGAATTACCAGAACGCGACCGTCGAGCTGGTGCAGAACCTGCTCACCGGAGACAAGAAATATTCGGGCTATCTGATCGATTTCGCACAAGACGCGGAGATCGCGGTGGATACTACTACCGATCCGGAGCCCATCGTAGAGAAGATCCGTAAGTTGAAACCAGGCGGGGGCGCAGCGATGTTCGATGCGATCTATCTCGCATGCACGACTCGAAAGCCTGTCCAAGGGGAGCCAATCGCACCGCGGCGGGTGATCGTCATCGTTGGCGATGGGCACGACAATGCGAGCAAGCATTCGCTGCATCAGGTAATCGAACTTGCGCAGCGCAATCTGGTGACCGTGTATTGCATTAGCACCCAGGCCTTTGGCTTCACGAACGAATCCGAGGACAATCTCGTACGGCTCGCCACGGAAACTGGCGGAAGGGTTGTCTATCCGCTCGGCGAGGTGTACAAAGACACCGACGGTTATCTTTCGCATCCTTCCGACGATGGCAACTATGCGTTGACGGTAGGCACCGGAGCGTACCGGTCGGCGGTCGACGGGCGCATGTATCGCGCGGTGGCCGATATCGCGGGCGAAGTGACAACGCAGTACATTATTCGCTACGTGTCGGACAATCCTTCGGAAAAACTGTACCGGAATCTTAAGGTTATTGTGGACCTGGGCAACGTCAAAGTAAGGGCGCGCAAGGGCTACTACGCGAACGTCGCCACGCCATAGCCTCTCTCCTTGGACCAGGGTATCGTTTGTTTGGCTAGAAGACGATAAGCTGTTGACTGGACTATTTATACGATGGCCGCACGCGTATTGAGTATTCGCGATCTTACTCCAAAGCAGGGCCAATACTCGCTGCTTGTGTCCGTATTACCGGGCCGCGGCATCCAGACGATCGGGGTGCTTTTGCTCGATCCCGCGACAGATACTCTGCGGATTCGGCTACGCAGGGACTGGGAACGGCTGGGGGACGAAGAAGATGTAGAAGTGCTGGCCGAACTTGAGGATGATTTGGCGGCACAGGCTGACGGTAGCGGCGGAACAGCGGTCCTCGAACGGCTTGAAACTGAGGCGTCTCTCAGTATCCGCGTCACGGATCGAGAGGCCATCAGCGTACGGGATTTCGACAAAACTTTGAGCGAACTTTACCGTGCGCACGTGCCGGCGGAAGTTCTGCGATTTCGTACCCACCTGCCGCGCTACTCGCTGGCGGTGGCCGCGGGGCCATTTTTGACCAATCCGGAAGGCGTTGAGGCCGACGAATGGCTGGAGATGCCTGCCGATCTCAAGCTGGAAGAAGGTATGTTCGTAGCGCGTATCCAGGGTCATTCCATGGAGCCTAAGATTCCCGACGGCAGTTTTTGTGTATTTCGCCGTAACGTGGTCGGCTCGCGAAACGGGCGCCTGGTGTTGGTCCGGAACTCCGAGCTCGCCGACGACAACCAATACACCGTGAAGCGCTATCGCAGCGAAAAGCAAATTACCGAAGATGGCTTCCAACAAACACGCATCCGGCTGGAGAGTCTGAATCCGGATTACCCTTCCTGGGATTTGGATGAAGACGACCGCAAATATCAGGTGGTGGCCGAATTTGTGCGTGTACTAGAGTAATTCCGAATGTCCACTTTGCAACCCGATCAGGCGCTAGCCGTCCTCCAGTTCAACCTTCCTTTTCTTCGCCGAGAGCACGAGACAACTAAAAAGATATTGGGGGCGATTCCCGAAGACAAGGCCGCTTATCGTCCGGACCCGATTGCCAAGACTGCTTTTGACCTCGCCGCGCACATCGCCGGGGCGGAGAACATGTTCCTCAGCGGTGTCGGGTCCGATGCCTTCGACTTCAGCCTCACCACGCCTCCGGCCTCGGTTGCAACGATTGCAGATTTACTCCGCTGGTACATGGAAGCCTTTGAGAAAAACTATGCGCGCCTTTCAAAGGCGGATGGAGAGAGTCTTGCGCGAGCCATCGACCTTCGTGGGCGGCTGCAAATGCCGTCGGTGTTCTTCCTCACTCTTGCGATCTCGCACTCGGCACACCATCGGGGACAGCTCTCGGTTTATCTACGGCCGATGGGAGCGAAGGTGCCCTCGATTTACGGCGAGAGCTACGACGATGCACAGACGCGTCTAGCCGCTGCACCAGCCTAGCGCCTTTTCGTTTTTTTTCGTGCGCGCTCTTCGGCCATCACGGCGAACTGCAATTTTCGATCTACGTTGTCGGCCCGGTCGAGCCGTACGCGAACCTGGTCGCCGATGGAATACGTT
>Ga0157369_10004715_pt1 | contig 16032 bp, 12 predicted proteins | sample C25metaG_FD_113461 | JGI IMG/M metagenome (GOLD analysis project Ga0157369, IMG submission 113461) | Corn rhizosphere microbial communities from Kellogg Biological Station, Michigan, USA - C2-5 metaG | ecosystem: Host-associated > Plants > Roots > Rhizosphere > Soil | place: USA: Michigan... | reverse complement strand
GGGGTTAACGCGCTGAGCCCGTGGCCGGGACGGGCCGGTGCGCTTGTGGGAAACTGTCCGGCCAGGGCGTGGCATCGGCACTCTTATGGCAAATTACGACAATAGCGGTTCTGGACCTCTCGCAAGAGCTTCTGTGAAGGGTACGGTCAAGTGGTTCAACGCGACAAAAGGATACGGGTTCGTCACACTGGATGACGGTGCGGACGCCTTTTGTCATGCCTCGGCGCTTGCGGCGCTAGGGACACCCAGTCTGCTTCAGGGATCCACAATCGTCTGCGATCTGCAGGATTCTGCCCGCGGCCTCCAGGTGGTCGCGGTCCACAGTGTCGATTCGAGCACGGCCGAGCAGGCCCCTCCCCGCAAACCCCGTCGCGATTTCGGCGATGGCGGCGGTTATGGCGGTGGCGGTGACCGCTTTGGCGGCGGCGGACGCGGCCATCACCACGGCGGCGACCGGTTCGGCGGGCATGACCGTTTCGGAGGCGGAGACCGCTTTGGTGGCGGCGACCGGTTCGGCGGTGGCGGTGGTGGCTACCGTGATCGTGACTCTGGCCCAAGCGGCCCGATGACCGAAGGCAAAGTGAAATTCTTCAACGATCAGAAGGGTTTCGGCTTTGTCATGGCGGACAATGGCGGCGGCGACATCTATATGCATGCCAGCGCCTTGAGGCGATCGGGCGTCCAGGTTCTGGAACCCGAGCAGCGCATCCGGTTCTCCACGCGCCAGGGCAACAAGGGCGTCGAAGTCGACCGCGTCGAGCTGCTCTAAGGGCTGGTCTCACCTTCATTTTTCACTATTGGGAACCCCATCCACGAACGCGGGATGGGGTTGCACATTTCACACGCTTGTGTGACTTGAAATTTACAACCCCGGACATATGTAGCCCCGATCTATATCGAAACTATATAGGTACGGACCTGGGGCATGGACGTCCGCACGATCTGTCTGGGCATTCTCACCCGTGGCGACGCCACGGGTTATGAGATCAAGAATCTTTTCGAGGACGACGGCTATCAGCACTTCGTCGAGGCGAGCTTCGGGTCGATCTATCCGGCGCTGAACCGCCTGACGGAAGAAGGTCTGGTCTCGGTTCGCGCGGAGGCCCAGGAAAAGCGTCCCGACCGGAAGGTCTATTCGATCACGCCGGCTGGACGCACCGCCCTTATCGCTTCGCTGCTGAAGCCCCTGCCCGAGGACCGCCACCGTTCGCCGTTCGTCTTCGCGATGCTGTTTTCCGATCTGCTGCCCGAAGGACGCGTCGCTTCGATGCTCGACGCCTACACGCGCCAGGTCGAGGCCAAGCTCGCACAGTTGAATGAAAGCAACACAAGGCAAAAAACATCGGGCGAAGAGTTTGCGTCCGGCTTCGGGCGCGCCATCTACGTAGCAATGCTGGGCTTCCTTAAAGAGCACCGTGAGAAATACGAGGCGACGGAAGCCGTCGCTGCCGAGTAACGAGAGCAATCGAATGTTCAAACGGATCAAAGACGCCATCGACGGAATGTACGAACGGCTCATGCCGGGCTTCTGGCTCCGTATGCGCGCGCGCTATCAGTGGGCGTTCGGCATCCTCATTGCCGCGACGCTGTGGATCGCCTCGAGCCTCATCTTCCATCCGAACACCGAAGCGAGCGTCGAAAAGGGAGACGCCAAGGTCACCTCGGCCACACCGCTGGTCCGCGTCGCACTGCTGACTGCCGCCGAGCGCAACGCCACCGTGACGGTGCGCGGCCGCACCCAGTTCCTCCACGCCGTCGATGTGCGCGCGCAGGTGCAGGGCGTCGTCAAGACCATCCATTTCGACAAGGGCCAGCGGGTGAAAGCCGGCGACGTGCTGTGCGAGATCGATATCAACGACCGCGGCGCCAAGGTCGCCCAGATGCAGGCCATGGTGGCGCAGACTGGCAAGGAGCTGGAAGTCGCCCAGGACCTCTTCAAGGAGGGTTTCCGGTCCAAGACCCAGCTCGCCCAGGCCCAGGCCGCCTATGAGGCAGCAAAGGCCGGTGCCAGCACCATGAGCATAGAGCTCGCCGATACGAAGATCCGCGCACCTTTCGATGGCTATGTCGACGAACGATATGTCGACAAGGGCGATTACATGCAGGTCGGTGACAAGTGCGAGATGGTGATCGCGCCCGAGCCGTTCCTGGCCGTGGGTGCGGTGTCCGAACAGGAAGTCGGCCGGATCGCGCTTGGCGGACCGGCGAGCGCCACCTTGGTGACCGGCGAAACCGTGCAGGGAAAAGTGCGGTTCCTGGCCGATCGCGCAGACGCGACCACACGCACGTTCCGCGTCGAAGTCGAATTGCCGAACCCGGACAACAAGCTTCGTGACGGCGTAAGCGCCGACATTCACATCCCGGTGCAACGCGTCTCGGCCGTGAAGATATCGCCTGCGATCATGGTGCTCGACGACAAGGGTGTCGTCGGCGTGCGCGTGGTTGAAAATGGCATCGTCCGGTTCCTGCCAGTCCAGATCATCTCGGATGCGCCGGATGGCATGTGGATCAGCGGCGTGCCCGATCACACCGCTGTCATCACGGTCGGCCAACAATTCGTGACCGACGGTGAACGCGTAAAGACCGTCGTCGACAAAGCCGGAGCCGGATGATGACCAGGATCGTCGATTGGGCCGTCAACAACACCCGCGTCGTTCTCGCGCTGATCCTGGTTGTCCTGGTCGCCGGCGTGGCGGCGTTCAATGCGATTCCGAAAGAAGCCGATCCCGACATACCGATCCCGATCCTGTTCGTGCAGGTGAGCTATCCCGGCATCAGCCCCGAGGACAGCGAGCGTCTTCTGGTGAAACCCCTCGAGACGAGCCTGCGCTCGGTCGAAGGGCTGAAGACCATCACCGCGCGCGCCTATTCGGGCGTTGCGGTGGTGATCCTCGAATTCGACGTCAACTTCCAGAAGCAGAAAGCCCTGGCGGACGTGCGCGCGCGCGTCGACGAAACACGTTCGCTGCTTCCTGCCCAAGCCGATCCGCCGACGGTTAACGAGATCAACATCGCGCTGCAGCCAGTGATCTCGGTCGCGCTTTCCGGCGACGTGCCCGACCGCACGCTGCTCAAACTGGCGCGCGACCTCAAGGACGACCTCAAGACCATTCCTTCCGTGCTCGAGGTTGACATCGATGGCGAGCGCAAGGAGATGCTCGAAATCGTCATCGACCCGTCGAAGCTCGAAAGCTTCGGCATCACGCAGCAGGAGATGTTCAGCGCCGTATCGAACAACAACCAGCTCATTGCGGCCGGCCTTATCGACACCGGCCATGGCAGCTTTGCGGTCAAGGTGCCCGGCGTCATCGAGAAGCCGGACGATCTCCTGCATCTGCCGATCCGCTCAACCGGCAACGCGACCATCACCCTGTCCGACGTGGCCCAGGTGCGCCGGACCTTCTACGATCCGACGACCTATGCCCGCGTGAACGGACAGCCGACGATCTCGCTGGACGTCAGCAAGCGGATCGGCTCGAACATCATTGCCAACAATGAGGCCGTGCGCACGGCCGTCGAGAAGGCCCAGAAGACCTGGCCCACCGGCGTGCACGTCACCTATCTGTTCGACGAATCCACCGATATCCGCGACCAGCTCGGCTCCCTGTCCGACTCGATCATCCTGGCCGTCATCCTGGTGATGATCATCGTCGTGGCGGCGCTTGGATTGCGCTCGGGACTGCTCGTTGGCGTGGCGATTCCGACGTCGTTCCTCATGGCGTTCATGATCCTGCACGGCCTCGGGCTGACGCTGAACTTCATGATCATGTTCGGCATGCTGCTGGCGGTCGGTATCCTTGTCGACGGCGCGATCATCGTCGTCGAATACGCCGATCGAAAGATGACCGAGGGCCATGCCCCGCGCGAGGCCTTTGCACAGGCGGCCGTGCGCATGTTCTGGCCCGTCGTCAGCGCCACCGCGACCATGATTGGCGCCTTCCTGCCCATGCTTCTGTGGCCGGGTATCCCCGGCAAGTTCATGAGCTACTTCCCAATCACGCTCATCATCATCCTGTCGTCGTCGATGATCGTGGCGCTGATGTTCCTGCCCGTGCTGGGCGGCATGTTCGGCAAGAGGCCTCCGCACGACGAAGCGCATGAGAAAGCCATTGAAGCCTCGGAGACGGGCGACTGGCATGAGATCCCGGGCATTACCGGTTGGTATGCGCGTCAATCCGAAAAGCTGACCAAGCATCCCTTCTATGTGATTCTCACCGCGCTCGGCAGCGTCGTCGCCGTGATCCTGCTGTTCGCCTTCTTCAACAAGGGCACGATCTTCTTCGCCGACCAGGATCCCGACTATCTGCGCGTCTACATCTCCGCGCGCGGTAACCTGTCTGCGAATGAGAAACGCGACATTGTGATGAACGTTTCCCGTATCGCCCAGACGGTTGACGGCATTCGGGCGGTCTATGCGACCTCGGGCGGCCAGAGCAATTCGCTCAACAGCCAGGGCGGCGAGCCGGTCGACAACATCGGCCATCTCGGTGTCGAGCTGAAAGACTATCGCCAGCGCCGCAAGGGCAAGGTGATCGCGGACGAAATTCGCACGAAAACTGCCAGTATCCCGGGCGTGCATATCGAGGTGCGCGAACAGCAGGGCGGCCCGTCGAGCGGCAAGGACATCATGATCGATGTCGGCTCGGACGATTACGTCTCGCTGGCCCAGGTCACCGGCACGATCCGCGAGCACATGGACAAGATGAAGGAGCTGCGCGACGTCGAGGACACGCGTCCGCTACCCGGCATCGAATGGGATCTCGACATCAATCGCGAGATGGCAAGCCGCGCCGGCGCCAATGCGCAATCTATCGGCACGGCCGTGCAGTTGGTCACGAACGGCATCCTGGTTGGAAAATACCGGCCCGACGATACGGACGACGAGGTCGACATCCGCGTGCGCTATCCGAGCCAGCAGCGCGGCGTCCATGCGCTTGACGGTCTGCGGGTCACAGCGAGCGACGGCACCATGGTGCCCATCAGCAACTTCGTCACCATGCGTCCGGCACAGCAGGTCAACTCGATCGAACGCGTGGACGGCCGCCGTGTCTACCACGTGCGCGCCAACGTGAAGACCGGTGAAAACGCGAATGCGCAGATCGCCAAGATCCAATCGTGGATCGCGACGCAGCATTTCGCGGACGACGTTCACGTAGCGTTCAAGGGCGGTGCCGAAGAACAGGACGAATCGCAAAACTTCCTCGGTGTCGCAGCATTCCTGGCGCTGTTCCTGATCGCGCTCGTGCTCTTGATGCTATTCAACAGCTTCTATCACGCCTCGCTCATTCTGGTGGCCGTGATCCTGGCCATGATCGGCGCGCTGCTCGGCATGGTGATCATGCGGGAATCGTTCTCGATCATCATGTCGGGTACCGGCATGCTGGCGCTGGCCGGCATCGTGGTGAACCACAACATCGTGCTGATCGATACGTTCCATCGCCTGCGCGACGCCGGAATGGATCCGATCGAGGCGGTCATCCGCTCAAGCGCACAGCGCCTGCGGCCGGTGTTCCTCACGACCATCACCGCCATCGGCGGCCTGTTGCCGATGATGTTCGCCATCGAGATCAATTTCGCGACACGCGAAGTGACCATCGGCGGCCCGAACGGGTTGATGTGGGTTCAGCTCTCCACCGCGATCGTGTTTGGCCTTGCGTTCTCCAAGCTGATCACGCTCGGCCTGGTGCCCTCGATGCTCGCCCTGCCCTATCGCTGGCGGGAGCGCCGTGCGGCGCGCCGCGCCCGCAAGGATGGCACTGCAGCACCGCTGCCGCCGATCGGCCGCTACAACATCGGGGAATGGACGCAGGAAAAGGAAGCCGCGGAATAATCAGTTCGTGGCAACGGGCGTGGCTCGGGCAATCCCCGGCGCCACGTCCGGATCGTTTTCGACTTCCTTGAGCTTCTCGCGCGCGGCGGCGGCTTCCTTTTGCTTGTTCCACATCGCGGCGTAGTGGCCATTCAGGGTCAGCAACTCGCTGTGGCGGCCGCGCTCGATGATCTCGCCATGATCGAGCACCAGAATCTCGTCCGCATCGACCACGGTTGATAGCCGATGGGCGATAACCAGTGACGTCCGGTTGCGCGACACTTCGCTGAGCGCACCCTGAATCTCGCGCTCCGTATGCGTGTCCAGCGCCGACGTCGCCTCATCCAGCAAAAGGATCGGCGGGTTCTTGAGGATCGTGCGGGCAATCGCGACGCGCTGCTTCTCGCCGCCGGACAGCTTTAAACCGCGCTCGCCCACCATCGCCTCATAGCCGAGGGGCAGTTCGACAATGAACTTATCGATCTGGGCATAGCGCGCGGCATCCTTGATCTCGGCCTCGTTGGCGCCGATGCGGCCATAGGCGATGTTGTAACGGACCGTGTCGTTGAACAGCACCGTATCCTGCGGAACGATCCCGATGACCGCGCGCAAGCTTGCCTGCGTCACGTCGCGGAGGTCCTGGCCATCGATGGTCACGCTGCCGGATTTGATGTCGTAGAAGCGATAGAGAATCCGTGAGATTGTGGACTTTCCGGCGCCGGAAGGGCCGACGACGGCGACGGTTTTACCGGCGGGCACGGTGAAGCTGATGCCCTTGAGCACAGTCCGTGCCGGTTCGTAGGAAAACACCACATTGTCGAATTTGATCTCGCCATCCGTGACGACCAGCGGCTTGGCACCCGGCTTGTCCTTCACCTCCTGCGGCTGGTTGAGCAGGCGGAACATCGCCTCCATATCGACAAGGGCCTGCGTGATCTCGCGATAGACCGTGCCGAGCAGATTGAGCGGGATGTAGAGTTGAACCAGGATCGCGTTGGCCGCGACAAGGGTGCCGACGCTGAACTGGCCGTTCTTGATGCCGACCGCAGCCAGCGCCATGACGGCGCCGAGGCCAATCGCCATGATCAACGCCTGTCCCGTGTTAAGCACGGATAGTGAAATCTGCGCCTGGATGGAGGCTTGCGAATATTTCTCCATCGATTTGTCGAAACGCCGCGTCTCGTGCGCCTCGTTGTTGAAGTATTTGACGGTCTCGTAATTCAGCAGGCTGTCGACCGCCTTGGTGTTGGCATCCTGGTCGCTCTGGTTCATGTCGCGGCGGAACTGGATGCGCCAGCGCGTGATGGCGAACGTGAACCAGATATAGGCGACCACCATCGCGACTGTGACGAGCGCAATGGTCAGGTTGAGTTTCACGAACAGGATTGCGGCGTAAAATGCCAGCAGCAGGATCGTGGGAAAGATGCTGAACAGCGCGAACGACAGGAGGGTATCGATGCCCTTGGTGCCGCGCTCGATCACGCGCGACAGCCCGCCGGTCTTGCGCTCCAGGTGGAAGCGCAGCGAGAGCGTATGCACATGCGCGAAGGTCGAGACCGCAACCTCGCGCATCGCGTGGTACTGGACCTTCGCGAACACGCCGTCGCGCAACTGCGCAAAAGCCTGCATCAGGATGCGCGAGACGGTGTAAGCCGCGATCCACGACAGCGCCGCGCCGAGCACGATCTGCGCCGGCGTCTTTGCCAGCACATCGACCGCCCAACCATAGAACAGAGGCGATACGCTGGTCGCGCTGGTCGCCAGTGTCAAAAACAGGATCGACGCCAAGACCCTGAGCTTCAGTTCGCGCTGACCCTTGGGCCAGAGGTAGGGCATCATCATCCATAGGGGACGGAAAGAAGGTGCGCCGTCGCCTTCCTCGACCACCGAGTTCGCCATTCAGTGCCCCATATCCGCGCCGCCGAAGACCAGATATCCGGCAACCATGGCGACGAGCGCGATCACGATCAGAATGGCGAGCCAACGCGGCAAATCGGTCCTCCCGGGGAGTGGTTTTGATGTACGAACCTGTTTAGGAAGAAGGGCAGCCCGCCGCAACCCTCATCGCCGCATGGAGAATAACAAGCCCACGATCTGCGTCTTCTGCGGCTCCTCACAGGGCAGCGATGCATCCTATGCGCAGGCCGCGCGGCGCTTCGGAACGCTGATCGGAAGCCGCGGGTTCTCGCTCCTGTTCGGCGGCGGATATATCGGATTGATGGGCGAGGTCGCGCACGCGGCACGGGAAGCGGGCGCCTTTGTGACGGGCGTGCTGCCGGAGTTCCTGCGTCACCTGGAACCGCCATCGCGGGATGCGCAGAAGATGATCATCACCGCCGACCTGCAGGAGCGCAAAAGGCTGATGCTGGCTTATTCAGACGCATTCGCCGTGCTTCCCGGCGGGCTCGGCACGCTGGACGAGTTCTTCGAAGCCATCACCTCGGCTCAACTCAACGCGCTGGACAAGCCCGTCGTCCTGCTCGACACGGATGGGTTCTTCGCGCCGCTCGAGCCCCTGCTTACCCATGTCGTGGCCAAGGGCTTTGCGAGCGAAAGGATTGCCACGCTCTACCATCGCGCGGCGACGCCAGAGGACGCCCTCGCCTATCTTGAGCAGAAATTAGGCCGTCCGCCGCGCCCCTAGGCGGGCGAACTGGCCCTCGATCCCGATCAGGAGGAGCGCGGCCCAGACGCAGCCGAAGGTGATCACGTCGACGCGGGTGAAGGGCTCGCCGAGCATCGTGGTGGCAACGACCAGCGTGATCGACGGCGAAAGGTATTGCAGGAACCCGAGTGTGGTCATGCGGATACGCCGCGCACCGGCCGCGAACATCGCGAGCGGCACCGTGGTCATCGGTCCGGCGGCGAGCAGCAGCAGATCGCGTCGGATATGCGCGGATGAGAACGCGCCCGTTCCCTGCACAGCCCAAAACCCCAGAAACGCCGCGGCCACGGGAAAGAGCAGAAGGGTCTCGATCGTCAACCCGTCGAGCGCATCGACGGCCGTGCGCTTGCGCACATAGCCATAGAACCCGAACGACAGCGCGATGCCGGGCGCGATCCAGGACACGTGGCCAAGCTCGAACGCCTGTACGACCACAGCCGCGCTCGCGAGCCCGATTGCGAATAGCCTGAGGCGCGAGATCCGCTCGCCGAGCAACGTCACCCCCACGGCCATCGAGACCAAGGGTGTCAGGTAATAGCCGAGGCTGGCCTCCACGATCTGGTGGGTGGCAACGCACCAGATGTAGAGCGTCCAGTTGGAGGCGATGAGCGCGCTGGAGATCGCGAGCGCCGCGAGCACGCGCGGCCGGGTGAAGATGTGCATCAAATGGCGCAGACGTCCGCGCGCGATCGTCACCCCGCCCGCGAACAGCGCACCCCACAGGATCCGGTGAAGCGTGGTCTCGACCGGCGGCACATCCGCCAGCAGCGCCCAATAGAGCGGCACGACACCCCAGATGACGTAGGTCCCCGTGGCCAGTGCGATACCGAGAGGGTCGTCGCGATGAGGATCGGTACTCATGGCGACAACCTACTTGTTTCCAGGCCGGTGTCGCCCGTGGTTCTCACAAAGCAGCCATGCCGATTTGCGCGGCGAACGGCAACAATTCGTAACATCTTCACGTCCGGGAATGTTTTCGCGCGGCATGTTCGGCCCGCATGCTGTAGCAGAGGATCAGCATCATTCCTTGGCCGCGGCGTGAAAGAGCTTGTAGCAGATGGCGTCGGTCAGCGCCTCGAACGACGCATCCACGATGTTCGCCGAGACGCCGACGGTCGACCAGCGCGCGCCTTTGCCGTCGGCGCTTTCGACCATGACACGCGTTACCGCTTCGGTGCCGCTGGTGAGGATGCGCACCTTGTAGTCGACCAGTTTCAGATCGGCGAGGAAGCGCGAATATTTGCCGAGGTCCTTGCGCAGCGCATCGTTGAGCGCATCGACCGGACCGGTTCCGGTGCCGACATTGTGAAGCACCTCGCCATCGACCGTCACGCGCACTGTCGCCTCCGACACGGTGACGAGATCGCCGCGCGCGGTATGGCGGCGCTCGACGATCACGCGAAAACTGTCGACGTCGAAATAGTCCGGCACTTCGCCGAGTGCGCGGCGGGCGAGCAGTTCGAACGAGGCTTCCGCGCCGTCATAGGCGTAGCCCAGGAATTCTCGTTGCTTGACCTCATCGAGCAACCGCGCGATGCGCGCGTCTGTGGCGGCGATGTCGATGCCGATCTCCGACAGTCGCGACAACAGATTCGAACGGCCGGACTGATCTGACACCAGGATCTTGCGTGCGTTGCCGACCGTTTCCGGTGGAACGTGCTCGTAGGTGCGCGGGTCCTTCGCGACCGCGGATGAGTGCAGACCGCCCTTGTGTGCAAAGGCCGATGGTCCGACATAAGGGGCATGACGATCCGGCGCGCGGTTGAGGATTTCATCCAGCAGGCGCGAGGCCGAGGTCAGGCGCGCGAGGTTCTCGCTTGAGATGCCGGCTTCGAAGCGTGGCGCGAACTGCGCCTTCAGCATCAGGTTCGGGATGACGGTGCAGAGATTGGCATTGCCGCAGCGCTCGCCAAGACCGTTGAGCGTGCCCTGGATCTGCCGCGCACCCGCATCCACCGCGGCGAGCGACACCGCGACCGCCTGCCCTGTGTCGTTGTGGGCATGGATGCCGAGCGCCGCATCGGGCAGCTTCTGCTTCACCACGCTGACGATCTCATAGACCTCGTCGGGCATGGTGCCGCCATTGGTGTCGCAGAGCACCAGCCAGCGGGCTCCGGCGTCCTTCGCAGCCTTGATGCAATCGAGCGCATATTGCGGGTTGGCCTTGTAGCCGTCGAAGAAATGCTCGGCGTCGAACAGCGCCTCACGGCCCTTCGCGCGAACCGCGGCGATGGACTCGGCGATGTTGTCGATATTTTCGGCACGCGGAATTTCGAGCGCGACGTCGACGTGGAAGTCCCAGGTCTTGCCGACGAGGCAGTTGGCGTCGGCCTTCGCATCCAGCACCGAGGCGAGGCCCGGATCGTTGGCGGCACTGCGGCCCGAGCGCTTCGTCATCCCGAAGGCCACGAATTTCGCGGTCTTCAGCGGTGGGCGTTCGGAGAAGAACGAGGTGTCGGTCGGGTTCGCGCCCGGCCAGCCACCTTCGATGTAGTCGAAACCCAGCGCATCGAGCGTCAGCGCGATCTGGCGCTTGTCCTCCACGGAGAAGTCCACGCCCTGCGTCTGCGCTCCGTCGCGCAGCGTCGTGTCGAACAGGAAGACGCGCTCGCGGCTCATCGCTTCACTTCCCAGGTCGTGCCCGAGGGGCCATCCTTGAGGACAATGCCCTGCGCCAATAACTCGTCACGGATGCGGTCGGACTCGGCGAAGTTCCTGGCCTTGCGCGCGGCGTTGCGGGCCGCGATGGCGTCGGCAATCGCGACTTCATCGACCGCTTTCTTGTTCGCGATGCGGAGCTGCACATTCGAGAAGCCCAGCAGCCCCAGACCGCCCGCAAGTTCGTGATCGCTGCCCTTGTGCAGTTCGGCAATTGCCTGCGGCGTGTTGAGGTCGTCGCACAGGGCCGCGAGGAACGCTTTGCCCACGGGAGGATCGGACAGCGGTTCCGTCACCGCATACCATTTTTCCAGCGTCTTCCAGCTTTCGCTCATGCCGGCGACAGTCCAATCCATCGGCTGGCGGTAATGCGAGCGCAGCATGTTGAAGCGTAGCACTTCACCCGGCCAATCCCTGAGCAACTCGTTGATGGTGACGAAATTGCCGAGGCTCTTCGACATCTTCTCGCCTTCGACGTTCAGAAAACCGTTGTGCATCCAGTAACGCGCGAGCGGATGACCGTGGTGGGCGCCTTCCGACTGCGCGATCTCGTTCTCGTGATGGGGAAAGACGAGGTCGATGCCGCCGCCATGGATATCGATGGTCTCACCCATCGTCGCTTCGATCATCGCCGAGCATTCGAGATGCCAACCCGGCCGTCCTCGGCTCCACGGCGAATCCCATCCCGGCGTCTCGTTGTCCGACGGCTTCCACAGCACGAAGTCCATCGGGTCTTCCTTGTACGGAGCGACGTCGACGCGCGCGCCGGCCAGCATGTCGTCCACGCTGCGGCGCGCGAGTTTGCCGTAATCGGCCTTCTTCTTGACGCGGAAGAGCACATGACCCTCCGCCGCATAGGCAAAGCCCGCGTCGATCAGCGCCTTTGTCATCGCGATCATCTGCGTGACGTGTTCGGTCGCGCGCGGCATGGCGGTCGGCTCCAAGCAGCCGAGCGCAATCACGTCCTCGCGATAGATGCCGTAGGTCGTCTCGGTCAGCTCGCGCAACGCGTCCAGGATCGGTACATTCCGGCCGCCACGGCGCTCCGCCGCGCGCGCGTTGATCTTGTCGTCGATGTCCGTGATGTTGCGGACATAGGTGACGTGCCCCGGCCCGTACAGATGGCGCAGCAGCCGGAACAGGACGTCGAACACGATCGCCGGCCGCGCATTGCCGATATGGGCATAGTCATAGACCGTCGGTCCACACACATACATGCGCACATTGGCAGGATCGAGCGGCATGAAATCCTCTTTCGTGCGGGTGAGCGTGTTGTAGAGGCGCAGCGCGGTCATGGCGGTCTTCTTACAGCGATTTGGTCTAACAACCCCTACCCTCCCAAAGGGGGGTGGACGAGATCGATACTGGGCTTTTGGCAAAGGGAGTTGTCGCGGCGTCAGCCGCAAATCGGACAAATCATGTGGCGGACAAAGCGCACGCCGTTCCCTTTTCTTCAAGTTCGCGCCGGATGACGCAATCGGGTGGATAGCATTTCCGCAAGCAATCGTCCATCCTTGCTTCGGGCTGCACTAGGGTCGGTGCAGATTGCGGCATCACCGTCGGGGGGCGGAATGAAGGGCCGGATTACCGAATACAGGCGCGCGGAAGCGCGCGGGACGATCGCCGCGTTCAATGCAGAGCGCTACAGCTTCGGCCACGCCGATTGGCGCAGCTCCGGTGAGCCTCAAGCCGGGCTGGATGTCGAATTCCTGATCGACGGAAGGAGCGCAAAAGAGATCGCACTGCGCGCGCCTGGGACCGCTTCTCCTGTTGCGGTCCGCTCTTCTGTTGCGGTCCCTTCATCCGATAGCGCGCCAACGCCATTGGGCGACAACATGAACTTCTTGGACGCGGTCAACATCTGCTTCGAAAAGTTCGCAACACTCGAAGGCCGCGCACGGCGCAAGGAGTTCTGGTGCTTTGCGCTGTTTGCGGCGCTCGCGCAGATCGTTGTGGGATTCGTGCTGGTAATCCCATTCGGCCGTGCAGCCTTAGCGATCTCGACATTGCTATCGCTCGCATTGACGGTGCCCTGGGCGGCAGCCCTTACGCGGAGATTTCATGACACAGACCGCTCCGGCTACTGGATGGTGGCGCTGTATCTTGTGCCGACCGGCTATTTCCTGGCGCTCAGAATGGCCCCGCGCACCATCACAACGGTCGTGTTGCAACTGGGTGCGGTTCCGCTGATTTTGCCAGTCACCGTCGCGATGACGCTGGCAGTGATCGCGGCGCTTGTGCTCGCGGCGCTGCGCGGCACGTCCGGGCCCAACCGATATGGTGCTGATCCGCTGACACCCGAGGAAGAGTATTTCTAAAATGCCTTGAGACGCGCGAGCGCACGCGCATGCCCGATCAGGGGCAGCAGCTTCTTGAGCTCCGGTCCGCTTTCGCGCGCGGTGAGCGCCAGGCGCAGAGGGTGAAAGAGATCCCGGCCCTTGCGGCCGGTGGCGGCGGCGACGGCCTTGGTCCACGCGCCCCAGGTGTTTTCGTCCCATGGCTCGGGCGGCAGAAGTTCGGCGGCTCTTGTTGCGAACGTTGCGTCCTCGATTACGGGGGTGACCGGACCGGTCACGAGCGCTGCAAGTTCGCCGGCGTCGGCTAATCTGATGACATTGGCTTTGATCGCGTCCCAGAGCGCGGCGCTCCCGACGCCAAGGGGACCTAGCCGATCCGCGAGCGCCTCGTAGGGAAGCGTATGCAGCAGCTTGGCGTTCAGGCCTTCCAACTCTTTGGGATCGAAATGCGCGGGCGCGCGGCCGATCTTGGAGAAATCGAATTCTCGTGCCAGCTCATCCAGCGAACCGCGCAGTTCGACCGGATCGGAGGTACCGGTCTTGGCAAGATAGGAATCGAGCGCCAGCGGCTCGATCCCGCTCTCGCGGATTTCGCGTAGGGAAAGCGAACCGATGCGCTTCGACAGCGCCTCGCCACCCGAGCCGACCAGCAGCGGGAAATGCGCGAACTCGGGCACCTTGGCGCCCAGCGCCTCGAAGATCTCGATCTGCGCCGCGGTGTTGGTGACGTGATCCTCGCCGCGCACGATATGGGTGACCACAAAGTCGATGTCGTCGGCGACCGAGGGCAGCGTGTAGAGGAAGCGCCCGTCCTCGCGGATCAACACGGGATCGGAGAGATGCGCGGTGTCGATCTCGACCTCGCCGCGGATGCGGTCGCGCCAATTCACTTTCGTCTGGCTGAGCTTGAAGCGCCAATGCGGCCTGCGCCCCCCCTCTTCCAGCTTCGCACGCTCCGCCTCGGTCAGCTTGAGCGCGACGCGGTCATAGACCGGCGGCTTCCTCATCGCGATCTGACGTTTGCGACGGCGGTCCAGTTCGTCCGCGGTCTCATACGCCGGGTAGAGATGCCCGCTCGCCTTTAACTTCTCGGCCGCGGCCTGATGTGCGTCGGCGCGCTCCATCTGCCGCGCGAAAAGATCGTGCGTCAGTCCGAGCCATGCGAGGTCTTCGATGATCGCGGCTTCGTATTCGGGTTTCGAGCGCTCGGTATCGGTGTCGTCGATACGCAGGAAGAATTTGCCGCCGGTCTTGTGCGCGAACAGCCAGTTCACGACAGCCGTCCGCGCATTGCCGACGTGGAGCAAGCCGGTGGGCGATGGCGCGAAGCGGACGAGTGTGGTCATCAAAAAGGTTCCTCCCTCGCCCCCGCGAAGCGGGGGAGAGGGCTGGGGTGAGGGGGTGGTGACGCCTGCGCAGCGCTCTCAGCAGAGCGCAGGCGGAGAGGCCCCCTCACCCTGGCCCTCTCCCCCTCAAAGGGGGAGAGGGAAATATCGGTTTTATAAATCGCGTGCATCTCGGAACGCATTCGTGATGGGGTAGCGGCGGTCGCGGCCGAAGTTTTTGCGGGTGATCTTCACACCCGGCGGAGCCTGGCGGCGCTTGTATTCGGACACGTACAACAACTGCTCCACGCGCTTGACCGTCGCGGGGTGATAACCCTTTGCGCAGGTTGCCTCGAAGGTCATCTCGTTCTCCACCAGGCATTCGAGGATGCCGTCAAGGATGTCGTAGGGCGGAAGCGAATCCTGGTCCTTCTGGTTCTCGCGCAATTCGGCGCTCGGCGGTTTTGTGATGATGCGCTCCGGGATCACACGCCCCTTGGGCCCCAGGCCTCCACGCGGATGATGCGCATTGCGCCAGTGCGACAGGCGGAACACTTCCGTCTTGTAGACGTCCTTCAGCACATTGTAGCCGCCGCACATGTCGCCATAAAGCGTCGCGTAACCGACGCTCATCTCGGACTTGTTGCCGGTGGTAAGGACCATCGGCCCGAATTTGTTGGAGATCGCCATCAGGATCACGGCGCGCGCGCGCGACTGGATGTTCTCTTCGGTCGTGTCGGCGCGCTTGCCCGCGAACGCGTCCTTCAGCGCGGCATCGAACGCTTCCACGGCGCCTTCGATTGGCACGCCTTCATACCGACAGCCGAGCAGCTTCGCGCATTCCTGCGCATCCTTGAGGCTGTCCTGCGAGGTATAGCGCGACGGCAGCATCACGCAGCGCACGCGATCCGCGCCCAGCGCATCCACCGCCACCGCCGCCGAGATCGCGCTGTCGATGCCGCCGGAAAGCCCCAGCACCACGCCCGGAAACCGGTTCTTGTTCACATAGTCGCGCAGGCCGAGCATCATCGCGTGATAGATCGAGGTTTCGCGATCTTCCTCTTTCGCGCACGTGCCCGGCGCGCAGACCCAGCCGTCCGCAGTGCGCGCCCAGTCGGTGATGACGACTTCTTCTCTCCACGCGGGCAGCGCATGCGCGAGCATGCCGTCGGCATTGCAGACCAGCGAGGCGCCATCGAACACCACCTCATCCTGGCCGCCGACCTGGTTGAGATAGACCAGCGGCAAACCGCTTTCCTTGACGCGCTACTTGATGAG
>Ga0157369_10004713_pt1 | contig 16032 bp, 13 predicted proteins | sample C25metaG_FD_113461 | JGI IMG/M metagenome (GOLD analysis project Ga0157369, IMG submission 113461) | Corn rhizosphere microbial communities from Kellogg Biological Station, Michigan, USA - C2-5 metaG | ecosystem: Host-associated > Plants > Roots > Rhizosphere > Soil | place: USA: Michigan... | reverse complement strand
TCGGAGACCGACAAATGGGGCCCGGTGATCCGGGACGCGCAGATCAAGCTGGAAAATTGAGGGGCAGAAGTTAAGCGGCGGTCTCCAGCCCCTTGGGTTCATGGCTTGCAAGCCAGTCATCGGTAGTGGAAAAAGCCCTGACTTCGCAGATATTTGGGGAAACAGCGGGACGGGGCCGCGCTCGGCGAAGCCGTAGGCGAAGCCGGGTGGACACGGCCTCCCGAGGCCACTATAACCCGCCGGCTCGTTGGCCCTTGGGCCCCGCGGCATGCCCAGGTAGCTCAGTTGGTAGAGCATGCGACTGAAAATCGCAGTGTCGGTGGTTCGATTCCGCCCCTGGGCACCATTGGCCTTTCCGGCCCTGTTCTTTCTCGTCCCCGCCCGTTCGCCGATCAGCAAGAACCCTCGTAAAATCAGGCGCTTCGCCATATATTGACGCCCTGTACGGTTCGCGGCCGTCCGAGGGCTCCATCGCGATTTCGAGTTCGCCGTCACCCCGGCGATCGACATCGTCGAGAAGGACAATACCTACGAGGTCACCGCCGAACTGCCGGGGCTTGATGCCAAGAACATCGAGCTTCAGCTTGCCGATGGCGTGCTGACGGTCAAGGGCGAAAAGAAGGAAGAGAGGGAGGAGAAGACCAAGGATCGTTACGTGTCCGAACGTCGCTACGGCTCCTTCCGCCGCTCGCTGCAGGTGCCCGCCAGCGTCGATGCCAACAAGATCGAGGCGAGCTACAAGAGCGGCGTACTGACAATCACGCTTCCGAAGTCGGCAGAAGCGCAGAAGCAGCAGAAGACCATTCCGATCACCGCGAAGTAAGAGACGCCGGCCTCGCCACACTCGATGGCGGGGCCGCACTCGTTTGCCGATCACGGAGGCAACCGGGCTTCCCGGAGTTGAACGGTCATGAATATGCAGCTCCGATCGCTTGAAGCAGGGCCGCCAGCAAAGTCTGTCGAACCACCGGAATCGCGCGGAGTCCGTTGGGAGGTGGTCAGCGTTCTCGTGCCGATGACGGTCGTTGCAGGCGCGATCTGGTGGTATTTGCGCGGGCCGGCGCCTCATTGCGAGACCTCGAGATCGGCATTCGCGGCACCAGCAACGTCGAGATCATAGCAGGCCTGCAAGAGGGCGAAAACGGTCGCCTCGCCCGCCACCGCGAATATCGTGAAACGGCGACATGTCCGAGTGCAGGCAACCAATATGTCGGCGCCATGAACCTGATCCTCTCCATCGCCTGGACCCATATCACTTTTCGCGCGGCAAACGCTGGTCGCGGTAGCCGGCGTCATGACCGGCGTCGGCTTTTCCATCATGATGGCGGCGCTGATGGAGGGTTCGCGGAACGACTTCATCTCAACGCTTGTCGATGCGTTGCAGCAGCTGCCTCCTGTCGATAACCATCGGAAAACCTCCACGAAATGAACAGGCTCGTCACGGTCACGACAGATTTCAAGCGGCGCTGGCCAGATGCTTCTCTATCTCACCGACAGGATGCTTGGTCAGATCCTTGTTGATCTCGGCGATGATGCGCGCCTGGACATCGACGTGAAAGGCGCTTCGCAAATCGGCAAGCGTCTTTGGAGGCGCCACGACCACAAGCGCCGGCACGTTTCGCGCCCGCACTATTTGCTCCATTACCGCAGCGACTCTCTCCGCAAACCGCTGCTCCTCAATGTGATGCCAATCGACCGGCTCGACTGCACTCCGCCGACTCGAGTCCAGCGCTTTGCTGACGCGTCCCGGCCGTTCGCTACCCTGCTCGTGTGTCAGCGGGTTGTTGTCCTCGAACACGCTCTCGGTCTTGAGATTTGGAAATTTCTCGTCACCCTCATTGCGCAGGAACAGCGCTTTGCGTCCGTCGCCTACAAAAACGAATGCATTGTGCGGGATTTTCAGTTTGCTCATTTCAACACTACAGAAGCTATTGGTTCCTTTCTCTGCTGCAAACTAGGCATCGCGTCGGGTTGACAATTGACGAGGGTCAAATCGCAAGAGGGTAAAGGATGACCGGTGCTGATTGATTCAGATCAATAGAGTTCTGTGGACAAGGCAGAAAATCATTGCGCTTTCCTGGAAGGGAGCTTCCGAATATGCACACGGCGCTGTCCGATCATGGAATGTGACCATGGTTCAAGAAGGCGAGCGCGAAAAGCAGCTTTCTCAAGAAGAAATCCGCACCTTTGGATCGAGCGAGCGCGGTGTCGTATCCCTGCGTGAAAAGCTGCTGCCGGCAGGCGTGCTGCTCATGGTTGCGGGATGGATCATTTTCCGAGTGCTGCTGGCATTCCTTGCCCTGGACTGAGGCTCGGCCGCGAAACCGTTTGACCCGGATCAATCGACCTATTGCGGGATCGAGATATCAAGAGCCGTCTGTCAGCAAGGGAGGGAAGCCCGCATGAAAGCCCGAGATGTGATGGTTTCTCCCGTTATCACGGTGGGCGAAAGCGAAACCGTTCGCGACGTGGCCAGACTTCTGATCGAAAAGCGCATCAGCGCGGTTCCGGTCGTAGATCGTTCCGGCAAGCTCGTCGGCATTGTCACCGAATCCGATCTGATGCGCCGTGCAGAGGTCGGGACTGAACGCCCCACTTCCTGGTGGTTGTCCCTCATTTCCGGAGATCGCGCCATCGCTGCGGAATACGTCAAATCCCACGCGGTGAAGATAAAGGATGTCATGACAGGGGACGTCGAGACGGCCGATCCCGATACACCTCTCTATGAAATTGCAGACCTCTTCGAGGAGAAACACATCAAGCGCGTTCCAATCGTCAGCGAGGGCGGCGACCTGGTCGGTATCGTCAGCCGCGCAAACATCATTCAGGCTGTTGCGAGTGCCCGCCCCAAGCTCGAAGTCAGCCTTTCCGACGCCGCGATCCGCTCAACGCTGCTGAGCGAGCTGCAGAAACAACCGTGGGCTCATGTTCACAAGCTGAATGTCACCGTCACAAACGGCGCCGTCGATCTCTGGGGCTTTGTCCAGTCCGAAGCAGAGCGGCAGGCAATTGGGATAGCGGCAGAAACGATTCCCGGCGTCACCGTCGTGAACGACCACCTCATGCGTGAGCCGGCGTTCATCTATTAGAACGCGGAGATATTAGTCTTTCGGCGGCTCCGAAATCCGGGCACTGTAGCCACCCGGCACAAGCTGCTTCCAGAACGGCCTCGGCGGTCTTATCCAGACGTCCCCCAGCCCAAAGCGCCAGCAACCTGATCGCACGCCGGCTTTTGTCAGCTAGTTCCAGTGCGGGAGGCCAAATTTCCGGAGCCTGGCCGCGATTGCCAAGACTGGCAGTACGACATAGTTCGGGAAGGCTGCGGTTGACACGGATCAAGCGGTCTTGGCGCATCCTGGGGCATACCTAACCGCGAAGCGCAGCGAGAAAGGTTGAGGTGCACAATGTCACAAGCAAGAGCGGTCCCTCTTGGCCTGGCCACACTCCGCAAATCGGAACCGGCGTGTCAGGCGACTCCGACGATGACCGCGGAGACGGTCCAGCAATTTGGCAAAGACCTGACTGACTTCTGGCTCGGGCCGCGTGCCGCCGACCACGAGGATGTTTCTCGGCGCGTCCGCGAAGCACTGGACCGCTCCTGGCGCTACCTCGTCTCTCGTCGCACACTCGGATTGTCTCCGATGGCCGTTGCCGAGGCCTACTTCGATTGGATGATTCATCTGGCGGCATCGCCAGGAAAGCAGTTTCAGCTGACCGAGAAGGCGGTGCGGAAGGCCGCGCGCTTGGCGCACTATGCGGCGCACTGCGCGTTGTGGCGCAAAGGCGACGAGCCGTGCATCGAACCGCTGGCGCAAGACAAGCGCTTTCGCGGCGAGGCCTGGCAGTACTGGCCATTCAACATCATCTATCAATCCTTCCTGCTGCAGCAGCAATGGTGGCATGTCGCGACGACAGGCATTCGTGGACTTGACGACAAGCATGAGGCGCAGGTCACGTTTGCGACCCGCCAGGCGCTCGACACGATCTCGCCATCAAACTTCGTCCTCACTAATCCGGAGGTTCTGCAGAAGACGCTAACCGAAGGCGGCGACAATCTGGTGCGCGGCTACTGGAATTTTATCGAGGACTGGGAGCGCGCCGCAAACAGCCGACCGCCGCACGGGGCGGACGCCTTCGAGGTCGGCCGCAATCTCGCGCTCAGCCCAGGAAAGGTGATCTATCGAAATCGATTGATGGAGTTGATCCAATACGCACCAACCACCGACAAGGTTCACCCAGAACCGGTAGTAATCGTCCCGGCCTGGATCATGAAGTATTACATTCTCGACCTGACACCGCAGCGCTCGCTGGTGAAATACCTCACGGATCAGGGCTTCACCGTCTTCATGATTTCCTGGAAGAACCCCGGCTATGACGACCGCGACCTCGGGATGGATGACTACCGCACGCTCGGCGTGATGGCCGCGCTCGAAGAAGTCGGGAAAGTCGCGCCGGATCAGAAATTGCATGCTGTCGGCTACTGTCTTGGTGGCACGCTGCTTTCGATAGCGGCGGCGGCCATGGCGCGGGAGAGGGACGACCGGCTGGCAACTCTGAGCTTCCTCGCCGCCCAGACCGATTTCGAGGAGGCCGGTGAGCTGACGCTGTTCGTCGTCGAGAGCCAGATCGCCTTCCTCGAGGACATGATGCGCGAGCAGGGTTATCTGGATGTCCACCAGATGGCGGGCGCCTTCCAGATGCTGCATTCGAACGACCTCGTCTGGTCGCGCGTCATCCACGATTATCTGATGGGCGAACGCACACCGATGAACGACCTCATGGCGTGGAACGCGGACGGCACCCGAATGCCGGCAAGGATGCACTCCGAGTACCTGCGGCAGCTCTTCCTGAAGAACGATTTGGCAGAGGGGCGGTTCAAGGTCGACGGGCGGCCGATCGCGCTCACCGACATCCGGGCTCCGCTGTTCGCCGTCGGGACGGAGACTGATCACGTCGCACCGTGGCGCTCCGTCTTCAAGTTTCACCTGCTGACGGATACGGACGTCACCTTTCTTCTCACGAACGGCGGCCACAACGGAGGCATCGTCTCCGAGCCCGGACGTGAGAGGCGCCATTACCGTCTGCGCACCAGGAAGGAAGCCGACCGGTACATCGACCCGGAAACATGGTTCGAAGAGACCTCCGCACAGGACGGATCGTGGTGGCCGGAATGGGCGCGATGGCTGGCCAAACGATCGAACGGATCGGTGCCGGGCCGGCGGCCAGATGCGCCTCTCGCCGACGCGCCCGGCAGCTATGTGCTGCAGCATTGAGCGATCCGGGACGATGACGAGTGAGGTTCTCGGATGATCAATCAACGCAATTGGCATCCTGCTGCGCTGGTGCTGGGAGTGGTCGCGATCTTGTTTGGGATGCTGACGGTCCTCTCGGGCGGACGAGTCCTTTTCGGAGACGCCGCCGCGCGTTCAGCCGCCGGCGCCGTCGTTCCCTTCGTCCTGTGGTTCAACTTCGCCGCGGGCTTCGCCTACTTGGTGGCGGGGCTCGGATTGATGGCACGCAGAAGCTGGGCCATCGGGCTCTCGATCGCCATTGCGGCGGCGACGGTGCTCGTCTTCGCCGCCTTCGGTGTGCATGTGTGGAGCGGCGGCGCTTACGAACTGCGGACCGTCGCCGCGATGTCGCTACGCAGCATCGTCTGGATCGGCATTGCGGTCACCGCATCACGGTTCGCCAAGGCCCCGAATGCGCGGCCCGCATGATCAAGCAATAGAGAAGCCTGCCATGTCCGAAGGAAGAAAGAACATCGTGGTCGGCCTGATCATGCTGGCAAGCAGGTACTCGTCGGCCGCAGCGTCGTGTCGGAGGAGGCCGCTGAGGAGGCGGCCCGGGACGAGGCGGTGGCAAAGGCAGATGTCCGCGTAGCCGAGAGCGGGATTGCAAGCACCAAGGCGCAACTGACCGACGCCCAGGCGCAACTGCAGTTCGAAGAGACTCTGCTGGAGCACCGAACGCTCGCGGCACCCTACGATGCGATCGTCATCGAGCGGCACAAGGAACTGGGTACCGTCGTCAAAGCCGGCGATCCGATCTTCACACTCATTGCGGTCGGTTCGTACTGGGGCCTTGCGTACGTCGACGAGGCACGCGCCGGCTACATCTCGGAAGGCCAGCGGGTCGATGCCCGTCTGCGCTCGCGTCCGCAGGATGCCTTCACCGGTCAAGTCGCGCGGATCGGACTCGAGAGCGACCGCGTGACCGAGGAGCGTCGCGTCTTCATCAAGGGCGACAATCCACCCCCGCGCGTCTTCCTGGGCGAGCAGGTGGAATTTCTGATTGCGGTCGCGAAACTCGACAAGGCGCCTTGAGGTTGGGCACCGCCGGAGCGCAATGCCGGCTAAGCTCTCGGGTGGCGAGGCGCAACGTGTCGCCGTTGCGCGGGCCTTGGCGAATCGGCCGCGCATCATCCTGGCCGACGAGCCGACGGCGGCGCTCGATTCGAAGCGCGCAGGGATCGTCATGGACCTGCTGCGCAAGGTTGCGGTTGAGCAGGAGGCCGCGATCATCGCGGTCACGCATTTGGTGCAGGGGAGGCAAATGGACAACACGCGCTTCCCCTTCTTACCCGCGCATCGCCTGTGACTGTAGTCGCTAGTTCTTTAGCCGACGAGCCCCCTCCGTTCGGAGCCGGTGCCGGCCCCTCACCCCGCAATTGCTCGCAGCGGCAGTCGCAAATTGTCCGTCGGCGAGCCCTGTATTTGCTCACGGCAAGTACAAGGACGATCCAGGTAGCCTTAGCACGACGGCGGTTGCCGCAGACTGGGTGGGCGGATCTGTCGGTCCAGAGCGCCTTCGCTGAGCTTGTCAAATGGCCGCCGAGCAATGTTGCGCGGGTCGTCCGCGATGCCCGTGGCGACGACCGCCCAGAAGCACCCTGCCTCGAATTGCTGCGGTGGGGAGGAACGGTTGCTCCCATTGCCGGCTATCGCTCGAGTGGGCCCGATTGTCGCCCAATAGTAGAACATGCTGTCGTGAAACGGTGAAGGTGCCGGCCGGACCTGCAGGCTTCGCGACATAAGGTTCATCCAGATCAACCTCATTGACCCGGATGCGGCCGTGCCCATCGATGACGACCACGTCTCCGGGCGCACCGATAACCCTCTTGATGATCATCCGGCCGAGCTCGGCCGAAGCGACGACAACGATGTCTCCGCGGGTGACCGCTTCCTCCCGGTGCACACGGACAGCCAGAAGCAGTTGGCCCGGTCTCAACGTCGGAGACATCGAGCAGGATCGGACCCTCGTCACGAAGGCGATCCGGAGACGCACCGCCAGACCAACGACGGCAGCGGCGAGAACGGCGGCGATTCCGACAACAATCATCGTACTCGTGCCTTTCGCCCGGCCATCCACGCATCCTGCAAGGATACCGACGCAATCAGCGCGATGCTGGCCTAATGATGGTGGGCAGCATGAGCATGGTGATGGTGATCGTGATCCTCACCTTCGGCAAACTTGAAGAAGCTCACATAAGCGTGAACATAGGCGCGGCCGGCCTCCACATCGTCAGGGTCGTAATTCTTGAGTTTCAGCACCTTTGCGAACTTCTTCTTCAACTCGTCGATCGACTCCGCGGCCATGAGCCGAGCCAACGGCTCCAAATCGCCGGTCTCGACGCATTTGTCAGCAACGGTGACCTTCTCATCGACAGGCGAGCCGGAGGGTTTTAGGCCTTCGAAGGGAGCACCCTCGCCGGCACGATGGATTCTTACCAGGCTCTCCAGGAAGAAACGGTCAGCCAAGTCCCGAGCGTCCGGGCCGAGCGCGCGCACTTTGATGCTTTGAGTAAAGATCTTGCGCAATTCCTCTGTGTCGGCGGATGCGATCCACTTGAGCGCATAGTTGAGATTATTGCGCTCCAGCGCCAGCTTTCCATCTTTGACGGTTGGCCCATCCATGGTGTCGCAATGGGCGCTGGCGAGTTGCGGATACAGAAGAACGGAGGCAAAGGCGGCGAATGACGCCGCCATGATGATCAGTACGGTCATGACTGTCGTAAGCCTATGCAGGATCGGACCGGACCGCGTTGTGGTAGATCAAGCATGGCGCAAGGCGCAGTAATGCCGTATCGGTGGCCGCATTTTGGAAACATCGAGACCGAGGCGGTCCCGCATACATTGATGGTGTGAATTTTTCGCATCCCCCAACTCCGCCGATCGCTGATAGGCTCGTGGGCGTGACTGATGACTACAAGCCTAGGGATGGTAGCTAGATGGATGCGCAGCGGGGCACGTTAGATCGAGAGGTTCGAACAAGACGAATATCGATGTCGCCGCGCTGCTCGCAAGGAGACCGCGTTGGATAGCCTGCCTGATGATTCTTCTCACTCCTCTTCCGCTCAGGGCCTAAGCGAAGAGGAGGCCGGCGAAAGATTGAAGTCTGAGGGCTTCAACGAGCTTCCGCACCACGAGCACCGGACGCCGCTCGCTATCGTGCTGGAGGTTCTGCGCGAGCCGATGCTGCTGCTGCTGCTCGCGGGCGGCGCGGTCTACCTTTTGCTCGGTGATCTTCAGGAAGCCCTGATCCTGCTTGCCTTCGCGAGCATGTCGGTAGTGATCACAGTGGTCCAGGAAACGCGTACCGAACGTGTCCTGGAAGCATTGCGCGACCTGACCAGCCCGCGCGCGCTGGTGATTAGGGACGGCGCTCATCGGCGCATTCCCGGCCGTGAAGTGGTTCGTGGCGATATCGTCGTCCTCGCCGAGGGAGACCGCGTTCCGGCCGACGCCACGCTTCTACAATGCCGAGACCTGCAAGCCGACGAATCGCTTCTGACGGGTGAGTCTGTGCCGGTGCGCAAGGCCATGCCGACAGGCAAGCCTTCGTCCGCCGTGAGGCCCGGAGGCGATGATCTTCCTTATGTTTATTCTGGCTCACTGATCGTGCGTGGCAGCGGCATCGCCGAGGTCTTCGCCACCGGCCCGAGGAGCGAGATCGGCAAGATCGGTCAGTCGCTCCACAGCCTGGAGACCGAACCGCCACGGCTGCGCGCCCAGACCGCCCGGCTCGTGCGTCTCTCGGCCATCGGCGGCGGGCTGGTCAGCCTTGTTGTCCTGGTGCTCTACGGAATGCTGCGCGGCGGCTGGCTCGAGGCCGTGCTCGCCGCCATCACCATCGGCATGGCCATGCTGCCCGAAGAGTTCCCGGTGGTGCTGACCGTGTTCATGGCCATGGGCGCCTGGCGGATTTCGCGCGCCCGCGTGCTGACGCGCCGCGCCGCAGCCATCGAGACGCTGGGCTCGGCGACGGTGCTGTGCACCGACAAGACCGGCACGCTGACCGAGAACCGAATGTCGATCGCCGAACTGCGGCCGAGCAGTGGCGGCACGTTTTCCCGGAACGTAGCCCCGGACGCAACCCTGCTGGCGGACACAAGGGATCTGGCTTTGCACGGCCTTCTGGCCAGCGCGCCCCAACCGTTCGATCCAATGGAGAAAGCGTTCCATGACTTCGCAAAGGAGCGGATCGCAGACGGCCCCCTGACGTCGCAAACCGGCTGGAAGCTGGTACATGGCTATGGACTGCGGCCCGACCTTCTTGCCGTCACCCAGGTCTGGCAAACGGGCACGCGACAGGCTCGGTTCACCGTCGCGACGAAGGGCGCACCGGAGGCCATCGCCGACCTTTGCCATCTCGGCGAGGCGGATCGCGCCGCTGTCAAGCAGGCGGTCGATGCAATGGCCACCGAAGGTTTGCGCGTCTTAGGCGTTGCAAAAGCAACCCACCAGGGAGAGCCGTTTCCAGAGACGCCGCGCGACTTCGCTTTCGCGTTTCTAGGGCTCGTCGGCCTCGCCGATCCCCTGCGGCCGAGCGTGCCGCAGGCCGTGCGCGACTGCCGCGCCGCCGGCATCCGCGTTGTCATGATCACCGGTGATTATCCGGCGACGGCCCGCACGATCGCGCGCCAAGCCGGCCTCGCTGACGGCGGCGCTGTCCTGAGCGGCGAAATGATCGAGACGGTCAGCGAACGGGACCTACAGGAGCGTGCTCGCACCGCGACCATATTCGCGCGCATCATGCCGGAGCAGAAGCTGCGCATCGTTCAGGCGCTGAAGGCGGACAACGAGATTGTCGCGATGACCGGAGACGGCGTCAACGACGCGCCGTCGCTGAAGGCGGCTCATATCGGCATCGCCATGGGCGGCCGCGGCACCGACGTCGCACGCGAGGCCTCGGCGATCGTACTGCTCGACGACGATTTCGGCTCCATCGTCACCGCTGTCCGGCTCGGGCGGCGTATCTATGACAACCTACGCAAGGCGATGGGCTTCATCTTCGCGGTGCATGTGCCCATCGCTGGGCTGGCGCTGCTGCCCTTGATCCTCGGCCTGCCCATCATCTTCAGCCCAATCCACATCGCCCTCCTGGAGATGGTCATCGATCCGGTCTGCACGCTGGTCTTCGAGGCCGAGACCGAAGAGGAGGACGTCATGCGCCGTCCGCCACGTCCGCCGGCGGAGCCATTGTTCTCCTGGCCGCTCGTTTTCTGGAGCGTGCTGCAAGGCTTTCTGGTGTTCGTGCTGGTCGGCACCATCTTCGGCATCGCCTCGCAGCGCGGCATGCCGGCGGACGAAGTGCGCGCGTTGACCTTCTTCTCGCTGGTCCTGTCGATCGGAAGCCTGATCCTCGTCAACCGATCCTTCAGCACGTCCCTCGTCACGGCCATCCGACGGCCCAACCCGATGCTGGCGTGGATCATCGCCGCGGTCGCTGCCATTCTCGCGCTCAGCCTGCTGGTGCCGGCACTGCGGAGCCTGTTCAGCTTCGGCCCGCTGCACTGGGACGATCTCAGCCTGACGCTGGGTGCTGCGGCAACTATCCTGGTCGTGCTCGAGCTTACCAAGGCGTTTTGGCGTGACCGGCTTCGGTTCTGACTTGTGTCCGTACCTTGCGCCAGCGAGTAAATCGGGAACTGCTGCCCCCCGCACCGCGTCGTCGTGAGATTTGATGTGTCGGGTGTCGCGCGGTGTCGGACGGGTCGATCGCCGGCTCAGACATATCTCTCGCGTTCATATCCATCCCGCGCCACGCTACGCGTCAAAGAGCTCGTGAATCGAAGAGTGCGATATACAATAGGGCACGATAGCACCGATCAGCAGATCACAGATTTGATCGTGATCAACGACGCTGGTCCACATATGTTGACAATGCGATTCATGAGGCGCGATGCAGCACCAGAAGCAATCAATTTAGCGAACAACAGCGGGAAGGGTTAGCAATGACGGCATTGACACCGCGCAAAATCATGCTTGCAACAGACCTGACGCCGGCCGGAGACCGTGCCTTCGACCGTGCTGTCGAGTTGGCTCAGGAATGGGACGCAGAGCTCATCGTCCTGCACGTCGTGGAATCAAATGCGGCACGGCCGTGGGGCATCGATCGGCGCATGCACAACGCGGAGACGGAGATGGACCGGCTCGTGCGCTCGGCTGGGCAGGCATGCAGGATCGTGCGCCACACGGTCATCGGCGACCCCGCCGACCGCACGCTCGCGTTTGCGCGCGATCTCGGCTGCAATTTCCTGATCACGGGACCGGCGCATGGCAAGATCGTGGGCGAGAAGTTTTTGGGCAGCACTGCCGCCCGTATCGTACGTCGTGCCACGGTGCCGGTGCTCGCGGTCCGACGCCGACCCGAGGGACCGTATCGCAGCATCGTCTCGGCAGTCGACTTCTCGGACCCTTCACGCGCCGCCCTACTCGGCGGCCGAGCGCTGTTTCCGTCGGCGCGCCTGACCGCACTACACGCCTACCGGATCGAGCCGAACTGGAGCGGTCGCAACGCCGAGCGCAGCATCGATGTTGTCGAAGCGGAAGAACGCGAAAGAGTGGTTAAGGAGGCCAAGCACAATATGGCGGACCTCGTCGCCGGGGCCGGGGCGCCAGCCATCGAGACCGAAGTGCTGGAGGGTGAGCCGGAGGCGGTGCTCGCCGACTACGTGGCCAGGAACTGGCCGGATTTAATCGTCGCCGGCACCCACGGCCGCAGCGCTGTTGAGCACGACACCATTGGAAGCGTGGCCGAGCGCTTCCTCATGACCCTTCCCTGTGACGTCCTCGCCGTTCCAACGCGGACGTGAGGGATTGGACTAGCGATTGGACGCCTGTCAGAGCTCGCGGAGATCAAACTCCAGTGCGGCGCGCAGTTGATCCGCTTGATCGTTGCGTCGTGCAAATCCATGCGAACGCGGTTCGGACGCGATGATGCTCGATGCGCGATCTCATCGGCATGTGCTGGCGTCGGCTGTGGGGCGCGCTCGGCAGTGGCGGGGCGCCGCTGCGAGGATCGCACTCTCTTCACTGAGCGTCGTCATATGCGCCTGACCTATCCGGCGGCCGCCTGTGCTTGTGATGAGCCAGGAACTGCGGCAGGATCGCCGCCATGACGGTCGATACGAACCTCGAAGACCCTTCGCTCCTCGATGCCGAAGCGGTGGCCCGGACACTGGGCACTGACCTCGAAAGCGGACTCGGCACGGATGAGGCCGCTGCCCGCCTCGCAAGCGATGGTCCCAACGAGCTGCGTGCGGCCCCGCGCGAACCCACCTGGCGCCGCATCCTGCGCCAGTTCCAGGACCCGCTGATCTACCTGTTGCTGGCCGCAGTGGCCGTCGCCCTCGCTGCGTGGCTGATCGAAGGCAGGCACGGCTGGCCGGCGGATGCGATCGTGATCGCACTGATCATCGTCTTGAACGGCGGGGTCGGCTATGCGCAGGAAGCCAAGGCCGAGAACGCGGTCGCCGCGCTCGCCAGCATGACCGCCGCAACGTGCTCCGTCTTGCGCAATGGGGAGTTGCTGCGCATTCCGAGCGCTGAACTCGTCGTCGGCGACGTGCTGGTGCTCGGCGAAGGCGACCTCGTCGGCGCCGATGCGCGATTGGTACGGGCCGCGGCACTGCGTATCCAGGAGGCTTCGCTCACCGGCGAAAGCGAGGCGGTGCTGAAGGACCCCGCCACCCTGCCGATGCCGACGCCGCTCGGCGACCGGCTCGACATGGTGTTCAAAGGCACGGCGGTAGCACAGGGCACCGGCCGCGCAGTCGTCACCGCGACCGGCATGGCGACCGAGATGGGGTCGATTGCCAGCATGCTCGATGCCACCGTTGAAGAGCCCACGCCATTGCAGAAGGAGGTCGGCCGCATCGGCCGCATGCTAGGCATCGCGGTCATCATAATTGCCGTCGTCGTGGTCGCAACGATCCTGCTGATGTCGGACGTCCGCGGCGCGTCTGACCTGATCATCGTGCTGCTGCTCGGCGTGTCGCTGGCCGTGGCCGCGGTGCCCGAGGGGTTGCCGGCGATCCTGTCGGTGGTGCTCGCGATGGGCGTGCAACGCATGGCCAAGCGGCAGGCCATCGTGAAGAAACTGTCGTCGGTCGAGACCTTGGGCTCCGCTTCTGTGATCTGCTCCGACAAAACCGGCACGCTGACACGATCCGAGATGACGATCCAGCGCGTTGTGACGGCCTCCGGCGACACGCTCGTCACCGGCGTGGGCTACGCTCCCGAGGGCAAGGTCGAATTCGAGGGTGCAGAGATCGAGCCCGGTGCATTGCTGAACGAGCAGATCGTGGTGCTCAGCGGCGGCAGCCTGGCGGGCGACGCCGACTTGCGCCAGGCAAACGATGGCCGATGGGAGATCCAGGGCGATCCCACCGAAGCGGCCTTCCTGGTCGCCGAGCGCAAGCTCGGTGCGACCGAGCGACGCGAGCATCGCTTCGAACGCATCGGCGAGGTCCCGTTCACGTCGGACCGCAAGATGATGTCGAGCATCGAACGCGACCGCGAGCACGGCGGCGAGATCGTCGTCATCACGAAGGGCGCCCCCGACGTACTGCTCGAACACTGCACGCGTGCACGCATCGGCATGGATGTGGTGGACCTCAACGACGAACTGCGATCGCGCGCGCTCGCCGCCGTGGCCCGGCTCACCGACGACGCCTTGCGCACGCTCGCGGTCGCCTACCGCCCGCTGCCTCCTGGCGAGCGTGCCGAGGCTTCGCCCGACCTGGAGCGCGACCTGATCTTCGTCGGCACGGTCGGCATCATCGACCCGCCGCGCCCCGAGGCTGCGGTGGCGATCCGCGAGGCCAACCGAGCCGGGATCCGCGTGATGATGATCACCGGCGACCACCCGCGCACGGCAGCGCGTATCGCCGCCGACCTCGGCATCGTCGAGCCGGGCGCGAAGGCGCTGACCGGGGCAGAACTCGATGAACTCGACGATTCCGGCCTCGCCGCGGCGGTGCGCGCGACCTCGGTCTACGCCCGCGTGGCGCCGGTTCACAAGCTGCGCATCGTCGATGCGCTGCAGGCCGACGGCAACATCGTCGCGATGACCGGCGACGGCGTCAACGATGCGCCGGCGCTGAAGTCCGCCGACATCGGCGTGGCGATGGGCGTCACCGGCACCGAGGTGACCAAGCAGGCGGCCAAGATGATCCTCGCCGACGACAACTTCGCCACCATCGTCGAGGCGGTACGCGAAGGCCGCGGCATCTTCGACAATATCCGCAAGTTCTTGCGCTACCTGCTGTCGTCCAACATGGGCGAGGTGCTGACCGTCTTCCTCGGCGTCGTCGGCGCCAGCGTGATCGGCCTCGCCGGCGGCGGTGAAGCCGTGGTGCTGCCCTTGCTGGCAACGCAGATCCTGTGGATCAACCTTATCACCGACTCCGGCCCGGCACTTGCGATGGGCATCGACCCGGAGACCGAGGACGTCATGGCCCGCAAGCCGAGGAAGCCCACCGAGCGCGCGATCGACGCCCGCATGTGGTGGGGCGTGGTCTGGATCGGCCTGGTGATGGCGCTGGCGACGCTACTCACCATCGACCTGTACCTGCCAGGCGGGCTGATCGAAGGGTCGCAAGGCCTCGACAACGCCCGCACCGCCGGCTTCACCGTGCTCGTGTTCGCGCAGCTGTTCAACTGCTTCAATGCGCGCTCCGAAACCACCAGCGCCTTCCATCGCCTGTTCGTCAATTCCTGGCTCTGGGGCGCCATCGCTCTGTCGCTCGTCCTGCAGGTGGCGGTGGTTCACGTCGGCCTGCTCAACGTGGCGTTCGGCACGGTGCCCCTGGCGCCTGCGCAATGGGCCGTCTGCCTGGCCATGGGCAGCACCGTGCTGTGGTTCGGCGAACTGCGCAAGCTGGCGCTGCGCGCGGGGAGCGCTGGTGTTGCGCACCTGAACAGCCGGCGAGGCGCGCGCCTCGTTGCTTGATTTTCATCAACCCGGACGAGGCTCTGCCCTCGTAGATTTCAAGTCGCACAGAAAGAGCCCCATGAACGCTCTAGCCGCCACCGCATCGCCTGCCGCGCCCGCTTCCACCGTGAAGCGGGCCGGCCTCATCGTCGCGTTCGCGGCGCTGCTCGTCATCACCTGGTTGCCGGGCGCAGCGGGCCTGCCGCCGGCGGGGCAGGTGATGCTCGCCATCCTCGCCTTCGCGGTGATCGTGTGGATGACCGAGGCGCTCGACTATGCCGTGAGCGCCGTGGTCATCGGCGCGCTGATGATCCTCCTGCTGGCCTACGTGCCCGATGCCGCCAAGCCCGGCAGCGCCGACATGGGCACCAGCGCCGCGCTGGGCCTGGCGCTGTCGGGCTTTTCCAGCAGTGCCGTGGCGCTGGTGGCGGCGGCCTGCTTCATCGCTGCGGCGATGACCGCCACCGGGCTGGACCGGCGCATCGCACTGGTGGTGCTATCCAAAGTGTCGGCGCGCACCAACCAGATCGTCATCGGTGCCATGGTGGTGGGTTTCCTGTTGTCGTTCATCGTGCCGAGCACCACCGCGCGGGTGGCCTGCCTGATGCCCATCATGACGGGCTTCATCCTCGCCTTCAAGGTCGACAAGCGCAGCCGCTTCGCCGCCTTGCTGGTCATCACCGCCGCGCAGACGGCGAGCGTGTGGAACGTCGGCATCAAGACAGCGGCGGCGCAGAACATGGTGGCCGTGGGCTTCCTGGAGAAGCAGTTCGGCACCACCATCACCTGGACCGAGTGGTTCATCGCCGGCGC
>Ga0157369_10004712_pt1 | contig 16035 bp, 17 predicted proteins | sample C25metaG_FD_113461 | JGI IMG/M metagenome (GOLD analysis project Ga0157369, IMG submission 113461) | Corn rhizosphere microbial communities from Kellogg Biological Station, Michigan, USA - C2-5 metaG | ecosystem: Host-associated > Plants > Roots > Rhizosphere > Soil | place: USA: Michigan... | reverse complement strand
GCGATGCTGCACGCGGCCGCCGCGCGAGGTCGGGAGCTGGACGCCTTCGTCGTCCGCAAGGAGGGCAAGGCGCACGGGTTGCAGCGACGCATCGAGGGGCCGGACGTCGCCGGCCGCCGGGTACTCGCGGTGGAGGACACGTCGACGACCGGGGGCAGCGTGCTCACGGCCGTGGAAGCGTTGACCGAGGCAGGAGCCGAGGTCGTCGGGGTGGCGGTGATCGTCGATCGTGGTGCGGGGGACGCCGTACGGTCCGCAGGGCTGGGTTACAGATCCGCCTATTCGCTGACCGACCTCGGCCTCGCGGTTTGAAAATTTGTCGATTCGGACCTGCGGATATGCAGGCGAGTCGATGGTGTTGGTGGAAGGATGGAAGACGTGGGAACTGCGTTGGCCGAAACTGCTATGCCTGCTATCTCGCCGCTTGCCGGCGAGCCGATTGAGCGTGCCGATGCCGAGCGGCTCGCGGGGGTGCTCAAGGCACTCGCCGACCCAGCCCGGCTGCGTCTGCTCAGTCTGATCCAGTCCGCTCCGGAGGGCGAAGCGTGCGTGTGTGACCTCACCGCGCCGCTTGGGCTCTCCCAGCCGACCGTAAGTCATCACCTTCGGATCCTCACCGAAGCTGGCCTGCTCGAGCGCGAGAAGCGCGGTGTCTGGGCGTACTACAGCCTGGTGCCGTCCGCGATCGCCGCGATTGCCGACCTGTTGACGCCGCCGCGGAAGCGGGCAACCAAGAAGGCGGCTCGCTGAGCGGGCATCCGCCAAGGCCGGCGCCGGCGCTTGGTCTGGCCGCTGGGTCGGATCGGTACCGGCGCCGGACCCGCTGACGCGCCGTGAACTACATCGCCGGAGACCTGCGTGACCAGCTGGCCCTGGTGGGCTACGCGCTGGTCAGCGGGGGCTTGGTGGTGGGCTCGGGTGGCAACTTGTCGGCCCGGTCACCGGGCTCCGACGAGATCTGGGTGACCGCCGCCGGTACCTGGCTGGATCGGCTGGACCGACCGGACTTCGTACGGGTCGGGATCGGCTCGGGCGAGGTGGTGCCGGTCGCGCCGGTGGACGCCGACCCGGGCGAGGACGGTGTCGAGGACGCCGGGCCGCGGGTCCTGCGGCCCAGCTCCGAGCTGGCGTTGCACCTCGCGACCTACCGCGCCAGGCCGGACGTGAACGCCGTGCTGCACCTGCACCCGCAGACCGCCGTGCTGCTCGACGCGCTGGACGAGCCGATCCGCCTCATCACCACGGATCACGCCTTCTACCTGCGCCGGATCGCCCGTACGCCGTTCCATCAGCCGGGCAGCGCGGAGCTGGCCAGCGAGGCCGCCAAGGCGGCGGCCGACGGTACCAACTGTGTGCTGTTGGCCCGGCACGGCTGCTCGGTCATGGGGACACGGTCGAGCTCGCGCACAAGCGCGCCCTCTACCTGGAGGAGGCGGCCCGGTTGACGTTCAGCGCGGTCGCCGCCGGGGTGGCCGGCCGGTTGCCCGACCTGCCCGACGGGATCATCGCGAGCTGACGTCGGCGTCCTCGCGCTGCGCGTTGCGGCGCTTCTCCCGGCGGGCGCGCAGCACCTCGACCGCGATCGGGATCAGCGAGATCAGCACGATGATCACGATGACCGGCAGCAGGTAGGTGTCGATCTTGGCGGGATCGATGGAGTCCCTGATCTTCTTGGCCAGGTAGTACCCGGCCAGCAGCACGCCATCGGTCCACAGGATCCCACCGACCACGTTCCACAGCAGGAACGTGCGCGCCGGTACCCGCAGCACGCCCGCGACCGGGTTCATGAACGTCCGCACGATCGGGGTGAAGCGGGCCAGCACGATCGCCTTACCCGGCCCGTACCGGGTGAAGAAGGCCTCCGCCCGGTCCACGTACTCCTGCTTGAACAGCTTCGAATTCGGGCGCTGGAACATCTTCCGCCCGTACCGGGCGCCGAGCAGGTAGCCGACCTGGGCGCCGGCGATCGCCACGATCGGGGTGACGATCAGCAGCGCGACGAGCGACAGCTTGACGTTGAGGAAGTCGGACGCGACCGGGGAGGCGGCGACACCGGCCAGGAAGATCAACGAGTCGCCGGGGAAGAAGAAGCCGACGAGCAGCCCGGTCTCCGCGAAGATGATCGCCCAGACGCCGAACAGGCCGAGGCTCTGGATCAGATCCTTCGGGTTGAGGATGCTGCCCAGGGACTCCACCAGGGCGCGGCTCTTCTCGGCTGTGTCCACGGCCACAAAGGTTACCGGGGTGACCGGGTGCGGCAAGCCCGGCTCCGGGGATTCTCAGCTTGCCGGGCTCACCTGGCCGGGACGCCGGACTCCTCGACCTCCAGCAGGCTGCTCTCGTGCCGTTCCTCGTCGTACGCCGCCTTGCCGCCACGCAGGCCGAACAGCCGCTTGGACAGCAACAGGTAGATCACCGCCGCCACGTTGATCACCAGGGCGCCGACCCGGATATAGGTGATCTTCTCCGTCAACTCGTAAATTTCGATGGGCAGGCCCAGCGACGTGGCCACCACGGCGAAGTACTCGCCCCAGCGTTTGAGCAGCCACAGGCCGGTACCCTCGACGAGCTGCAGGAGGCCGTACACCAGGAGAGCGGCCGCGATCCAGCCGAGGGTCCCCGTCTGGGTCTGAATCACGGTACGGATGCTGTGCACGATCGAGGAGTCGTCCAGGTTGTAGTGCAGCTTGTCGGCCAGCGGCCGCAGCAGCGGCAGGTCCTCGTTGAACGCCTTCTGCACCGCGTCGTGATGGGCCCGGAAGCGCCAGATGCCGTAGGCGCCGGCCAGGATGAGCAGCCCCCGGATCCACCGCTCGGCCGCCAGCAGGCGCAGGATCACCGCGTCCCGCAGCGCCCGGCCGCGCATCACCAGCGGGGCGTCCCGGGCCGGCCCGGTCCGCCGCGGCTCGCCCAGGACGAAGTCGCCGCAGCGCAGGCAGCGCCACGCCTCACCGACGGGAGTCTGCGCCCGCAGCCGCGCCCGCAGCTCGGGTTCGGTCGGCGCGTACGTCACGTGGCCATGCCGGCCGCACGAGCGCAGGTTCCAGTCCATGGGTTGAAGGTACCGGTGTCGATCAAGGGGTGCCGGGTTAGCGTGGAACGGTGGCGGACGCGCACACGGTGCCCACCCGGTACTGGCATGCCCTGCCGGACGGCCGGGTGCAGTGCGACGTGTGCCCGCGCGCCTGCCGGCTGCACGAGGGCCAGCGTGGGCTGTGCTTCGTCCGGGCGCGCGCGGACGACCAGATCGTGTTGACGTCGTACGGGCGATCCAGCGGCTTCTGCGTGGATCCGATCGAGAAGAAGCCGCTCAACCATTTCCTGCCCGGTACCCCCGTGTTGTCCTTCGGCACCGCGGGCTGCAACCTGGCCTGCCGGTTCTGCCAGAACTGGGACATCTCGAAGTCGCGGGAGATCGACACCCTCGGATCGTCGGCGGCCCCGGAACAGCTCGCCGCGACGGCGCGCGAGTTGGGCTGTCGCAGCGTCGCGTTCACCTACAACGACCCGGTGATCTTCATGGAGTACGCGATGGACGTCGCCGACGCCTGTCGCGAGCAGGGCATCCGGGCGGTCGCGGTGAGCGCCGGCTACATCAACGAGGAGCCCCGGCGCGAGTTCTTCGGGCACATCGACGCGGCCAACATCGACCTCAAGGGGTTCACCGACTCCTTCTACGAGAAGGTCACGTTCGGCCGGCTGCCCGCGGTGCTGGACACCCTGGAGTACCTGGCGGGTACCGGCGTCTGGCTGGAGGTCACCACGCTGCTGATCCCGGGCCAGAACGACGGGGACGCGGAGATCGCCGAGCTGTGCGCGTGGTTCGCCACGCATCTCGGGCCGGACGTGCCGCTGCACTTCAGCGCGTTCCACCCGGACTTCAAGATGCGTGACGTGCCGCCCACGCCGCCGGCCACGCTGCGCCGGGCCCGCCGCATCGCGCTGGAGCACGGGCTGCGCTTCGTCTACACGGGCAACGTGCACGATCCGGACGGGGGCACCACGACCTGTCCCGGGTGCGGCGCCGCCGTGGTGGTTCGCGACTGGTACCGGATGGTGCGGTACGAGCTGTCGGACGCGGGTACCTGTGTCCACTGTGGACATCAGCTGCCCGGGGTCTTCGACGGGCCGGCCGGTGACTGGGGATCCCGCCGCCTTCCGGTCTCCATCGGCAACCGACCGCGATGACGGCTCGCGCGCCCGCGGTCGCCGGGAGGTTCTACCCGGCCGAGTCCGGCGCGCTCGCCGACCTGGTCGACCGGCTGCTGGACTCCGTCGCGGCACCGGCCGTTCGGGCGCCAGAGGTCGCCTTCGTCGTGCCGCACGCGGGGTACCGCTACTCGGGCGCGACGGCGGCGCACGCCTACGCTCGGCTGCGCGGGGCGGAGGCCACCCGGTTCGTGATCGCCGGGCCGGCACACCGGGTACCGTTCCGGGGCTGCGTGGTACCGGCCGCTTCCGCGTGGGCCACCCCCCTCGGCGAGGTACCGGTGGACGTCGCCGGGGTGGCCGCGCTCGTCTCCGCCGGGCTCGCGGTCGCGGACGACGCGCCGTTGGCCGCCGAGCATGCGCTGGAGGTCCAGGTGCCGTTCCTGCAGCGCATCGCCTCCGGACCGTTCTCGATCCTGCCGGTCGCGGTCGGCCTGTCCACTGTGGACGAGTCCGCGGCTGTGCTGGCCGCGGCGACCGGCCCGGGCGCCGTCCTGCTCTGCAGCACCGACCTGTCGCACTACCAGGACGAGGAGACGGCGGCGCGGCAGGACGCCGGTACCGTCCGGTCGGTGCTGGACCTGGCGCCGGCGCGGATCGCGGCGACGGACGCGTGCGGTGCCTTCGCGCTGCGCGGCCTGCTCGGGTACGCGCGCGGCGCGGGGCTGCGCCCCGCGCTGCTGGACCGGAGCACCTCGGCCGCGGCCAGTGGCGACACCGGCCGGGTGGTCGGCTACGCGTCGTTCGCGTTCACCGCCCACCCGGCCGATGCGCCGGCTACTTGAGGATCACCTTGCCCAGCGGCGGCTGGGTGGCCAGCTTCTGGTCGCCGACCCTGATCTGGACCAGGTTCTCGCCCGTCTCCTGCAGCGGGGTGGAGCCCGGGGACGCGGCCGCGCCCTGGTCGTCGATCATCGTGAACGTCACCGTGGCGGTGGCGCCGGCCGCGATCGGCTGCACCGCGCACTGCCCGCTGAAGGGCAGGTCGGCCACCACCTGGTCGCACGTTGGCGCGGTCACGGTACCGACGGTCAACTCGTAGACGACGGAGGCGTTGCTGATGGTCGTGGTACCGCCGTTGCGCAGGGTCACGGTCATCGTGCCGGTGCGCTTGCCGTTGACCGGCGCCTCGAAGGTGAGGTCCGACAGCGTCACGGTGAGGGCCGGGACGGCCACGGTGAAGGACGTCGAGCCCGCGGTCTGGTTGAACCCCGTGCCGTCCCACTCGTACGTGCGCCACTGCTTGACCTGACCGGTCGCCGCGGCGCCGTCGCTGCCCGCGAGGTCGCTGACCTGGAGTTGAACGGTACCGGCGTCGCCGGCGCGGACGTCGGCGATCGTGTAGATCCCCGTCACCACCTTGCCCAGCGTCTGGATCGAGCCGTCCGGCGCCCGATGGAACGCCACGGCCATCTCAAGGCCCGGGTCGCCACCGTGGCAGATGAAGATGGCCACCGCGTCGGCCGAACCGTCACGGTCGAGGTCGACGGACGCCGCCTTCAGCAGTTGCGAGGCGGGCACGTTGCCGCCGCCAAACTGTCCATTGCGGAGCTTCACGGTGCCCGACGGGCAGCCATTTCCATCACTCCACGACGGCAGGCTGAGTGTCGCGTTGGACAACTCCTGCTGCGTGATCGCGGCTAGGGTCGGCGGCGCGCTGCTCGGTGCCGCGGACGGACTCTCGGACGGCGCCGGCGAAGCGCTCCGCGAGGACCCGACCACGGGCGGGCCGTTGTGGTTGTGGTCGCTCGCCGCGTACACCCCGACGGGTACCGCGACGACGACGAGTGCGACCGCGCTCATGATGGCCGTGTGCACCCGCTTGCGGTGCGTTGCCGTGGCGCGTGCCCGCCCGCTGCCGACGGTCCTGATCTGCGGCAGGGTCTGCTGGTTGTACTCGTCGACGGCACCGGCGAGCAGGGCGTCGAGGTCGAAGTCGGACACGTCAGTTCCCCTCTCGTGGGTCGGTAAGGTGCGCGGCGACCTGGGTACGCGCTCGGTGCAGCCAGGACTTGACGGTGCCCTCGGCCACGTCTTCTTCGTTGGCGATCTCGGTGATGCTCAGCTGCGCGATGTAGTACAGGACGAACGCCTTGCGCAGCGTGGGTGGCAGGGTGGCCAGCGCCGCGGTCAACGCGACCCGGTCCGGGTTCGGCCCGGGCGCGTGCTGCTCGCGTTGCCTTGCCAGGAAGGCGTTCGCGGTGCGCTGGCGGCGCCAGCGACTGGTCGCGAGATTCCAGGCGACCCGGCGCACCCAGGTGGCCGGGTCGTCGTACCTGGCGAGCTTGTCCCACCGGGCGACCGCCCGGGTGAACGCCTCCTGCACCAGATCCTGCGCCTCCGTCAGGTTGTTGACGTACGCGTTGATCTGCAGGACCAGCCCACTGAAGTGGGCCGCGTAGAGCTCCTCGAAGTCCGCAGGTCCGGTGGTTGGACCGCGGACGGCGGACCGGCTGACACTGGATGCCCGCTCCGGCGCGCCCCGCTGCGACACAGCAATCACGATGCCTTCCTCATTGGCCCCGGGCCGCCCCGTGCGTCCCGTGCCTACATCACGTGTGCCGTGCAGCGGTGGTTGCGAAGATCTTTTAGCCGGAGGGTACCGGTCAGTAGCCGAAGCCGTTGTCCCCGCCGGTGTCGGGTGCCGGGGATCCCGAGCCGGCCGCGGGGGCGGCGTGCCAGACGAAGTCGATGCCGCCGAAGCTGTCCCGCACGCCGTTACCGGTCGACTTCGCGGCCCCGCCGTCGGCGGCGAACGTGTAGAGCGGCCGGCCGTCGTAGGTCACCTGGTTGCCACCGTCCGGCCGCGCGAGCACGGCCAGCGCGCCGTTGACTCCGGCCCCGCCGGTCGGGATCGTGCCGGTGGGCACCGTCAGCGGTACCCAGGCGGAGACGCACTCCGCCACGCACCGGATCTGGCCGCCGCCGTCCTGGTCGGTGAAGTAGAGCGTCCGTCCGGCCGCGTCGACCAGGACGGTACCGGCGCCGGCAACGTCCCGCGCGGAGACCGTCGCGGCGGCTCCGCCGGTACCCCCGCCACAGCCGGCCAGCGCGACGCACGCCGCCGCGGCGGCACCGAGGCCGAGCACCCTGTCCCATCGCATGTGCATGCACCTCCTGCCTGCTGACACGCAGCGGGTGGTGGTGATGGCTCAGTGGATCGTTGGCGGTAGCGGCTCCGCGAGCGTCGCCGCTAGCGGTAGTCGTCGTCCAGGTCCACCGTGCGTGCCTGCTCGACCGCGTCGTACTCGTTGACCTCGTCGCCGGTCTGGACCTCGTCCGGCTGGTCCGCCGGGTTGACCGGGATGGCCTGTTGCAGGGCGTCCTCGGGGGGCGTCTCAAGATCGCGGAGGGTGGGGTCGACCAGGCTCTCGTCCCGGTCACTGAACTCCGGCTCGGTCATAGGCTCAACCGTACGGCCTCGGGCGGGTGTAGGCACCCGATGTGAGCTAGGCCGGGTGACATGCGCGATACTGCCGGGCGGAAGGACAGTGCGGTCCGTTGCCGTCCGGAGCACCAAAGGAGCGCTCAAGATGCCCATCGCTTCCCCTGAGGTCTACGCCGAGATGCTCGACCGCGCCAAGGCCGGCGCGTTCGCCTACCCGGCGATCAATGTCACCTCGTCGCAGACCCTCAACGCCGCCATCCGCGGCTTCGCCGAGGCGCAGAGCGACGGGATCATCCAGGTCTCCACCGGTGGCGCGGAGTACGCGTCCGGGCCGACCGTGAAGAACATGATCACCGGCGCGGTCGCGCTGGCCGGGTACGCCTACGAGGTCGCCAAGAACTACGGCGTGAACATCGCGCTGCACACCGACCACTGCCCGAAGGACAAGCTGGACAAGTACGTCCGGCCGCTGCTGGCGATCTCCAAGGAGCGGGTGGCCCGCGGTGAGGTGCCGCTGTTCCAGTCCCACATGTGGGACGGCTCGGCCACCCCGCTCGGCGAGAACCTGCGCATCGCCGAGGAGCTGCTCGCCGAGGCGGCCGCGGCGCACATCATCCTCGAGATCGAGGTGGGTGTCGTCGGCGGCGAGGAGGACGGCGTCGGCCACGAGATCAACGAGAAGCTGTACTCGACGGTGGACGACGGTCTGGCCACGGTGGAGCACCTCGGCCTGGGCGAGAAGGGCCGGTACATGACGGCGCTGACCTTCGGCAACGTCCACGGCGTGTACAAGCCGGGCAACGTCAAGCTGCGCCCCGAGATCCTCAAGAACGTCCAGGACGCGATCTCCGCCAAGTACGGCAAGGAGAAGCCGCTGGACCTGGTGTTCCACGGTGGCTCCGGCTCGCTGCTCAGCGAGATCCGCGAGGCACTGGACTACGGCGTGGTGAAGATGAACATCGACACCGACACGCAGTACGCCTTCACCCGGCCGGCCGCGGCGCACATGTTCGTCAACTACGACGGCGTGCTCAAGGTCGACGGCGAGGTGGGCAACAAGAAGATGTACGACCCGCGGGTGTGGGGCAAGTCCGCCGAGGAGGGCATGGCCAAGCGGGTGGTCGAGGCCTGCGAGGACCTGCGTTCGACGGGTACCAGCCTCGGCAAGTAGTCAGCGGGTGAGCAGCAGTACGGCCTGGTCGACGTCGTCCGTGACGTGGACCAGGCCGGACTGGTCTCCGCTCGGGGTCGCGGCGAGCAGCCCGCGCAACAGCTCGGGTACGCCGTTGGCCCAGAACGTGGCGTCCAGGAACACGTAGGGTCCGCTGGCGCCGTCGCTGGCGTAGAACGTCTTCGTCGCCGCCTGGAACACCTCCTGTACCGTGCCGGCCCGGCCGGCCGCGAACACGATCCCGCCCCGCGACAGCCGCAGGATGGTGTCCTCGCGGATCGCGTTGGAGAAGTACTTCGCGATCTGCGCGGCGAACAGGTTGGCCGGCTCGTGCCCGTACAACCAGGTGGGGATGGACAGCCCGCCGTGCCGGGCCCAGCCCGCGGCCGGGTCCGGCGGGAACGCCGCGCGCACCTCGAGTGCCGCCGCCGTGTACCGGTCGTGGTCGTGGAAGTCGGGCGCGACGGCGAGGGTGTCGATGGCCGCGGTGAGCTCGTCGACGCCGCGGGTGGACAGGAAAGCACCCAGATTGGCCGCCTCCATCACGCCCGGCCCGCCGCCGGTGACCACCAGCCGGCCGGCGCGGGCCAGCCGCCAGCCCAGGGTCGCGGCCAGCCGGTAGGCGACCGATCCGCGCGGCTGGTCGTGCCCGCCCATCACGCCGACGACCGAGGCCGGCCCGTACCTGGCCAGCCAGCCGGTGGTGAGGTCGACCAGTCCGTCGTCGACACCGTTGTCGTGCAGCCGCTGGGCCAGCGCCTCCCGTATGTCGGGCAGGGCACCGCCGTGGCGCACGAAGTGCTCGTAGACCACGGTGTCGTACATGCCGGCAAAGCCGCCCCCGGCGAAGCCGCCGGCCAGCGCGTCGGGCGTGTACAGGCTGGACGGCGACGTCGGGTACGGCACGTCGACGAACTCGGGTACCACGACGGCACCCCGCCGTACGAGGTCGGCGGCGACCTCGGTGGAGGTGAACCGGCAGCCCACGAAGAGGGTGTCGGTCAGGTCCACTGTGGACAGATCGGGCGGCTCGATGTCCAGGTGCAGTCCCTGCACCACGAGTCGGGCCAGGCTCCCACCCGCCAGATGCCGGTCGAGTTCGGTCCGCGACTCGATCTCCCCGGGAGACGTATCGCTCGGCGTGATAATCGCCAACGGCGGCGGCGTAGCTGGCATGCCAACATCTTGCCGGTTCGACACAAGGGATCTGCGCCCGACGACCCGCGCGAGCGGAGCGAGCGCCGGCAATAGAGACGAGAGCCCGACGGCTGGCGCCGTCGGGCTCTCCTTACCGGGTCCTGGGGAGGCTCCGGACTTCTCTTTTTACTCTGATGCGGCGACCACCGCACCATCCGCTCGCGTGAGCAACGACTCAGCTTTTCAGGGGAGCCACCATCCAACCTTCAGGGTTGAATGGCGGCATGCAGAATCTGCTGCCGGAGCCGCCTGCCACCCGCCTGCCGGCCGATGACGAGGTCAGCGCCGCACTCGCCGCCGTCGTTCCCGGTCGGGAACGCGAGGTCGCGGCCGCGCATCCGGCGTCCAGCGCGGCCTGGGCCGCGCTCGCCGAGCTGTCGCTGAATGCCGGGGATCCGGTCGCCGCCTACGCGTTCGCCCGCACCGGGTACCACCGGGGTCTCGACCAACTGCGCCGCGCCGGCTGGCGGGGTACCGGACCGGTGCCGTGGTCGCACGAGCCGAACCAGGGCTTCCTGCGCAGCCTGTACCTGCTGGGTCAGGCGGCGGACGCGATCGGCGAGGACGAGGAGGCGGCCCGCTGCGCGCAGTTCCTCCGCGACTGCGACCCCGCCGCGGCCGACGCGCTCACAGGCTGACCCGCCGTCACAGTCCCTCGGCGACCGCCGCGCCGACCCGCAGCCACGCCTCCCGGGTACTCGCCGACAGCAGCCCGTACCGCAGCGGCTCCCCGGTGTCGATGATCCGCTCGTACGGCGCGAGCAGCACGGCCCGGGTACGCGCGGCGAAGTGTCGCTGGATCGGCGGCAGGTCGATGTCCTTGCGGCTGGGCGGCATGGAGACCACGGTGACCGCCTGCCGTACCAGCCGTTGCCGGCCGGTCTGCTCCAGATGGTCCAGCATCCGGGCGGCCGTCTCGGCGGAGTCGTTGCGGGCGGACATGGTGACGACGAGCTGGTCGGTCGCGTCGATGGCGGCCTGCCAGTTCGCTGCCCGTACGTTGTTGCCGGTGTCCACCATGATCAGCTTGTAGAACCGGCTGACCACCTCGCGGATGTCGGCGAACGCCGTCGAGGTCAGCATCTCGCCGGCGGTCGCCGACTCGTCGCTGGCCAGTACGTCGAACATGCCCTCGCCCTGCGCCCGCACGTACTGCGACAGGTCGCCGACCCGGCCGTGCGGGCCGCTGAAGTGCTCGAGGTCGCGCAGCAGATCCCGCACGGTACGGGAGTGGAAGTCCTGCTGGGCCCGCATCCCGAGGGTGCCCTGAGTCTCGTTGTTGTCCCAGGCCAGCACGTACCCGCCACGCTTCTGCCCGAAGGTCATCGCGAGCAGCAGGACGGCGACGGTCTTGCCGGCTCCGCCCTTCGGGTTCACGACGGTGACCTGGCGCAGCCCGCCGAAGTTGCGGCGCACGGTGTCGACCATCAGGTTGACCTCGCGCTCGTGGCCGCCGGGGGTCATCTTCACCAGGCCGAGGGAGCCGCGGCTGACGGCTCCGCGCACGCCGGTACGGGCGACGGGCTCGACCGGGCGCACCACGCGACGCCGGGCGAACTCGTCCGCGGTCGGTACGTTCGGGTCGCTGCCGGGAGGTGCGCCCACCGGGGGTACGGCCATGGTCGGACCGCCGGCCGTCGGGCCGGAGCCGGGGGTGTGGACGGGACCGCGGTGCTGCGCGGGACCCGGCTGCTGCGCGGGCTGCGGCGGGCGCGGGTACGGCGCGGGGGCGGGACGGTGGATCGGCCCGGCCTGAGCGGGCGGCGCGGGCGGATGCGGCTCGGTACGGTGCGGCGGCTCGGCCCACGGGGACGCCGGCATCGCGTGGCCCGGGTGCCCACCGTTGTTGACGGACGACGGTTGGTCCGGCGGGACCGGCGGAACCGACGCCTTGGCGGACACCTTGGGCGGGGCCGATCCGGCCGGCGGGGCCGGCGCGGGAGACGGGGCCGGCGCGGGAGGCGGGGCCGGCGCGGGAGACGGGGACTGGACGTGCCCGGGCGTCTGCCGCGGGGCGAGCGGGAAGGTCCGCGGCGCGCCTCCCGCGGCGAGGCCGTCGTCGGCGGGGCTCACGGCGGGATCGACGGCGCCGGCCGGCCCTACGGAGCCGGCGGAGTCCAGGGGGTCCACGGAGCCGGCCGAGCCGGTGGGGTCGGAGTCCGCAGCCTGGCGCGGCCCCAGGAGCAGTTCGTCGGGCGGCCAGATGAAATCTCGGTCGGAATCCGGCACGTCGGCACCTCCCAGGAGATTGGTACGGTTCCCGCGAATGGTAACGGCGAGGTCAGGCGCGGTACACGCCCCAAGCCGCGCCCTCGGTCCACCAACTGCGCTTCCGCCCCAGGGTGCCGGCCACCCCGTCGTCGATGTAGTCCACCTCACCGACCGGAGTCACCGCAACCGCACGCCCGCGGGCCCGCCGTACCTCTACCCGTACCTGACGGCGGCCAAGCCTCGAACGGCGCACCACCGGTACCGCGACGGCGACGTTGACCACGCCGTCGGCCGGGTCGGCTCCGGGCGTCATCGGCAGCCCGTCAACCTCCGCGTACCCGCTGTCGTTGGCGATCGCGCACGCCAGGATCTCCTCGCCCGGCTCGGCCAGTACCGCGTCGTCGACCTCGATCCGGGCCGACCACGGGAGCCGGCCGCCGAGGAGGGCTCCCTGCAGGGTCACCGAGCCGCCGTCGTTGCGCAGCAGGTCCAGCCGGTCGGCGCCGCCCTCGAGCACCGCCTTCGCGACCTGGGCCGGGTCGCCGGGCAGCCCGAAGCCTGCCGGCCGGCCCAACGGGAGGATGCCGATCGGCGGGAGGTCCGGCACGGTACGCATCGGTGGCAGGTCGGTCGGGCGGCGGCTCGGCGGCGGCGCGTACCGCCGGACCATCCGGCGCACGACGGCGCGCACCTGCCCGTCGGCGGCCGCGGCGACGACCAGCCTGGGGCCGCCGGCGGCCGGCCAGGTCAGGCCGTCGGGCCGGGCCGGCCCGTCCAGCGCGGCGAGCACCTCGTCGATCTCCTCGTCGGAGCAGGCGGTGCGCAGCGCCACCCGGGCGCCCGAGGCGGTGAGCACGTCCGCGCAGGCCAGCACCTGGGTCCGGGGGCGTTCCCGGCCGCTGCACGCGTCGGCTGACGAACGCTGACCGGGCGCCGCTCCGACAAGCTGCGCGGCGCAGCCCGCGCACCCGCCGCCGTCGGAGAGCGACAGCACGATCACCTCGTCCGCGCGTCCGCCTCCGGACTCCACGTGCCCGCCGCCCGACTCCACGCGTCCGCCTCCCGCCTACTGGTCCTACGCCCGCTCGCCGCGCCCAGCCCGGAGCGCCTTGTTAGCCTGACACCCCGGGGGTGCGGGATGCCGTGGGCACCTGGCCCGGTCCGTCCCCTGGAGGCGAGAGACACATGCCAGCGATCGTGCTGATCGGCGCCCAATGGGGCGACGAGGGCAAGGGCAAGGTTACCGACCTGCTGGGCGGCCAGGTCGGGTACGTGGTGCGGTACCAGGGCGGTAACAACGCCGGGCACACCGTGGTGACCCCGGACGGCGAGAAGTACGCGCTGCACCTGCTGCCCTCCGGGGTGCTGACCCCGGGCTGCACGCCGGTCATCGGCAACGGGGTCGTGGTCGACCCGAAGGTGCTGATCGACGAGATCGACGGGCTGGAGCAGCGCGGGCTGTCCTGCGAGCGGCTGCTGATCTCCGGCGACGCGCACCTGATCATGCCGCACCACCGGGCGCTGGACAAAGTGACCGAGCGCTTCCTGGGCTCGGCGCGGATCGGCACGACCGGGCGGGGCATCGGCCCGGCGTACGGCGACAAGCTCGCCCGGGTCGGCATCCGCATGCAGGACCTGCTCGACCCGGGGATCCTGCGGCAGAAGCTGGACCTGGTGCTGCGGGAGAAGAACCAGGTCCTCGTCAAGGTCTACAACCGCAAGGGCATCGAGGTGTCCGCGGTCTTCGAGGAGTACCTCGAGTACGCCGACCGGCTGCGGCCGTATATCGCCGATACCCGGCTGATCCTGGCCCAGGCGCTGGGTCGCGGTGAGACCGTGCTGCTGGAGGGCGCGCAGGCCACGTTGCTGGACGTGGACCACGGCACGTACCCGTTCGTCACCTCGTCCAACCCGACCGCGGGCGGCGCCTGTGTCGGCTCGGGCATCCCGCCGACCCAGATCTCCCAGGTGATCGGCGTGGCCAAGGCGTACACGACCCGGGTCGGCTCCGGTCCGTTCCCGACCGAGCTGTTCGACGACAACGGGCAGCACCTCGTCAAGATCGGCCACGAGTACGGGACGACCACCGGCCGGGAGCGCCGGGCCGGCTGGTTCGACGCGGTCGTCGCGCGGTACGCGGTACGGGTCAACGGCATCACCGACCTCGTGGTCACCAAGCTGGACGTGATGTCCGGGATGGAAAAGGTGCCGATCTGCGTCGGGTACGAGGTCGAGGGCGAGCGGCTGTCCGAGATGCCGATGACGCAGACCGCCTTCCACCACGCCACCCCCGTGTACGAGCAGTTGGACGGCTGGTGGGAGGACATCTCCAAGGCGCGTACCTGGGACGAACTTCCGGCCGCCGCCCAGCGGTACGTGACCCGGATCGAGGAGCTGTCCGGCGCCCGGGTCAGCGTCGTCGGTGTCGGGCCGGGGCGCGAGGAGAACGTCGTCCTGCACCCGCTGATCTGAGGAGACCTGGTCCCGTGCGTGTTGTCCTGCTCGGCTCGGGCGGCCGCGAGCATGCCCTGGCCGCCGCGCTGGCCGCGGATCCCGCCGTCACCGAACTGCACGCCGCCCCCGGCAATCCGGGGATCGGCCGGCTGGCCCGACTGCACCCGGCCGACCTGACCGACCCGGAAGGGTTGGCGGGGTTGGCCGTCGAGCTCGACGCCGACCTGATCGTGGTCGGGCCGGAGGTGCCGCTGGTGGCCGGGGCGGCCGACGCCATCCGGGCCAAGGGGATCGCCTGCTTCGGCCCGTCCCGGGCGGCCGCCAGGCTGGAGGGTTCCAAGGACTTCGCGAAGCGGGTGATGGCCTCCGCCGGGGTACCGACCGCGCGGTCGCGGACCTGCGAGACGGTGGACGAGGTGGCGGCGGCGCTGGACGAGTTCGGCGCGCCGTACGTCGTCAAGGACGACGGCCTGGCCGCCGGCAAGGGCGTGGTGGTGACCGGCGACCGGGCCGCCGCCCTGGCCCACGCGGCCGGCTGCGCCCGGGTGGTCGTCGAGGAGTACCTGTCCGGCCCGGAGGTGTCGCTGTTCGTGGTGACCGACGGCGAGGTCGCCTACCCGTTGCTGCCCGCGCAGGACTTCAAGCGGATCGGCGACGGGGACACCGGACCCAACACCGGCGGGATGGGCGCCTACGCGCCGCTGCCGTGGGCTCATGTGTCCCTTGTGGACGATGTGATGTCCACTGTGGTCGGTCCGACGCTGGCCGAGCTGCGCCGGCGGGACGCGGCGTTCGCCGGGCTGCTCTACGTCGGGCTGGTGCTCACCCCGGCCGGCCCGAAGGTGATCGAGTTCAACTGCCGGTTCGGCGACCCGGAGACCCAGGTGGTGCTGCCGCTGCTGGAGACGCCGCTGGCCGGCCTGCTGCACGCGGCCGCCGTGGGCCGGCTCGCCGAGCACGCACCGCCGCGGTGGCGGCCCGGATTCGCGGTCACGGTCGTGGTGGCGTCCGCCGGCTATCCGGGTACGGCGCGGCTCGGCGACGCCATCGAGGGGGCAGACGCACCAGGCGTGTACCAGGCCGGTACGGCGTCCAATGTGGATGGTCAACTGGTGTCGGCGGGCGGGCGGGTGCTCGCCTGCACCGCGACGGGCGACTCGCTGGCGGCGGCGCGGGACGCTGCCTACGCGTTGGTCGGCGGCGTCTCGATGGCCGGCGCGCAGTACCGGCGGGACATCGCTTCCGTGGCCGTCGAGGGCCGCGTGACGGTCTGACCGCCCGGTAACGCGGTCAGTAACGCAGGTCGCGCGGCACGACCTTGCCGGTGGCGTTGCGGGGCAGGGCGGCGACGAAGTGGACGTCCCGGGGCACCGCGAACCGGGCGAGGTTGCGCCGCACGTACTCG
>Ga0157369_10004709_pt1 | contig 16041 bp, 16 predicted proteins | sample C25metaG_FD_113461 | JGI IMG/M metagenome (GOLD analysis project Ga0157369, IMG submission 113461) | Corn rhizosphere microbial communities from Kellogg Biological Station, Michigan, USA - C2-5 metaG | ecosystem: Host-associated > Plants > Roots > Rhizosphere > Soil | place: USA: Michigan... | reverse complement strand
GATCCCGTCCAACAACATGTCCAACGCGCGAGCCCGCGCATCCAACGAAGCATGAGAGACCACCAGCAACACCCTCCAGAACGAAACCGTCCCGAGGTGTTGCACTCACCATCTGAAGCCGCCCGCGCCGGAAGGTCGATGTGTGGCCCCTCAGCGGATGGGGACCGGGCGCGGCGGCTGCCGGTAGGCCGGGAGGGACCCGGCAGGGGCGATCTCGGTGCCTGACTCCGCCAGGCGCCGGCCGCTCTCGGCCGCGTCGACGTAGTCGAGGGCGGGGATGTCACCGAACGGCACGACCGTGTGCAGCACGGTGTCGGGGTAGACGTGCACCAGGTTGAACGACCGGGCGCCGTCCTGTCCCCGCGTGCCGCCGACCGGCACCGTGAGGTCTTGCGTGTACCCGCTGGACGAGGCGACGGAGACCGGGATGCCGGCGAACAGGGCGTTCGACGAATAGTGCAGGTGGCCGGCGAGGATGCTGCGCACGTCAGTGCCGCGGAGCACCTCGGCGAGCGCGGCCTGCTCGCGCAGCTCCACAGTGGCGGCGAGGTCGAGCACGCTCGGCACAGGCGGGTGGTGCATGGCGAGGATCGTTCCCTCGGGGGCCGGCTGCGACAGCTCCGCCGCGAGCCAGTCCAGCTGTGCGGGGGAGAGCTCGCCGTAGTGGTGGCCGGGCACGCTCGTGTCCAGCGCGATCACCCGCAGCCCGCTCACGTGTATGACCCGGTCGAGGGTCCCGGTGTCGGGAGCCTCATCGAGGAGGCCCGCCCGGAAGGCGGCCCGGTCGTCGTGGTTGCCCATCACCCAGAGGACCGTCGTGCCCATGCGTTCGGCGGCCGGGTCGACGATGCGCCGGAGCTTGTCGTAGGCGCCGGGTTCACCGCTGTCGGCGAGATCGCCCGTGAACACGATGAGTTCGGGCCGCTGGCCGGATGCTTCGAGCTCGCCGACCAGGCGCTCAAGGTGCCCGGCGCCGTCGACGGTCCCGTAGAGCCGGGCCGTGCCTGCCTGGAGATGGGTGTCGCTGATGTGGACGAGCACATGATCCGGCCGCGGGTACTCTGCCGTTCGCTTGTGCACGAAGCTCCCCTCCTCGGCGGGTGCAGCGCGTCTGAGATCGACGCACCTTCGAGACTACGCTTCGGACGCCGGGTCGTGGGTGACACGCGGCCGGGCCTGCCGATGTGGGCAGGCCCGGCCGGGGTTCGCGGTTACTTGGTGAGGTGCTGCTCGTGCTCGTTGACCGTGATGGTGTCACGCTGCGCTGCACCATTGCTGGTCACCTGCACCTTGCGTGGCTTCGCCTTCTCGCTCACGGGGATGGTCACGCTCAGCACGCCGTTGTCGTAGCTCGCGGTGATCCCCTCGATGTCGATGCCCTGGCCGAGGTTCAGCTGACGCAGGAACGAGCCGGCCTGGCGTTCCCGAGTGAGCCACTTCACGCCCTCGTGGTTGGAGAGCGTGCGCTCGGCGCGGATCGTCAGCAGCTGGCCGTCGACATCCACGTCGACCGAGCCGGGGTCGATACCCGGCATGTCGGCGCTCAGGATGTAGACGTCACCTTCTCGGTAGAGGTCCATCGGCATGAGGCGCGGGCCCTGTCGCGTCTCGAGCAGTGCTCCGGCGACGCGATCCAGGTCGCGGAATGGGTCGAAGTTCATTGCCATCATCAACTCCCTTTCAGTGGGCCGGGCGCACCGGCTGTCAGGTTTCGAAGAGTTGAGTCGTCGTCGCTCAACTACTCATAATTTAGCACTCTCGTGGTGAGAGTGCCAAGCGTGTCACTGGTGATTTTCCTGCCACGTGGGCGTGGCATCCGTCGCTGTGTCTATGCTGGCCGCATGGCACGCTACGTACGCTTCGATCACTTCGGGGGTCCGGAGGTCCTGCACATCGTCACCGAGGATGAACCGCCCCAGGCCGGCCCCGGCCAGGTACGCGTGCGGGTGCATGCCGCGGGTCTCAACCCCGTGGACTGGAAGATCATGAAGGGCGGGCCTGCCGCCGCGCAGTATCACGGCGTGCCGCCCTGCGGGAACGGCAACGACTTCTCCGGCGTCGTCGACCAGGTCGGCGAGGGCGTCACGACGCTGCAAACGGATGACGCGGTGCTCGGCGGCAAGCGGATGTTCGCCCAGGCGGACTACGTCGTGATCGACGCCGGCAAGGTGATCCGCAAGCCCGAGGGGCTCGACTTCGACCGGGCGGGCGCACTGGACATCGTCGGGCGGACGGCGTGGGCCACCGTGCAGTCGCTTCACCTCACGGAGCGCGACACCGTGCTGGTGAGCGCGGCCGCGGGCGGCGTCGGGGTGCTCGCCGCGCAGCTCGCGCGGCGCACCGGTGCCACCGTCATCGGCACGGCGAGCCCGGGCAACGCCGACTTCCTACGCAGCCTCGGCGTGATCCCCGTCGCCTACGGTGAGGGTCTCGCGGACCGGCTGCGGGAGGTCGCCCCGAGGATCACCGCGGCGCTCGACAACCACGGGCCGGCCACCATCGACGTGGCGCTGAAGCTGGGCGTTCCCGGCCACCGCATCAACACCATCGCAGCGCGCGGACATCGCGCAGATGCGGGGATCGCCGGGGTCGGGGGAGCCCAGGCGGGCATCGAGGATCTCGCCCACGTCGCCGACCTGATCGCGAGCGGCGAACTCGTGCTGCCGATCGACTCGGTGTACCCCGTGGAGCGCGTGCGGGAGGCGTACGAACATCTCATCCGCGGGCACCTGCGCGGCAAGATCGTGCTGGCGCTCGTCTAGGTGCGTCCCGGCGCCGCTTTCCAACACGGATACGATGTCCCTGCTGGGTGCCGTGCGTGTCGATGAGGAGTGTCGAAAGTGGCAGAGGTTGTCATCGTCAAGGACGAGAGTGAAGCCGGCGAGCTCGTCGCCGGCTCGATTTTCTCACTGATCCGGCAGCGCCCCGACGCCGTCCTCGGGCTTGCCACCGGCTCAACGCCCCTGCCGGTCTACCGTGCCCTCGCCGAGCGGCTCAGCAGCGACCCGCTCGACGTCTCCCAGGTTCGCGGATTCGCCCTTGACGAGTACGTCGGCCTTCCGGCCGGCCACCCGGAAAGCTACCGCGCGGTGATCATGCGCGAGGTCGTCGAGCCGCTGGGGCTCACGCCCGACCTGGTCCACGTGCCCAGCGGCGACCTCGCGACCATCCAGACGGCCAGCGACGATTACGAAGCGGCGATCGTGGCCGCGGGCGGCGTCGACATCCAGATCCTCGGGATCGGGCGGAGCGGCCACATCGGCTTCAACGAGCCGGGCTCCTCCTTTGCCTCGCTCACCAGGGTGAAGACCCTTACCGAGAGCACCCGGGCCGACAACGCCCGGTTCTTCGCGTCACCCGACGAGGTGCCCATGCATTGCATCACCCAGGGCCTCGGCACCATCCTCCGCGCCCGCCACCTGGTGCTGCTCGCCTTCGGCTCCGCCAAGGCGCACGCCGTCGCGGCCGCCGTCGAGGGCCCCGTCACCGCCAGCCAGCCCGGCTCGGCCATCCAACTCCATCCGCACGTCACCGTGGTGGTCGATGAGGCGGCGGCGGGCGAACTGGCCAACACCGCCTACTACCGCCATGTCTGGGCGAACAAACCCGCCTGGCAGGGGCTCTGACGCGGCCTCGGTGAATCGATGAAGGCTCATCGCGGTGCCAGGTGCGCCGCTGTCAGGCCAGGCGCCGCCCGTCGGCGATAACCGCCTCGACCGTGAGGTCGCTGCCGAGAAGCACGAGGTCCGCGGCGAAGCCGGGTGCCAGCCGGCCCAGGTCGGAGGAGCGGCCGATGGCCCGCGCCGGTGTTTCGGTGAGCGCCGTGACGGCCGCCTCGATGCTCACGCCGGCTTCCACCGCACGGCGGAGGGCTTCATCCTGCGTCAAGGTCGACCCGGCGATCGCGCCGCCGTCGGTGACCCGGGCGATGCCGTCGGCGACGGTGACCGGAAGGGTGCCGAGGCGGTAGGCGCCGTCGGGGGCATCCGTTGCCGCCATGGCATCGGTGACGAGGGCCACCCGGCCGGGCGCGCCCGAGAAAGCCAGACGCACGACCTCGGGATGCACGTGCACGCCATCGTTGATGACTTCGAGCGTGACGTGCGAGGTGTGCAGCGCCGCCGCGACGGGGCCGGGAGCCCGGTGATGGATTCCGCGCATGCCGTTGAAGGCATGGGTGAGGATCGAGGCCCCGCGCTCGAACGCGGACAGGGCGGTCGCGTAGTCGGCACCGGTGTGCCCGACGGCGACGGCGATCCCCGCCGCCATGAACGCATCGATCGCGCGGTCGGCGCCCGGGAGCTCCGGCGCGAGCGTCACCTGGCGGAGGGACCCGTTCGCTGCGGCCACGAGACGGGACACCGATTCGGGATCGGGAACCCGCAGCAGGGCGGGATCATGCGCGCCGCGGAAGTCGGGGTCGAGGAACGGCCCCTCGAGGTGGGCTCCCAGAACCAGGGGGTCGGCCGCCGCCGCCCGCGCGACCCGGGCCAGGCGTTCCTCGAGCGCCGTCTGCCCGGCCGTGACGAGCGAGAGCACGCTCCGGGTGGTTCCATGCCGGCGGTGCACGGCCAGTGCGGTCGTGATCGCGCCGTCGTCGTCGTCGAAGGCGGCGCCGCCGGCTCCGTGGCAGTGGATGTCGATGAACCCGGGCGTCAGCCAGCGTCCGCGTGCATCGATGACGGTTTCCTCCCGCGGTGCACCGGCTCCCCGGTCAGCGGATGCCCGTGACCGCCAGCCATCGCCGACGCCGGTCGCCGAAATGGTTCCGTCCTGGAAGGCGACCCAGGCATCCGTTGTGACCCTGCCGTCGCTGACCAGGCGTGCCGAGTGGATAACGCTCGCGGATGAGGCCATGAAGCGAGGATAACGGTGATCGGTGCCGGCGCTCTTGCCGCAGGCGGTGACCCACTGTTCACTGGAACGTATTCACATTCGAAAGAGGATCCACCGTGCGACAGAGATTTGCCCTATCAGCGTTCGTTGCCCTGACAACGACCCTTCTACTCGCCGGCTGCGTCGTCAATGAACCCCCGGCGACCCCCGCCGGCTCCGCGTCGTCCTCAGGGGGAGAGGGCGCGGCGCCCGCCGTCGACAAGGCGGCCGCGGACCTGCTCCCGGCGCGCATCAAGGATTCCGGGAAACTCATCCTGGGCGTGGGCGGCACCTATCCTCCCAACGAATTCAAGGATGAGAACGGCAAGCAGATCGGCTGGAGCATCGAGCTGGCCGAGGCGATGGCCGCCAAGCTCGGCGTGAGCGCCGAGTGGAAGGTGTCGACGTTCGACAACATCATTCCCAGCGTCACCGGTGGGGGCATGGACCTCGGCGTGTCATCCTTCACCGACACCGCGGAGCGCGAGAAGCAGGTGGACTTCGTCAACTACTACCGGGCGGGCATTCTCTGGGCGGCCCCGGCGGGAAAATCGGTGGACCCCGACAACGCGTGCGGGCTGACCGTCGCCGTGAAGGCGACCACGTACGAGGAGACGACGGAGATCCCCGCGAAGAGCAAGGCCTGCGTGGACGCGGGAAAGAAGCCGATCAAGAAGCTGAAGTTCAACACCCAGGATGACGCCGTCAACGCACTGGTACTCGGCAGCGCGGATGCGATGAGCGCCGACTCCCCGATCACCGAATACGCGATCGCGCAGACCAACGGCAAGCTGGAGATGGCCGGGAAATCGTTCGATGTGGCTCCCTACGGCATGGCGGTGGCCAAGAACTCCGACGGACTGCGGGACGCGGTACAGGCAGCGCTGCAGTCGCTGGTCGACGACGGCACCTATCTCGCCATCTTGAAGAAGTGGAGTGTCGCCAGCGGTGCCGTGACCGAGATCACCATCAACGCCGGGGGCAAGAGCTGAGGGCCGTTCTCCATTGGGCGTTTTATTAGACGGGCGTGAAAAGCTGGCTGAGTGCGTTACCAGCTGACCCTCACCGTGCTGAGATACCTGGGCTCTGCTGCCCTGACGGCCGTGGCCTTCGCGGTGCTGTACTTCGTGTTCGTGCGCACTCACGGCGGGCAGCTGATCGACCAGCTCGCGTACGACGGCGCTGACTTCGGGCAGCGCAAGGTGGCGCCCTTCGCCAACGCGCTGCTTGACGTGCTCCCCGCCGTCGCGGGCGTTCTCGGGCTGGTGGTCACCGCGGCGATCACGATCGCGCGCCGTAACTGGGCGACCGCGGTCGTCGCCCTCGGCGCGGCGGGCGCCTCCGCCCTGACCACCCAGCTGCTGAAGCTCGTCTTTCTCGACCGCCCCGACCTGAACGTCGAGGGCTACGCGGCCAACTCCTTCCCGTCGGGCCACACCACGGTCGCCGCGGCGGCCGCCCTGGCCGTGTTCCTGGTTGCGAGCCCCGCGGCCAGGCCGCACGTGGCGCGCTGGGGCGCCGCGTTCATGATCCTTGCGGGTTTGTCCACCCTGGCGAACGGCTGGCATCGGCCGAGTGACGCCATCGCCGCCTTGCTGGTGGTGGCGTTCTGGGGATGCATCGCGGGCGCCGTGATCACGGTGCTGCGGCGGGGAGACGTGGCCGTTCCCGCCCGCCGGGGTGCCACGGGCCGGTGGTGGATCGTCGTGCCGATCGCGGGTGTGACCGCGTTGTCCTTCCTCATCACCTACCTCGGATCGCGCAGCGGCTATTCGACCCCCGGGGTGATCGCGTACGTGGGCGGAGCGGCCGCCATCGTCGGCGCGGGTGTCGTCCTCGCGCTCCTGGCCACCCGCACCTTCGCACGGCTGCCCTGAGGCTGCCGCCGTCACCCTGAGCGGGTCGCTGCGGATCGGCCGAGAAGGACTGTTGTGCCGGTGGGCAGCGTGAAACACTGTGCCCATGCCCGCCACGCGCGTTCCCGTCACCCTCCGCTCCCTGCAGACCGCGGTTCCCCGCACCGTCCTGGTGCAGGACGAGGTGCGCGACGTCTTCAGCCGGCAACCGGGACTCAGCCGGCTCGCCCAGCGGCTGGTGTCGACCTCGTTCAACGCATCCGGAATCGACACGCGCTACACGGTGATCGACGAGCTGAACCTGAACGACGCATCCGCTGACCCGACGTTCTTCGACGCGAGAACCGGGCAGCTGCTGATGCCGAGCACACGGGTGCGCAACGAGCTGTACATCACCGAGGCCACGAAACTCTATGTCGAGGCCGGGCGGAAGGCCCTGCAGGCCTGCCCGGGCGTGAGCGCCGCTGACATCACGCACGTCGTCACGGTCTCCTGCACGGGCTTCTACGCGCCCGGGCCGGATTACATGCTGGTGCGCGAGCTCGGGCTGGCCCCCTCCACCCAGCGGTACCACCTCGGGTTCATGGGCTGCTACGCCTCGATGCCGGCGCTCCGCACGGCCGCGCAGTTCGTGCAGGCCGACCCCGACGCGGTCGTGCTCGTCGTGAGCGCTGAGCTCTGCTCGCTGCACCTGCGCACCTCGAGCGACCCCGACACCATCGTGGCGTCCTCCCTGTTCGGCGACGGCGCTGCGGCCGGGATCGTCAGCGCGCGGCCGCCGCAGCCCGGCGAGACGGCCTTCACCCTCGACGGCTTCCAGACCCTGATCACTCCCGTGGGCGAGGGCGACATGGCGTGGAAGATCGGCGATGAGGGCTTCGAGATGGTCCTCAGCACCTATGTGCCGCACATCATCGACGAGCACATCGAGTCCGCGCTCGCGCCGCTGCTCCGCGCCGACGCCGAGCTGCACGACCTCGTGTCGGCGGACGGGACGATCCGGCGCGGCACGCGTGCGGAGGCCGGGGCGCCGGTTGCCGGGGCGGAACCGGCGACCGCACAGGAGGCATCCGTCGCCCTGCTCGCACCGCCGCTCGACCGGGCGATCGCGCGCTGGGCGATCCACCCCGGCGGCCGCAGCATCCTGGACAAGACCGAGGCGAAGCTGGGGCTCAGTGAGGAGCAGCTGCGGCCCTCGCGGGAGACGCTGCGGCGGTACGGGAACATGTCCAGCGCCACGATCCTGTTCGTGTTGAAGGAGATCCTGGACGACCCGGGCGCGCAGGACGCCGAACGGGTGTGCGCCATGGCGTTCGGGCCGGGGCTCACGGTCGAGTCCGGACTGATGAGCGTCACGCGGGGGTAGGGCCGGATGCGACCGCGTGCCGCGAGGCCGGCCGACCGGGTCTCGCTCAGTGCAGCGCTCGCGTCGCTCGATGAGCGCGCGGACGCCGCCCGGGAGGCCATGGACGCGCCGGACTGCGACGGCGAGGCGCTGGCGCGCACCTATGCCCAGTTCCGCTATGTGAACCCGTTCGTGTCGGGGTGGCGGGGGATGTACCGCCGCCAGATCCGGCCGTTGCTGTCGCCGCGGCATCCGTTGACGCTGCTCGACGTGGGGTCGGGCGGCGGCGACGTCTCGAGGTCGCTCGCGGCGTGGGCGGCACGCGACGGGCTGCGGCTCAAGGTGACGGGCATCGACCCGGATGCGCGGGCGCACGCCTACGCATCGAGCCTGCCTGCGGTGCCCGGCCTCCGGTTCCGCCGGGCACGGAGCTCCGACCTCGTGGCCGAGGGGGCGCGTTTCGACTTCGTCGTGTCGAACCACGTGCTGCATCACCTCACGCCAGGGGAGCTCGGCGGACTGCTCGCGGACTCCGAGCGGCTCTGCACAGCCCGAGTTCTGCACGCCGACATCGCGCGCAGCCGGTTCGCCTACCTCGGGTTCGGTGTCGCGACGGCCCCGTTCTTTCGGGGGTCGTTCATCCGCGACGACGGGCTCATCTCGATTCGCCGCAGTTACACGCCGGGGGAGCTGGCCGCGGCGCTGCCTCCGGGCTGGTGGGTGGAGTCCGGCGTGCCGTCGCGGCTGGTGCTGCGGTGGGACGCGCCGGCGGTGTCGGCCGACGGCGGTACCGGAGCGGGGCGGGTCGCCGCCGATGCCTGACGTCGCGATCGTCGGGGGCGGGCCGGTCGGCGTGTTCCTGGCCTGCCTGCTGGCCGCGCGCGGCGTCGACGTGGAGGTGTTCGAACAGCGAACGGAGCCGTCGATGCGGGCGCGGGCCATCGGCATCCACCCGCCGTCGCTCGCCGCGCTCGCCGAGGCGGGCGTCGCCGACGCGCTCGTGGATCGTGCGGTGCGGATCGTCGACGGATCGGTGCACTGCGACGGCCGGAGGCTTGGCGGCCTGTCATTCGAGGAGGCGTTCCCGGCGTATCCGTTCGTGGCCGCGCTGCCGCAGTATGAGACCGAGGCGCTGCTGCGCGCCCGCTTCGAGGTGCTCCGGCCGGCCTCCTTCCACAGCGGATGCGCCGTGACCGGCGTGCGGGCGGCGGCGGACGGCGTGGAGATCGAGATTCGCGGGCGACCTGCGGTGCGTGCCCGGTATGCGGTCGGCGCCGACGGAACCCGCAGCATCGTGCGGGCCTCGGCCGGGATCGGCTGGCGCCGCCGGGGCGCCTCCGGCACGTACCTGATGGCGGACTTTCCCGAATTGGTTGCCGACGCCGACGGGGACGGGGACAGGGGCGGCGGGGCTGGCGCCGGTGTGCCGGCCGGAGGCGGTGCGGGCGTGCCGGCCGGAGGCGGTGCGGGCGCCGCGAGCGCTGCGAGCGCCGTGCTGTACTTCGAACGCGGGGGAGTCGTCGAGTCGTTCCCGCTCCCTGACGGGCGGCGTCGGTGGGTGGCGAAGACCGACCAGCTGATGACGGAGGCGTCGACGGTCGAGCTGGCCGGCATCATCCGTTCACGAACCGGCGTGGAGCTCGGCGCGTCGACCGATGCGCCCAGCCCGTTCGTGGCTCGGCAGCACCTGGCCGAACGGATGGTCGTCGGCAACGTCGTGCTCGTCGGTGATGCGGCTCATGAGATCAGTCCCATCGGCGGGCAGGGCATGAACCTCGGCTGGTTGGACGGGCTCGCGGTCGCCCCGCTGCTCGAGGAGGCACTGCGGGAGCCGAGCAGGGCGGATGCGGCGCTCACCGCCTTCGACGAGCGGCGCCGGCGCGCGGCGCGCCTTGCAGCGGCCCAGGCGAGCTTCAACATGTGGATGGGCCGGCCCGTGCAGGCCGTGTCGCTGGTCGTGCGCAACGCGCTCGTGCGTGCGCTGGCCGGCCCGGTGACCCGGCGGCTCCTGGCCCGCGCCTTCACGATGCGCTGGCTGCAGTAGCCGGTAGCCGGTAGCCGGTAGCCGGTGGCCGGTAGCCGGTAGTCGGTAGCCGGTAGTCGGTAGCCGGTAGCCGGTAGCCGGTAGCCGGTAGCCGGTAGCCGGTAGCCAGTAGCCAGTAGCCAGTAGCCAGTAGCGGAGGCGGGTGGGCGTCGCGCCTCGTGCACCTCTCGCTGGGAGCATAGTGCCGGATTTTCGGTCTTGAACTTCCGGCTCATATGAGCGCCAAGTTCAGGAGCAAATAGGGGACGGGCGTGGTGCCCGGTTTTTCGGTCGTGAACTTCCGGCTCATATGAGCGTGAAGTTGAGGAGCAAATACGAGACTGTGGGCGCCGCTACTGTTCAGTTTTCAAGCGCCGTCGACAGCGACACGTGGTGCCCGATTTTCGGTCGTGAACTTCCGGCTCATATGAGCGTGAAGTTCAGGAGCAAATACGCGACTGTCGGCGCCGCTACTGTTCAGTTTTCAAGCGCCGTCGACAGCGACAGGTGGTGCCCGGTTTTCGGCCGTGAACTTCCGGCTCATATGAGCGTGAAGTTCAGGAGCAAATAGGGGACAGCATCTTCCGGCTGGGGCGCGGGCAGAATAGGGAGGTGAACACGGAACTGATCGGCCGACTCCGCTCCGACCTGACGGCCGCCGGCTTCTCGGTGCCGGCATTGACCGGGCTCTGGGGCGTCGACGCCGATGCCGCACTGCACCGCAATCAGCGAGTGCCGGCCGTGCGGGCACTCGGCGCGCTCCGCCGGCAGCTCGGCCGCAGCGAACCGGTCGCCACGCTTGCGCAGCTGTTCGTGCTCGGCCTGCCCGTGCCACAGGAGGACCTCGCGATCGCCCTGCCGACACTGGGCGTCGAGGGTGCAGAGCAGCTCGGACTCGTCATGGCTGAAGCCGCGGGCGAGCCGGGGCAGTCCGGCCAGCTCGCCCAGGTCGCCCAGGTCGCCCAGGTCGCCCAGTTCGGCCAGCTCGCCCAGGTCGCCCAATTCGGCCAGCCGGGCCAGGTCGCCCAGCTCGGCCAGCCCGGCCAGCCCGCCCAGCTCGGCCAGTCCGGCCCGCCCGATGACGCAGCCCCGGGCCAGCCCGTTGCGCGCCCGCTGCTCGACCTCCGCCCGTACAGCTTCATCGACGCGCACGGTGCCGGCAGCTGGTGGATCGCCTCCGATCTCGGTGAACTCGCACTGGGGCATCCGCTGGGCGAGAACCACGTGCTCGGCGTCGGCGGCGCCTCACTGACCCTGAGCGGCCTGCTCATGCCGCGCCCCGCCGACAGCGCGCTCGACCTCGGCACCGGATGCGGCATCCAGGCCATGCACGCTGCCCGCAACGCCCGCCGCGTCGTCGCGACGGACATCTCCGAGCGTGCGCTCGAGCTCGCGGCGTTCAATGCCGAGCTGAACGGCATCCGCAGCATCGAGTTCCGTCTCGGCAGCCTGTTCGAGCCGGTCGCGGGGGAGCGGTTCGATCGCATCATCTCGAACCCGCCGTTCGTGATCACCCCGCGCACCGAGGGCGTGCCCGCTTATGAGTACCGCGACGGGGGCATGGTCGGCGACGCCCTCGTCGAAGCCGTGATCCGCGGCATCCCCGCCCATCTCGCGCCCGGCGGCATCGCCCAGCTGCTCGGCAACTGGGAGTACCACGACGACGCCGGCCGACCGGGCGACGCCGGCCGACCGGGCGACGCCTTCGAGCGCATCCGCTCGTGGCTCGACGACTCGCTGGACGCCTGGGTCATCGAACGGGAGGTGCAACAGCCCGCGGAGTACGCGGAGACGTGGATCCGCGACGGGGGCACCCGCCCCGGCACGCCCGACTTCGACCGGCTCTACGACTCGTGGCTCGACGACTTCGCCGCCCGCGGCGTGCGACGGGTGGGCTTCGGCTACGTGCTGCTGCGGCGCCGCGACGAGCGCGCCGGCATTCCGCCGCTTCGCCGGTTCGAGCGGCTGCACGGCTCCCTCGGCCACAACGGCGCCGGCCTCGGCAGTCACCTCGCTGACAGCCTGCGCGCCTACGACTGGTCGTCAGCAACGGATGACGCGGCACTGCTGGCCGCCCGCCTCACCGTCGCCCCTGACGTCACCGAGGAGCGCCATTACTGGCCGGGCGAGAGCGACCCGACCCTGATGACCCTGCACCAGGGCGGGGGATTCGGGCGCTCGGTGCAGCTGGACACGGCCCTTGCCGCGCTTGTCGGCGCCTGTGACGGCGAACTCGCGGTCGGCGCGATCATCGCTGCGCTCGCCCAGCTGCTCGACGCCTCCGAAGCCGACCTCACCGCGGCACTGCTGCCGCCCGTGCGTGAACTCGTCATCGACGGTTTCCTGCGCCCGCCCGGTTTCTGAGGGCGCCGGCCGAAGGCGCGTTCAGCGACGGATGTCGAAACCCGCCTGCCCGGTCGGCGGCAGCTCGGTCACGTCCAGCGCTGTCACGCTCGCGTGCCGCGGTCCCTCGGAAAGCCAGTCGAGCATCCGCTGCACCTGCGCGTCGGGTCCTTCGACGTCGACCTCCACGGTTCCGTCGGGAAGGTTGCGGGCGTAACCGGCGACGCCGAGCTTCGTCGCGGTGGACCGCGCGTTGAACCGGAAACCCACGCCCTGCACCTGCCCGTGCACGACCACTCGCCTCCGAATCACGCTCCCATTGTGCCCCGGTGGCCGGTTCAGCGCAGGCTGTTCCTGCGCCCGCGGATCCAGAGCAGGTGGGCGCGCACCGAGAACGCCCCGCCGATGACGAGGGCCACGATCGCCGTCGGCAGCAGCGTGCCGATCATCGTGCTGCCGGTGACCGCGTTCAGCACGAGCAGCAGCACGGCCAGCGAGCTGCAGCCGAAGCCGCTGAGCGCGCAGGTGTTGAACGACCAGCTCTTCACGCGGCATCCCCTCGATCGGTGTTCTCTCGAGGGTAGCCGACCGGGCTGGGGGGCCCCGTTCAGCTCGAGAGCGTCCCTTCCGGTCGAATGCGCCCGGCACGCCGGGCGGATTCGACCGGAACGGACGGGCTGGGCGGATCAGCGCGTCGCGTCGAGGATCACCCGCACCGTCTCCTCCGGCTGGTCCCACTGCGGATAGTGGCCGCAGTCCTCGAACCAGTGCACGCTCGCGTGTGGGAAGAGGTCGGTGACCCGCTCCGCCTCTGAGGGCATCGTCACCTTGTCCTGTCGGCCCCAGCCGATGGTGATCCCGCGTCCCGCGTCGCCTCCCGCGTCGCCCCCCGCGTCGACCCCGCCCGACGCCGCGGTGGCCTCCGGCGCCGGCCCCTTCACGAGTGCGTCGAGCACGGTGTTCAGGCTTGCCGAGCTCTTGTAGCCGCGGAGTTCGGTGAGCACGAAGTCCTCGCGGAGTGTCCAGGGCCGCGCGGAGAACTGGGCGAGCAGGGTGCTGCGCCCGATCGGATTGTTGCCGAGCAGCGGCAGCACCGAGTGCGCCACCCGGATCGCCTTCATCGAGTTGCCGACCGTCATGCGGAAGATCTTCGCCTGCCGGTCGCTCCAGAAGCCCAGCGGGGCGAGCGCCACCACGTGACCGCGGTGGCCGCGGGCGGCCAGGTCCAATGCGATGCGGCCGCCCAGGGAACTGCCGACGAGGTCGACGTCGTCGAGACCGGACGTTGCGAGGAACGCCTGCACGGCATCCGTCAGCGCGGCGATCGTCACCGGCGACGGCAGCGGCGGCGTCGCGCCGAAACCGGGCAGGTCGAGCGCGATCACCTCCCGTTCGGCGGCGAGGTGGGGCACCACGAGGTCCCAGGTGCGCAGGCTCGAGCCCAGCCCGTGGAGCAGGAGCAGGGGGCGGCCCATCCCGTGCCGCTCGACGTGCATCATGCCGCGTCCGGGGTCGGGCGGCCGTAGCCTTCGAGCAGTCGAAGCCAGATCTCGCTGATCGTCGGGTACGCGGGCACCGCATGCCAGAGCCGGTCGATCGGCACCTCGCCCACGACGGCGACGGTGGCCGACTGGAGCAGCTCCGCGACATCCTGCCCGACGAACGTCATCCCGAGCAGCACCTTCCGTTTCTCGTCGACGACCATGCGCGCCGTGCCGGTGTACCCGTCGGCCTGCAGGCTCGCGCCGGCGACCGAGCCGAGGTCGTAGTCGACGACGCGCGTTTCATAGCCCGCCTTCTTCGCGGCGTCGGCGGTCAGGCCAACGGATGCGACTTCCGGGTCGGTGAAGGTCACCTGCGGCACCGCTTGGTGGTCGGCCGTGGCCACATGAGCGCCCCAGGGTGCGTCGTCGACCGGTTTCCCGAGCGCACGCGCGGCGATGACGTCGCCGGCCGCGCGCGCCTGGTACTTGCCCTGGTGGGTGAGCAGCACGCGGTGGTTCACATCGCCCACCCCGTACAGCCAGTCGAAGCCCTCCACCAGCATGGTGTCATCGACGTCGAGCCAGGAGCCCGGTTCCAGACCGATGTTCTCCAGCCCGAGCTCCTCGGTACCAGGCTTGCGGCCGGTGGCCACCAGTACCTCGTCGGCCGTGACGGTGGACCCGTCGTCCAGCTCGAGAATGACGGAATTCTCGGGACGGGAGACCTTCGTGGTCTCCACGCCGGTGAGCACCGTGGCGCCCAGGCTGCGGAGTCCATCGGCCACGAGTTCGCCGGCGAACGGCTCGTCTTTCTCGAGCAAGGTGCTGCGGGCGATCACGGTGACCTTCGTGCCGAAGCCGGCGTACGCGGTCGCCAGCTCGCAGCCGGCCACGCCACCGCCGATGATCGCGAGGCTGGCGGGAACCTCGTGCGCACTTGTGGCATCGCTGGTCTCCCACGGGTTCACGTCGGCCAGGCCCGGGATGTCGGGCAGGCGCGGGAGGGAGCCGGTGCAGACCGCCACGGCATGGCGGGCGGTGTAGACCGTGCCGTCGACGGTCACCTGCTTCACGCCGGTGATGCGGGCCTGCCCGCGCACCAGGTCGATGCCCGCTCCGGCCACCCACTCCACCTGTGACTCGTCGTCCCAGTCGTGCGTGAAGGTGTCGCGCCGCGCCAACGTGGCGTCGACATCCGTTGGCCCGGTCACCGCTTCTTTGGCGCCCTCGACGCGCTGCGCGGCCCGCACCGCCGCCCCGCTTCTCAGCAGGGCCTTGGAGGGCATGCACGCCCAGTAGGAGCAGGCGCCGCCGACGAGATGCGACTCGATCAGCAGGGCGGAGAGGCCGCCCTGCACCACGCGGTCGGCGACGTTCTCGCCCACGGCGCCCGCGCCGATGATGATGACGTCGTACTCGGTGTCTGGCATGTGCTGGCCTTCTTTCGTTGGTTTCACGCCGCTCGGCAGGGGCCGCGCTGAGGGCGCGCTCCCGCCTCGCGGGGCTCGGATACCGGGCGTATAAAGAGGTGATGACGTTCCAGGAGATCATCGAAACCGTCGGCCGCATCATCGACGGATCGGGCGTGGCCGCAGTGCTGATCGGGGTGGTTGTCGCGAGTGTCTACGCGCTCGTGCGGTTGCTCGGCAAGAAGGGCGCGGTCTATCGCCCGTACCGGCGGCTCCTCGGCCGCTCGATTCTGCTCGGGCTGGAACTGCTGGTGGCCGCGGACATCATTCGCACGGTGGCGATCACGCCGACTCTGGAGAGCGTGGGCGTGCTGGCGGGCATCGTGCTGATCCGTACGTTCCTCAGCTTCTCCCTCGAGCTGGAGATCACGGGCCGCTGGCCGTGGCAGAAGGAGGACACGGTTCCGGAGGGGATCAAGGAGTGACATCAGCAGTCACTTGTCCTCGTCTCGTGGCATGGTCCCAGTCTGCGCCGGTTCCGACGACGGCGCACGTGGGGCGTCGCATCCGCTGCCGTATTCGTGAACCGAACGTAGTCTGGAGGAGACGACGTTGAATCTGAGACAGGGGCATGTGTGAAGGTCATCAGTTACAACCTCCGCAAGAATCGGGCGAGCGGCGAGCTCGTCGAGCTGGCGGATCGCTT
>Ga0157369_10004705_pt1 | contig 16044 bp, 17 predicted proteins | sample C25metaG_FD_113461 | JGI IMG/M metagenome (GOLD analysis project Ga0157369, IMG submission 113461) | Corn rhizosphere microbial communities from Kellogg Biological Station, Michigan, USA - C2-5 metaG | ecosystem: Host-associated > Plants > Roots > Rhizosphere > Soil | place: USA: Michigan... | reverse complement strand
TCGACACCGAGTTCACCGGAGCCGAGCGTCTCCGCGCGATCAAGGCGGATGGTCCCGCGCAGAAGCTCGTGCCGTTCGCGATGACGGAGAAGGCGATCCCGCGGCAAGGGATGCCGGTCGTCGGCGGCGGCGAGGTGACGTCGGGGACGATGTCGCCGACGCTGGAGATCGGGATCGGCATGGCGTACGTGCCGGCCGCGTCTGCGAAGTCCGGCACCGAGCTCGTGATCGACGTGCGCGGTAAGGAGCGCCGTGGTGTGGTCGAGAAGAAGCCCCTCTACAAGAAGGAGCAGTGAGCAATGGCCGCGAGCGAGTCGTATCCCGACGAGCTGCTGTACCACTCGGAGCACGATTGGGCGCGCATCGACGGCGACGAGGCCACGCTCGGCGTGACGTGGTTCGCGCAGGACGCGCTCGGCGAGCTCGTCCACTACGAGGCGCCGGACGTCGGCTCGGCCGTGTCGAAGGACGCGTCGTACGGCGAGGTCGAGTCGGTCAAGGCCGTATCGGATCTGATCTCGCCGCTGTCGGGTGAGGTGCTCGAGGTCAACCAGACGGTGGTCGACGCACCCGAGACGGTCAACGAGGATCCGTACGGTGACGGCTGGCTGATCCGCATCCGGATGTCGAGCGCGGATGAGCGCGAGCAGCTGCTCTCTGCCGCCGAGTACCGCAAGGTGCTGGAAGACGCGTGAGCGTAGGCTTGACGGAGCTCACCAAAGAGCGCAGGTACCGGCTTTGCCGGCGCCGGAGCGGTAAATGAGCTACCTCAGTGTCACCGACGCCGACCGCGACGCGATGCTCGCGGCGATCGGCGTCGCGACCGTCGACGAGCTCTTCCAGGACATTCCGGCCGGCATGCGCTTCCGCGAGGAGCTCGCCGTCAAGCCGGCGCTCACCGAAGCGGAGCTGCAGCGGCACTTCGAGGAGCTCGCCGCGAAGAACGTCGTCGACGAGGTCTGTTTTCTCGGCGGGGGAATCTACGACCATTACGTGCCCGCGGTCGTCGACGCGGTGCTCCAGCGCGGCGAGCTCCTGACCGCGTACACGCCGTACCAGCCCGAGATGAGCCAGGGCGTGCTGCAAGCGATCTTCGAGTACCAGACCGCGATCTGCGAGCTCACCGGCATGGACGTCTCCAACGCGTCCGGCTACGACGGGACGACGGTCGCCGCGGACGCCTGCTTCGTCGCGAAGCACGCGACGGGCCGCACGAAGGTCGTCGTCACGGAGGCGACCAATCCGCAGGTGCGCCAGGTCGTGAAGACCTATGCGCCGGGCTTCGGCCTCGAGGTCGTCGAGGTGCCGCACGAGGGCGGTGCGACCGATCCCGATCGGATCCGCGCGGCGGCGGAGGACGCGGCGGCGGTCATCTTCCAGCAGCCGAACTTCTTCGGCGTGCTCGAGGCCGCTCCCGACCTCGCGGCCGCCGCGACCGACGCCGGAGCGATGCCGGTCGCGCACGTCGACCTCATCTCGCTCGGCGTGCTCGAGGCGCCGGGCGCGTACGGGTGCGCGATGGCGATCGGGGAAGGCCAGTCGGCCGGCAACGCGATGAGCTACGGCGGTCCGCACTACGGATTCCTGGCTGCGCGCTCGGACTACGTGCGGAGGCTTCCGGGCCGGATCGTCGGCGAGACGGTGGACGCCGCGGGCGAGCGCGGCTATGTGCTGACTCTGCAGACGCGTGAGCAGCACATCCGGCGCGAGAAGGCGACGTCGAACATCACCACCAACCAGACGCTGCTCGCGCTGGCCGGGCTCGTGCACCTGAGCCTGCTCGGTCCGCAGGGGCTTCGCGAGCTGGGCGAGACCTGCCTGGCACTCGCCCACCATGCGAAGGCGGAACTGCAGAGGGCGGGGCTCGAGCTGGTGTTTCCAGAGAGGGCAACGTTCAAGGAGTTTGCAGTCCGCACCGGACGGAACGCGCGCGAGGCGCTGGCCGACGCGCGGAAGAAGGGCGTCTACGCCGGCTATCCGCTCGGCCGCGACTACCCGGGCCTCGACGACGCGCTGCTCGTCGCCGTCACCGAGAAGCGGACCGTCGAGGAGATCGCGCAGCTCGTGGAGGCGCTCTCGTGAAGCTGATCTACGAGAAGTCTCAGGCGGGTCGTCGCGGCATCGGCGTGCCGCAGCCGCCCGACGGGCTCGACGTGCCGGAGCTGCCGGCGGAGCTGCGGCGGAAGGAGCCGCCGCGCCTTCCCGAGCTCGCGGAGCCGGAGGTGCTACGGCACTTCACGCAGCTCTCGACGCGCAACTTCGGGATCGACACCGGCTTCTATCCGCTCGGCAGCTGCACGATGAAGTACAACCCGCGGATCAACGAGCGGCTCGTCGGGCTGCCCGGGTTCGCGCAGCTGCATCCGCTGATGGAGGACGAGGCAGCGCAGGGCGCGCTCGAGCTCGAGTGGGAGCTGGAGCAGATCCTGCTCGCGGTGACCGGGCTCGACGCGGTGTCGCTACAGCCCGCGGCAGGCAGCCAGGGAGAGCTCACGGGGCTGATGCTCTTCCACGCGTACTTCGCGGACCGCGGCGAGGACGAGCAGCGCACGAACATCGTCATCCCCGACACGGCGCACGGGACGAACCCCGCGAGCGTGACGATGGCCGGCTACAAGCTGACGCCGGTGCGTACGGACGCGCGCGGCAACATCGACGTCGACGACCTGCGGACGAAGGTCGACGAGCACACGGCGGGCCTGATGCTGACGAATCCGTCGACGCTCGGCTTGTTCGACGAGAACATCGAGGAGATCGAGGGGATCTTCCACGGCGCCGGCGCGCTCATGTACTACGACGGTGCGAACCTGAACGCGGTGTGCGGAATCTCGCGCCCCGGCGACATGGGGTTCGACGTGGTGCACATCAATCTGCACAAGACGTTCTCGCAGCCGCACGGCGGCGGCGGGCCCGGCGGCGGGCCGATCGCGGTTCGCGACGTGCTCGAGCCGTTCCTGCCGGTGCCCGTCGTCGCACGCGACGGCGACACCTTCCGGCTCGATTACGACCGGCCGAAGTCGATCGGCAAGGTGCGCGCGTTCTCCGGGCCGTTCGGCGTCTTCGTGCGGTCCTACGCGTTCATGCGGTCGTACGGGCCGGGCCTGAAGGAGATGAGCGAGGTCGCGGTGCTGAATGCGAACTACATGCTCGCGCGGTTGAAGGGGACCTACGACCTGCCGTACGAGCGGCTGTGCATGCACGAGTTCGTGCTGAGCGCGCGGACGCTGAAACGCGAGCACGGCGTGAGCGCGCTCGATGCCGCGAAGCGGCTGATGGACTACGGCTTCCATCCGCCGACGATCTACTTCCCGCTCGTCGTTCCGGAGGCGCTGATGATCGAGCCGACCGAGTCCGAGGCGAAGGAGACACTCGATGCGTTCTGCGACGCGCTTCTCGCGATCGCGCGCGAGGCCGCCGAAGAGCCGGAGACGGTTCGCTCCGCGCCGCACTCGCGGCCGGTCAAGCGCCTCGACGAGGTGCGCGCCGCGAAGGACGTGGTGGTCAAGTACCGATTCGAGGACCACCCGCAGCAGGTCGAGGCGCAGAAGGGCGCCTAGGGGTGCCTGACACCTGAGGTGTCAGGGACCGGTTCACGGTGAGGACGCTCGTCGTCACAGGCTGTGCCGGGCGCGTCGCGGCGATGATCGCGCCGCACCTCCGCCAACGGTTCCGGCTGCGCGGGCTCGACGTCGAAGCGCCCATGGGCGATGTCACCGACGAGTTCATCGCCGTCGACGTCCGGGAGATCGAGGCGGTCGCCGCGTCGTTCGCCGGCGCCGACGCCGTGCTGCACCTCGCGGCGCAGCCGGCCGAGGCCGACTTCCGCGAGCGCCTGCTGCCGAAGAACCTCGACGCGACGTGGGCCGTCTACGAAGCCGCCGTCCGCGCCCGCGTCCCGCGGTTCGTGTTCGCGAGCACGTTGCAGACGATCCAGGGCTACGACGAGGGGGAGACGGTTCCCCCGGCTGCGTCGCCTCGGCCGACGTCCGTCTACGGTGCGACGAAGGTCTTCGGCGAGGCGCTCGGCCGCTACCACGCCGATACGGCCGGCCTCGGCGTCGCGTGCCTCCGCATGGGAGCAGTCCGCGCGGCGGACGCCGCTGACGTGCACGCGAACAGCTCGGTCTGGATCGGGTCGCGTGACCTCGCCGGCCTGATTGCAGCGGCCGTCGAGTCCGACGTCCCGTTCGCGATCGTCACCGCCGTCTCACCGCCGGCGAGCGAGCGGTTCGACACGGCGAACCCGTTCGGCTGGACGCCGACGGAGCGCCCACCGGGCTCCTAGTCGGCCCAGAAGTCCTCGAGCAGCTCCGAGTCGCCGCCCTCGCCGAACCCGATCGCGAGCAGCTCCATCCCGTTCGGGCCGCCCTCGAACGCGCGCGCCGTGCCGGGCGCAAGGCGGATCGCGTCCCACTGCTTGAGCTCGCGCACCTCGTCCTCGACCTTGACGCGCCCGCCGCCGCCGACGACCACGTAGACCTCCTCGTGCGTCTTGTGACGATGCGCGGCCGGGGGCCGGTAGTTCGGGGCGAGCTTCTGGTAGCTGAAGCCGCCGCCCTGGAGCTCCAGCGCCCTCCGGGCGAACCGGGCTTCCATGTCCGGAGCCAGCCCGAACTTCTCCGACGCGTTCTCGACGTCGTCCTTCAGGTTCCTGTGTGTGTAGTCGGTCATGTCGACCCCCTTTCCTGTGGCACCGTTCACGTAACGATTCAACCTCTCGGGAGTCTGAACTGACGTGACGAACAGAATCGAAAAGACGGAGTCCGAGTGGCGGGCCGAGCTCAGCCCCGAGCAGTACCACGTGCTGCGCGAGAAGGGGACGGAGCGCCCGTTCACCGGCGAGTACGACCACACCTTCGACGACGGCGTGTACCAGTGCGCCGGGTGCGGAGCAGAGCTCTTCGCATCGGACGCGAAGTACGACTCGGGCTGTGGCTGGCCCGCGTTCCACTCGCCTGCGTCCTCGGAGGCGATCGACGAGGAGACCGACACGGCCTACGGAATGGTGCGCACCGAAGTGATGTGCTCCGCATGCGGCGGCCATCTCGGCCACGTGTTCCCGGACGGGCCGCACCCGACCGGGCTCCGCTACTGCATCAACTCAGCTGCACTGAAACTCGAGGAGGTCTAGTTGGAGAAGAAGGCAACGTTCGGCGCCGGCTGCTTCTGGGGCGTCGAGGCTGCGTTCCGCCGCCTCGACGGCGTCTCCGCGACGCGCGTCGGCTACGCCGGGGGTCGTACGGACAATCCTTCGTACCAGGACGTCTGTTACACCGACACCGGTCACGCGGAAGTGGTGGAGGTGACCTACGACGAGGACACGATCCCGTACGAGGCGCTCCTCGCGACGTTCTGGGCGGAGCACGACCCGACGCAGTTGAACCGCCAGGGCCCCGACGTCGGCGAGCAGTACCGCTCGGCGATCTTCGTCCATGACGAGGCACAGCGCGCCGCTGCCGAGGCATCGCGCGAGCGCGTGCAGGCTCACCTCTCCCGGCCGGTCGTGACGCAGATCGAAGATGCGCCCCCGTTCTGGGAGGCGGAGGACTACCACCAGCAGTACCTCGAGAAGCGCGGGCTCGCAAGCTGCACCGTGCGGCTCGCGGCGGTTAGCTAGCGGCGAACCGGGGGAACCCAGCGCTCATGGGTTCCCTCGAGCCGCCCTCACCGGCACCGAATCCCCTGCCGGGGCCGGATCCGACCCCGCCGTCTCCCACGCCGGACCCGACGCCGCTGCCGCCGGACTCCGATCCGCCCACGATCTAGGGGAATCCCCGTCCTGAGGGTAAACCGCAGGCATGCGAATGCCGACAACCGTGTCAGATGCGGCGCTTTCCCTTCCTGCTCGGGGCCGGCGTGGTGGCTGCAGCTGCCCCGACGGCCGTCCACCTCGCCGTCGGGTTCCACCACGTGGACTTCACCGGGACGACCCACGTCTACACGGTGGGCTTCAGCGCCTTCGCCGCCCTGGTCGCAGCGGTCGGGTTGACCGCAATCGGTGCGCGTCGCGGCGACACGCGGACGATGGTCGTCGGAACCGCGTTCGCCGTGATGGCGGGCTTGCTCGCGCTCCACGGTTTCTCGACGCCCGGTGTGTGGTTCGGCAACAACGGCGTCGTCGCGATCACCGGTGGCGCGACGCTGCCGGCCGGTGCGGTCGTGCTCGTGTTCTCGGTACTGCCGCTCCCGCGCGTCCTCCGCAACGTCTTCCCGTTCCTGGCCGTCGAGGCGATGCTGCTCGCAGTCATCCTCGCGCTCGGTATCTCCGCACTCGTCTGGCCTAGCCTCCTGCCGCCGGTGCCGGCGCCCGGCGGGCGCGACGCGCTCGCGCTCCTCGGCGTGGGCATGCTCGCCTTCGCGGTCGTGACGTGGCGCGCCGTGCGCACGTTCCTGCTCACCCGGAGGGTGCTCGACCTGGCGGTAGCCGTCGGGCTGGTCTGGCTCGCCACGGCGCTCGTACCGGCGCTGACGATGGACTACACGCAGCTCGGCTGGTGGATCGGCCACGAGGTCGAGCTCGACGGCATCCTCGTGATCGGCATCGCGGTCGCGACCGACCTCGCGCGTGCTGCGCAGTCGCGTCCGCTTGCAGGCGACCTGACGGCTGCGGAGCTCGTCGCATCCGAGGATCTGTTCCTTGGCTCGCAGGTGCGCGCGCTCACGGTCACGCTGGCGGAGAAGGACGAGTACACGGAGCGCCACACGCGCCGCGTCGCGCTGCGCGCGGTGCAGGTCGGTGACGAGCTCGGGCTGTCGCGCAGCCGCCTGCGGACGCTTGCGATCGGCGGGCTCGTGCACGACATCGGGAAGCTCGCGATCCCCGACCAGATCCTGAAGAAGCCGGGACCGCTCGACGACGACGAGTACGCGACGGTCAAGGAGCACCCGGAACGCGGCTATCGGCTGCTGACCGAGCTCGGCGGCTTCAGCGAAGGCATCCGCGACCTGGTTCGCGACCATCACGAGCGGCTCGACGGCAAGGGCTACCCGCGCGGCCTCACGGCGGGGCAGCTCACGCTCGACGCGCGGATCCTCGCGGTGTGCGACGTCTACGACGCGCTCATCTCGAAACGCGTCTACCGCGATGCATGGTCGCAGCAGAACGCGATCGACTACCTGCGCGCGGAGACCGGCGCGGCGTTCGACGAGCGCTGCGTCGAGGCGCTTGCCCGCGTGGTCGGCCGCGAGCCGGCCCGCGCGCCGGCCCCGCGCGTGGCGACGCTGGTCGAAGCGACCACCTAGACTCGCCGCCGCCAGCGCTCGAAAACGTCCTCGACCTCGGGGCGCTTCCCGTGCGGCACGAGCACGAACAGGACGTCGCCCGCCTCGATGCGAGTCCCGCCACGCGGCGGGATCGCGTCGTCGCCGCGCACGACGACGGCGACGAGCGCTTCGCGCGGGAGCCCGATCTCACGGACGGCTGCCCCGGCGATCGCATGGTGGGCGTCGACTCGGAACTCCTCCAGGTCGAGCGTCCCGGCTCGCGTCACCTCGAGGGGCGGGTGCGACGGAGTCGGCCCGCCGACCAGACCCAGCCGTCCGGCGAACCACTCGAGCGTCGTGCCCTGCAGCACGACCGAGACGAGCACGACGAAGAAGACGGCGTTGAAGATCGTCTCGGCGGACTCGACGTGGGAGGAGAGCACGAACGTCCCGAGCACGATCGGGACGGCCCCGCGGAGCCCGGCCCAGCCGAGGAGCGCACGTTCTCGCGAGGTGAAGCCGATGAATGGGGTGGAGGCCCACACGGCGATCGGCCGCGCCACGAACATGAGCGCGGCTGCGAGACCGACTCCGGCGAACGCGACGTGCGGGAGATCGGACGGGAAGACGAGCAGCCCGAGGACGATGAACAACGCCACCTGTGCCACATACGCGATCCCTTCGTGGAACGTGACGAGCTGCCCGCGGTAGCGGGATGGAGTCGAGCCGACGGCAAGACCGACGAGGTACACGCTGAGGAATCCACTGCCGTGCGCCGCGTCGGCGGCTCCGAACGCGAGCGCCGCGGTCGCGGCCGACGCCACCGGCACGAACGAGGCAATCGAGTGCGGGATGCGCGCGAAGACCCACATCGCAACGAGCCCGATCGCGAGCCCGAACGCGAGGCCGATGCCGATCTGCTTCGCGAGCAGCACGACGACGTCGTCGATGCCGTAGTGCGGACGCTCGATCCACGCGATGAGGCCGAGGGTCAACGCAATCGCAACCGGGTCGTTGCCGCCGGATTCCGCCTCGAGCGTGCGCGCCAGGCCGCGACGCAATCTCGTCCGCCGCAGGGTTGCGAAAACCGCCGCCGCGTCGGTCGAGGCGACGACCGAACCGAGGAGGAACGCCTCCGCCCAGGAGAGGTCGAAGAGCAGATGTGCGAAGCAGCCGGTGAGGCCGGCGGAGACGGCGACCCCGACGGTCGAGAGGAGCGTGGACGGGACCGCGACCGCGCGCAGCCTCCGCCACGAGGTCGACAGGCCGCCCTCGTAGAGGATCGCGACCAGCGCCACGATCCCGACCTCCCGTGCCAGGGCGGCGTCGTCGAATGCGATGCCGCCGGGGCCGTCCGACCCGAGGAGCATCCCGAGGCCGAGGAACGCGACAAGTGCCGGTAGTGTCGTCTTCGCGGCACCGAGCGCCAACGCCACGCTCGCCGCGAGAACAGCACCGATCGCGAGCATGGCCAATCCGACTGTCACGCTGGGTATCGTGCACGAGTGCCGGTGCACCGTCGTTTTTGGCGCGCTGCACCTCGGCGCGTCGCGGGACGTCGCGCCACTGACCGAGATCCGGCGCTACTCAGGCGGCGTCGGCGGCGAGCTGGCCGCACGCCGCGGCGATGTCGCGGCCGCGGGTCAGGCGCACCGTCGAGGGAAGGCGTGCGGCGTCGAGCACGCTCTTGAACGCGGCGATCCGATCGCGCGATGCGCCGTCGTACATGCCGGTCGGGTTGTACGGGATCAGGTTGACCTTGAAGACGCGGGCATCGAGGAGCTCCGCCAGTTCGCGTGCGTGCGCGGGCGAGTCGTTCACGCGGTCGAGCATCACGTACTCGATGAACACCTTGCGCCTGCGGAGCGCGAAATAGCGCGTGCACTCCGCGAGCACGTCCTCGAGCGGGTAGCGGTCGTTGACCGGCATCAGCTCGCTCCGCAACGCGTCCGTCGGTGCGTGCAGCGAGAGCGCGAGGCGAATGGGCTCGTCGACCTCGTCGACGAATCGCTTCAGGCCCGGGAGCCAACCGACGGTCGAGATGGTGGTGCGGCGGTGGGTCACATCGACGTCGGGCAGGCGGCGCGCCGCGGCGAGCACCGAGTCGACGTTGAGCATCGGCTCGCCCATCCCCATGAACACCGCATGGTCGATCGGCTCGAGCCGGCGGAAGTGCAGCGCCTGGTCGACGATCTCCCACTCGCTCAGGTTGCGGCGGAACCGCATCTGGCCGGTCGCGCAGAACGTGCACGTGAGCGGGCACCCGGACTGCGACGAGATGCACACCGACCGACGCCCGTCGCGGTAGCGCATCAACACCGCCTCGACCGGATGACCATCCGACGTGTGGAACAGCGCCTTGACGGTGCCGTCGGACGAGCGCGCCTCGTGCACGAGGTCGAGCGTGGAGAACGGCACCTCGCTCGTGAGCCTTCGGCGCATCGCGGCCGGTAGGTTCGTCATCTCGTCGAACGAGTCGGCTCCGCGGGCAGCCCATTCCCAGACCTGCCGCGTGCGATAGGCGGGCTCGTCGGCGAGCCGCTCGGCGACCGCGTCGAGGTTCATTCGGCCGGCAGCGTGAATGGATCGTGATCTGACACCTGGCGAAGGCTAGTCTCAGTCGGCCGTGATCGATCTCCGTTCCGATACCGCGACCAAGCCGACGCCTGCGATGCGCGAGGCGATGGCGACCGCGGAGGTGGGGGACGAGCAGGAGCGCGAGGATCCGACCGTCCTCGAGCTCGAGCGCCGCGGCGCCGAGCTGCTCGGGCACGAGGAGGCGGTGTACCTGCCGACCGCAACGATGGGGAACCAGATTGCCCTCGCGATCCTCGGCGAGCGCGGCGGCGAGCTGGTCGTCGAGGAACGCGCGCACATCATGATCTCCGAGCTCGGCGGCGCCGCGTACCACTCCGGGCTCCAGACACGCGGGCTGCCCGGCTACCGCGGGCGCGTCAGCGCCGAGCAGGTGCGCGCCACGTTCTGGAACGACGGCGAGTTCTGGACGCCGCCCATGTCCGTGCTCACGCTCGAGAACACGCACAACACCTCCGGCGGCACCGTGTGGCCGCTCGCCGAGCTTCGCGAGACACTTGCGGCCGGACGCGAGCTCGGTCTACGCACCCACCTCGACGGTGCGCGCCTCATGAACGCAGTCGTCGCATCGGGGGTGCCTGCGGCGGAGATCGCGTCGAGCTTCGACACGGTGACGCTGTGCCTCTCGAAGGGGCTCGGCTGCCCGCTCGGCGCGCTGATCGCCGGCTCGCGCGAGCTCATGTACCGCGCGCGGATCGAGAAGCATCGCTTCGGCGGCGCGATGCGCCAGGCAGGCATCGTCGCCGCAGCCGGCGTGTACGCGCTCGACCACAACGTCGACCGCCTCGCAGACGACCACGCGCGTGCGCGGCGGCTGGGCGAAGCCTGGGCCGAAGCCGGCCTGCCCGTCGACCTCGAGATCCTGGAGACGAACTTCGTGCAGCTCGACGTCGCGTCGATCGGGGTGACCGAAGACGAGGCGCTCTCGAGGATCCGCGACCAGGGCGTGCTGCTGTCGCGGACGAGGCCGGGCGTGCTGCGCGCAGTCACGTCGCTGGAGGTCGACGACGACGCGGTCGAGCACGCGCTCACCGCCGTTCCCCGAGCACTGGAGGCAGTCCGTGTCTAGGAAAGCGAAACAGCTCGATCGCTTGCTGCAGGAGTGCCAGGCGGATCGCCTGCCGTCGGTTGCCGCCGCGGTCGTGCGCAAGGGCGAGGTCGTCTGGTCGAACGCGGTCGGGGGTGCCGACTACGAGGCGGACGAGGATGCGACGCCGGGCACCCAGTACCGCATCGGGTCGATCACGAAGACCTTTACGGCGACGTCGATCATGCAGCTGCGCGACGCGGGCAAGCTCGACCTCGACGATCGCCTCGGGCAACACCTCGACGACGTCGGCGACGGCTCGCCGACGATTCGCCGCATGCTCGCGCACCTCTCGGGGATGAAGCGCGAGGTGGGCGAGATGTTCGTCGCCCTGTCGACGCCGACCGAAGCCGACCTGCAGGTCGGCTTCGCGCTCGAGCCGGCGCGCGCCCACCACTACTCGAATCTCGCGTTCGGCCTGCTCGGCCGCGTCGTCGCCGCGAAGAGCGGGATGCGCTACGTGCAGTACGTCGACGAGAACGTCATCGGCCCGCTCGGCCTCTCGCGCACGACGTGGCACGCGGTCGCGCCGCGTGCGCAGGGCTACCTCGTCGACGACTACGCGCGCACCGTCTGGCCCGAGCCCGAGCTCGACCTCGGCGGCGTCGCCGCGATGGGGCAGCTCTGGTCGACGGTCGAGGACCTCGCCGCCTGGGCGACGTTCCTCGCGCGCGGCCAGGACGGGGTACTCGACCCGAACACGGTCGAAGAGATGTGGTTCCCGCAGGTCATGTACTTCCCCGACGACTGGGTGCTCGGCTGGGGGCTCGGACTGATGCTCTTCAACGAGAGCGGAACGATCTTCGGTGGGCACGGCGGCGCGATGCCCGGCCATCTCGCCGGCGTGTACGTCAACCGGAAGACGCAGATCGGCGCCGCGGCGCTGACGAACTCCGGCTCGCGCGCCGAGATGGACGGTTTCGCCATCCGGCTGGCCCGGAAGGCGATGGAGCTGTGGCCGGAACCGATCGAGCCGTGGCGCCCCGAGGAGGAGCCGCCGCCGGACGTCCGCGCGATCCTCGGCGTCTGGTGGTCCGAAGGCACCCAGTTCGTGTTCACGTGGGAGCAGGGGTCGCTGCGCGCGAAGGTCACCGGCTCACCCCCGGGGCGCGGCGAGACGACGTTCGAGCGCGACGGCGAGGGATGGGTGGCGTCAGCCGGCCGCGAGCGCGGCGAACAGCTGCGGGTCGACGCCGAGCAGCTCGTGTGGGCGGGCTACCCGTTCACGCGCACGCAGCAGCCGTTCGCGGCCGGCTGAACCAGCGACGGTCGATCGACGAAGCAAGGTCGCCTCTAGCGATCAGCCATCGAGCTCACCCGTCGCTCCGGAGCTGGCCGCGCAGCGCGCCGCCCGGGTACTTCGCGTTGTGGACGTTGACGTAGTACGCCGCCGGCTTCTTCTCGATCGCGGCTGCGATCGCCGCCGTGGTCGTCGTGCAGCCCTTCGCCTTGAAGATCTTGCCGAACGGCACGACCACCGGCCCGGCCACGCCGGGCGCGCCCTTGTGGATGTGAGCGGCCACGATCGTCTGGACGCGAGAGACCTTGATCTCCCAGCAGACCCTTCGCCCGGTGATCTTCACCTCGGCGGTGCCGCGCCCATCCGGATCGCCCTTCGGTGTCTCGGACTTCCCGAGCAGCGTCGCGTGCAGTGAGTTGCTCTTCAGTCCTCCGGCGGTTGCGCCCGCCGCGACGACAAGTGCTGCCAGGAACGTCAGACCCACGTACCTCATGTCGGCTCCCTTCCTGTTGTGGGGACGCCTGGGATACCGCGGGTGTGGGCTGCCGGTTTGCTCAGGCGAGCAGGTACCAGATGACGGCGGCTCCATAGACGCCGACGAGCAGGAAGCCCTCCCAGCGTCGCGACCTGCCGTCGGCGACGACGAACGCGGCGAACAGCGCGGCCGCAGCCATCGTCGCGATCTCGACGACCCGGAACGAGAGCGGCAGACCCCGGCCGACGATCCACGACAGCAGGCACACCGCAGGCGCGACGAAGACCGCCACCTGCATCGACGACGTGATCGCGATCTCGGTCGCGAGCGTCGTATTCCCGCGACGGGCGATCACGATCGCGCCGCCGTGCTCGGCCGCGTTGCCGACGATCGCCACGATCACGACCGCGATGAAGAACTCGTTCAGGCCGACGGCCTTGCCGAAGTGGTCGAGCGAGTGCACGAGGATCTCGGAGACGAGTGCCGTCGCCGCCGTCGCCGCCGCCAGCACCGCGAGCGACCGCCTGAACGACCACGCCTGCGCAGAGGGGTCCACGCGCTCGGCGGCGCGGTGGATGCGGAGGTTCTGCCACGTGATCCCGAGGTAGGCAAAGAGCAGGACAGCGGAGATCGGGATCGAGAGGATGAAGAGCGAGTGGCGCTCGTGCGAGCCGCCGCTCCAGGCGAACGCGGACGGGATCGTGAGCAATGCGACCGCCCCGAACACCGCGAAGAGCTGCCAGCGGAGCGAGCGGGCGTCCATGTCGCCGTCGCCGCCGGCGATCATCGCCGCGCCGAGGACGAGCAGGATGTTGGACACCACCGAGCCGGTGAGCGAGCCGCGCACCACATCGGGCAATGAGTCCGCGACTGCGAACAGCGCGATGATCAACTCGGGCGCGTTGCCGAAGCTCGCGTTCAGGAAGCCGCCGACGCCCGGGCCGGTGTGCTCGGCTGCGTGCTCCGTGGTCTCGCCGATCAGCCAGGCGAGTGGAATCAGCGCCGCGGCGGCGAGAATGAACAGGGTCGTCTCGTCGACGTGGAAGACGAATCGGGAGAGGATCGCCACAGGTGTGAGGACGAGGCTTCCCCACAGGATCCTGCGCGCCACCCCGCTACCTTAGCCGCGGCATGATCGAGGCGGTCCTCTTCGACTGGAACAACACCCTCGTCGGTTTCGAGTGGGACGACGACCTCGTCGAGGTCGGGCACCGGGCCGGTCTCGGACGCGATGACCCGGCGTTCACGGCCAGGTGGCGCGAGACGATGCTCGACGGCGAGAACGGCGACCGTCGCTATGCCGACATCCTGCGCGAGCTCGGCGTCGAGGAGCCCGATGCGTTCATCGACGCCGAGCACGACGTCTGGCGCCCGGCGCATTCGGTGCTCGCGTCGGCTCAGGCGCTGCTCGATGCGCTCCGGACACGCGGCATCAAGACGGGGCTGGTCGCCAACTCGTGGCCCGATCCGGGCCGGGTGCTGCGGCAGGACGCAGAGCTGTTCGGCTTGTCCGACCGCCTCGACGTGCTCGTCTATTCGGAGGAGGTCGGGCGGCGCAAGCCCGACCCGGAGATCTTCCGGCACGCGTGCCGTCGGTTGGAGGTCGAGACAGCTGCCACGATGTATGTCGGCGACAACCTCCTGACCGATGTGCAAGGCGCGGCCGATGTGGGCATGACTACGGTCCAGGCGCTGTGGTTCAGAGCAGACGACACTCCCGGGATCGAGGCCGACTTCATGGCGTTCACTCCGATGGACGTGCTGAACGCGGTGCTCCGCCTAGCTCGGTGAGCGCTGAAAGTCAAGTCTTGCGTGTGTCCGCGACCGTTCGGACAATGTTCGTATGACGCCAGAGCAGATCGCCGCGCCGGCGCTGCCGCTCCACCCTCAGGACGAGATGGAGTGTCGCCGCTGCGGCGTCCACTGCGACAAGGTCGTCCACCCAGGGGCGTGCCTCTCGCGTGGCTGCCCGTTCGTCTATTCGTTCGAAGCGTGGGGTCACACATACGTCGGGTGCATGCAGAAGGTGTACGAGGTCGAGATCGATCTCGACATGCTGCGCGCGGCCGAGGCACGCAAGCCCGGGTTCGGCGCCATCCGTGCGGTGCGCCGCCCGTTGCCGATGTGCAAGGCGGAGGTCGAGCGGACGTACGAGTCGCGTCTCGACGAGGAGCTCGGCTGCATCAATCCCGAGTTCGACGAGCTCCCCGTCGGCGTTCCGCCCTTCCGCGTCTTCGCGCGGCTCGCGTCCTAGATCTCGAGCAGCGCGTTCTCCCTCCGCCGCCGCACCACGCGGACGCCGAGCCAGAGCAGCAGGAGCAGCAGCACGACCGGTCCGCCCAGTGCGAGCGCGTAGACGGCGCCGATCCCGATCCACCGGAACGCGACGCCGAGGCCGTGCAGCGGCCCGTGCCCGTGCTTCGGGGTGACCGCGACGACGGGCGTCTCGAGGTGCAGGTCGACGGTCGCGTAGTGCGCCGACAGCCGTGTGGTCGCCTCGCTGCGCTGCAGCCGCACGATCTGCTGCTCGAGCGCGAGGATGCGCCGGGTGTTCTCCGGGCTCTGCGGGTCGGCACGGAGCGTCTTGAGCTGCTTCTGCAGGCGTGCGATCTGCCGGTCGGTCGCGTTCAGGCTCGCGGTCTTGTCGACCGTCGAGACGTTCTCGTCGGTGATCGTCCCGAGCTGCGACAGGCGCGCCATCGCCTCCTGGACGTGACGGCGCGGGATCTTCAGCTTCAGGTCGGCGACGGCGCGCGAGCCGCTCGTCTCGGCGTGTACCGACGCCGAGTACCCGCCCAGCGACGCCGCGATCCGGAGCGCGCGCTTGACACCGTCGGAGACGTCCTTGGCGTGCTCGACGCGGACGGAGAGCGTTGCGTCGTAGTCCTGGACGCGTCCCGTCGCCGACGGCAGGGCGAACGCCTTCGCCGCTGCGCCGTGCGTCTGCGCCCGGGCGCGGTCGATTGCTGCCGGCGTGTGCAGCTCCCGGGCGACCTGCGGATGCTCTGCCGGGCGCGTGAAGACGATCGTCGCGGCGATCGCCGCTGCGACCGGCACGACGACGACGACCGTGCGGCGCCAGGTGATGCGGCGACGGGGTGCGGGCGCGGCGGCGGCGATCAGCCGGACACGCTCGCGGACTTCGGATGGGGCTTCGACATGCGCGGCGCGCAGCTCCGCGACCAGGTCACGCTGCGACATGGAGTGCCTCCTCGAGTTTCTTCAACGCCCGATTCAGGCGCGTGGTGCAGTTGGTGGGGGAGATGCCGAGGACGCGGGCGGCTGCGCCGGCGTCGAGATCGAGCAGGATCCGGAGCGCGACGACCTCGCGCTCGCCTGCGGTCAGGCGCGCGAGGGCCGACTCGAGGTCGGGGGAGAGCCCCTCGGCGAAGCGGAAGTCGACCGCCTCGGGTGGGGCGGCGAGCTCCTCCCGTCGGGTGCGGC
>Ga0157369_10004704_pt1 | contig 16046 bp, 13 predicted proteins | sample C25metaG_FD_113461 | JGI IMG/M metagenome (GOLD analysis project Ga0157369, IMG submission 113461) | Corn rhizosphere microbial communities from Kellogg Biological Station, Michigan, USA - C2-5 metaG | ecosystem: Host-associated > Plants > Roots > Rhizosphere > Soil | place: USA: Michigan... | reverse complement strand
TGACTGTGTTTTTTCATATTTGTCATCAGTTCCTGAAGGACTAAATAGATCTCGGTTTTGTTTTGAAAACTAATACCTTCCCATAAATTCTCATTATTTCCATTATAGATAATTTTCACATTATCAGAAGAATATGAGTCTAGCATGTCATGCAGCTGTTCAAAGAAATTCTGATTTTCATTGATGTCTTTATTGTCATAAGAAATGTCTCTGGATATTTCATAAACATTTTCCAAACCAAAAAGTATAGAATTTTTGTCAATATTTTCGGTATTCTCCACTTGCGACATAATTTGATAAATCCTGTTTGCTACCTTATCGTGTACTTTTTTAGAATATTTCAGTTCTGTATTTTTTACTTCAAATAATTTTTCTTGCTGAAGTCTTTTTTGTCTTCTCAGGTAATAAAAGTATCCAAAGATCAGAGAAATAATTAAAGCGATAACAATGATATTTCGCACTATGATTTTACTTTGCTTTTCTGTACTTTCTGCTTTTGCTTTTAGAAAATCCGCTTTGTTTTTTTCAGTTTCATAACGAATAAGTGCGAATTGATTCTTGGCTTTATTTCTTGCAGTTTGCAGGCTGTCATTAAGTTTTTGATAGACTTTGAAATATTGTTTGGAATTTTCAGGATTCTCCAGAGAGATTAATTTTTGCAAAGCTTCAATCTGATCATCAGAGCTTTCTATTTCTTTTGAAATGTCATACATTTTCTTTGCGTAGTGTAATGCAGAATCAGATTGATTTTCAGTATAATAATCTGAAAGGTGTGCGTAGGTGGAATTGAGTCCCCAATTATCTTTTTCCTTAAGTCTTATATTTAAAGCCTTTTGAAATTCCGGAATTGGATTATAGTTTCGGTTTTGAAGCCATTTTGTGAAGGCAAGATTATCTACAATTCTTGAATAAGAAGAGCTCTGATCTGCTGTGGTTTTTTCTGAAAGTGAATCTAAAATTCTTATTGCTGTATTATAATTTTTAATTCGTCTGTGGTTATTAGCCAAATTATTTTGATAGATGTTCTTATTTTTAAGATCATTAGCAAATTTTAATGCCAGCTGATTAAATTTGATAGCTTTTCTATAATCTTCCAATTTGCTGGCGGTGATGCCTAAAGTATTATAATTAATAGATAAATATGTGTTTTGTAAACTGTCTTTTGTATTAAAATAGTGTAATGCTGACAACGCTGTTTCCTGGCTTCCAAAATAATCCCCTTTTGTTTCCTGAATAATGGCAAGATTTACAAGGCTTTTTGCAATTCCAAAACTATCTTTCTGTTGCAAGAAAAAATCTTTGGCTTTGTAGAAATACAAAAAAGAACTGTCAATGTTACCTTTTTCTCTGTATTCAAAAGCTTTGTCATAAAAAGGATTAGTAATCTCTTTTTCTTTAAGTGTTTTATCCGAGCAAGAATAAATGAATATGATTAGTATAAATGGAAAAATCTTCAAGTCCTTAGTTTTCACCGAATTTAAATAAAATTAGCGAAAGAAAACTCTTTCGCTAATTAAATTACGCACAAATCTATATTGTATTAACCGCCGATGATTTTTGGAGGAATAGGATGCCCGTCTTCCCCGCCTGTTGGTGGTGCAGGATTTGGATTCGCAATTGATGGTGTAGAGCCATCACCGCCACAGTTAGAAGTATTAGAACTTGAAGGATTTGAAAATAATCCTAATAATATTAAAAGTAATTGAGTCATTGTCTTAAAAATTTAAAAATTGGCATTCGTGTTCTTCCCCGCGAAACAGATCACGAGCAGGTTTACACAGTTTGAAAAAAGAAGCGCTTCTTAAATTTTTGGGAAGTCAACCTTCAAAAACGGAAGAGAAACATCTGCTTCCCAAGCCAGAGATTTACCTCCGTTTTATCTGGTTGTTTTTTGAGATCAGTTTTGTAACTTTGTTTTTGTAATGTTTTGTTTATCACTGATTTCTGATTACAAATTTCACTCAAATGGAGTGCTTTTTCCTAGACAGCGACTGGACACTAGTTGGACAGGATTTGTATTGTTTTTATGGAAAACCGTAATTTTTCAGACAGGGATTTGTCTAATTTGGACACGTAATTAATTCTTCAAATAAAATATATGTATGACAAGAAGAAAATTTTAGTAAAAACAGCTTTTGAAAAAGCAAAAGATGAGCTTTCTAAAAATGGAAAAAGTCCGAGAGCTGCTTATATAAATTCTCTGTTTGAAGAGAAATTTGGATTTGCAAAAAATGAAAGAACATTTGTGAGATATTATACAAACCTGGTGGAAAAAAATATCGATCAGGATATTGACGGTATTACACTAAACCAATTAAGTAAATATGTTGGATATAAAGATTACGACGATTTTTGTAAGAATTCTACATTTACAAAATCTACTAGTGATTCTACTACGGTGAAAGTCAGTATTAATGATGATGAAGAATCCATTTCAGAAAAAATTTCTAAGATTTTTATCACGGTGACTAATAATCCGAGTTTCACAATTCCAGAATTTCTAACAAAACAAAGCAATCTTGGAATTATCGGAGTTATTCTTTGTGGGAGTTTTGTTGTAGGGAGTAAAATGTATAAAGCTGAAGAAGCTGCGCCTGAAAAAAATGCGAATGGAAATAGGGTGGTAGGATTGCTAAACATACCTAAGGCAAAGCAATGTATGTACTGGAATGGGAAAGAATATGTTCCGGAAGATTGTGGTCAAACTAAGAATAATCTGGTTGCAATTGACCAGAAAAAAGTTGCGAATTTCAAAAGAATAACAAGACCGGATACAATCACTTCAACTAAAAATATTTGGTATTCTAAGCATCAAAATGAAGTGGAGTTTTTTACAGATAATGGAGTGAATCCAGAAAATGGAAGCGATCTGAGACCAGTTACTGATTATATTTTGACGAAATACGGGAGTGGGGAATGAGTCTAAATAAAAAAACTCCGCCGAAGCAGAGTTTTAATTTTATTTTCAAGGTAGATTTTACATTCTGTTTACCACATTGATTCCCAACATTGATAAAGCTTTCTTGATCGTTTTTCCAACCAAATCGGAAACCTGAAGACGGAATTGTTTCGCATCCGGATCTTCTTGTTTTACGATCGGATTATTCTGATAAAATGAATTATAAGATTTCACCAACTCATAAACATAATTTGCAACTAAAGCCGGACTTAGAGATTCTGCAGAACGTGCAATAACTTCTTTAAATTCAGCCAAAAGCATAATCACTTCTTTCTCATTTTCGTTAGGAACGTAAGCTCCAAAATTTCCTTTTCCGGAATACTCAGCCTTAGCCAAAAGCGACTGGATTCTCGCATAAGTATATTGAATGAAAGGGCCGGTATTTCCATTAAAATCGATACTTTCCGCAGGATTGAAGAGCATTTTCTTTCTTGGGTCTACTTTCAATATGAAATATTTCAAGGCACCAAGTCCAACCGTTTCGTAAGATTTCACTTTGTCTTCGTCGGAAAGTGTTTCCAATTTTCCCAATTCCTCAGATTTTTCTTTCGCAGTTGTGATCATTTCTTCAACCAATTCATCTGCGTCCACAACTGTTCCTTCACGGGATTTCATTTTCCCTTCCGGCAATTCAACCATTCCGTAAGACAGGTGATAAAGCTGATACGCCCATTCATAACCTAATTTTTTCAGGATTTTGAATAAAACCTGGAAGTGATAATCCTGCTCATTTCCAACTGTATAGATTAGTTTCTGAATATTATTTTCTTTGAAACGTTCAACTGCAGTTCCAAGATCTTGGGTCATATAAACCGAAGTTCCGTCCGAACGCAAAAGCAGTTTCTGATCCAAACCTTCATCTGTCAGATCACACCAAACAGAACCATCTTCTTTTTTGTAAAGAATCCCATTGTCAAGACCTTTTTGAATCAAATCTTTTCCAAGAATATAAGTATTGCTTTCATATTGAACCTGGTCAAAGTTAACGCCCAATTTAAAGTAAGTTTCATTGAAACCTGCATAAACCCAAGCGTTCATCATTGCCCAAAGTTCACGAACTTCAGGATCATTTTGCTCCCATTTCAAAAGCATTTCCTGAGCTTCGATAATAGATGGCGCTTGCTTTTTCGCAGTTTCCTCATCTATTCCATCAGCAACCATAGCTTTGATCTCGGATTTATATAATTTATCAAATTCTACATAATAATTTCCGACCAATTTATCACCTTTCAAACCAGTAGATTCAGGTGTTTCGCCGTTTCCAAATTTCTCCCACGCCAGCGTCGATTTGCAGATGTGAATCCCACGGTCGTTGATGATCTGAGATTTGATGACATTGTAACCGTCAGCTTTCAGGATTTCTGCGACGGAAAAACCTAAAAGATTATTTCTAACGTGTCCGAGATGCAGAGGTTTGTTCGTATTTGGCGAAGAATATTCCACCATCACCGTTGCATTTTTTGGCATTACGTTGTCAAAATCATCCTGAAGTTTAGACAATTGATTTGCAAAAACCTCGTCTTTCAGTTTTAGATTAAGAAAACCTTTCACGATGTTGAAGCTTTCAATAAAATCGATTTCGTTTTTGATGGCTTCTCCAAGTTCATTTCCGATTGCATCCGGACTTTTCTTAGCCAGTTTAACCAATGGAAAGATCACGATGGTGAAATCACCTTCGAACTCGGTTTTATTTTTTTGAACATCCAGGTTCACACCTTGCACGTCATAAAGTTTCGGGATGATCTCGGATATTTTTGATTGTATATGTTGTATGATATTCATTTCAGAATTTTGTGTTGCAAATTTAAAAATTTAAAATAGCTTTTTGAAGCAAAGTCGCAAATTATAATCAGTGATATGATTACAATGATACAATTTAATCGCAAAGATTAATTAAAGGTCAAAGTTTCCAAAGAATCAATAAATTGATGTTATCAAGTTTGATATTATTATAAATTTTTCTAATCAACTTGTTGATTCTTTGCCTCCTTAATAATTCTTGATTCTTTAAAAAATCTTTGCGTTATTTTTTTTCTCGCTGATCTAACAAATCAAGCAGATTTTCAATTCGCCAAATCTGCGAGAATTTTTTATTTATTTAATTAACTATCAATTCTTCATTATTAATTAATAAAGCTTTTCTCTTACTCAATCTCAAAAACCTTATGACTAAAAGAATAGCAGAAATCGTCAATCCAATTCCCAAAGCGATCCACATTCCAAAAGCTCCCATTTTCATCGTCACACAAAGGAAATATCCAACAGGAATCGTGAAAACCCAATAAGCCAAAAACGTAATCACACTCGGAATTTTCACATCCTGGATTCCTCTTAAACAACCTAAAGCCGTCACCTGGATTCCGTCAGACAATTGGAAAAACGCTGCGATAATCATTAATTTTGAAGCTAATTCAATGACCAAAACATCACTCTCTTTGGTGAAGAAATGAGGCAGAACATTCCTAAAAAGAATGAACATAACTCCGCAGAAGCCCATATAAATCAGCGTTAATTTAAAATTATTAATTCCAATTTTCCTCAAGCCTTCGAAATCTCTTACTCCCATTTTATTTCCAATCATTACGGTTGAAGCGACACTGAAGCCAATACAAAGATTGAAGGTAAAAGATGCCATCGACAAAGCGATCTGATGAGATGCAATATCCTGAGAACTGACCAATCCACAGATAAAAGCTGCCGCCGCAAAAGCAGTCACTTCAAAGAACATTTGCAAAGCTGTTGGTAGTCCAAGTTTGAACATTTTGGCAAACATTTCTTTAGCAAACAAATTGATTTTGAGAGAAAAATCTTTGATATATCTTCTTGTTTTTGGCTCTTTTACCAAAACAAAATATAAGAAAACGACCATAAATATTCTCGCAATCAATGTAGCCAAAGCAGAACCTTGAACACCCATTGCAGGTAGACCGAAAAGTCCTTTGATGAAAACGTAATTTAAAGCGATATTAATCACATTGGCAATGATTGTCGCCTTTGTTACTCCGATTGTAAATGACAAACCTTCCGAAACTTCTCTCAAAGTCTGGAACATCATAAACGGAATCATTGTAAATGCCATGATGCTTAAAAAACTAATCGTGTCTGGAATGATTTCAGTAGGTTGATCCATATGTTTGATCAACGGAAGTCCGGCCAGTAGTAAGATCATCAGCAAAATCCCAATCCCAAGATTGATGACAAATCCGTGTCTGAAAACCGAATTAATTGTCTCGTGTTTGGCCTGCGAATTAGCCTCAGAAACCAAAGGCGGAATCGCAAAGGAAAATCCCAACGCCAAAACGAAAATGGAAAAGAATAATGCATTTCCCAAAGACACAGAGGCCAAAGCCTGCGCACCCAAAAGTTTCCCTACGATGATATTATCGAAGAGGTTTACGGACACTTGCCCGACTTGTGTCAACATTACAGGAAGTGCCAGTTTCAGCCCTTGCTGTGTGTATTGTTTATCTAAAAATTTCATTTGTTTATCTTATTTATTTTTAAATGAAGAATTCTACTGCATAGAATCTCATTTTTTTCCAAAAAAAAACCGCAGAATAAACTGCGGTTAAATATAATATTTAATTAAGTTTATTTCTTTACAAAATTAGCAACGTCATCAGCAGTTACAGGATCAGCACCTAAGATGATCAGCCTTTCTACAACGTTTCTAAGTTCACGGATGTTTCCAGTCCAGTCATATTGCTGCAAAGCTTTGATGGATTTATCATCAAATTTCTTTGGTGCAGAACCGTTTTCTGAAGCGATCAAATTGGTAAAATGTTCCACCAACAATGGAATATCTTCAGCTCTGTCATTAAGAGAAGGAACGCTGATCTCGATCACAGAAAGCCTGTGGTACAAATCTTCACGGAATTTTCCCTGCTCAATTTCTTTAGCCAGATTTTTGTTAGTTGCTGCAATTACACGGACATCAACTTTGATTTCTTTATCGCTTCCTACAGGAGAAACTTTACTTTCCTGCAAAGCTCTAAGCACTTTTGCCTGAGCAACTAAGCTCATATCACCAATCTCATCAAGGAAAATAGTTCCGCCGGTTGCCTGCTCGAATTTCCCGGATTTATCCTTAATTGCACCTGTAAAAGAACCTTTTACGTGGCCGAATAATTCACTTTCTATCAATTCTGATGGGATTGCTGCACAGTTAACCTCAATCATTGGTCCTCTTGATCTTTCACTTTGAGAATGGATTGCGTGCGCTACCAATTCTTTACCCGCACCGTTTGGTCCGGTGACAAGAACTCTTGCGTCAGAAACCGCCACTTTGTCGATGATCTCCTGAATCTTCTTAAGTGCAGGCGATTGCCCGATCATCTGGTATTTTTTATTGACTTTTTTCTTCAGCTGAGAATTTTCCTGCTTCAGATTTGAGTTTGCTTTTTGAAGATTGCCTTTGTCAAGTGCATTTTTTACACTCGTGATCAATCTGTTGATGTCAATCGGTTTTGAGATGAAGTCATAGGCGCCTTCTCTCAGACAGCCGACGGCAGTATCTATATCTGCATGTCCTGAGATCATAATGAAAGTGCTTTCTGGCTTCAATGCAAGACTTTGTTTCAGGAGTTCTGTTCCTGATATTTTTGGCATTTTGATATCAGAAATTACCAAAGCAAAGTCTTCTTTCTCTATAAATTTGAAACCCTCAAGACCATCTTCGGCTATTTCGAATTGGTAATCAGGAAGTTCGTCCGATAAAATACTGTGTAGAACGCCGGATATTGCTTTTTCGTCCTCTACGATTAAGATTTTTTGCATAGGTGCAAAGATACAAATTTTAGAATTCGTAAAGCGAAATTATTATGATTGTTTATTCTGAAAAATGAAATGTAGAAATGTTCTAAAAAACTTTAGAGTTTGATTAGACCTTTAAATGTCAAATTACTGCAGGCCCGACTTATCTCATCCTTTTTTATTTTGAATCGATGGACCTCTTCGTTAGGTTTGGGAGCGGAAGGCGGATCAAGCTGTCCAAATAATTATTCTACAATGATCTTCTTGGTAATAATCTGGTCTTCAACTTTGAAAGTACCTAGGTAGATTCCTTTTGAAAGGGAAGAAATATCAATCCTTGTCTGGTTTTCGGTTTTGTTTACAGTTTTACCTTCAAAATCTGTGATCGTAAATGTAAAATGCTGGGTCTTGCTGTTCAAAAATTCCAATTGTAGATAATCTTTTGCAGGGTTTGGATAAAATCTGAAACTCATCACAATATCTTTTGGCGTACAAGTATCGAGAGTTTGACTTGCAACTGCGAAGTGCTGAACAGCTCCGGTTGTAGCTTTTGCAATTTTATAAATGTAAACCGGATCCAGATTTGCGTAGGTGTCGTTTGCGGTGTGTGCATACGGTGTTTCGTTGTACTCAAACAAACCTGTTATGATCTCTCCATTGGCTTGGAAAGGCATGTAATCTGAGGCGTAAGCGTAACTGAGATTTGTACTCAAAGTCGAATATAATGTCACACAATTTATTAATTGCTGAGTAAATGTATTAGATGATGCGTTGTTTGCGCTTGGCGTATTAGACTCATCTCTTTCACAAGTGATTGTGTTGTTGGTTTGACCTTTGATTCCGCCAACTTCATCAATATTAAGAACCAGACGAATGCTCATTTTTGGATTGGTTGCGTTGACTACACTATTTACATAATGCTGAGAACCAAGCAAGCCTTGCTCTTCACCAGAAAAATTGATGAATTTGATAGAATATTCTGTGGGAATGTTTTTCAAAAGTCTTGCCACTTCCAGAATCACAGAAACGCCGCTTCCGTTATCATTGGTTCCGGTTCCGGTGATTGTATCGTAATGACCACAAACGATGAGGTAAGTATTTGGATATTTTGTGCCTTGTTTTGTAACAATGATGTTGGATGTTGTGTTTCCGTTGTAGGTGAAATTATCCCTTGTGATTTCATTTTCTGAATATCCGAAAGATAAATACTTATTTTTCAGCCAAGTGTAGGCATTATTATTGGCTGTAGAACCTGTGGTTTTTACACCCAGAGCTTCGAATTGCTGCAGGTAAGTATTGATGTTTGTCTGAGAAACAAGATTGCTGACATTTGCATAATCCTGATTGAAAGTTTGAGAATTTGCAAAAAAGCCTAAAAATAAAACCGAAAACAGTAAGTTTTTCATCGTCATCATAATAATGTGCAAATATAAATAAAAAGGAGAAGACTTTTTAAATGCCTTCTCCTTTTCGTGAAAAACTATTACTAACTTAAAAACTAATTTGTAGCTTTTCTGACTTCTGCTTTTACGTCTTCGCTAGCATCCTTGGTTTTTTCCCAAGCATCAGAGGCTGTATCTTTTGTGCTTTCCCAAGCTTTTTCTGCAAAATCCTTGGTGTCTTCCCAAGCTTCTGTAGCGTTTGCTTTCAGATTTTCGAAGAATCCTTCTTTTGTGGATTCCGTATTGTTTCTTTTTTGTTCGTCAATGTAATTTCTTGCTTTGTCAGCATATTCATTGACTGTGTTTTTTGCTTTATCAGCTGCATTTTCTAATGAGTTTTCAGTTCTGTCAACTGCTCTTTCTGCGTCATTGTAATTTTGATCTTGAGTGCTCATAATATTTTATTTTTTTGGTTAAATTGAAAAATTGATTTGATGCTAACAATTATTCAATTAAAATGCCGTAAAGTCTTAATGAACGTTAATTTAATTATAAATAAAACCAAATAAAAAAAGCAACACTCATTTCTGAATGTTGCTTCCCAATATCTAAAGTCTAATACCTAACTTCTCTATTTAATGATTCTTTCCAGAACCCATTCTATCATCATTTTTTCTGATGCGTGATGGTCACTTGCGAATTCACCTCGTCTTCTGTTAGCTATGACACAGTTTACGGTCAAGGCTTTGTGACCTAATAATTTTGATAAAGCATAGATCGCGGAAGTTTCCATTTCGAAGTTGGAAATGCCAAGGTCATTTAAGGTTTCAAGGAATTGGTCATCCAAAGCTTTCAATCTCAACTGACGACCTTGAGGTGCGTAAAATCCTGGGAAAGTCGCTGTGTTTCCTCTATATTTTGCATCGGCGTAATAATCAGAAATATCCTTTGCCCAATCCGAGAAATACAGCATTGGCTTAATCTTCTCATAAGGGAATTTCGCCATAAAATTCTTACTGAACTCATTTTCAAATGAATAATCCTGATAGAAATGCAAAAGTCCGTCAAGACCAACTACGTTTTCCGTCACCAACATATTATTGACCTCAATGTCCGGATTCACACTTCCGCAAGTTCCCATTCGGAAAAGTTCAAGTGTTTTATGTTCTGTTTTGAATTCCTTTTCTTTCAGATCAATATTCACCAAAGCATCCAATTCGTTCATCACAATATCGATATTTTCCGTCCCGATTCCGGTTGACATTACGGTGATTCTTTCGCCTCGCAAAGTTCCTGTGTGCGTGTAGAATTCTCTTTTATTCTTTTTGACATCAATCGTGTCAAAATATTTCGATACTTTCGGAACTCTGTCCGGATCGCCTACCAATAATACTTTGTCTGCAAGATCTTCAGGAAGAAGATTAAGGTGGTAAACACTTCCGTCATCGTTTAGGACCAGCTCGGATGCTGCTAATTTGTTGATCATATTTTTGATTTATAATTTAAAAGATTAAAAAATTAATGATTAAAAGTTTCATTAATTTTTGAAATTAAAAAGGTTTTAAAGTTAACAAAATTCTCCATCCGCAAAAGGATTGAAGCAATTTAATTTTGGAAATAATTAAAATTCCAGGAATTGGCGATCTGATTTGCCACCCAATTTCCTGTACTGAAACAGGCTTGCAAAAGATAACCACCCGTAGGTGCTTCCCAATCTATCATTTCGCCAGCGCAGAAAACATTAGAAAAATCTTTCAGTTCAAGTTTTTGATTTAAAGCTGAGAATGAAACGCCACCAGAAGTCGAAATCACTTCGTCGATTGGTCGGTAACTGAGAATTTCTATCGGGAATTTCTTTATTAATTTTGAAAGGCTTTCGATATTTGTGTAAGTTTCTTTATCTAAAGTTTTCAAAAGATTGAGCGCAGTTGTTGATAGTTTTAATTTCCGTTTTAAAACCTGACTTATCTTTTCAGTTCCATTTAATTGTTCTAAGATTTCTATTTCTGAAAGATTTGGTTTTAAGTCAATATATAAGGTTAGAGGAAAATCTTGTTTTCTTGTGAATCGATTCAAAAAGTAAATTGGACTTCCTTCGATTCCATATTTTGTGAAAACTACTTCTCCGATTTTATCATTTCCCTCAAAAGAAACTTTGATGTTTTTAAGATATTGACCTTGCAATTGATGAAATTTTGAATCTGTATCATAACCAGAATTTGCTGATTCCAAAGGTGTGATATCAATATTTTTTGATTCTAAAATCTCAATCCATTTTGCATCAGAACCTGTCTTTTTCCAGGAGCCACCGCCCATCGCCAGAATTAATTTTGAATATTCAACTTTAAGTTCACTTCCTTTATTTTTAAGAGTGACAGAATTTTCATCAAAATCAATAAAAGTATGCTCGTAATGAATAATAACGCCAAGTTCTTCCAACCTGTCCAGCCAGGCTTTCAAAACCTGAATCGGCTTGAAATTCTTCGTCGGAAAAATCTTCCCCGAACTTCCGACATAAGTTGTAATTCCCAAGTCAGAAAGCCAATCCACCACCTTTTTATTATCAAAACTTTTTACAATGTCCTGAATTTCCGGCGCATCATATTTTTCGATAAATGATTCTAATTCTTCACTGTGCGTCAAGTTGAAACCACCATTTCCTGCGACCAGAAATTTTCTTCCGGAAGCTTTGTTTTGCTCGTAGATTTGAACTTTGAAGCCTTTCTCAGCAAGGATTTGTGCCGCCATCAATCCTGCAGGACCAGCACCAATGATGACCACTTGATTATCAGTCATTATTTTATAAAATGGGGTTGTCGATTCCGTAGAAATCAGAAATTAAATCATTCATCAATTATCATTCATCATTTATAAATCACCCTCCAACGCGCTTTGTTTTGTAGCCCATTTCTTTTAGTATAGTCATTATTTTGTCGCGGTTGTCGCCTTGGATGATGATGACGCCGTCTTTTTCCGAGCCACCGATGCCGAGTTTTGTTTTGATTTTTTTGGAGATTTCTTTCAGGCCTTCGTCGTCGCCTTCCCAGCCTTCTATGATGGTGACGGGTTTTCCGTTTCTGCCTTTCTTCTCGAATTTGCAAACGAGCGGTTCTTTCTGTTTGAAGTTTTCTTTTTCTTCATCCGGCATTTCAAAATCCTGCTCATCGTGCCCAGGAAAAAGGTTTTTCAGTTGGTCTCTCAGGTCCATTTTATCAATTTAAAAAAAGGGTTTAAAGATAGTTATATTTATTATTATGCAAAAAATATATTGAGAAATTGTGGTAGATTTTTTTTGATTTTGTAAGTTAGTGAAAATTAAAAAACATTTGATGATGAAATACTTAAAGTAATAATGATATGTCTAACAATTATTCAATGTTCAGCTATTAAAAAAGTAAATTCAAATAATATTCAAAAATTTGAATTTAAAATCGATACATTGACATTAAACGACCAAAGTAGAAATCGAAAAATTCCTATTGCTATATATCAACCTAAAAATAAAAAGCAGTTAAATAAAATTCCCATAATTTTTAGTCACGGTTACGGAGAAAATAAAGGAGGAGATTATTTAGTTTCTTATCCTTATTTGACTGAGTTTTTAGCTTCAAAAGGTTATTTTGTTGTAAGCATTCAACACGAATTGCCGACTGATGAACTTTTGGCAATGACCGGAAAGCTTAACGAAACTCGTAGACCAAATTGGGAGAGCGGTGTTAGAAATATTCTATTTGTATTAAAAGAAATTGAGAAGATTTATCCTAAATTAAAATATAATAAACTCACATTAATTGGACACTCAAATGGTGGAGATATGACTGCTCTTTTTGCAAATCAATATCCTGAACTTGCAAGCAAAATAATTACAATGGATAATAGGAGAATGGAACTCCCAAGAACTAGAAAGCCCAAAATATTCACGCTGCGCTCAAATGATTATCCCGCTGATGAAAATGTGCTACCTACAGACGGAGAAGCAAAAAAATATAATATTTTAATTCAGCAAACAAATATTAACCACAGTAATATGGATAATGATGCGAATGAAGGAGAAAGGAAATTTATAACCGAAAAAATATTTGAATACTTGAAAAAGTAATAATTTGTAATATTTTATCAAACCGAAAAAATAGAGTCAAAAATTATCAGAACGCGTTTTCATTTCGTAAATTTGTATAAACAAAATAAGAAATCAAAATGTCAAAAAAAGCAATCCTTGCAATATTAGACGGCTGGGGAATCGGTCTTAATGACGAAGTTTCCGCTCTCAAACAAGCCAAAACACCTTTTATAGATTACGCCCTTCAAAATTTTCCAAGCACAACCCTCGAAGCAAGTGGTTTGGCCGTTGGTCTTCCCGCCGGACAAATGGGAAATTCCGAAGTTGGACATATGAATCTTGGCGCCGGTAGAGTAGTTTACCAGAATTTGGTAAGGCTTAATATGGCGGTGGAAACCGGAAGTCTCGGCAGAGAAAAAGTAATCCAGGACGCTTTCGAATATGCAAAAGCAAACAATAAAAAAGTACATTTCATCGGCTTGGTTTCCAACGGTGGTGTGCATTCTCACATCAATCACCTAAAAGGTTTATTGACTGCCGCTCACGAATATGGACTGAATGAAAATGTCTTCGTTCACGCTTTCACAGACGGTAGAGATTGTGACCCGAAATCCGGAAAAGGTTTCATCGAGGAGCTTTTGGCACATATGAAAACTACAACGGGAAAACTGGCGTCGGTGATCGGTCGTTATTATGCGATGGACAGGGACAAGCGTTGGGAACGTGTGAAATTGGCTTATGACCTTTTGGTAAATGGCGTTGGAAAAGAAAGCAAGGATTTTGTACAGTCGATTCAGGATTCTTATAATGAGGATGTTACGGATGAATTTATCCAGCCAATTGTTGCGATTCAGAATCATTTTCCGATTGCAAAAATTGAGGATCACGATGTGGTAATTTCTTTCAACTTCCGTACAGACAGAGGTCGTGAGATTACAGAAGTACTTTCTCAGCAGGACTTCCCGGAATACGGAATGAAAAAACTGGATCTTTATTATGTGACTTTAACGAACTATGATAAATCTTTCCACAACGTAAAAGTTGTTTTTGACGAGAGTGTTCTTGAGAAAACAATGGGAGAGGTTTTGGAAGCTGCAGGAAAATCCCAGATCAGAATTGCTGAAACTGAAAAATATCCGCACGTCACATTTTTCTTTTCAGGAGGAAGAGAAGCAGAGTTTGTACAGGAAAGAAGATTACTTTGCCCAAGTCCGAAAGACGTTGCAACCTACGATTTGAAACCGGAAATGTCGGCTTATGATCTTACAAACGCCATCGTTCCTGAGCTTGAAAAAGAATCGGCAGATTTCATCGTTCTGAATTTTGCAAATACAGATATGGTTGGGCACACCGGTGTTTTTTCAGCGGCGGTAAAAGCAGCGGAAGTAGTAGATTCTTGTATCAAAAAAGTAGCTGAAACGGCTTACGAACACGGTTATGCAGTTTTCATTTTAGCAGATCACGGGAATTCTGATATTATGATCAATCCAAACGGAACGCCTAACACGCAACACACTACGAACTTAGTTCCATTCATCGTGATGGACAAAGAACACACCTGGAATCTAACACCGGGAAAACTGGGCGACGTTGCTCCAACCATCCTGAAAGTAATGGGCGTAGATATTCCGGAAGAAATGACTGGGAATGTTTTAGCGAATTAAAATAAATCAATAATAAAATAGAAAAGTCGGTTTTTAAAGCCGGCTTTTTTTGTGGTTTTAAGTGATGATTATTTGCTTAATTTTGTTAATGATTAAAGTCAACCAATTTATTTAAGTCAAAATCTATGCGCAGGCTACTCATCATATTTATCATGCTTTTTGCTGTGCAGATTTCTGCTCAGGATAAGAGTGATAATGTAGAAACGGCAAAGGAAAAAGAAAGCAAAGCCCTTATGGAACTGGCTGTTGAATATTTTAAAAAGAACGATTTCAAAAAATCAACACAACTGTTGTTCCGGGCAAAAGATCTTGCGGAAGAAAGTAATAATTACGGATTGATGGCCAAGATTTATGGTTCGCTTGCCCATCAATATATGCAGCTCAATCTGGATGATAATGCCAAAAAATATCTGGACAAAGCCATTGAGCAAATCAACAAAATGCCTGAAGGTGATGATAAAAAACTCTTCAAAGGTCTGTCTTACCTGGATTTAGGGAATATAACTTTCGATGAGAAGAAATTTGCTGATGCTAATCTTTATTATAAAAAATCACTGAAAGAATTCCAGTCGGCAAAATCGGCAAAAAATATTCCTGTTTATCATTACAGACGTTCTTTGTATAACATTGGTAACTCATTTATTTACATTAATAAAACAGATTCTGCGGAACTATTTCTTAACAAAGCTTTTATCGTAAATGATGATGAGAACAAAGAACTTAATTTTTTTATAACCAATTCATTATCTCAGATTTACACTCAAAAAGGCTTGTATCAGCGCGCTATCGATTCTTTAACTAAGATCATTAACGACAAAAATCTGAATAATGTCCGTCTGGAGTCCGATATTTATTACGCACTTTCCCAGAATTATAAAAAGATTGGAAACTATGACAAGTCTATTTTTTATAACGACAAATATGTAAAGCTGGATAGCGCCAATAAAGAGAAAGAGTTCAAAGCAATAAATTCCGCTATGAATGAGGAACAGAAAGATTACAAGGCAGAGATTTCCGATGCTGACAGCAATACAAAATGGGTCGCATTTACGAGTTTTATATTTCTTGTTCTGCTTTTGTTATTAATATTTTATCTGTTATATTTATAAAATTTTTAATTACAGATACAAATGTTTTAAACATTGAATTTATTATTAATAAAAATTGTCATCTTCTTCATATTCTTTAAAACCTTTTTTAATGTTATTTATAAAAGTTAAGAATAATTT
>Ga0157369_10004700_pt1 | contig 16052 bp, 20 predicted proteins | sample C25metaG_FD_113461 | JGI IMG/M metagenome (GOLD analysis project Ga0157369, IMG submission 113461) | Corn rhizosphere microbial communities from Kellogg Biological Station, Michigan, USA - C2-5 metaG | ecosystem: Host-associated > Plants > Roots > Rhizosphere > Soil | place: USA: Michigan... | reverse complement strand
TTGGACATCCAACGGGGCTGTGGCGCAGTTGGTAGCGCACCTGCTTTGCAAGCAGGGGGTCAGGGGTTCGAGTCCCCTCAGCTCCACCCGAAAGACTGAAGTCTCAGTCGGTCAGTCGGAACCAGACCGACTTGCCGTCGGCCGACAACTCGACGCCCCACTCATCGGCGAGTGCTTCGACGAGTAGCAGGCCTCGTCCGGCACCGATCGCTCCGGCCGGCCCGACGCTCAGCGTCGTCTGCCGGTCATCGACGACGTCGGCGTCGACGGCGGCGAGCAACGAGTCGATGTCGGCGAGCAGGTTCTCCCGTTGTGACCGTGGCGTCGGCGGTCGCGGGTCGTTGTCGTGCACCTCGACCCGTAGGCCGGAGTCGTCGACACGCACTGCGACCGAGAGCGGCGTGCCCGCGTGCAGGATCCCGTTCGTCACGAGCTCAGAGGTCAGCAACATCAAGGTCTCGAGCTCGACCGTGCGCCGCCATTCGCGGCAGGTCTCGGCGACGAACTCGCGAGCGGTGCGCGCAGCGAGCGGATCCGGATCCAGCTCGCGCGTGACCGACCTCTCCGGCACCGCTCGGGTTATCCGCCGCTCGGTGTTGCGGATCCGCGCCCGGTGCTCGTGCCCTGTGCCTTGCCCGGTGCCTCACCGTCCCGTGCGGGGAACGGGGTCGGCGGGGGTGGAAGCTGTGTCGGCTGCCGTCCGCGCATCATCGTCCCGGCGGCGATGCCGGCGATTGCACCGGCGAAAAGCGATACCAGCGCGATGGGCCACCGGCGGGCCTTGCGTTGCTTGCCTTGCAGCGCCAGCAGGGCGGCGGCGGCGCGTTCCTTCGCCTCGCTGCGGGCAGGCGCGGAGGACTCGCGGGCACTGCCAACCGCATGCGACACCGTGGGCATGACGTCGGTGACGAACCGTTCCCGGGCCGTCTCCATGGCCGGCCCGACCCGGGTGCGGGCCTCTTCGAGCATCGGAGCCACTCGCGTGGCGGCTTGGTCGACGTACGGCGCAACTGCCTCCCGCGCCGCAGAAATGTGCGGCGCGAGCGTTGTGCGCGCCGACTCCCAGGTCTCGGCCAGCCGCTCCTTGCCAGCGGTCGGGTCAGCTGCGTTGCGAAACACGGGGCGTACCTCCCATGGTCTCCCTTGCGACCAACCTTCCCCCACCAGGCTGATCACAACCGCCGTGGCACGATGGTGTGCCTCTTCCGACGAGCCTGTCCGGCGCTTTCGTTCAGGACCCCTGTAAAAGGAGCATTGTGGCCGAGGACCTTTTCGCCACCCTGTCCACCTCCGAAGGTGACATCCGCTTGCAGCTGCTACCGAATCACGCGCCCAAGACGGTTGCCAACTTCGTCGAACTGGCCGAGGGCGGCCGCGAGTGGACCGATCCCCGCACCGGCAACAGGACAAAGGAGCCGCTCTACGACGGCACCGTCTTCCACCGCGTGATCAGTGGCTTCATGATCCAGGGCGGCGACCCGCTCGGCACGGGCACTGGCGGCCCGGGCTACCGGTTCAACGACGAGATCCACCCGGAGCTCGCCTTCACCAAGCCCTACCTGCTGGCCATGGCCAACGCCGGGCCGGGGACCAACGGCTCACAGTTCTTCATCACGGTCGCGCCCACCCAGTGGCTGACCGGCAAGCACACCATCTTCGGTGAGGTCGCCGACGCCGACAGCCGCGCGGTGGTCGACCGGATCGCCGGCGCCGCCACGGACGCACGTGACCGGCCGGCAACCGACGTCACCATCTCCAAGGTCACGATCGAACGAGTCGCGTCCTGAGCGAGCCCCCACCTCCTGCCGGTGATCCGCAACCGCAGGAGCTCCTGACCTGCTACCGGCACCCCGGTCGAGAAACGGGTGTGCGTTGCGCCCGGTGCGATCGACCCATCTGTCCGGAATGCATGGTGCCGGCATCGGTCGGGTTCCAATGCCCCGAGTGCGTCCGCGAAGGCAAGCGCTCGGTGCGTCCGACCGTCACGATGTATGGCGGGCGCGGTGGCGGCGGCGAAATCACGCGGGCCCTCGTTGTCATCAATGTCGTCATCTACCTGCTCACCGCGATCAACGCAGGCAGCTTGCTCAACCCGGATCCGAACGCATCGATCTACAGCGACTTCGCGTTGCGCCCGGCCTTCGTCGCGCACGGCGACTGGTGGCGGCTTTTCTCGGCGATGTTCCTGCACTACAACCTGTTTCACATCGCGTTCAACATGTGGGCACTCGTCGTCATCGGCCTGCCGCTCGAAGGGATGCTCGGGCGGGTGCGCTTCGTCGCGGTGTACCTCTTGTCCGGTCTCGGCGGGAGCGTGCTGTCGTTCGCTCTCGGACCGGTGGGCGAGTCGGCTGCCGGAGCATCCGGGGCGATCTTCGGCTTATTCGGAGCGTTCTTCATCGTCCTGCGACGACGCAACCTGCAGACCGGCGGCATCGCGGCCGTCATAGCGGTCAACCTGATCTTGTCGTTCACGTTCGCCAACATCGACTGGAGGGGCCACGTCGGCGGCCTCGTCGTCGGCGGTGTCGCGGGCCTGGTGATCGCTTATGCGCCGAGCAGCGCCGCCCGCGACCGGATCCAGGCCGCCGGTTGCGTGGCGATCGCCATCGTCGTTGCTGCCGCAGGCGTGCTCGGGTCCGCTCACGTGCGGCATGAGTGCCGCACGGTCTCGCCGTTCGACCGGGCGAGCGCACAGACACAGGCGGCGTGTGGCGAGGCCGGGCTTCCCTGAGGGGTCGCGCCCAGCGGAACAGACCGGACTAGAACGGCGTTCTGTTCTCGTCGTACCATCGATCCAATCGAGCGCCTCGGAGGGCAACATGCGTGATGCGGTCATCGTCGATGCGGTACGGACCCCTGTGGGCCGCCGGAACGGCGCCTACAAGGACACCCACCCGGTGGATCTGTCCGCCCATGTGCTCAACTCGCTGGTCGAGCGCACCGGCATCGACCCGGCCGTCGTCGACGACGTCGTGTGGGGCTGCGTCTCCCAGGTCGGCGAGCAGGGGCTGAACATCGGCCGCAACGCGGTGCTCGCGGCCGGCTGGCCCGAGTCGGTCCCCGGCACGACGGTTGACCGGCAGTGCGGCTCGTCGCAGCAGGCGATCCACTTCGCTGCCGCCGGGGTGCTCTCCGGCCAGTACGACGTGGCCGTGGCCGGTGGCGTCGAGGTCATGACCCGCGTGCCCATGGGTTCCAACCTCGGCAAGGACGTCGGCTTCCCGTTCGGCCCGAAGATGCTCAAGCGCTACGAGGGCCAGCAGATCAACCAGGGCCTGGGCGCCGAGATGATCGCGGAGAAGTGGAACCTCTCCCGCCAGCAGCTGGACGAGTTCTCCCTGTCCTCACACGAGAAGGCCGCCAAAGCGATCGACGCCGGCGCATTCACCGGTCAGTACGCCGTCGTGCCCGGCACCGGGCTCGAGACCGACGAGGGTGTGCGCCGCGACACCACCGTCGAGAAGCTGTCGACGTTGAAGCCCGCCTTCCGTGAAGACGGCGTGATCCACGCGGGCAACTCCTCGCAGATCTCCGACGGCTCCGGCGCGCTGCTGATCATGACCTCGGAGAAGGCCCGCGAGCTCGGGCTCAAGCCGCTGGTCCGGCTCTCCCACTTCGCCCTCGCCGGCGACGACCCGGTGATCATGCTGACCGCGCCGATCCCGGCCACCGCCAAGGTGCTCGCCAAGTCGGGCCTGTCGATCAAGGAGATCGGCGCCTTCGAGATCAACGAGGCGTTCGCCCCCGTGCCGCTCGCCTGGCTGTCGGAGACCGGCGCCGAGGTGGAGAAGCTCAACCCGGTCGGCGGCGCGATCGCGATCGGCCACCCGCTCGGCGGCTCCGGCGCGGTGCTCATGACCCGCCTCGTGCACCACTTGGTCGACAACGGCATCAAGTACGGCCTGCAGTCGATGTGCGAAGGCGGCGGCCTCGCGAACGCCACGATCCTCGAGCTGCTCTAAATCCCCACGTCGAGTGCGACGTAGATGCCCTAATAGCACCCCTCAAACGGTCATCTACGTCGCACTCGACGGGTAGTTAGCTGTCGGAAATTTGCTCGGCCTTGCTTCGCAAGGCCTTCACGTCCCGCTTCCCCGGTTGCTGCACCAGCTTGTCGGTCGCTGTGAAGCCCCAAGCGTCGTATTTCACCGCGACGCGCGCGATCTTGTGGCGCATCGGCTCGCCGCACCCGGGGCAGGCGGGCGGGGCCTGGTCGCCCAGCGGGCGCAGAACCTCCTGCTCCAGGTCACAGCCGGAGCAGCCGAATACGTAGACAGGCACCGCTATCCCCAGTGTGGAAAAACCCTGTGGGGAAATGACAGCGGTGTGACTACACGCGCGTTCGCCGTCATCTCCACTGGGTGGCGACGCCGAAGCCCGCGACGATGAAGCCGAACCCGATCAGCAGGTTCCAGTTGTCGAGCGCTTTCACCGGCAGGGCGTTGTTGGTGACGTAGAAAAGGATCAGCCAGATGATCCCGACGAGGAACAGGCCCACCATGAGCGGCGCGACCCACGGCGGGCTCACCCGCTTCTTCGCTGACCGGGTCGGCGGCGGTGTGTAGGCGACCTTCTGGCGCACCCGCGACTTCGGCACCGCATTCCTCCTGGCTCACGTTGATGGTTCCTCTAGCGTAGACGCGTGCGGCTACGCGGGGCGTCGGATGTGTGGCGGATCTTGGTGCCGGTCACCGTCGCCGCGGCCGCCGTGCTGCTCATCACGTCGGCGCACACGGCGCACGGCACCGACCTTCGCTCCAGCGCGACGCTGCAGGTCAACCAGCGCATCGTCATCGAGGAGCGGCAGGTGGCGGCGCTGACCAGGCAGGTCGACGCGTTGCGGGCGAGCATCTCCGCCCAGACGGCGGCAGCCGCCAGTGGTGACTCGCGGGTGACGGCTGCGCAGGCGGCGGCTGATCGCCTGGCGGCCGCCGCCGGGCTCACCCCCGCAACCGGGCCGGCGCTCAGCGTGGCGCTTTCCGACGCCCCTCGGTCTGACCAGCAACGCGACCTCGACGCCGGCGCCTCGCCGGACGATCTCGTGATCCACCAGCAGGACGTGCAGGGCGTGGTCAACGCGATGTGGGCCGGCGGCGCCGAGGCGATGTCCATCATGGGCCAGCGCGTGGTGTCGACCACCGCCGTGCGCTGCGTCGGCAACACCCTGCTGCTGCACGGACGGGTGTTCGGTCCGCCGTTCGTCATCACCGCGATCGGGAACGTGTCGAGCATGAAACGGGCTCTGGACGTGGACCCGGACGTGCAGATCTTCCAGCAGTACGTCGCGGCGTACGGGCTCGGCTATCGCGTTCGGACCCAATCCCGCGTCACACTTGCTGCATACGACGGCCCTCTGGAGCTGTCCCACGCGAAGGCGGTGTCATGACGACCACGGTGGCCGAGGCGAGCGCGCCTACCGCCTGGTCTCGCGATGAGATCTGGCGAACGATGGCGCGCGGTTTCGGGCAGCTGCTCATCACCGCGGGTGTCGTCATCCTGCTCTTCGTCGCCTACGAACTGTGGTTCACCGGCTACTACACCCAGCAACAACAGAGCACGCTCAACACCCAGATCGAGAAGCAGTGGACACAGAGCGCCCCCGACGTCTCGACGGTGGCGCCCGACAAGGTCAAGATCGGGTCCGGCATCGCCGTCCTCTACATCCCGCGCTTTGGCAAGCACTACCACTTCGTCGTCGTCGAGGGTGTCGGGACCGACGACCTCAAGAAGGGACCCGGCCACTACCCGGGCACCGCATTGCCGGGGCAGATCGGCAACTTCTACGTGGCCGGCCACCGCACGACGTACCTGCACCCCTTCAACAAGATCGCGACGCTGCGGCGCGGCGACAAGATCGTGCTGGAGACCAAGTCGATGTGGTTCACCTACACGATCCAGGACATCCCCGGCACCAACATCAAGTGGAAGGAGATCGTCTCCCCCACCGATGTGGCGGCGGCCGTCTATCCGGTGCCGGATCAGTCCAACCCGAACAAGAAGCCGACGCTTCGGTTGCTGACCTTCTCGTCCTGCCATCCGGAGTACTCCGCGAGCGAGCGCTACATCATCCATGCCGAGCTGACCCAGTCGCTACCGAAGACGCCAGGCCAATATCCGGCCGCATTGTCGGCACCGGTCGGCCACTGACGTGTACGTCTGGATCTGGCGTCGGCTACCCGGCGGCGTCCCCGGGAAGATCGCGGGCTACCTGGTGCTGCTCGCCGGCGTGCTCGCGCTGCTCTTCTTCCTCGTCTTTCCGTGGGCGGAGACAGCGTTACCGTTCAACGACGTGACCGTCGACAAGCCGGTCAGCACGTCGTCGCCATCACCAGCACAGGGTTCGCCAGCACAGGGTTCGCCGGCGCCGACCACGACGGTGCCGTGACGGCAGATCGACGCTGGCTGGCGTCCTGCCCCGATGGTGTGCCGTCCGACTACAGCTTCCCGCAGGTCCCCTCTTACTTCACCATCGTCGATCGCAAGAAGGACCTCATCATCGCTGGTGGCTTCAACATCCATCCCGCCGAGCTCGAGTCGGGACCGCGGTGAGACGGTGAAGGCGTTCGTCGTACGGCGGGAGGGCGCCGCGCTCACCGAGCAGGACGTGCTCGACCATTGCGCGCACCATCTCTTCGCCTACAAGGTGCCCAAATCGGTGGAGTTCCGTGGCGCGCTCCCGCACAATGCGGTCGGCAAGGCGCTACGCCGGGCGCTTGTCGCCGAGGAGATGGAGCGCAGGGAGTCATCGTGAGCACTCGGATCCTCGTCGTCGACAACTACGACAGCTTCGTGTTCAACCTCGTGCAGTATCTGGCACAGCTCGGCGCCGATGTCGTCGTGTCCCGCAACGACGAGATCAAGGCAAGCGCTCCGACCGAGCTCGGCGTCGACGGCGTGCTGCTCTCACCCGGACCGGGTCGGCCCGAGGACGCCGGCGTCTGTGTCGATCTCGTCCGCGAAAACGCCGAACGGGTTCCCATCCTCGGAGTCTGTCTGGGCCATCAGGCGATCGCGGTCGCCTACGGCGGTGAAGTCGTGCGGGCCCCCGAGTTGCTGCACGGCAAGGTGAGCCAGGTGCATCACGACGACGTCGGTGTGTTGCGTGGCCTGCCGGACCCGTTCACGGCGACGCGCTACCACTCGCTCGCCGTCGGTGGCGACGTGCCGCCGGAGCTGGACGTCACCGCCCGCACCGACTCGGGCGTCATCATGGCGATGCGCCATCGGGACCTGCCGGTGGAGGGTGTGCAGTTCCACCCCGAGTCCGTGCTCACCGAAGGTGGGCATCTGTTGTTGGCCAACTGGTTGACCGTCTGCGGCGACCAGGACGCACAGTCGCGCGCGCCGGCGCTCGCTGCGCAGCTGGAGCGGCAGCGAGTCACCGCCGGCTGAGGTCAGACGAGGTCGGGTCGGTCAGGTCGGCGAGGACGACGGCGTCGGGGACTCAGTCGGGGGCGTCGAGAACTCGGACGTGCTCGGCGTCGGCGACGGTGACGGTGAGTTGGACGGCGACGGTGACGGGGCATCGGTCTGGAGCGTGACGCTCGAGCCGTAGTCGGCGAACGCACCAGCGGCCGGGTTCTGGCTCACCACATGGGCGGTGTCCGGTGACGTGTCCGGCTTCAGGATCGGCGGCTGGAAGCCGGCCTGCTCGAGGATCTGTGTCGCCTGGGCGACGGTCTTGCCGACGACGTTGGGCACCTGCACCTTGCCGTTGGAAACGATCAACTGCACGCCACTGCCGATCGGCACCTGCGTGCCGGCCACCGGATTGGTGTCGAGGACCTGTCCCGAGGGTTGGTTGGAGCTTCGGGGAATCAGCTGGCTGACCTTGAGACCGTCGGCTTGCAGCACACGTTTGGCCTCGTCTTGAGTGAGCCCAACGAGGTTGTTGGGCACCTGCACCATGTGGATGCCCAGTGACACCACAACGTCGACGCGCTGGCCCTTGCTGAGCAGGATGTCGGCCGCCGGATCCTGACTGATCACCTCACCGACGGCGTACTTGCCGGTGTTGTCGTAGGACTGGGTGACCTTGCCGACGGACAGCCCTTTGGCGGCCAAGGCGGAGCGGGCGTCGTTGAGGCTGAGGCCGACGATGTCGGGTGTGTTGACGTCGCCGCCGTTGGTCTTCAGCAGGTTGCCGGCGAGCAGCAACGCGATGACGAAGACGGCAACGGCGGCAAGGCCGAGCAGCAGATACGCGACACTGCGACCGCGACGGCGTTGCGGTGGTTGCCGGACCAGCACCGTAGTGGCGGGAGGCGCGAGCACTGTGGTCGTGTCCTGGGTGAGGACGGGCGTGGCCTCGACCGGGCGCCCGGCCAGCGCGCGTTCCAGGTCAGCACGCATCTCGGCGGCGGTCTGGTAGCGGTTGGCCGGGTTCTTCGCCATCGCCTTGAACACGATCGCGTCAATGGCAGGAGTCACATCGGACTCGAGCTGCGACGGCGGGATCGGGTCCTCGCGGACATGCTGGTAAGCGACGGCGACGGGCGTGTCACCGGTGAAAGGCGGCGCCCCGGTCAACAGCTCGTAGAGGAGGCAGCCAGTGGAGTAGATGTCGCTGCGGGCATCGACGTGCTCGCCACGGGCCTGCTCCGGCGAGAGGTAATGCGCCGTGCCGATGACCGCCGCCGTTTGGGTCATGGTCGCGGAGGTGCCGGTCACCGCTCTCGCGATGCCGAAGTCCATGACCTTGACCTCGCCGGTGGGCGTCAGCATGACGTTGCCGGGTTTGATGTCGCGGTGCACGATGCCGGCTCGGTGTGCTTGTTCGAGCGCGGCGCAGATCTGCGCGCTGATCTCCAGAGCGCGCTGCGGAAGCATCCGACCTTCTTCGGCAAGGACTTGGCGGAGCGTGCGGCCCTCGACGTACTCCATGACGATGTACGGCGACACGGTGTCGTCGACGCGTTCCTCGCCGGTGTCGTAGACCGCGACGATCGCCGGGTGGTTCAGCGATGCCGCCGACTGCGCCTCACGCCGGAACCGCGTGTGGAAGGACGGATCCCGGGCGAGGTCGGCACGCAACAGCTTGATCGCGACGTCGCGGCCCAGGCGCACATCGCGGCCGCGATGCACCTCCGCCATGCCGCCGTGGCCGATCACCGCACCGAGCTGGTAGCGGCCACCGAGCCTTCGCTCAGTGGTCACCGTTGTCTCCGCCCTTGTCGTGCTTGTTCTTGCTGGGTGGTTGCGGCTGTGCCGGTGGTGACGGCGCAGTGATCACCGTCAGCACGACCGTGCTGCCCCGCGGCAGGGAACCCGTGGGGCTCACCCCGACGACGTTACCGGTCCCGCCAGGCATGGAAACGCTTTGCTCGCTGACATGCAGACCGAGTGCGCGCAACGCCGCTGCGACCTGCGCCGCCGGATGCCCGACGTAGTCGGCCGCAACGACGCTCACTGCGGACGGAGTCGGCGAGGGCCGAGGCACTGTTTTCGCCTTGCCCGTGCTCGCGGTGTCGCACGACCGCAGCGCGAGGAAACCGGCGATGACGACGACGGCGCCCACGGCGATGAAGATGTTGCGAATGCGGCGCCGGAACGCGTCGTCGTATCCAGGTGACTCGGCCGAGGGAACGTCTGCTTCCGGCAGGACTTTGGTCGGTGGCGATGGGTGGCTGGTGGCAACCGTGGGCGGCGCCGACCGCAATGTCGTTGCCAGCGCAAGCGCCGTTCGACCGAAGTCGCCGGCCGACGGTTGCCGGCGAACGGGATCCTTGTCGAGGGCGCGCATCACGAAGTCGTTGACGAGCGGCGGAACGTCCTTGGCAAGCGGCGGGGGCGCGTCGTTGATGTGTGCGAGCGCGACGCCGACGGCCGAGGCGTCGTCGAACGGGCGCCGCCCGGACAAGCATTCGTAAGCGACCACGCCGAGCGAGTAGATGTCGCAAGCGGCGGTCAACGGCTTGCCGGCGGCTTGCTCGGGCGAGAGGTAGGCAGCGGTGCCGACGACGATCCCGGTCTGCGTCACCGGGGCCGCGTCGACGGCGCGAGCGATCCCGAAGTCCGTCACCTTCACGACGCCGTCCGGACGGACGAGCAGGTTGCCTGGCTTCACGTCGCGGTGGACGACCCCGCTCTCATGGGCGGCCTGCAAGGCCAGCCCCGCCTGGCCGACGATGTCGAGGGCGCGGTCGGCCGGCAGTGCTCCAGCGCTCGCGAGGATGGCCGACAGCGGTTCACCTGCGACGTACTCCATGACCAGGAACGCGCGTGACAAGCCCGCGTCGTCGGTGAGCTCGCCGTAGTCGAACGTGTTGGCGATGCCGGGGTGCGAGAGCGCGGCAGTGTGACGGGCCTCGTCGCGAAAGCGTCGCAGGAACGTCAGGTCGGACAGATACTCCGGCTTGAGCACCTTGACCGCGACGGTGCGGCCGAGCACTTGGTCAGTGCCTCGCCACACCTCGCCCATGCCGCCCGTGGCGATCCGCTCGTCGAGCGCGTAACGATCGCCGAGCACAGTCTGCGAGCTGAGCGGAGGTGTCATCGGCCCAACGCCGCCCGGAGGACTTGTCGTGCAATCGGCGCGGCGGTCGACCCGCCGATGCCGCCGTTTTCGACAATCACAGCGATGGCCACTTGCGGGTTCTGTGCCGGAGCGAAGCAGATGAACCACGCATGCGTAGGTCGGCCGGGGACGTTCTCGGCGGTGCCCGTCTTGCCGGCAACGGAGACGCCGGGCACCTGCGCCGCCGTGCCGGTTCCACTTGTGACTACGCGTTGCATCATCGAGGTCAACTGCGCAGCGACCGCAGCGCTGACCGCACGTCCGAGCTCCTGCGGATGAGCCTGCGCGATCACTGACGAGTCGGGAGCCCGCTCCTGTGCCACGAGATACGGCCGCATCACGACGCCGCCGTTGGCGACGCCAGCCGCCACCATGGCCATCTGCAGTGGCGTAACTGCGTCGCTTGCCTGGCCGATTGCGGAGTCAGCGGTGAGCGCCTGCCCGTGCTCGGCGACGAAGCGACTGCTGACGACGGGCAGCGGAATCGACAATGACCGGCCCAGCCCGAAAGCCTGTGCTTGCTGGAGCAGAGCGTTGCTGCCCAACGCAATTCCGAGATCGCCGTAGGCGGTGTTGCACGACACGCGCAACGCGTCCGCGAGTGTCATCCGGCCACCACCCGCGCACGTCTCGCCTTGGAAGTTGTGCAGCTTGCGATTGCTGTCGTTGAACGAGAGCGAGTTGGGCGCCGGGATCAGTGTCGACGGCGTGTAGCGCCCGCTGGACAGCGCGGCCGCGGTGGTGACGACCTTGAACGTCGATCCGGGTGGGTAGGTCTGTGAGATCGCGCGGTCGAGCATCGGCGCGTCCGGGTTGTGCAGGTAGGAGTTCCACGCGGCTGTGTTGGCGGCTTGGTTGTGAGTCGAGATGCGGCTCGGGTCGTACGACGGAGACGAGACGAGCGCGAGGATCGCGCCAGTGCGGGGGTCGAGAGCAACAACCGCGCCGCGCCGGCCCGCGAGTGCGGTGTAGGCGGTCTGCTGCAACTGCGCGTTGATGGTGAGTTCAACGGCGCCGCCTTGCGGCTGACGCCCGGTGAACACGTCGGAGAGCCGTTTGACGAACAGTTGGTCCGAGGTGCCGGCGAGGATCGAGTTCTCTTCCTGCTCGATGCCGGAATAGCTGTAGGTGAGCGAGTAGTAGCCGGTGACCGGCGCGTAGAGCGGTCCCTGCGGATAGACCCGGAGGTATTTCAACGCGTCGCGCGTGGCAACTGACCGCGCGATGGCGGTGCGGCCGACGACGATCGGCCCGCGCTGGTGTGAGTACTCGCTGTAGAGCAGTCGCACGTTGTGCTGGTTGTTTTTGAGCGAGGTCGCCTCGACCACCTGTACGACGTTGGCGTTGATCAGCAACGCAGCGAACATCACGAGCGCGGCGATCGCGACCTTGCGGAGCGGACGGTTCATCGCCGCACCACGACCGTTTCGCTGACGCGAGGATCAGTGCTCGTCGGCCGTGGTGTCGCCGGTCGCCGACCCGCATCGCTGACACGAAGCAGCAACGCAAGCAGCACCCAGTTGGTGACCAGGCTCGACCCGCCGTAGGAAAGGAACGGGAGCGTCAGACCGGTGAGCGGGATGAGACGTGTCACGCCGCCGACCTGCACGAAGACCTGCAAGGCGAAACCGAAAGCGAGGCCGACGCCGAGCAGCTTGCCGAAGCCGTCCCTCGTGCCGAGGGCGGCTCGCAGGCCGCGCGCGACGAAGACCAGGTAGAGCGTCAGCACTGCCATGACTCCGGCGAGCCCGAGCTCCTCGCCGACGCTGGCCATGATGAAGTCGGTGTTGGCGAAGGGCACGATGTCGGGCCGTCCTTGCCCGAGACCGGTGCCGAAGATGCCACCAGTGGCCATGCCGAACAGACCTTGGTCGAGCTGGTAGCTGCTGCCGACCTTGCGGTTGTAGATCGCGTCGCTGAACGGGTTCAGCCACGCGGTGAACCGGTCGTGCACGTGCGGTATCGCCGCGCCGGCGATCACCGCGCCGACGACGAAGAGAAGCACGCCGATGAGCAGCCACGAGCCACGTTCGGTGGCGACGTAGAGAACGACGACGAAGATGCCGAAGAAGAGCAGGCTCGAGCCGAGGTCGCTTTCCCGAATCAGGATGAGCAGGCTCGCCCCCCAGGCGACGAGAACAGGGCCGAGGTCGCGTGCGCGGGGCAGCTCGAGACCGGCGACGCGGCGACCGGCCAGGCGAAGCAGGTCGCGGTGCCGCACGAGGTAGCCGGCGAAGAAGATCTCCAGCAGGATCTTCGCGACCTCGCCCGGTTGGAACGAGAAGCTGCCGAAGCGGACCCAGATCCGCGCACCGTTCACGACACTGTGGCTTGCCGGAAGGATCGCCGGAAGGGCGAGCAGGACGAGCCCCGCGACCATCGCCGTGTAGGTGTAGTTCTGCAGCCTTCGGTGGTCGCGCACCGCGACGAGGACGGCGACGAAGAGGGCAACGCCGATGACCGTCCACACGAGCTGTAGTGGCGCGGCGCCGCGCGGCGCCGCGTGATGCGCGGCGGCCGCGGCGTCACCGGCGGCAAGGTCGAGTCGCTGGATCAGCACCAGGCCCATGCCGTTGAGAGCGACCGCTATCGGCAGCAGGACCGGATCGGCGTACGGCGCCAACCGCCGCACAGCGATGTGCGCGACGCCGAAAAGGACGCCGAAACCGATGCCGTAGGCCGCAAGCCCACTCGGAACATGCGCGTTGTGAGCGAGGCCGACCTCGGCGTAGGCGACGAGGGTGAGCACGAGCCCGAAGACGACCAGCGCGAGTTCGGTGCCGCGCCTTCGCTCGCTGGTTGTTGCGCCGACGGGGGCGGCTTCAGCCATGGCAGTAGGTCGGTGTCGATGTCGGAGACGGAGTGACGGCGGGAGTGGGTGACGCCGGGGTGGTTGGTGACGGTGTTGCCGTCGGCGTCGGACAGGCCTGCGCGCGCAGTCGACGTACGACGTCTCCGGCCGCGTGTTTGCTGCTGACGTCGATGTGGTTGCGGACGTTGTTCTGCGCGTCCTCCGGCAAGGCGGACAACGGGATGTCGGTGCGTGCATCGATATGGGAGAGCGCGCCGATGCCTTGGTAGACGACAACGACGGGCGGGTTGCCGGTGCTGGCGACGTAGTACTGCGAGCGCGCGTACAGCCACGTGCCGATGACGCCGGCGACGATGAGGATCAGCACGATGGCAATGACGATCGGCAGTCGGCCGCGGCGGCGCTTGGTCGTCGCGCGGCCGGCTGAGTTGTCGTCGGTGGCGCGACGCCGTCGGCCCACGCGGGCCGCTCGGGTGGCCGGGGTGTCCTCGGCCGCCGGTGTCGGGATCGATGCATCGGCCGCCGCTCCGCCGAGGATCGGCTCCTCCTCGACGTCCTCCTCGACGACGTCGGCAACGATCGCTGTGACGTTGTCGGGGCCGCCGGCCCGCAGCGCCAGATCGATGAGCTGGTCACAGGCCGCCTGCGCGTCGGTGGCGGTGCGCAGCGTCTCGGCGAGCGTTTCCTCGCTGACCGGCCCGGACAAGCCGTCGGAGCACAGCAGGTAGCGGTCGCCCACCCGCGCTTCGCGGATGGAGAGGTCGAGCTCCAACTCGCCATGTCCGGTGAGCGATCGGGTGATCCACGAACGTTGCGGGTGCGTGGTCGCTTCCTCCGGCGTGATCCGGCCTTCGTCGACCAGGTGTTGCACCAGCGTGTGGTCGTGGGTGATCTGGGCGAGCTCGCCATCACGAAGCAGGTAGCACCGAGAGTCGCCGACGTGGACGAGCCCGACGCGCCGACCGGCGAACAGCAGCGCCGTGAGCGTGGTGCCCATGCCGTCGAGCGCATTGTCGGCCGCAACCATGTCGTGCAGATAGCCGCTGGCACTCTCGACGGCGTCGCGGAGGTTGCCGATGAGGTCGGCTCCGGGTGGCATGTCGTCGAGCGGGGCAACTGACTCGATCGCGATGCGGCTGGCTACTTCCCCGGCGGCATGCCCGCCCATGCCGTCGGCGATCGCAAGCAGACGTGGGCCGGCGTACATCGAGTCCTCGTTGAGGTCGCGCAGCAACCCCACGTCGCTGCGCGCGGCGAACCGGAGCGACGGCGTCATCGACGCAGCTCCAGCACCGTCTTGCCGACCCTGATCGGCACGCCGAGCGGGACCGGCGTCGGGGCGGTGACCTTTGCCCGGTCGAGGAACGTGCCGTTGGTCGACCCGAGATCTTCGAGGATCCACTCCGCCCCGCGCGGGACGAGCCGCGCGTGGTTGGTGGAGACGTAGTCATCCGCGAGCACCAGTGTCGAGGAGTCGGCGCGGCCGATCGTGATCGGGGTGTCACGCAACGGCAGTGTCGTGCCGGCGAGCGGTCCGTCCGTCACCGCGAGAGAGGTGGCTTGATTTCCCGTCGGGGCGGCCGAAGCGGGCTTCCCGGCACGGGCCGGTTTCGCTTTCGGGCGGGGCGGGGCCGCGGCCGCTGCCTTCGGGCGGGTGCCGAAGAAGTCATGCCGCACGGCCACGATCGCGGCGAGCACCAAACCCCACATCAAGATGAGAACGACGGCGCGGAGCAGGAACAGGACGGCGGGCATCGGCGCCGGTCAGGCTTCTTCACGTTGGAAGATGAGCACGGTCGATCCAAGCTCGACGCGATCGCCGGCGGACAGTTGCCGTCGGCCGGTCGGCACATCGTTGACCCGCACACCGTTGGTCGAGCCGGTGTCGACGAGCACGACCGCTTCGCCTTCGACGCGGAGTTCGGCATGCCGGCGTGAAACGCCCGGATCGTTGAGTCGCAGATCCGCATCGACGCCTCGTCCGATCACCGTTACTGCATGGGTGAGGAAGAAGGCCTGCTCCTCGCCGCGCGCCTCCGGTGATCCCTCCGACGCCTGGCCGCCGGTCGACACGACGAGGCGTGGCCGCCCGGCCATCGCGTCCGGCGGTGAAGCCTGCTCGCGGTCGCTCGCTGGCGGGCTCGTGAAGGTGGCGACGGCGCCCTCGACGACGTCGCCGGCGGACACGCCACTGCGCACCCGGAAGATGCCGGTGTCGAGGCCCGGCGACTTCTCGAGGACGACGTTGACCGGCCCGACGAAGGAGTAGCCCTGTTCCTCCGCATGTTCGCGCACCATCGCGGCGAGCTCGCTTGCCAGCGGCTTCTCGTACGGCGACAGCCGCGTGTAGTCACCGCTGCCCAGCTCGACGACGAAGTCGTTGGGCACGAGCACCTTGCCCTCGCCGACGACGGTCTTGCGATCGTCGGCTTCGCGCTGAAGAGCGCTCGCGATCTCGACCGGCTGGACCTGGCCTTTGAACACCTTGGCAAACGCGCCCTCGACCAGGCCTCCGAGCCGGCGCTCGAAGCGCTGCAGCACTCCCACAACAGCGTCCCTTCCCCTGGCCAGCATGATCGTATCCAGCGGGTTTGGGGTGCTTCTGGGTGCTAGCGTGGACCGGCCTCTTGGGCGAGTGGCGGAATAGGCAGACGCGCACGGTTCAGGTCCGTGTGTCCGTAAGGACGTGGGGGTTCAACTCCCCCCTCGCCCACCATCCAC
>Ga0157369_10004697_pt1 | contig 16061 bp, 15 predicted proteins | sample C25metaG_FD_113461 | JGI IMG/M metagenome (GOLD analysis project Ga0157369, IMG submission 113461) | Corn rhizosphere microbial communities from Kellogg Biological Station, Michigan, USA - C2-5 metaG | ecosystem: Host-associated > Plants > Roots > Rhizosphere > Soil | place: USA: Michigan... | reverse complement strand
GGTGACGACGAAGCCGCCGCGGTCCAGCGGCACGCAGCCGTCGAGCCACTCGGTGTTGGGCGAGGCGCCGATCATCACGAAGAGGTTGGCGATCCGGCGAGTCTCCTCGGCGCCGGTACGGCGGTCTCGCCAGGTCACCTCCTCGAGGTCGCGGCCGCCAGCGAGACGGACGATCTCGCAATGGGCGTGGAGGGTAATGCGCGGGGAGGCGTCTATCCGCTGGACGAGATAGTCCGACATGGTCGCGGCCAGGCCTTCGGAGCGGACGAGGACGTGGACGTGGCGCGCGTGCTGCGAGAGGAACACCGCCGCCTGGCCGGCGCTGTTGCCTCCGCCGACCACGACGACCTCCTCGTCGGCGCAGAGATTTCCCTCGAGCCAGGTCGCGGCGTAATGGATTCCGCGGCCTTCGAAGCGATCGTAGCCTTCGACCGCGAGGCGCCGGTACCGAGCGCCGGTGGCGATCACGACCGTGCGCGCGGCGACGCGCTGCCCGTCCTCCAGCGTGAGGCAGAACGGCGTCTCCTTGCAGTCGAGGCCGACGACGGCGCGGGCGATGGCCAGCCGGGCGCCGAACTTCTGCGCCTGGACCTGGGCTCGGCCGGCGAGCGCCTGGCCCGAAATGCCGGTCGGGAAGCCGAGATAATTCTCGATTCGCGAGCTCGTCCCTGCCTGCCCGCCCGGCGCGAGCTTCTCCAGGACGATCGTGTCGAGGCCTTCGGAGGCGGCGTAGACGGCGGCGGCGAGGCCTGCCGGCCCCGCGCCGACGACCGCGACGTCGTGGACGTGCTGCGGGTCGAAGCATTCGGTGAGGCCGAGCGCATCGGCAAGCTCCGGCGTCGAAGGGCGGCGAAGCGCCGCGCCGCCAGGGAGGATCACCGCCGGAAGATCATCCGCGCCAAGCGAGAGCCCGGCGGCGAGGCCCGCGGCGTCCGCGTCCCTGTCTGAGTCGATCAGCCGGTGCGGGTGGCCGTTGCGGGCGAGGAAGCGTTCGATCCTCAGGGTCTCGCCGTCGTGGGTGGAGCCGAGCAGCACGACGCCGCCGTGGGCGTGCAGCATGAGGCCCACCCGGCGCAGGATGAAGGCGCGGGTGACGGTCTCGCCGATGTCCGGCTCGCTGTCCATCATCCGGCGGAAGCGTGCCCGGGGCACCCTCAGGATCCGGCTGTCGGCGCCGGTCCGCGCGTCGACGAGGACGGCGCGGCTGTTGAACAGGTTGAGCTCGCCGGCGAAACGGCCGGGGCCGTGGACGGTGAGCAGCCGCTCGCGTCCGTCCGGCGCCTCCTCGTAAATCTCGACCGCGCCTTCAAGGATGACGAAGAAATCGACGCCGCGCTGCCCGCGGCGGAACAGGGTGGTGCCCGCCGGCACCTCCTCCACGCTTCCGAACGGCGCGATCCGCTCGATCTGCTCCGGCGTCAGCTCGGGAAAGGTCTGCGCCGGACGCGCCCATGGATCGCTGGCATCGAAGGACCCCTCCCGCGGCACGTCCGACATCCTCTTCCTCCCCTTCAGCCGAGCGGCCGTGCCTCCTCGACCAGCATCACCGGGACGCCGTCCCTGACCGGGTAGGCCAGCCGCGCCGCTTCCGAGACCAGCTCCTGCCGCTCCTCGTCCCACGTAAGCGGCGCGCGCGTCACCGGGCAGACGAGGATGGCGAGCAGGTCCTCGGTCACTGCAGCGTCTCCGGGCCGTCGGCGCCGCCCGGAACCATGCGCTGGAACTGCATGAACTGGACGAGGAGATCGCAGCGCACGGCGATGTCGGGCGCTTCGAGCAGCGCCTGCTTCGAGCCGACGTCGAGCGGAGCGATCTGGGCGATTCCGTTCACCAGCATCTCGTCGTCGAGCCGTCCGACCGCCTCCCAGTCGACCGAATAGCCGAGCGCGTCGGCATAGCGCCGGGCTTCGCGCTCGAGCTCGGCGCGCTGGGCGAGGCCGAGCGGGTCCTCCTCCTCGCCGTCCTCGAAGCCGGTGCGGTCGGCGTCCACCTGGCGGTACGGCGTCTCGACGGTCGCCTCGCGCGCGATCCGGAAGCGGCCGAGCCCGTCGAGGACGATGTTGAAGCGGCCGTCCTCGAGCTCCTCGGCCGCGCCGATGCGGCCGAGGCAGCCGATCTCGAACAGGCCCGGCGGCTCGCGCTGGTCGCGCGGCTGGACCATGCCGATCAGGCGGTCGCTCGCCAGCGCGTCGCGGACCATCGCCCGGTAGCGCGGCTCGAAGATGTGCAGGGGAAGCTGCGCGCCGGGAAAGAGCAGGGCCCCGGCGAGCGGGAAGACGGGGATCCGCAGGAGCGCGGTGTCCGCCATCAGGTGAAGAGGATCGCGGAGAGGCGGCGGCGCTGGTCGCGCGCCCAGGAATCCTCGAGCCCGACGAGCTCCATGAACTGGAGCAGCCGCTTGCGCGCGGCGCCGTCGTTCCACTCGCGGTCGCGGGTGATCGATTCGAAGAGCTGGTCGGCCGCCTCGTCGCGGCGCCCGGCCGCCATCAGCGCGCCGGCGAGCTCGTAGCGCGCCTCGTGGTCGTCGGGATCGGTGGCGATGCGCTGCTCGAAGGCCGCCGTGTCGGCGGCGGGGCTGGCGGTCTCGGCAAGCGACAGCGCGGCACGGGCGCGGGCGATCGCCGGATCGCTCGCAGCCTTCTCCGGCGCCGCGTCGAGGGCTTCGCGCGCTTCGTCCGGACGGCCGGCGGCGAGGAGCGCCCGGGCGAGGCCGGAGAGGACCTCCGGGTTGTCGGGCGCCATCTCCCGTATCTGTGCGAAGATGTTGGCGGCGCGCTCGGCGTCGCCGCCGGCGAGCACCTCCTCGCCCATCGCGATCAGCGGCTCGATCTCCGCCTCGAGCTGTTGCTCGGCCCCCTCGATCGGCAGCTGGGCGAGGATCTGGTCGAGCGCCCGGGTGAGCTGGCCCTCGGTCCGCGCCGAGGTGAGGTCGGCGACGAGCTGGCCCTGGAAGACGGCATAGACGGTCGGGATCGACTGGACCCGGAACTGGGCGGCGATAATCTTGTCGGCGTCGACGTCGATCTTGACCAGCTTGACTCCGCGGGCCGCATAATCGGCCGCGACCTTGTCGAGGATCGGGCCGAGCTGCTTGCAGGGGCCGCACCACTCCGCCCAGAAATCGAGGATGACGAGGCTCGTCATCGACGGTTCGACGACGTCGCGCTTGAACCGCTCCAGCGCCTCTTTTTCGGCTGCGCTCATGCCCAGGGTCGCCACGTCGTCTCGCCTCGCTTCGAATCGTTGCGGCCCCTATGTGGGATCGCTCCCCCGCCTGCCAACCCTCGGCGCGCGCAGCGGAGGAGGGGCTTGCGGCGCTCACGGCGGGATGCTAGCAGCCGCCGCCTCACCTCGGCCGAGGGCGCGTACCGAACGCGAATCGGCTCCACGCACGAGCGGGCGTAGCTCAGGGGTAGAGCACAACCTTGCCAAGGTTGGGGTCGAGGGTTCGAATCCCTTCGCCCGCTCCAATGTCTCTTCTTCCAGACGGCGGCAGGTGGTCCATGGTCCTACTCGCGCTCCTCCTCGCCGCCGCGGCGCCCGCCCATCCGGCGCACGCGGTGAAACGGCTTCCTCCTCCGCCGCACTCCTTCATTCCACCCGTTTCCGTCCGCTCCGTCGTGAGGACGGCGAGCGGGCTCAGGTTCGAGACTCTTCGCCCCGGCACCGGCGCCAAGCCGACCAGGGCGGACGAGGTGCTCGTCACCTACGAAGGCCATCTCGCCGACGGCACCTTGTTCGACGCGAGCCCGCAGCCGACGCATTTCCCGGTCCGCGGCGTCGTCCCCGGCTTCGCCGAGGCGCTGCAGCTGATGCAGAAGGGCGGCCGCTACCGCTTCTGGATCCCGTCCGCGCTGGCCTATGGGCCGAAGGGCGCGGGCGGCGTCATCCCGCCCAACGCGGAGCTCGAATTCATCGTCACCCTCGTCGACTTCCGCCCGGCGGCCGCGGCCCCCGCGCCGACGCCGCAGCCCTGAAGCGGAACTGAACCCGTTGCGCCCCCGTTAGCGGGGCGATGAGCAACGTTCTCGAGATCCTCGACCAGGACAAGTTCGAACCGCCGCCGGAGGCGGTGGGCTTTTATGTCGAGAGCCTGAAGCTGCTCAAGGAATCGGGCGTCCCCTTCCTCCTCTCGGGCACCTACGCCCTCGCCTGCTTCACCGGCATCACCCGTCCGACCAAGGACCTCGATGTTTTCTGCAAGCCTTCGGACGCGCCGCGGATCCTCGCTTTCTTCCAAGAACGCGGGTTCAGGATCGAGGTCGAGGACGTCCGCTGGATCGGCAAGGTCTGGCAGGGCGAGAATTTCTTCGACGTCATCTTCAACATCTCCTCGGCCTCGATCCCGATCACCGACGAGTGGTTCGCCGAGGCCTATGAGGCGGAGGTCTACGGGACGACGGTGCGGGTGACGCCGCCCACGCAGTTCATCCTCTCGAAGCTCTTCCTCCAGACCCGCTACCGCTACGACGCCGCCGACATCGTCCATGCCATCCTGATCAAGCATGACGAGATCGACTGGAAATGGCTGCTCTCGTCGATGGAGCTCTATTGGGAGGTGCTGCTGATCAACATCCTCAATTTCCGCTTCGTCTACCCGACGGAGCGGGACCTCATCCCGCGCTGGCTCTACGAGGAGCTGCTGGAGCGGCTGAAGAACCAGGACGCGATGCCGCCCGCGCAGATCAAGATCTGCCGCGGCCGGCTGATCAGCCCCACCGACTATGTGATCGACGTCACCGAATGGGGCTTCGCCGACGTCGTCGGCAAGGGAGTGGACGAGAAGCATGAACGACCCCAGCACCACTGAGGCCGTCCCCGAAAAGATCATTGTCGCGGCCATCGGCGACCTCCACGTCACCGAGGATTGCCGAGGCCGCTACCGCGACATGTTCGAGCAGATCAGCGAGGATGCCCACGCCCTCGCTTTGTGCGGCGACCTCACCAATTTCGGCAAGACCGCCGAGGCGGAGGTGCTTGCGGAGGAGCTTGCCGCCTGCACCGTTCCGATGGTCGGAGTCCTCGGCAACCACGATTACGAGGCGGGCTGCTGCGAGGAGGTGGAAGCGATCCTGCGCGGCGCCGGCGTGACCATGCTCGGCGAGCAGGCGACGGTGATCGAGGGGGTCGGCTTCGCCGGCGTCAAGGGCTTCGTCGGCGGCTTCGGGCGCGGCGAGCTCGGCGCGTTCGGCGAGCAGGCGATCAAGGATTTCGTCGACGAATCGCACGAGGAGGCGCGGCGGCTCGAGAACGCGCTTCGCTCGCTCAAGACCGATCGAACGGTGGCGGTGCTCCACTACGCGCCGGTGCGCGAGACGGTGGAGGGGGAGCCGCTCGAAATCTATCCGTTCCTCGGCTCCTCCCGGCTCGCCAACGCGGTCGACCGCTTCGACAACGTCAAGGCCGTGGTCCACGGCCATGCCCATCGCGGCAGCTACGAGGGGCGCACGCCGCGCGGCGTCCCGGTCTACAATTGCGCGCAGTTCGTGGTGGAGCCCGCCTTCGGGCGCAAATACGCGCTGCTCGAAATCTAGCGGGCGGGCTGCGCCTGCGGCTGTGCCTGCGGGCGCGCCTGGGCCGGAGCCGCCACGACCGGTGTCGGGGCGGGGCCGATCAGCGCCGCCGTCTCGATCGCGTCGAGCGCCTGGCGCGCGGCGACGTAGCGGCGCGCCTGCTCGATCCAGCCGGAGGCGTTCGCGCGGCCGGGAAGGCGCATCACCTCGACCAGCGCCTCGGGCACTTGCCCCGCCTGGAGCGCCGACTGGGCGCGGCGGAGATGCTCCGAGGGAAGCGGCGAGGGCGTCCCTTCCTTGCGCACCGAGATGAGGCCGGCGAGCTCGGTCTTGAACGCCTGCCACCAGCCTTGGTCGGGGCCCCCGCCGGTGAGCTTCGGCGTCAGGTCCTGGAGCTGCGACTGGAGCTGCTCGAGAGTCACCGGTGAATGGGCGGCGGTAAGCACCGTCGCCACCGCCTGCGGCTGCGAGGAGGCGAAGCGCTGGCGGAGCAGCGTCTCGAGATAGCCGAGGCCAAGGCCGCGATCGAGGGCGCGCCGGGCGGCGAAGGCGACGAGGAGGGATTCGGCGCGGTCGGCATTGCCGACCGCCGCGCGGGCCTGGAGGTCGAGCTGGGCGACCCGCTCCTCGACATGGCCGACGCGGCGAAGCAGGTCCGGATCGGCGGCGCCCGCCGCGGCCGGCGCGGCGGGCTGGAGCTGCGGCTGCGGCGCCTGCGGCTGCGCCACAGGCTGCGGCGCCGGCTTCGGAACCGCGCTCGCGGGGACGAGGCCGAGCCAGCGGTCGGCGGTTCCGGATCGTGACAGCACCCAGCCCATGACGGCGAGGCCGGCGACGAAGGCGAGCAGCGGCACGAACAGGAGCGAGACGAGCGAGCGCCGCCGCACTGCGCTTTCCGGCTGATAGTCCATCACGATCCCGCTCCCGCCGCGTCAGGCGGACCACTCTGGCACAGGCGGCGTGCAACCTCCAGCAGTGCCTCGTCGCGCGGGCGGGCGGCCACCCCCTTGGCGGCCCAGCCCTCGCCCGCCGCCTCGGCCGCGGCGGCGCTGATCAGGGCGAGGCGGATGGCGCGGCGCTCCGGGACGAGCTCGCCGAACCTCCGCGCCGCGCGGGGGGAGTGGACGAGCGCCACCGCGCCCTTTGCGATCGCATCGGCCGCCGCGCGCGGAAGCGCCGGCACCGCGTCGGCGGCGTAGACGGCGATGCGGTCGACCGCGACGCCGGCGCGCTCCAAGTCGATCCGGTCGCGGCCGCACAGGTGGAGGATGCGCCGCGCGCCTTCCGCTTCGGCGAGGGCGAGCGCGGCGGCGCCGTCGCCGGGCCCGATCCGCACTTGCCCGAACCCGGCCGCCCGCGCCGCCTCCCCCGTCGCCTCGCCGACTGCGTAGGCGGGAAGCGCGAGCAGGCCGGCGAGGCCGGCGCCGGCGAGCCTCGGCGCGTTGGCGCTGGCGAGGAGAATGGCGTCATAACGTCGCGGGTCCGGCGCCTCCCACGGGAGCGGCGCCACTTCGAAGAGCGGCGCGACCACCGGGTCGAGCCCCAGCGCCCGCGCCCGCTCGGCGGTGGCGGACGCCGCGGGCTGAGGGCGGAGGATCAGGACGCGCGGGGTCAACCGGCGAACAAGGCCCTGAGAGCGCTCGAGGCGCGGCCGAGCATCTGGCGGGCCAGGTCGCGGGGCGCTTCGCCGTCGGCGGCCGGGAAGCGGCTGTCGACCCGCTCGATCTCCCAGCCGTCGGGGCTCAGGATCTCGGCGCGCAGGCGGATCTGGTCGTCCTCGAGCGTCGCCAGCGCGGCAACCGCCGAGCGGCAGGTGCCGCCGAGACCCTCCAGCAGGCGGCGCTCGGCGGCGACGCAGGCGTGGGTCGGCGCGTGGTCGATGGCGCGGAGCCAGCCGAGCACCCGCTTGTCGCCGGCGCGCGCCTCGATTCCGACGGCGCCCTGGGAGGGGGCGGGAAGGAAATCCTCCAGCACCACGCCGACATCGTCATGGCCGAGCCGGATCAGGCCGGCCGAGGCGAGGAGCGTCGCGTCGGCCTCGCCAAGCTCGATCTTGCGCATGCGGCTTTCGACATTGCCGCGGAAGGTGACGATCTCGAGGTCGGGCCGCCGGGCGAGGAGCTGGGCCGCGCGGCGCGGGGAGGAGGTGCCGAAGCGGGCGCCCTCGGCGAGCGCGTCGAGGCTCGGCGCGCCGATCAGCCGGTCGGTCACGTCCTCGCGCGGGAGCATGGCGCCGATCGCGAATTCGGGCGGCCGGATCGTCTCGACGTCCTTCATCGAGTGAACGGAAATGTCGGTCCTGCCCTCGATCAGCGCGCGGTCCAGCTCCTTGGTCCACAGGCCCTTGCCGCCGATCTCGGCAAGCGGGCGGTCGCGTATCTGGTCGCCGGTGGTGGTGATCGGAAGGATCTCGATCCGCTCCGGCCCCCAGCCGTGGGCGTCGCGAAGCGCGGCGGCCACCATCCGCGCCTGGGCGAGGGCGAGCGGCGATCCGCGGGTGCCGAGGCGGAGGGGCGGCATCATGCGGCGCTTGTGCTAGCCGCTGCGGCGGTGGCAGGGAAGCGGCGATGAGCCTGATCCTCGGCATCGAATCCTCCTGCGACGAGACGGCGGTGGCTGTGGTCGCCAGCGACCGGCGAATCCTCGCCAGCCGCATCGCCGGCCAGGAAACCGCGCACTCGCCGTATGGCGGCGTCGTGCCGGAGATCGCGGCGCGCGCGCATGTCGAGATCCTGCCCGACCTCGTCGAGGCGGCGCTCGGCGAGGCGCGGGTGCGTCTTGCCGACGTTGACGCGATCGCGGCGACGGCGGGGCCGGGCCTGATCGGCGGCGTCATGGTCGGGCTGGTGACCGCCAAGGGGCTGGCGCTTGCAGCGGGCAAGCCGCTCGTCGCCGTCAACCACCTCGAAGGCCATGCCTTGTCGCCGATGCTGACGGCGCCGGACCTCGCCTTTCCCTATCTCCTCCTCCTCGTCTCGGGCGGCCATTGCCAGCTTCTGCTCGTCGAGGGGCTCGGCCGCTACCGCCGACTGGCGACGACGATCGACGACGCCGCGGGCGAAGCGTTCGACAAGACTGCCAAGCTGCTCGGCCTCGGCTTCCCCGGCGGCCCCGCGGTCGAGCGCGCCGCGCAGGCCGGAGATGCGACGGCGGTCCCGCTCCCGCGCCCGCTGGTCGGCTCCACCGAACCCCATTTCTCGTTCGCGGGCCTCAAGAGCGCGGTGCTCCGGGCGCGGGACAGCGGGCGCTACGCCGCCGCCGACATCGCCGCCTCCTTCCAGCAGGCGGTGGTCGACTGCCTCGTCGACCGCACTGCCCGCGCCCTCGCCGCGGCGCCGGAGGCGACGGCCCTCGTCGTGGCAGGCGGAGTCGCGGCGAACGCATCGGTGCGCGCCGCCCTCACCGGCCTCGCCGGACGCCACGGCCTTCCCTTCGTCGCGCCGCCTTTGTGGCTCTGCACCGACAATGCCGCGATGATCGCCTGGGCCGGGGCGCTTCGCTTCGAGGCGGGGCTGGTCGACGGCCTCGACGCCCCGGCGCGGGCGCGCTGGCCGCTCGACCCGGAGGCGGAGAAGGTCCGCGGCGCCGGGGTGAAGGCGTGAGGGTCGGCGTCCTCGGCGGCGGCGCCTGGGGGACGGCGCTCGCCCAGGTCGCGGCGGAGGGCGGCGAGACCCTGCTGTGGGCGCGCGAGCCGGAGGTGGTCGAGAGCATCAACGCCGCCCACGAGAACAGCCTGTTCCTGCCGGCCGTGCCGCTCGACGCCGCGATCCGCGCCACGGACGACCTCGCCGAGACCGCCGGCTGCGACGCGCTGCTGGTCGTCACGCCGGCCCAGCACATGCGCTCGGTGCTCGCCGCGATGCCGAGGCTCGCCGTCCCGCTCATCCTCTGCGCGAAGGGCATGGAGGAGGCGACGATGGAGCTGATGCACGACGTCGCCCGCGAGGTGCAGCCGGAGGCGCCGGTCGCCGTCCTCTCCGGCCCGACCTTCGCGCACGAGGTGGCGGCGCGGCAGCCGGCCGCGGTGACGCTCGCCGTCGAAGACGCGGAGCTCGGGGAGCGGCTGCGCGCGCGGATCGCCCGGCCGTGGTTCCGGCCTTATCTGTCGGACGACGTGATCGGCGCCGAGATCGGCGGCGCGGTCAAGAACGTCCTCGCCATCGCCTGCGGAGTCGTCGAGGGCCGCGGCCTCGGCCAGAATGCCCGCGCCGCCCTCATCTCTCGCGGCTTCGCGGAGATGACGCGCTTCGGCCTCGCGAGAGGCGCCCGGGCGGAGACGCTCGCGGGCCTCTCGGGCCTCGGCGATCTCGTCCTCACCTGCTCGTCGACCAGCTCGCGCAACTTCAGCCTGGGCAAGGGGCTCGGCGAAGGCCGCACCGCGTCCGAGCTCCTCGCCGACCGCCGCACCGTCGCGGAAGGCGCCTTCACCGCCCCGGTCCTGCGGCGGGCGGCCGAGGAGGCCGGAGTCGACATGCCCATCGTCGATTCGGTGTGTGCGTTGTTGGCGGGAGAGGTGAGCGTTGATGAAGTGGTGGAGCGCCTTCTCGCGCGCCCGCTGCGCGCCGAGGGCGTTTAGGGAAGCGGCGATCGAGCCGGAGCGGATGCGCCTGGACCGGCCTCGATCCTGGCTTGATTCTGCAGGAACCCGCGGGGCCACCGCCGAAATGGGAAAAGACAGCCGTTCGCGCCGTAGACGGCCCTCCACGTGTCGCCGTCCTGGATTTGCAGCAACCGGCCCCGGCCGTGCATGACTGCAACCCTCGCCGTACCGGCAACCCACGCGTCCAGCACCTCCTCGAAGCCGGCGGCTACCCGCTCGAACGGAAAGAAGTAGGACCAGAAGTCGCCGACCCCGAAGTTCAGCTCATCACGGTTCTGAAGCCCGAGGATGAGCGGAAGAGACAGCTTCGGCTGCTCCGGAAACGTCCAGCAGACTTCGATCGGCACGCCCTCCGCGACCTCGTAGGTAAGCTCGTGACGCTCAGCGAAGCGCCTGAACAGGGCTTGGGCCTCGGCAGTATAGTCACGGTCGCGGGATTGCTGCGCGTTCTTACGGTCTTCGCCGCCGAGCCCCGGCCGCGACCCATAGCCTGAAAGCGCCTGGATCGTGATGAGCACCAGCAAGACAAGTCCTATACCGGGCTCGATCCAGTCTCCCATCGGAAGTGCAGTCTAGCGACGAGCCGCGTCTTCGCAACGGATCGGCAGATCCGGGGATATTAAAAATCCCACGCCCGTCCGTGATTCTCCCAGTCGCCGTAGCGGGTGGGCTCCTCGCCCTTCGGACCGCCGATCTCCTCGCTCTCCTGCGGGGGCGCCGGCTGGGGCGGCGGCTCGCTCCGGTTCCAGTGGGCGGGCGGTTTCACGTGCGGCGGGCGCTGTCCCATGGCGGCATCTCCTAGACCCTCCATCTCGGCTGTGGCAGGCGCGCTTGCAAGATGACCGACCCCCAGGGCACCGCCTCCCGCCGCGCCGCGATGCGCCTGCTCGACGCGGTGCTGCGCAAGGGCCTTCCGCTCGAGGCGGCGCTCGACGTCGCCGCGCGCGACCTCGAGCGCGCCGACGATCGCGGCTTCGCTCATGCGATGGCGGCCGAGGCGCTGCGGCGGCTGCCCGACCTCGACGCGCTGATCGACAGCGCGACGAAGAAGCGGCTGCCCGAGGATGCCAAGGCGCGGTTCGCGCTCCGCATCGCCCTCGTCCAGGCGCTGGCGATAGGCACGCCAGCCCACGCGGCGATCGCCACCGTGCTGCCGCTGGTGGAGGGCGGGCCGAAGCGGCTGGTCCACGGCGTCTTCGGCGCGCTGATGCGGCAGAAAGCGGGGCTGCCCGAGGTGCCGACCCTCCCCTCCCGCGTCGGCGACCGCTGGGAGCGAAACTGGGGCGCCGGGGTCGCCGAAGCCGCCGCGCGGCTGCTGGCGGTGCCGCCGCCGCTCGACCTCTGCTTCCCGCCCGGCGCCGCGCCTCAGATGGAGGGGGTCAGCCTGATGCCGGGCCACCTGCGGCTGCCGTCGCGAACCGCGGTCGCGGGCCTCACCGGCTACGGCGAAGGGCGATGGTGGGTGCAGGACGTCGCCGCCTCGATCCCGGCGCGGCTGCTCGGCGCCGGCCAGGGGCGCACGGCGCTCGACCTCTGCGCCGCGCCCGGCGGCAAGACGATGCAGCTCGCCGCCGCCGGCTTCGCGGTGACGGCCGTCGACGCGTCCGAAAGTCGTCTTGCACGACTCGGCGAGAATCTCGCCCGCACCGGCCTTTCGGCGGAGGTGGTCGCTGCCGACGTCATGGCCTGGGAGCCGCCGGCGCCGGCCGACGCGATCCTCCTCGACGCGCCCTGCTCCGCCACCGGCATCTTCAGGCGCCATCCGGAAGTCCTTCACCGCGTCCGCGAACGGGCGATCCGCGAGCTGGCGGAAGGCCAGTCGGCGATGCTCGCCCGCGCCGCGGGGTGGCTGAAGCCGGGCGGCACCCTCGTCTACTCCGTCTGCTCGCTCGAGCCGGAGGAAGGGGAAGAGGTGGTGGAGCGCTTCCTCGACGCGCGAAGCGACTTCCGCGCCGTTCCCGTGGCGCCGGGCGAGCTGCCGGAGGCCGTTCCCGGCCGGAGCGGCTTCGTCCGTACCCTGCCGGGCCTGTGGCTCGAGGAAGGCGGCGCCGACGGCTTCTTCATTGCGCGCTTCGCGAGGACTTAGCGGGGGATAAGTCGCGCCGGCTTCCTTGCCGCGCGAATCGCACAGGGTTAACGTCGCCGTCGTGCAGCAGCCCGTCCGCATCGCCCCCTCGATCCTCTCCGCCGACTTCGCGCGGCTCGGAGAGGAAGTGCGCGCCGTCGACGAGGCGGGGGCGGACTGGATCCACGTCGACGTCATGGACGGCCATTTCGTGCCGAACCTCACCATCGGGCCTGCGGTGGTGAAGGCGCTGCGGCCGCACACCAGGAAGCCGCTCGACGTCCACCTGATGATCGCGCCCGTCGATCCATTCCTCGAAGCCTTCGCCGAGGCGGGGGCGGATGGGATCACGGTGCATCCCGAAGCGGGGCCGCACCTCCACCGCACGCTGCAGGCGATCAAGGCGCTGGGCAAGCGGGCCGGCGTCTCGCTGAACCCCGCCACCCCGGCGAAGATGCTCGACTACGTCCTCGAGGAGGTCGACCTCGTCCTGGTGATGAGCGTCAACCCGGGGTTCGGCGGCCAAAGCTTCATCGCCTCGCAGCTCCGCAAGATCGAGGCGATCCGCAAGCAGATCGACAAGCTCGGCAAGGCGATCGACCTGCAGGTGGACGGCGGCATCGACGCCGAGACGGCGCGGCAGGCGGTCGAGGCGGGCGCCGACGTGCTCGTCGCCGGCACCGCCACCTTCCGCGGCGGCCCCTCCGCTTATGCGGACAATATCGCAAGGCTCAGGGGATGAGCCTCCTCGAGAAGATCAGGCCCGACGATCCGCCGATCGACGCCGGCAAGCAGCTGATCCGCGCCGCCGACGAACGCGGCGGCGGCTTCTTCGAGCGGCTGGCCTGGCGCCTGCGCTTCTCCCTTCCCGCATTCGGCAGGCGGCCGCCGCTGAAGCTCGCCTCGGTGCCGAAGGATCCGGTCGCCGGGGACAAGGCGGCGGGCGAGGCGCTGATGCAGGGGGCGCTCCTTCACCGCGGCGAGCGGCTCCCCGTCGACCGCATCGACTTCACCCGCACCGGCGACATGCCGCGCGACCTCGCAGACCGGCTGCACGGCTTCGCCTGGCTTCGCGACCTCGCCGCCGCCGCCACGCGCGAGCGCGCCTCCAAGCGCGCCGAGCGCATCGTCGAGGCGTGGCTCAAGGTCCATGCCGAGCAGGTCGCGGAGCCGGCGTGGCGGCCCGACAATGCCGGCCGGCGAATCCTGTTCTGGACGGCCTATGCGCCGTTCATCCTGTCCACCCGCGACGCCGCCTATCGCGTGGCGGTGCTGAAGCATCTCGCGAGGGCGACGCGGCACCTCGACAAGTGCGCCGACCGCGCCCCGGCCGGCCTCCCCCGCCTCTCCGCCTGGGCCGGACTCGTCGCCTCCGCGCTCGTTCTCCAGGGCGGCCCCGCGCGCCTCGCCCGCGCCGAAACGGGGCTGATGCGCGCGCTCGCCGCCTCGCTCAGCGACGACGGCGGCCTCGTCAGCCGTTCGCCGACCGAGCAGCTCGCCCTGGTCGAACTCTTCGCGCAGCTGCGTGCCGCCTACAATGCCGGCCGGGTCGAGGTGCCGGACGCCGTCTCCGACGCGATGGCCGGGGCGGTCGCGGCGCTGCTCGGAACGACGCTCGGCGACGAGGCGCTGTCGAGCTGGCAGGGCGGTAACCCGCTGGCGAAGCGCCGGATCGCCGCGGCCGTCGAAGGCTCGGGCGTGCGCGCTCGGCCGCTTCGCCAGGCGCGGGGCTGGGGCTATCAGCGCCTGGAGGCGAAGAATACGATCCTGATCCTCGACGCCGCTCCGCCGCCGCCGGGGCGCGGCGCCGCGCTCGGCTCCGCCTCGACCCTCGCCTTCGAGATGAGCGACGGCGCCAACCGCATCGTCGTCAATTGTGGCGGGCCGGGGACGGCCGCCGATTCGCTGCCGCCGGACCTGGTGCGGGGGCTTCGGACCACGGCCGCGCATTCGACGCTGACCCTCGGCGACCGCAATTCGACCGCGATCCTCGACGATGGCACGCTCGGAAAGGGCGTGGGCCAGGTCGAGCTGGCGCGCGACGAGACCGGCGGCATCGCCACCGTCGAGGCGACCCATGACGGCTACCTGAAGCGCTTCGGCCTCACCCACCAGCGCCAGCTCACCCTGTCGGCCGACGGCCGCGAGCTGCGCGGGCAGGACGTGCTCGCGCCCGCCGCCCGCAAGCGCAAGGGCGAGGCGGTGCCGTTCGCCGCCCGCTTCCACCTCGCGCCCGCAGTCGAGGCGGCGACCACCGCCGACGGCCAAGGCGCGCTGCTGAGGGTGCGCGGCGCCACCGTCTGGCAGTTCCGCTGCCGCGGCGGCCGGCTCGCGATCGAGGAGAGCCTGTGGATCGACGGCGACGGCGTGCCGCATGCGAGCGCGCAGCTCGTCGTCTCGGGCGAGACTCCGGCGGACGGCGCGACGATCGGCTGGGTGTTCCGCCGGGCGGGCTGAAGGAGCGACGTGTGCCGGACCAGGTGAAGGTGAAGCGGGCGCTGTTGTCCGTGAGCGACAAGAGCGGGCTCGCCGAGCTTGGACAGGCGCTGGCGCGGCACGGGGTGGAGCTGGTCTCGACCGGCGGGACGGCGAAGGCGCTGCGCGAGGCAGGGCTCGACGTGCGCGACGTCTCGGAGCTCACCGGCTTTCCGGAGATGATGGACGGCCGGGTGAAGACCCTCCACCCGAAGGTCCATGGCGGCCTCCTCGCCGTGCGCGACATGCCCGAGCATGCCGCCGCGATGGCCGCCCACGGCATCGCCGCGATCGACCTCGTCGTCGTCAACCTCTACCCGTTCGCGCAGACCGTCGCCTGCGGCGCGGGGCGGGACGAGATCATCGAGAATATCGACATCGGCGGGCCGTCGATGGTGCGCTCGGCGGCGAAGAACCACGCCTATGTCGCCATCGTCACGGACCCCGCCGATTACGCGCCGCTCGTCGCGGCCCTCGACGCGGGTGACGCCACGACGTCGCTGGATTTCCGCAAGTACCTGGCGGCCAAGGCTTTCGCCGCCACCGCGGCCTATGATTCGATGATCGCACAATGGTTCGCCTTCGGCGACCAGGGGCAGCTCTTCCCGGACGTGCTGCCGCTGACGATGAAGCGCGGCCAGCCGCTTCGCTACGGGGAGAACCCGCACCAGCAGGCGGCGCTCTACCTGCCGCTCGGCCCCTCCGCGCGCGGCATTGCGCAGGCGGAGCAGGTGCAGGGGAAGGAACTCAGCTACAACAATTACAACGATGCCGACGCGGCGCTCGAGCTGGTCTCGGAGTTCCGCGACGGCGACCCCGCCTGCGTCATCGTCAAGCACGCCAATCCGTGCGGCGTCGCCCGGGCCGGGACGCTCGTCGAGGCCTATGACGCCGCGTTCGCCTGCGACAGCGTGTCCGCCTTCGGCGGCATCATCGCCGTCAACCGGCCGATCGACCGCGCCGCCGCCGAGGCGATGACCGCGATCTTCACCGAGGTGGTGATCGCCCCCGATGCCGACGAAGAGGCGAGGGCGGTGTTCGCTCGGAAGAAGAACCTACGCCTGCTCCTCACCGGTTCCCTGCCGGACCCGGCGCGCGGCGGCCTCGTCCTGAAGACCATTGCCGGGGGGTATCTCGCCCAGACCCGCGACAACGGCCGGGTCGGTGAGGAGGCGCTGAAGGTGGTGACGAAGCGCGCGCCCACGGAGCAGGAGCTCGCCGACTGCCTGTTCGCCTGGACGGTCGCCAAGCACGTCAAGTCGAACGCCATCGTCTATGCCAAGGGCGGCGCCACCGCCGGCATCGGCGCCGGGCAGATGAACCGGCTCGAAAGCGCCCGAATCGCCGCGTGGAAGGCGAAGGACGCGGCGGAGAAAGCCGGCTGGGCCGAGCCGCGCACGATCGGCTC
>Ga0157369_10004696_pt1 | contig 16063 bp, 15 predicted proteins | sample C25metaG_FD_113461 | JGI IMG/M metagenome (GOLD analysis project Ga0157369, IMG submission 113461) | Corn rhizosphere microbial communities from Kellogg Biological Station, Michigan, USA - C2-5 metaG | ecosystem: Host-associated > Plants > Roots > Rhizosphere > Soil | place: USA: Michigan... | reverse complement strand
GCGCGATATGGACGGGAGTCGATCTCAACGAGGGCGTCACCCTTGTGGATGAGCTGGCCTTCCCGGTAATGGACATCGGTGATGATTCCGCTTACCTGGCTGGTGATGGAGGACGTGTAGACCGGCGTCACGGTACCGATGGCATCGATATAGACACCGATGCTGCCGCGCCGGGCCGTTTCTGTGGTGATGCTGACAGAACCGCCTGCGCCGGCTCCGCCTCGCCTGCCGCCTCCTGTCTTCTGAGTCGTGTCACGGTGGCGCATCACAAGAAAAAATCCCGCGGCAAACACCGCGAGCACCACAAGCCACATAAGTACGCGAACCCCTGTACTTCTCGTCGTCTTCGGCTGGCTTGAGGCGGGAAGCTGGTGATCGGAGCCGATCACCGGATGCTGGGTTGGATCAGGTGCCAACGATATCTCCTGTCCAAGTACGGGAGGGACGGTGGCATCCTCGCGCTACTTGTCTTCTGATTGTTGACGAACGGACCCCGTAAGTTAGTTGCAGTCAATGGGTACGTTCGTCCCGGATGTTGAAAGAATTATGGCGGTATATACCGCTATGTTATCTCAAGGATTCGCTGCGACAGAGCAGCCGAGTCGTGTTGGGCGCCTTGATTGTACTTAAACCGGTCTAGACGATTTGCGTGTAACCAGATTTAGACGTTTGGCACGGTGCTGTCGCAAATCCTTTAACGCATAAAATGTCCCGCGCCAGATCACTCCGCCCCGAGCGAGCGTCAGAAGAGTGGATCGCAACATCGCATATACGACAAGGACCGCTCCGAGCGGCATCGAAAGTGCAAACCAGGGAGAGATACGGCTGATTCGGGCGGATAAGGCGTACAGCCCGGCAGCGCCTAGCCATGCCAGCATCCCCGCGAGCCGGCAACCCGGAAGCGCCAGCAGTAGCGCCGGTGCGAGGCAAACAAGGGCCGTAAAGAGAGTCGCGGCGAGCACTACAGTGACCCGATATTCGAAAACGGCAAAGAAGTTTTTGGTCATGCCGCGGATAATTCCCGCAATTCCGGCCGCCCAGTGCAGTGAAACCATTCCCGGCGCGATGGCGACCTGCTGGCGGAACCCGCTGCACTTCACTAGCCGACCGAGCATCAGGTCCTCGACAATCTCCAACTTCAGCGACTCGAACCCGCCAACCTGCTCGTATACCTCGGTCCTGAGCAGATTAAATGCGCCGACACCCATCGCGTCACGCTTGGCCTCCGGGTCCGCCACGCGCCAGTTGCGAACCGCCCAGACGCCAAGAACCTGCAGTAAGGCAAGCAGGACCGCCTCACCCCAGGTCTTGGCGATAGTCGTCGGTAAGGTTATGAAGTGATCGGCCCGGCTGCTCGTACAGGCCACCAGCGACCTCCTGAGAGCGTCGGGTGAGAATTGGATGTCCGCGTCAGTGAACAACAGGTAGACGGGCGAATAGGATTCGATTGCCTCCTGTGCTGCCACGGCCATCGCGTGCGTCTTGCCCAGCCATTCGGTGGGGAGTTCCCCAATGTGCAGAACCTTGAGCCGCGCGGTCCGGTCGGATGCGGCAAGCTGGTCCAGGATGGAGCCGGTCCGATCAGTGGAGCGGTCGTTCACCGCGATAATCCGGACGTTGAGGTAGTCCTGACCAAGCAGCGAAGTGATGCATGGGCTGACATTTGCCGCCTCGTTGCGAGCGGGAACGATCACAGCTACCAGCGGATTGCCCTCCGGCACGCGGTCGAACTCCGGACACCAGAGGTTGGGTACACGCCTGGACCCTGCGGCAGCCTCCGCGAAGCGGCCAAGCCACCCTACGGCTACGATCCAGGCCAGAACGGAGGTGGCGGTTTGAAAACCATGCATCCGGACTAGGGTCTCATGGGAGCATTCACCAGCGGCGGGAGGGGCTTCCCTGCCCGGCCGCCCCGGAAGAGCAGTACCGTTGCAACAATCATAGTCAGCAGGGTGCATCCGAGCCCCGTGGCCAGATTGCTCCGGTCGCTCACCAGCCCTATCAACCAGGGCGAAGGCGTGTCTCCGAGGGCGTGAATGAGAAAAAGCTCGACGGCGATGGCAGTGGCCCGAATGGAGGCCGGCACGGAGTTCACGATGGCAGCGTTCAGCGGGCCCGTGCCGAGGAAGATGCAGAACATCGCCAGTCCAAGTGCGGGCAGCATGGTAACCCGCGGTCCGAAGAAACACAGAACTCCGAACGGAACGGAGAGTAATGCGGACCACGCCGACACCAGGTAAAGCGCTCGGGGATTTCGGCGAAGCCAAATTTGAGCCAGCCACCCACCAACAGCCGTGCCACCCAGGCCGGTTGCGGCAGTGATCCCGCCCAGAGTGATACCCACCGTAGCCGGGGAAAAACCCGAGCGTTGCAGGAAGGTGGGCATCCACGCTGAAATCCCCCCCAGGGAGAACGTCACCGCTGCCATTCCCAGCGTGGCATATAGATAGGGAGGGTTAGAGGCGAGGGACAGCCCGCGTTGAACGGCAGACATTCTATTCGGCTCGGGTTGAGGCTCGGGTTGCCTCTCCGACTCACCTCGTTGTGGCTCGCGCACCAGGAGCAGGACTAGCAGGGCGACCAGGAAACCTGGGCCCGCAGAGACATAGAACGGCATCCTCCACCCGAACCTCGCTCCTACGGTCTCGGCGATCAGATATCCGAGGGCCGCTCCGACTGGGATGGCTATATAGAAGATAGTGAGGATACGATTCCGGTCCTCCTCGGGATAGAAATCGCACAAGAGTGCGGGAGCGAAAACTCCAAGGCTCGCCTCTCCCAGACCGAGGACTGTGTGTCGTATCAAAAGAGAATCGAAGCTGTGCACCGTTCCAGTAACGATATTTACGACCGAAATCAGAAGCGCAGCTCCTACTATGAGGGGCTTTCGGGGCAAAAAATCACCCAGCCAACCAGTCAGCGGAGCCGCCAACATATAGGCGAAGAAAAACCAAAAAGTCAGGGATCCGATGGCCGCATCGGAGACGTGAAACTCTCCCTTAATTCCCTCCTGCACACCAGGCAGGATGTAGCGGTCTATGTAGTTGATAAAGTTGAGACATGTGAGCACTACGAGCGCAGTCATTGCGCCCGGCGCAGGACTCCTGCGCACGCCCTTCCCCGTCATCTTGCTGAGACCGCCACGGGGAAAGCCGTTTCGTGCCGGCCGAAGGGGGTGTCAAAAATGACAACTTGTTTTTTTATTACTGGCAACACCGAGGCAACCTTGCCATCCATGGTTGATGTCTCACGTTTCAATAGTGCGAAAAACATTCTCGCACGTTGAACACCTTTTTTACCTGGAGACCCCCTATGCTAAAGCGCCTTGCCGCACTCACTGTCTTGGCAGTTGGCAGCGTAACCTCTGCCCATGCCGCGTCAGTATCCGGTTATTTCTCTGCTACAGGTACCGATCAATTCACTACCTCCACAATTCAGTTCTTCTCCTCGCAGATCAATGGTGCATTGGGCGGGGACTTCGCAACTTATCTCAGCCAGGGAACCGCGATCAATTTCCTGTCTGGCGCGCTGCCTTACACGCAGGGCGTGAACAATCTTCCCCCCAACCCGCCGTTTACCAGCGGCTTCGTTCCTCTGTTCACGATCAATGGCTCGGGTGGTGAGATCTTCACGTTCGACATGACTAACTACTCTGCCACGTACATCACGAACGCAACCCTCGGTTGCGGTGCTGGTAGCACCTGCCTCAACGCGAGTGGAGAAGGCTTCTTCACGGCGAGCGGTCCTCTCAGTGGTACGTCTGGACCTGCAACCTTCACGTTCACCTCACAGTATGCTCCTGGGCAGACGGTCGCGACTCTGACCTCCTTCTCGGCGTCGTCATCGGCCGTAGCAGCAGCAACTCCTGAACCAGCCTCCCTCGCCCTTGTGGGCAGCGGCCTCTTTGGAGTTGTCGCCCTGGCACGTCGCCGATTCGCTGTCTAACGAATCAATTTCAGCCTCTAACCAAAGAACGGGAGCCTCCGGGCTCCCGTTCTTTATGCCTAATAGTGTTTTGCGTAATAGAAGGCGTCTAGGCTTTTCCTGCTTCGACCTTTACCACTGCAGTAGAAGCAGTTCCGAGCAGAACGCCGGTCCCATGGCGCCCATCATGCTGTAGCACCCGGGGCTGCCCGGCTTATTCTTGAGGAAGTCTTGCATGACCGTCAGCACGGATGCAGAAGAGAGATTCCCACGCTGGCGAAGGCTGTTGTATGAAGACTCCAATGCGTTCGGCGGCAGCTCAAGAGCAGCCTCCATCGCCTGAAGGACCTTCGGGCCGCCGCTGTGGAAGATATAGCTGCAGATGTTGGACATCGTCAGATTGTTGTCTTCCAGGAAACCCTCCGCCGTACTGCGGAGCTCATTGCGAACCAACTGGGGAACATCGGCCGATAGGACGATGTTGAAACCCGTGTGGTTGATCTTCCAGCCCATCAGGTGTTCAGTATCGGGATAGAAGGTGGAGCGCGTATCCACTACACGAGGACACGGGTTCTTTGTGCTGCGTGGACGCTTGGCAAGCTCTGTCTCTTCTCCGGCAATCACCACCGCCGCGGCGCCATCGCCAAAGAGACCGCTTGCGACGATGTGAGCCATGGAGGCATCATCGCGCTGCCAGGTGAGCGAGCAGAGCTCGACCGACAGAAGAATCGCATACTGCTTCGGGTAGGCCCGCACGTAATCAACGGCGCGGGAGATTCCGGCAGCACCGGCTACGCAGCCAAGGCCGAAGATCGGCGTCCGCTTGACGTCCCGGGGGAAGCTCATAATGTTTGCAAGCCGAGCATCGATGCTTGGGCATGCGATTCCCGTCACCGACGTGAAGAAGATGGCGGAGATATCGCCTGGTGTCAGTCCGACGGGACCAAGCGCATTTTCGATCGCGGCCTGACCGAGCTCGAGCGCGCCTCTGATCCAGAGATCATTGGCTGATCCGAAACCGTTCAGCGTTCCAAGTGAATCCAGCGGGTACATGATGTGTCTGTACTCGACACCGCAGTTCGCGTGGAGCCTGTCCATGATGGCCGGGGAAGGCAACGTATCTTGCATCCGGTCTTTGAGGGCCTGAGTGATAACCGCTTGGGGATAGCGGTGCGGGGGAAAGGCAGTGCCTACAGATGCAATGCGCATGGATCAAAAAACCTCGTCACAGGAGTTTGCATACAGCTTTGCCGACGAGTGATCAACATCAGCCCGTCTTTCAATTTTTGGCAGGAATAGTACAAAACCTGTGGTCGTGCGAGGTTGCTTCGAATCCTCAAGCACACAGGAGGCAAGCCCGTTGGGGCGATGAACTAAGTATAGACCAGTGGCCGGTGCGTAAAAGTCCCGAAAAGTTGCAGCACAATTAAGTTCCCTTCCGCCGAATTGCTAAGCTACCGGCGCGCAGGGAAATTGGAGATAAAGCTGATGGAAGCCCCCAAAGGTCAGGCCGACACGGACGGCAGACGCCTGCGAAACCCATCCATCTAAGTGAAAACTATTTTGACAGCGCAACATAGCGCCGAGTCAGAATGTAAGTAGGAAGATGGCTCAGCGAGGCGGCTGTGAGTTTTGCGGGCGGGGATAGGTCGCCTCAACGATCGTGGAGATCCCGCCACGCGGACGGAAGTCGCCCAAAACTTTGGCCCACACGGGGTTGCAGGCCTTTACGACGTCTTCCAGCACCTGATTCACGATGTTCTCTTGGAAAATTCCAAGATTGCGGTAGGTGAAGAGATATTCCTTCAGGCTCTTCAACTCCATACAGAGCTCACGGGGCATGTACCGGATGGTGAGTCGTCCGAAATCTGGCAATCCTGTCTTGGGGCAAACGGAGGTGAACTCCGGATCGTCCACCAGAATCTCGTACGCAGGAAACTGGTTTGGCCAAGTATCGATGGAAGGAAAGTGAGTGTCGAGACCTGCGCACGCGTGCGAGTCCGTATAGCCGGTGTTCTGAGTGGGCATGTATTTATCTTAGTGCGTCGGAGTGATCAGTCGCGGCGCCCCAGCGTCGGACGATCGTCGGACGTGGTGCTGTCCGGTTTATTGGGATCGTTGTTCGTTCCTCCTACACGGCGCAGCGTAGGAGTACTTCCCTTGCCCTTGTCATTGAGTTTGCGCTTGTTTTCGATGCGCGCCAGCCGCGATTTCACGTCGTCGAACTCGCTGGTCGACACCATGTAGTCAGGCTTTGCGGGCATGATGGTTGCAATCTCTTCCTCGGAATGGCGGATGCGGTCAGGAGTCTGTGGGTGATCAGCAAACACCTTGGCCAACGTTCCGGGTTTGTGCTTCTCGAGTGCATCAATCTTCTCGAAAAACTGAATGAACGCCTGCGGATCATAGCCGGCCTTATACATGTACTGGAGGCCAAGCCAGTCTGCCTCAGACTCGAACTCCCGTGAAAACTGCAGGAAGCTGATCGGAATCGCAAGCTGGGAGGCCTCGTAGATGCCGTAGCCTGTCCAGGAGCCCTGGGTGAAAATGATCAGCGGGATCGAGCCGATTTGCGCATAATTCATGCGGGTCATCTGACGCGCGGCATGGTGTGCGCACACGTGCGCTGTCTCATGAGCCATTACGCCGGCCAACTCGGCCTCTTCATCGGCGGCAAGGATAAGCCCGGAATTTACATAAAAGAATCCACCCGGCAAGGCCATCGCGTTGATCTCATCCGAGTCGATGACCTTGATGGTGAACGGCACCTTGCAATCTGAGTTCTTGACGATATTCTGGCCGATGCGGTTCACGTACTCCACCACAACCGGATCTGTCACCATGTGCGCGGACTTCTCGATCTCCATCGAGTACTGCTTGCCCATGCCGATCTCGGAGTTCACCGAGTACCAGTTACCGAGACCGCGATGACCGATGTCCCGAGTCCCGATCGCATCGACGTCGTCTTCGCTCCCCTTCTTGATGTGGGGATCCAGTGCTTCGCCTGGAGACGGAATAGCGTCTGTCTTTACCGCTTTAGTGTCGTTCTTGTCGTCCTTTTTCGACTCCGGTTCCTTCTTGCCCCCGGTAGGATCGGAGCCCGTTCCCGGCACCTTCATTCCCGGATCGGACGGAGGAACCTGAGGTGTGTCGGCCGTGGTGCCGCTGGTCGGCATGCTTCCCGGAGTACCCGGGCCGGAAGCCGTGGGCGTCTGCGTCGAGCCCGGCTGACCCGTGGTCTGCTGAGCGGAGGTGCTTGGCACCAGCACACAAAGTGCAGCGCCAAACAGGGCGGCTAGGCCGAACTGGTTGTATGGACGCATGTTGCTTCTCCGGAAGGCGGCGCTCCTCCTATCGGAACGCACCTAAGCACATTATTAGACGCCGCAGCAATCCCCATGGATAGCGCCCCGTGGGCTGGGGAAGAATAAGCAGCGCAGCGGGTTCGGGACGGGGTGAGGTCAGCCGAGGCGGCTGCAGCTACTATAGCGCTCTGCTGGGCTCTCCTCACCAGCTGTTATATGCAGTACCGTCGGTTCCGGTCTGCTGGGCGCCTGAATGCACGTCGTCAATGCCGGACTGGGTCTGGTCGATACTCGAAAGCGTGTCCGAAGCCGTCGTCTGCCAACTGTCTGTCCTTCCCGTAATCGGGTCCTTCGGAACTGCCTTCAGGTAGCCTCCGGTCACCAGGTCATCGAGAGACTGCGGCGCCTTTTCCTTATCGACCGTATAGGAATTGATCGCCTGCCGCATGACGCGCAGATCCTCCCGCAACACCGCTTCCTTCGCTGCCTGCACATTGCGCATGTACATGGGAATCGCTATGGCCGCCAGGGTTGCGATAATGACCATCACAATCAGCAGCTCCAGAAGCGTAAAGCCGCCTTCGGCTCTCGACCGACGCTCTCTTCTCCAGATACTGCCGACCTTTACCATGTGCTGTACTTCGTCCCGTCCAGAGCTGTGCCGTCGCTCTTACTGTACACATCAAAGACGTTTTGCCCGCCCCAACTGTCTGAATCCGGCTCGTCCTGATTGGACCGCAATCCCCAGTCGGTGGTCTTCGTCATAGGATCCGTCGGAATCGCGCGCAAGAAACGAACCTTCTTTTCCTGGATATTCACGCCGTCCACCAGAGTCTGCAGATCGGGAGGATATCCCAGACTGTCGGCCTTGATCTGGATTGCTCCGCGGTCGGCCGCGTCCTTGTACCGGTCGATAGCGTCACGCATCTCCCAGAGATCGCGGCGGAGCTCCCGCTCTTTAGACCGCTTCACCTGGTATTTGGCGACCGGCAGAGCGGCGCACGCAAGAATGCTGATGATGGCAATGGTGATGATCAGTTCCACCAGCGTGAGGCCGGTTTCAGAACCTGCGTCAACCGGTTCCCTGCCTGATCTGTCCCGGCACAGCCCTGGTCTCTGACCTGCCGTATTACCCTTCACCAGCCGCTCCTTACTTCACGTGGACTGTAGCCTGAGTCCCTACTGCCGGGACATTGCTGTTCGTGGTCGTCCTTGCGCCCACCTTCACCAGCGCGAGCCTGGAATCGCCAGGCGCTATGGCCCGGAAGGTCATCAGGCACACTTGGCCCTCACCGGTGATACCGGTTGTCCCAGGCGGACGCGAGGCTGAAATGGTAACCAGCCCGTTGCCCTCGTCCCGATGCACCAGAGCCACGGGCTGGCCATCCCGGCTCAATAGGCCCCCTGCCTCAACGTTCACCAGCTGCAGTACCTTGGGGTCAAACTGCACTTGAACGGGCACGGAAGACAGATCGCGGGCATTCGTCAGCACAATCGAGGTGACGAAGGTACTTCCGACCGCCTGGTTGGATTGCGCCGGAACCACCACCATCGAGATGGGCGGACCTGGCGTCACATCCGGTTTCACCGCAGGTCCCGCAACGGTCGCCGGAGTAGCTGGACCGGGAGCCGGTACCGCAGCCGCGGGCGTAATCGGAGTCGCTGGTCCGGCAGCCGTCGGATTCGGAGGAAGCGTCTGCTGGTTCAACTGCTGAGCCATGGCAACCGCCGCATTGGCTGCGCTCGTAGTCGAAGCCGGCTGGGCGGGCGCCGCGGCTGACTCAGGAAAGAGCTGATCGAGGGCATTCGACCGGCGCATCTGAACCTGCGCCGAAGTTCCGGTATCAATGAGCCGCGTATTCTCGCGGGTCAATACCGATTCGCGCACGATGTGCGGGATGAGGATAAACACCACTTCGTCCTGCGCGTTGTCCTTGAAGTTTGATCCGAATATGTACTTGAGGATCGGAATTTGCGAGAGCCCTGGAGTGCCGTTTATCGAGGCTGTCTCCTGTTTGGTGATGATGCCCGCCAGCAGGCATGGCTCACCATCCTTCAGCTCGATAGTCGTCTTGGTGGCGCGCTGACCGATGATTGGCTCCGTCAGTCCGGATCCCATTTCAACGTCTCCGTTGTGATTGGAGACTTCAACGCTCATCTTCAGCGTGACATCCCGGTTCAGGTGGATGGTAGGCGTCATGTCGATGTTCACGCCAATATCGACGTATGAGAAAGACGTCTGCACGCCCAGACCACCGGTAATACTTCCCACTGCTCCCGTGGACAAGGACCCGGTCGCAATCGGAATTCTGGAGCCAATCTTCAGCGTCGCCTGTTGACCATCTGTAGCTCGCATGCTCGGATTCTGCAGTACGCGAGTGTCGGAGTCGGTAAACAGCGCATCCACCGCCGCATTGCTGATACTCACCGCAACGTTGTTGGCCTTGAAGTTGCCCAGCGTGTTCAGGGTGAAGTCTGACACGGTGGGCGTGGAAGTTCCGCCATTGTTGTTGTTCGAACTGCTACTCGTAGTAGCAGTGCTCGACTGCGGCGTAAGTGTTACGGACTGCGGCAGCGTGATGCCCAGCCGTCTCACCTTCTCGCGGTTGACCTCCAGAATCGCCACATCGACCACCACTTCGGGACGTGCGCGGTCCAGATCACTGAGCACCTTGGCTGCCAGCGTCAGCTCATCTCGTGTGCCGCGAATCACGATCGCGCTCTGCGATGGCACAAAGAAGCTTTTGATCTCAGGCGGCAGAAGCTGTCGGAGCGCCGTAAAGATTTCGTTCGCGTCAGTCTGTTGCGCCGGGTTCGTGAGATAGAAAGTCTGAACCACCTGTTCGTCCAGGTCCCGGTGCTTCTGAGGATTGTTCTGCGCGATGTAGATGGTGTTCGGGGTGAGAATCCTATAGAACGTCCCCGCCTCGATTCCAAGAATGCGAAGCGCATCGGGCAGGCTGACGCGGTCCAGGTCCAGCGGCACGCGCCGTGACGTGTAGTCCGGGTCGAACAGTACATTCAGGCCAGCCAGTTTGCCTATCGTGGTGTACAGATTCTTCGTGTCCTCCACCGCATGCAGTGTGATCGGCTCCTCGGAAACGGGCTTCAACTCCATCGGTCCCGCAATCCCGGCGAGCTCACGCTGAATCGAGCTATCCGAGGCGCTCGGAGGCGGCGGCGCTGTCGCTTTCCGGTCTATATCCTGCGTGATTCGGATCTCCTGCGCAGCGGCCTCATTTCCAGGATCGATCTGGAGAGCGCGCGTGAACTCGTTCAACGCGCCGGCACGATCTCCGTTCTGCCGCAATACGCGGCCGCGGTCCACGTGTTGGGCAGCTGCCTGAAAGCGCATCCGGTCAAGGCGCGTCTGATATCGCAGGTCCTTCGGGCTTTTATCGTGGGCTTTGAGATAGTCCTCATACGCCGTGTCGTAGTCCTGCTTCAGCTCAGCGTCTTGCCCGCGTTTGTTCCACGTGCTTGCACTTTGAGCACGCGCGGAACCTGCCGTAAAAAGAAGGATGCTGGCAGCCGCTGCCGGGACAGCAAATCGGATAGAACGTAAGAGGCGATCTTTAGAACGAACGAACACTGAATACCCGCGAGTCATTCCCTTGCTTTGAGCTCTCCGTTGACCAAATCCGTTCTTGCGTTGAACTCCCGCGGATGCTGAATCCAGAGGCGCTACCCACACGCCGGTGAATTCCTCATTCCTCGCGACACGGCTGCATTCAGTGGACTCGTGAATCACTGGCGAGTATAGCACTTGACCCTCGGGTGATCTCCTAAATATCCGCTCCTCCGCGCACTGTTGGACCGAGACTGAAACGCTGAAGTCCGCACAGGTGCATTGAGAATGATTCTGCTATTAGACTCCTCCTCGCTCCACTCGTGAGAACGCAGATGAATCCAGTGTTAAACTTGAACCACGGAAGGTTCATCTCGCAGTTCCCTGCCCAATGCCACGTTCACTTTCCAACCCGACTGCTCCTCCGCCTTCCAAGCCTGCAGTGAGACAGAAGGACCGCGATCCGGTCGCATCCGGAGCTCGGGATGCGGCGCAGAACCGCGCTGCCAGCCACAACTATGCGCTGATGGATCGTTACGAGGCCGGAATCGCCCTTCGCGGGACCGAAGTTAAGTCCATCCGCGAGGGAAAAGCGAACCTCAAGGATGCCTACGGGCTCCTGAAGGACGGCGAGGTCTTCCTGCTGAACGCCCACATCGGTCCGTTCTCGCATGGCAACGCAATGAACCACGACTCGCTACGCACCCGCAAACTGCTGCTGCGCAAGGAGGAGCTGCGAAAACTAGAGGTGGCGGTCCGGCAGAAGGGCTTCACCCTGATTCCGACGCGAATCTATTTCCGAAATGGCCGGGCCAAATGCGAGCTCGCCGTGGCTAAAGGCAAGCAAGAGTGGGATAAGCGTGCCACCGAGCGCAAACGAGAAGCGGATAACGAGGCCCGCGCCGCCATCGCCCGGGGCCAGCGCGCCTAGCGCAGCAGCGCGGATGTTCGCCCGGGGGCAGCCGGTCCAGGCGGCAGAGATCCTCCTCCACCCTCAGCCGTCATCGCCGTTCTACTCGGACTGGTATCCACGGGCTCAATCTCTTCCGGCTTGACCGTCGCCTGGTTGAGGTCGAACTCAAGTGCATTCTTAGGCATCCTGAAGCGTCCGTCCAAGAGATATGCGATCGCTACAGTACCCATAACATGGGGTGTCAAAACGGACATCGGAATCAGGTACTTCTTGCTTTTCACCAGCGACTCGGTCACACCGTTGACCGGGTGACTACGCTTGACCGTCCCTTCAATCTGGGGAATGACAAAGGTTGAGACCTCCACATCCGGATTTTTCTCTCCGTACTTCACTAGCGAGCGCGCCACCTGCTTCGGAGTCGTCAGCCCAACATCTGCGATGAAGTTCCTGTGGACCACGCCTGGAATGTAAGTATTAAGAACCACGCGTGAGAAGTCTGCACAGTTGTGAAAGAACAGGTTGAAGTGACTAACATCCTTGCGATCGTTGAACAGTGCAACGAAGCGCTGGTCCTGTTCAGCCGTTGTGCCTACCTCGAAGCCATAGATCTTGCGGTCGTATGAGGAGCCGACGAGCTGAATCCATTCGCCTTTAGGCATCGTGCCGGCTTTTGCGTCCGGTGCTATCGCCTCCAGGTGAGCTCGCCGGTAGCTATCGCGTAGCCCCGCCACCTGTTGCGGATCCACCCAGGCCGGTACCTGCGCCGGATCATCCACAGCATACAAATATGGAATCAGGGGCATGGCGATCCAGTCGTAGCCGTCAATCTTGTGATATCGACTGATGACCGCGCCGTACTCTCCCGGGCGACACATCCGAAGATGCGTTGGCCCATCCGCGCAGACGTGACCAAGATAGACCGCCGCGTGCCCTGTCGGATTCACGGCGCCGAAACGTCCGAACGGCTCTTCCAGTAGGAGCGCCACCGAAGCGCGAGCAGCGCAAGCCGAAGAAATCAGGCAGATTAGGGCGATGAGAACAGAGCCCAAGTCTCGGCGTACGGCTTTCACCTTGCTCCAACCCGGTCGTGACACACTCTTACCCAAAGCACGGCCCTCTCTGCCTGACTGAAATAGTTGTCGATCGGTTAGCCGGAACTGCCGTCCGGAGGTTGAAACGGAGAGCCCATCTCTCCCGGTGCGCTGCTGACCCAGTCACGCGTCAAGCACCACAAGATACAAACGCGGCTAGCCTCAGCCACGAACCTGCCTTGTAAGAACACCATTCTCGTTGCAGGGTTGCGCAGAACAGCGCACTGCACAGTTTTGTGGTGATCCGACGAACAGTTACTTAGATAAGTTTACCAGTTATGGCTGCGATGCTTCCTGCTCAGGCGTGTCGGAACTGCGCCCGCTCACAGCGGGCGAGTTTGCCTCTTTTGAACTCGTCGCCGAGTGCCCACCGTTCAGTGACTCGCCCCGTGACTCGCCCGGATCAGCTTCCTTTTCTGTTGCTGCCCCCGCGTCACTGGCAGCAGGTTTCGCCGCACTCGCTACTGCCTCCGCTGCCTCTTCCGCAGCCTCGCGCTGCTGGATGAGCTCAGCTTCCGCCCGCGCCCTCTCTTCGTCCGCTCTGGGGTTCGGAGGTGTCGGGTTACCGTGCTTAGGCGTCAGGATCAGCTGGGGCGCGTGAGAGGCACTTGCTATCACCATCATGTTGCTGCCGGTGCCCACAAGCAGCGCCGAGAGCACCTCTGCCGGAGCAGCCGGACCGTACTTCCCAAATACTCGCTCTTCGATGACGCTGCCTTCGACCGCCATTCCCGCTCGCCGGGCGACATCGCGGAGAATCTCGTTCAGGCTTGAGTTATCCGCAACCACGGCAATTCTGCCATCGGAATACTCCACGGTTGCAGTGTGCTCTTCCACGTCGCGCATCGTCGGAGCCATGGGTGGCAAGCTCGACTGGCAAACTGCCGCCACGCTTCCCGCAAGTAACACGCTCGCAATCCACTGAACCTGGGCCAAAGGTTTCATCCGACGATGCTACGAACCGGCCGGAACCGGCCGCCATCCCCAAAAAGTGGATCAGCCCCACTCGGTTAACCCCTCCGGCAGGTTGCTGCGTCCCTGTACTAGACTGAGAGCCACGATGCGCCGTCTGGCTTTTGAACGTCCCGTTCGAACCGTTTTCGCCCTGGCAGCCCTGGCCGCGTCGCTCCTCGGATCCGCCACTGCTCTGGGTCAATCCGAGACCTGCACGACCCAGTCTGCCCTTCCGCCGGCAGAACGCTCTGCGATTGCCGACGCGGCCCGCAGGATCGCCTCAGCGGTCATTGCCAATGACGCCGCCGTCCTGCGCACGGCAGCTGCTCCGGAGCTGGCCAAGGACTTCGGCGCGCTTCAGTACCTGGTCGCCACGACCTCACCCCGGCTCACAGGCCACGTTCCCGTTGTGTCCCAGGTTTACGTGCTTGATGCCACGAAGCTGAAGCCCAATCCCGACGGCAGCGCCCCCGAAGCCCAGTTCTTCTGCTCCCTCAACCGCACGACGGCCGAAGTAGAATTCGACATCCCATCCCTCCCCGCCGGGCGCTATGGTTTCGCCATCGTCGACCTGGCCCCGAGTGCTTCCAACCCGGTACCGTGGCGAATTTCGTTTCTCCTTCGCCAGGATCCCCCTGGTTCAGGCGCATGGCTTCTCTCCGGACTTTACCCCCGGCAGCTCACTGCGGCTGGCCATGATGGCCTCTGGTATTGGGAGCAGGCCCGTCAGTTCGCGAAGACCAAGCAGAGTTGGAACGCATGGATCTACTACCAGACGGCTCTACGGCTGGTTCAGCCTGCGCCGTTCCTCAACAGTAGTCACCTGGAGAAGCTGCGCAGCGAGGCATCTACAGCTGCTCCTCCAGTTCTCTCGGAGGGGATCACTCCAGATGCTCCGCTCGTAGTGAAAGGCGCAAACGGAGCGGAGTTCCACTTCACCAGTCTCGCCGCTGAAGATGTCGCCATCACCTCCGGACAGGCACCTGCCCAGCCCTCGCTTGACGTCGTCACGCATTTCGCCACCGATCCACTGCCCGATCCGGCCGCCGCACGGCAGCGTAACCTTGCAGCCGCCGCCGCGCTCCTCAACGCCTACCCGGAGTTGCGAAAGCCGTTCCATGGAGTAGCTGTCTATGCGGATGCCAAGGGACAGCCGACCGTCTCCTCCGAGTTCGCGATGGCGGAGATTCATTGAGATCCAGCATGCCTGCCCCTTGAACGCTTCGCCGATCGGAGTCGACGACAAGAGACTCTCCAAGCTCGGCGTCTTACGCGTCCCGTTACCGCATCTATATTGAATGAAACACCGCACTTGTCGCCCCGGCGTTCGGTCTGTCGCCAGAGCATGAAAGGGAGACCATATCGACGATGGAGAAGACGCCTCAAGAAATCAAATCGCTGAGTGAGGCCATCCGCGACCGCAGAGCCACCCCCAGTTTCGATGGTGTGCCGATTCCGCCGGACGACCTGCGCCAGATTCTGGAAGCCGGACTGGATGCCCCTAGCGGCTACAACGTGCAACCCTGGCGCTTCATAGTTGTCCAGTCGGAAGAGCAGAAGAAGCGTCTCCGCGCAGCCTCGTTCAACCAGGCAAAGGTGGAAGAAGCGTCTGCGGTGATTGTGGCCTGTGGCGACGCCGACGGGTGGCGTCGCGATCTCGAGGACATCCTCCGCATGGGGCGGGAAGGCGGAATGCCCGAGGGTTACGCCGCGCAGGCTCGAAACTCCGTCCCCAATTACCTTTCGCGTTTCAGCTCTGACGAGATGCACGGCTGGCTGAATAAGATGGTGATGATCGCCTTCACCCAGATGATGCTGATGGCCGAGGTCATGGGATACGACACCGCCCCGATGGAAGGATTCGAGCAGGACAAAGTGCATGAAGTCCTCCGCCTCCCCATGAGTTATTGGGTGGTCGCTCTCCTCGGCATTGGACACCTCAAGGGTCCGGATAAGTTCAATGGCGGACGCTTCGATATCAACCACTCCGTCTTCGGCGAAGAGTTCGGCAAGCCGCTCAAGTAGGGCACGTTTACCGTCCAGATGAAGATCGCTCTCCGGCTCGCCTGGCTGCTCTTCCTGCTGCTCTGCGTAGTGGCAGGCGTCTTCTACTACGACCCACTCTGGGTCCGAGATCAACAGGTTCGTTATCGGCTTTGGCGGGAGGGCGTTCACGGCCAGTACATCACGGTAGACGGCCATCGGCTCCACTACCTCGAAGCTCCGTCAACCGATGGGTCCGCCGGCGTTCCGCTGCTGTTGATCCACGGCCTTGGCGACCGCGGCGAAGCCTGGTCGCCAGAAATCG
>Ga0157369_10004695_pt1 | contig 16066 bp, 14 predicted proteins | sample C25metaG_FD_113461 | JGI IMG/M metagenome (GOLD analysis project Ga0157369, IMG submission 113461) | Corn rhizosphere microbial communities from Kellogg Biological Station, Michigan, USA - C2-5 metaG | ecosystem: Host-associated > Plants > Roots > Rhizosphere > Soil | place: USA: Michigan... | reverse complement strand
CTCCGACTCGAGCGCCGAGAGTTCCCGCTTTCACAATGCCCTCCTCCCGTTCACGAACGTGCATGTGCAAAGGCGGGCCGTCCGCTTTGGGAGGCAGCGTGCCATCAAGGTAGAGGACGATTCGTCCCTCCGCGTCACGCCTGCGGTGCATCCGCAAGATCTCTCCGGTACGGCGGTTCTCCAACGTCAGAAAGTTATCAACAATTCATCCTCACTTGCGGCCTATGCGCTTCGAAAACAAGTTCTTACGAATCTTATCACTGGGCCCGCCAACTGGCAGCAAACCGTTCGCAGAAGCGATCTGGCAGTAATTATCCTGGTTTACTCGCCATTCGGAAGTTGGCGAGCCAGAAGTCGGCTTCTGGGAAGTTGCCCAGCCTCGTCCAGATTGTCGGCGACTCGGAGTGTACAGGTCCTTCGGCAAGGGCAATTAGACAATCAACCGAAATGGGTAAAATGGCGCATACTGTTCGGCGTGAATGCCAGCGCTGCACGCCGGACGTTACTTACTGATTCTTCGGGGGCCGTTTTCGAGGTCGGCCTTAATGGAATAAACGGAATAATTAATTTCAGCTGGTTTCCCACATCTACAACTGGCCTTCTCACTGGATTCTTCGAGCCATTTTGTCCGTCTAGCCCCCTCTCTTGCGCATCGAGATGCGGCTCCGGACAGGAATAGGACGCCTCGCTTCGTCGTCGTCAGCCGCTCACGGTTTCAATAATAAAGCGGTCGGAGGCATGAATGGCTACCGCGACGAGCGGTTCGTCACCAATAGCGGTAAAGCGGTGCGGCGTTTCCGGCCCTATTACTACTACGTCGCCGGCACCAGCGATGACCTCCTGCCCATCGACAACCATTGCCGCTCGACCGGAGAGCACGATGCAGGTTTCGGGATAGGGATGCTTATGAAGTCCCGGCCCTTTCCCTGGCTCAAGGTTGCCCTGCAAGAAAGAGATGCCTGCACCATATGGGTGACCTTCAAACTCGACGGCGGCGATTGCGCCTTTCTTCTGTTCGCGACGATTCACGATGTTGAACATTCTTCCTCCTCTTGATGCTGGATCTTTGGTTTTGGCAAGTGTGCGCGCAGCTCGGCGTTACGCCTGAGCCGGAGGGGGTGCGGGCGTGAGTCCGTAGCGGTGCATTATCTCTGCCATCTTGACCCGGTCCAGCGGTCCGCCAGCCGCCGCATTGATCGCCTCGGCACATTCGCGGAAAAACTCGGGACCGATCGCCGCTGGTGTGATCACGCAGAGCGCCTTCGCCTTCTGGCTGCCGTTGTTGTCAAAGCGGTGAATGGCGCCGCGTGGAATGCAGAGTGCTTCCCCCGCGCCGACGTCGATTGGTTTTCCGTCCACTGTCCAAGTCAAAACACCCGCGAGGCCGTATATTGTCTCCTCGTAATGGTCGTGGCTATGCGCCGGGCCGGCCAGGCGCTGTTCGCCCGGGACAATGACCTCAAAGGCAGCGACGCTGCCGGTCGAGTTGTCTCCGGTGAGCAAGAAGCGAACTGCGAGCGGCCCGAGACTGATGGTCTCCTCGGACGGATTAACGCGAAGATCGGTGGTCTGTGTCATTGTGAGGACTCCTTGTGGTAAACTGTGTGTACTAGTTGTGATGGTAAACATAGTTTACTAAGATTGTCAATGCCTTCATCACGAAACTCTTCGCCGCTCAAAACGAAGGATATGCTCATAGGCGCGCTGCTGCGCGTTCCCGCCCAGGCAATCCAGCGCCGTATCATCAGCGAGCTCAATGCCGCGGGTTTTGACGGACTCAGTATGCCGCACATGGCGGTGCTGCAGTTCCCGGGTCTGGATGGGGTTCGCCCAGGCGCTCTCGCCGAACGCGCCGGCATGAGCAAGCAGGCCATGAACCGGCTGCTACAGAGCCTCGAGGAGCTCGACTATATCGTCCGATCTGACGCACCGGACGAAGGCCGTGCGAGAGTTGTCCGCTTTACCAAACGCGGACGCGCCGCATACTTGAAAATCCTCGGTATTCTCAGGAACATCGAACATGAATGGAGCGCAGAACTTGGGTCCAAGGATTTCGCTCAGCTCAAAGAACTTCTATTCCGCGTCTGGGAGAGCCCATTGACCCGCTAGCCAGACCATAGCAGCGGCGACGCTGTTAGAAGTAGATGTACGATACGGCGACAACCCGTCCGGGTGCATTCCTAGACGCTGCGTCAACGAGAGCCGCTCCGCGCCGGCCGAAATTGCCGGCTCTGGTGAGTCTTCGGGATGCCGGACCATAGCTGCTTGCGCCCGTCGCGCACAGGGATCTCCCAGATGGCCGGATTGTTTCCGGATGGTCGGGAAACAAGAAGTAATCCAGTTGAGCGAAAACACCGACTCGGACCTTGGCCCTGCCGCGTCGTCCCGAATCCGGGCGTTTTTGAGCGACAGATCATGTCTTGTCGCCCAGTGTTTTATCTATCGCCGCGCCGTGGCGGATACAAAAGCTGGCTTGATCAGTAGCGTCATGCCGCTTTTCAGACCCTGCCGGATGTGTTTCTTTGGCGGATTTGGTCCCGGATGTTCGAACAAAAACTGGGTCCGATCGTTGATGGCATGCGCGCGGACCAGACCCTTTTGCCGCCAATGCCCAATCGTGTTTATTGAAACCCCGCAAGCCTTGGCCATTTCAGAGATCGTAAGCATACCGCGTTCGCGGAGCCGGTCGAATCGGCTCTTCAGTCCGTAAGCCTTTCGAACATAGCCGACCACTATCGATGTCAGCGGCAAGCCGTCACCCGTCTTGAAGCCCTCTTCATTCAGGATTCGAGCTGTGTCAGCGTAGTTGAAGTCCTCCAGAAGCCGATCCATTTTAGCCACCATTTCGGGATTTAGCCTGTGAGTCTCACAAACACTCAGCGGCCGCGGCAACATCAACGTCTTCGATACGCCGCCCCGAAAGCGAATATCAAGCTGGACCTGTTCAGCTTTTCGGATTGTGATGTCTTCGATCAGCAGTCTGACCATTCGCTTGCGCTCGCGGTTGGCGGTGCCAGGGTCGTTCCAGAGCCGCGGAAAATCGCTGGCCAAGGCGAGAAACTGCTCCTGGTGAGCCGCGCTGATCTTGGATTGATCGGCCTGCCGCTGGCGCTCGCAATTCTGTTCGGCTTCGGAGAGCGCCCGCAACTTCGCATTCCATTCCGCCTCGAGCGAAGCAGCGACGAGCCTATTATCTGGGTCGACGCGCAGAAAACGACGACGGGCCAGTTCGGATTCGTATCGAGCGCAATCGACTTGAAGCCTGCGCAGCCGATCCGCCTCATCCCACCTTGACTGCATTTCCTGCTGAACGCTGAGAGCGACTTCCAGCGCAAGAGGAGTGACCGTGTCCACCAACAGCGCACCGACGGCGATGTCCACGCTGTATCCGGAGATTCGTTGACAGTAGCCCTTCTCAATCCGGTCTACTTCTCGAGGCCCCGGGCAGATGTAGTCGGGAGCCAGCCCCGGTTTGCGTTGGCGATAGCCGACAGTCATACGGCTTCCGCATATTCCGCAGATCACCAATCCCTGCAATAATGATGGACCCTCCCTTGGCGCGCTTCGCTTTTCCACGCCCTTGATTTGCGCATTTTCTTGAAGACGTCGAAGATTCTCCTCGTAATCTTGCCAGGTGATATAGCCGGGATGTGCATCCAGTATCAACGTGTGCCATTCTTGTCGGAGCAAACGCTGAACCTGGCCTCCGCCGTCGATCTTCTTATGAAAACGCGTGCGCCCGTAGAAGAAGGCGCCGGCGTACCGTGGATTGCGAAGGATGCGTGTGACCCTGTTATGCTCCAGGTCTCCACAGCCGACTTCCACGGGACACCCGGGCTGGCGATTCAAGCGCGGAAACCGCAAGCCGTGCTGGCGAAAGTGCTTTGCCACGCCGAGTGCCGAACCCACCCGGCGAAACGTTTCGAATACGGATCGGATGGCCTGCTGAACTTGCTGATCAGGATCCAGCACAACCCGGCCTTTTTCGTCGTAGACGAAGCCAAACGGCAGCGGTGTCTCCAGTTCGCCCCGCTTGGCCTTGTTGAGCACCCCGCCGCGCATCCGCGCGCGGATGAGGTGGAGTTCTGCTTCGCTCATTGTTCCTTTCAAGCCCAGCAGCAGGCGATCATTGAAATCGCCAGGATGATAAATACCGTCCTCGTCCAGTATTAGAGTATCCGTGAGGGCACAGATCTCCAGCAGGCGGTGCCAGTCTGTCGAGTTTCGCGCAAGACGCGACACTTCCAGGCCCAGGACGATACCGGCCCGGCCCATGCTTACTTCCATCACCAGCTTTTGAAAGCCTTCGCGATCCACAGAGGACGCACCGGATTGGCCCAGGTCACTATCGATGGTGATGACTTGATCATCCTGCAAGCCGAGGGCGACGGCGCGTTTCCGGAGCGGATACTGGCGGGCGGTACTCTCGGTATGCTCCAAAACCTGGCGCGGAGTGGATTGGCGGACGTACAGAAATGCGCTGCGCTTGAGTTGACTGGCAGTCACCTTCTGGCTTGTTTCGACGCTCATGGATGGACCTCCGGCGCCTGGTTGAGGGCCATTGCTACCAATACCAGCACGACCTCACCGCGGAGGGCGTTCGGCAAAGGGCCGCTAACGGTTGGACACCGGCGCAAGTTGTCGGGAGTAGTGGAGGCCACCCAGGAGCATGCCTGCATCCATGCCACCATTCCCTGGCCAAGAAAAAGGGCCATGCCAAGCCCCCAGAACTCGAAGAGCCAGCGGCTTGCTCTCGCAACTCTTCGTAAGCATAGATCAGCGCTTGCGGCACCGCAGTATTCCGCGCGCCGTTCGCCGGATTCAGCGGCGTTTCTTTTCCTGGCGGCCCAGCGCGCGTTCTATGCTGCGCGGGTGAGCCGTTATGGCGAACCGCTTCTGAATGGCTGCGGTCAAAGCCGGAGGGCGGACGGACGGATCGCTTGCACGGAGTTCGGCAGGGAAGTCCAGAACGTCTGACGTGAGCTTGTGGCCTTGGCGGGGTCCGCGTTTTTCGGGCAACAACCCCATCAGGCCATCGCGCTGAAAATCGGCTTCCGCCTGATAGTAGGTGGGACGGGAGAAGCCGAATGCCGAAGCGGACTGGCTGACTGGGTGCTTGTCCACTCTTACGCGATCGAAGCATCTCGTACTTGACTTGCACGAGATCGCCGGGATCGAAGAATTCGCCGGTCTGGAAGAGTGGATCTGTTACCACGTCGGGATGCGGATTGAGGGTGCCGTGCCGCTTTAGGGCGTCGCGCTTGGATCTTCTCGTTGGGTTGTCGGGCATCGGCCGAATCTCCGAAATTTCGGATCCCGTGTGTCAATACAATTAAGTACAAGCCGCCTGCCGTGTCAAGTTTTGGGCGTGCAATTTGCAGTGAGTATGCGATCTTTTTGGCTTATAAATCGCATACAATGTGGTGAGAGCGTCTTCCGGCGCGAGGTCGGTCCACCCCAGAGGAATCTCGCACTGCCGGCCTCTTTTGTCGACGAAGCACACTCGGTGTTCGCCGCTGTATTGTTTGCGGGAGAGGGCCTCAAACTCACGACCGGTGAGCGGGTGAAATGGATGCGTGATCCTAAACTTTTGTGGTTCGATTCGACGAACGCGTGTAGTGCGACGCCGTTTCCCCGTCGTCGGTCCACTCGAGAAACGCGATCTGTGCCACGACCTCCGGCTTCACCCAGTGCGCCGCGCGCGGCAGCCCTATCGCCCGCGTGAACGGCGATTCCGCCCGCTCGATCTTCTCCAGCCGCGCCCGGAGGGACGTCAGCAGCTTGCCGTCGAAGCCGGTCCCGACCTCCCCCGCGTACACGAACTCCCCGTCCTCGTAATACCCCACCAGCAGCGCGCCGAGCTCCACCCGCGCCCCTTGCGGCTCCGTGAACACGCCGATCACGAACTCCTGCGCCTCCTCGCATTTCATCTTCAGCCATCGCGGCGACCGTCGATGCTCGTACACCGACCCCCGCTGCTTCGCGATGACGCCTTCCCACCCCTCGCGGCACGCCTGTTCGGCCGCGCCTCCGTAATCTCCGCGACCCGCGTCAGCGGCGCTCGAAACGGCAGCTTCGCCAGCAGCCCTCGACGTTCCTCGATCGGCCGGCCCGTCGCGCGCCCGTCGAGCCACATCACGTCGAACACGTAATACGCTCCGCCCGCGATCTCTCCGTCCAGAATGGCGTCGCGAACGGGCAAGGCCGAGACCGCGTCTTCCACGGCCGGCAGGTTCTGCTCCAGCCCGTTCCGCGAATACAGCTTCACCGACTTTCCGTGCTTATACGCCAGCAGCCGGATGCCGACGTACTTCCGCTCGAACAGCCACTCGGGACCGTCGAACCGCTCCTGCATCAGCGTCGCCGCCATCGGCTCCAACCACTCCGGAAAGCTCACGGACGCCCCTCCACGCGAAACTCGAACAGCCGGCTCGGACCGTCCTCCGGCAGCAGAAACACCCGATCGCCGCGCGCCGACATTCCCTCGTTCGTGAACGGCAAGCCGCGATCCGTCTTCCCCGCCGGCATCCGCTTCAGCAGCCGCAGCGACGGCCACTCCAGCCAGTCCACCGCTCCGGCCTTGCCCGGCAGCAGCCCGCCTCCCACCAGCTTCCCGTCCGCGAACTTCAAATCCTGATAGCCGTTCCCCGCGGAATTCTCTACCTTCCGCAGCAGCTTTCCCTTCTTGTCCCACACGTAGAACACGCTGTCCCAATTCCCGCCCACGACGAATTCTGGCCCCCCGCCACGCACCCGATGTGGTCCGCCACCTCGAACTGCATCTCCAGTTCGAGCGTCTTAGCATTCCGCCGCTGGATCGTCGCCGAGCCTTCCCGCCGGTATTCTGCGACCGGCAGCCACAACGAGTCGCCGTCCCGCGCCATCCCGCCTGGATGGAAACGCTCGCCCGCGCCGACCTCGACGGTCTTCCGCAGCTCGCCCGAAGGCAGTGCGAACTCGTGCAGATAACCCTCTTGCCTACTTTGTCGACGGACGTTACCCACAGCCGCGTCGCGTCGGCGTCGAGGTCGATCCCCCGCGGTGCACCACGGCGGCGCGGTCGCTCTGAATGTCCGTCCCGAAGAAGATCGTCGCGCCGAAGATGCGCTGGAAGGAAGCGACCAGCCGCCGGTATTGGGAACCGCCTTGCTGGATACCGAACGTATCGAGCATTTCGCCGGCGCTGCTGAACGTGAACCGGGCGGACTGCTGCCGAACTGCCATCGTAGCCAAAAAGATCGGTACCAGCCGATCCTGTCCCCATGGGAGGCCATAGCTCGGGTGACCGGTGACTTGGAGCACGAACCGCCCGTTCCTCCGTTCGTGGAGGAGGCATCCGGCTTGCGGGCGCTTCATGGGAAGCCCGCAGAGTACAAACGGCCGCGATGAAAGCCCAGGTTCTGTGCTTAGCTCTCCCGCTTCTGCCGGACCATTTGAATCGCGTCTGCCTGTCGAAGTTTCCGTTTGGAGATGACCAGCTTGGGGTACTGCAACCGCAGGAGATCGCCGGCGCGCTCCAGGCCCGAATAGCTGGAACCGTGGGCTGTAGAATGTGTTCTGTGGTGCAATGTGTCGTTCCTCGGAGATGTTTCCCGTTGGCGACACAGCGACCGAACTGTGGCAGAACTGTGCCAAAACTCGATCTGTTGACACTGCTTGGGTTAGCCGTCGAGCCAAAAGCAGGTTCCCCATCTGGTTCGAAACATTGAAAACGGGAAGTAAGCGATAGAGCTATTGGAGACCACGCCGATTCATTGGGCGGAGGGAGTCGCAGGTTCAAATCCTGTCGCTCCGACCATTTATTATCAATGACTTGCAGACGCATTTTGACACAAAAAACAGGGGCTGTGTCAAAATGCGCGCCTGCTTTTCACGGCATTGGCGAGGCATTGTGTCAAAGCGCGGCTAGATACTCGGGGTTCTGGTCGTGGTTCCTGACTTGCAGCGTTGACGCGGGCCTGAAGTATTGGTCCTTTGTCTGTAAGATCGTTCGCGTCGTCCGTTCGCGTGTCGAGTGTCGCTGTTGATCCACTTGTGCCGAATTGAGCCAGGACTACTTCGTGTTTCCCGCGCGTACCGGCTTGCCGCCCATGGCGCCGCCAGCATGACCGGGCTGCCATGTTTTGTTCGGCACTCGAAGAAGTGCTGACGTCCGAGCGCGTCCATACTCTCCGGCGTCCGCCGCGCAGCCCAGACCTGAAGGCGTTAACCGAAACATGGGCGCGCTCGGGCGAGTCTGCGTCAGGCCAAGCCTGTTCGGTCAGCCGTCGCTATAACGGGCGTTGGCCGAGTTCATCGCGCATTACCACTCCGAGAGAAATCATTAGGGCAAAGGGAACTTCTTACCACTGCCGAGCGTGAAGGTCTTGACCTTACGCATGAGTCGCGCCTACCCGACGCTAAGAATCACGAGCGAGGTGATACCGAGCACGATCCCGCAGATGCCGTAGACACCGACGCGTTCCCGAAAAAAAGAGATTCCGGCGATGGCGACGACGAACAGCGATCCTCCCGTGGTCAGCGGAAACGCGACGTGCCCGGGCACGCCGCTGGACAGCGCCAGCGCGGTGAAACTCTGGCCGGCGAGACTGCATGCGCCCATCAAAGCGCCGATCACGATCTCCCGTCCGTGGATCCGGGAACGGCTCCAGAGAAGCGCGACAACGGCGAAGAAAAGCCCCCCGAGGTACCAATAGAGAAGATATTGGGACCGGTGCGCGCCCATCCCTCGCTCGGTGAGGACCTTCAGTCCGAATGGCCCGAGCCCGTTGGCAGCGAAGGCCACCAGCATCAGGCGCAGCCATACGCCGGTATCGCGATGCTGTTTCTCCTGCACTGCCGCGTCAGCCACGGGCCTTCTCCGCTTCCCGCTTGTCCTTCCAGAGCAACGCCATCGAGAGCGGGATCAGGCACAGCGCCGTGACGCGCTTCCAATCCAGCGCCTCGTGATAGATCAGAATCGACGCAACGGTCGGCACGCCCGACGACAGATTGATAGCGAGCCAGCTGGTCGCAATGTCGCCGTGCCGAATGCCGGCCTGAAATGCCAGGATTGCAATCGAGGCGCAGACGCCGAAGGGCAGCGCGATACCGGAAACCGCGACGGGGGCGGCGAGCACCGTGTGGTTGATCAACATCGTTGCGACCAGGAACGCGCAGGACCACGCGTAAAGGAGCGCGTTCAAGGAACTCGGGCCGCACTTCAGAGTGTCGCCGAGCTTGTGAAAGATGCCCAACGCGCCAAAGCTCAACAGTCCGAGCAGCGCGTAGAGATAACCCGCCGTCATCATTGTCTCATTCTCCCCGAATCGTGGTTTTCCGGCTGCGCCATGGCCGCGCGAATTCCACCTAATCGGAAAAGCGGCTACATCACCCGCGCGGAGTGCTCGTTGCGGCCTGCAGCCAGTTGGCGGGGCGTCCAACCGATGCGTAATGACAGCTCGAATGCCACCTCTTGCACCAGCGAAGCCAGCCGCGGCAGATTAAAGTCCGAAATCTGTTCGACCGATCCGGAGATGCTGATGGCGGCCTCCACGTCGCCCGACGTTCCGTAAACCGGCGCGCCAACGCAACGCACGCCGATTTCCTCCTCTTCGTCGTCGAGCGCATAGCCGGCCTGCCGCGTCCGCGCCAAATCCTCTTTCAAACGCGACAAAGTGCAGATGGTGTTTTCGTTGTGCCGCAGCATGCGGCGCTGTCTGACGATGGCTTCCAGCTGTTCGTCGGCTCTCCACGCAAGCAGCGCCTTGCCGACGCTCGTGCAGTGCCAGTCGATATGCTTCCCCACCCAGGTCGCCACGGGGGCGGCGCCCGAAGGCTCGACCTTCGCGACCAGCACCACTTCGCTCTCCTCCAGAATCGCGACATGGGAGGTGAGTCCTGTCCGCTGCGTGAGGTCGGCGAGCAACGGCGCGGCCTTCTGCCGCAGGAGGATGCCGTGCGACGCCGCATTGGCGATCTTCGCGAGGTTAAAGCCGGCTACGTAGCGTCCGGACGACATCCTCTGCAGGTACCCGAGGCGCTCGAAGGTCACCAGCAGACAGTGAATGGAACTCTTGGGAAAACTGAGTTGCCGGGTCAACTGCGAAAACGTGAAGCCGTTTTTGGATTTTGCCACCAGCCCCAAAATCTCCATGCCTCTTTCCAGCGCGGGCACGCTTGGCGTCTTCTCCGAAACCATGGCCTGTCCCCCTCCAACAATGACTCAATGGTAACAGGAACGGAAAATTGTCATTCCGCGATCAATCGCTGCAGCTCCTTCCCTGACAGTTGCCCCGCCGGATGGAAATCGCTTCCGGCGGCATAGCGTAAGAGGCTCTGAAACACGCTCATCGCTTCGGGGTACGCTTCGTCGAAGCGAGGCCGCAGCCGCAGAGTCGTGATCAGCAGTTTACCCTCGCCGACGTTCGCCTCGACGGCATACGCGACGCGCGAGAGCGCCTTCGTCTTGCTCAGGAATTCCGCCGTGGTCCGGATCCCGCCTATGATGGGCGAGAGGGTGGACGGCCAGTTGTCGACGGGCAGAGGATAGGCGCCATCGAGCAGGTTGAAGCACTGCAAGTCGCAGAAATCGTCGTGCGGGAACCCAGCGAGCGCCGGGTGGCCGGCAACCAGCGTTCCCATGGCGCCTCCGGAGGCGGGAAAGAATGAAGCGCCGCGCCGTTGCGCGCTGTCGTCCAGCATCAGCCAGACTCGCCCGCCGGCGCGAAGCCGCGCTATCGCGTCGTGATTGAGCGCGTCGGTGATCAATAGTTCTCCGGCCGCGGCGCTCCCGGACTCGGGATGAATCCACGGGAAGGCTTGACGCAGTCCCTCCCAACGGAGGGAGGAGACGACGGGCGTTGCCGGCGCGGGCATGCGTCCTGCAGGCGGATAGGCCCAGAAGTTCCAGCGATTGGTGTAGACGCCGTTCGCGGTCCGCAGCGTCATTGCGAGTTCCAGGCGGGCGGCCTGCTTGATGCCTGCAGCGTCGAGGGTGATGTTTCCAACAGTCGAGATTTCCGCGAGGGGCGCCGATACGCCGCGTACTTCGCCCCCGCCGATGCGGCGGCTCCCCGCGGAAAGCGTCCATTCGAGTGTTCCCTCTCGGACCGCCGCGGGACCATAGTTCGACACCGAGACGGAGACGGCCTTCGGACGGTCGGTCCAGAACGAGCGGTCGTCCACGCCGGCGTTGATCATCAGGAGCACCGGGCTGTTCCATTCGCGCCCCTCTTCCGGCGTGATCTTCGGACGCCAGAAATAGTCGAGCCAGCCTTCCTCCCACGAGTCACCCTCGCCGGTTCCGCCCGGATAGTCCACGATGAGCCAGTAGTCGTAACCGGAGACGGCGTTGTCGGCGCGAGCACGCTCGATCTGATATTTGTGGCCGAGTTGCTGGAGCCGTTGCGAGTTGCGCAGGTACGAGGCGTAATCGGCGGTCAGTCCATGCTGCTCCACCCACTTCCGCTTGGCCTCAAGCCAGACCGGTTTCATGACGCCGGTGAATCGCTCGATGAGGGAGATGTCCGGCAGCGAGCAGTAATAGGCGCCGAATTCGTGGCGGATCGTGGGGCGGTCCGGCGGCGCGCCTCGTCCGATACTGACCATGTCGGTCGGACGCAGATCGAAGCCGTCATTCGACATGATCAGCGTCGCCGGCGCGAGTTCCTTGGCGTAGCGGTAGAACTCCGCGATGGCGGACGTGAAGACGCGTCGCTCCTCGTCGTTTTTCAGCCAGTTCAGATTGAACTCATTGCCGAATCCGAGGCTGAGGAGCGACGGGTGGTTGCGATACGCCAGGAGAACGCTTTTGAGTTCCCGCTTCAGGTGGTCGCGGTGCGCATAGAAGAACTGCGTGTAGGCCGCGGGCAGCTCCGCCATGACGAGCAGGCCCGCCTCATCAGCGGCATCGAAGTATGCCCTCGGCGGCGTCATCGAGTGGAAGCGGACGGCGTTGAAGCCGAGGCTCTTCGCGACGGCCAACCGCTTGAGGTACACGTCTTTCGAGGCTGGGGGGAAGCCCGTGAGAACCTCGACGTTGTCGTCGCCGTACCCACGCAAGTAGATCGGCTTGCCGTTCAACAGGACGCGATTGCCCTCGGTGGAGACCGTGCGGAACCCGAAGCGCTCGTCCGAACGGTCCATCGCTTTCCCGTCAACCAGCAACTCGATCGATGCGGTCGTGAGTTCCGGATGCTCGGGCGACCATAGGGGCCCATCGGGCAGCGGAAGCTCCACGGTGGCGTCGGCCTCGCCCGACGCGGGAATCTGGACGGGCGTGTCGACCGCGCGCCCGCGCGCGGACACGCGAATGAGCCCCGCGGCCGCCGTCGCGCCGGCGCTCGCCACGTGAACGCGGACGCTGATGCGTCCCTTCGCGACATCGCTCGCGATCAGGCTGGAGTCGATCCACGCGCGCGACGTGCTCTCGAGCGAGACGTCGCCGTAGAAGCCGCCCCAATTGCCGATGTAGTTCAGCATGCCGGTGGGGAGGAGCGGCGCCTGCTTATCGGGCGAGACGTCGAGGGGCGCGGGAGGATTCTCGACGCGGATCGCGATCCGGTTGGATGCGCCGGGACGCAGCGCACGCGTGATGTCGATGGACACAGGCGCGCTAAAAATGTCGGTCTTGCCGGCGTTCACGCCGTTGACGTAGACCGTCGCGCTGCGATGAACACCGCCGATCCGTAGATGCGCGACTCTGCCACGCCAGCTTTCCGGAACGTCGACGACGCGCCGGTACCATGCCGCGCCGGCATAGTGATGGCGCAGGATTCCCTCCGGCTCGCCCACGCCTTGCGCCTGCCACGCGCCGGGGACTGCGATCTTCTGCGGAAACGGCAGATCGCCTGCGTACCAGCGCTCGGACTCGCCGCGATTCGAGCGGTCCAGCCGGAACTGCCACTCGCCGTTGAGGCCGATACTCTCGCGCGGGCCCGAGGCGGCGAACGCCGGACAGAGCGTCGCGAAAGCCAGCACACCCGCGCTCCAAAAAGTGATCCATCGACCTGACAACATACTCGGATTATGTGCGCTGCCCCTCCTCTCCGGCGAACCGCTTTCCGATTAGCTGGAATGTCGGTCGCGCGAGACGGTTTTCGCAGGGGTCTTGGGCCAAGCAGTTTCCCTATAATTCCCGTAGGTCAACATGAGAGCAACCGGGATTGTATTGCTGGCCGCCGTGTCGTTTGCCGCGGTGTGTTCCGCCGCCGAACACCGCGTCAAAGTGCAGATGAACTGGGGAGAAGAAGCGCCGCAGGCCGAACCTTATTTCTTCAAGCTGGTTCCGGCTACGCCTGGGTTGCAGGTGACCGACGTCTCCGGCGTGTCGCTCGAGAGCGGAGAGGCTGCGAAAGATGGGGTGTGGACCAGCCGCGCCGGACACGGCGACGTGGACGGCGTCCGTTTCACGCTGACCTATTCCGAAAAGTCGCGCCGAACGCTGGAGAACATGCAGGTCATCTGGGCCGATCTCATCGCGCATAGCGACGCCGACACCGCTCGCCGGCTCAGCAATGACGCTGCGATCCATCCCGACTCGCCCCGGCTGACGGTGCAGATGAATGCCGAAGGCACACGCGGGTTCAGCGTTACTTTAGATCAACTCGAAATGGAAAAGGCGATCTGGATTCCGTCGCTGCACGTATATATAGCGGCGGGCGATGATCCCATGCCTTTCGCCGAACACCAGCGGCAGCTCGCGGCGTGGAAAGGCGACCGCATTCGGGACCGCGTCGAGCACGACGTGGAGGCGAGTTACGAGCAGTACACCGCGCGGTGGGAGGATATGGGCGATCCGTCCTATGTCAACCCGCAGCCGCACGGCCCGGGGCACATCGTGTGCCTCACCTGGGACAGCGCGATCCCGAAGTTCGGCATCGACCGCGGCGCCGGAGTATGGAACGATTACGGCAATCCGGACCACTTCCAATTCTGGTTCGGTTTCGGCGACATCAGCCAGGGCATAGCACACACCTGGAAGAGCCAAAGCCTGCACGATGGCCTGCCCGTGATCACGACCGTCTTCGAGGAGAACGGCCTCCGGTATACGGTCGAGCAGTTCGCTTACCCGCTGGACGGCCCACCGGCGGAGCGCCGCGGTGACCTGAAAATGGTGCTCATGCAGCAGGTGCGCGTGACGAATTTGCAGAACCAGGCGCGCCGCGTTCCGGTAACCTTCAGTCATCGACGGCTGCTGCCGTCGTATCTTCACGCGCCCGTCTATGTCGAGCACTCCCACGACTCCTTCCTGTTCCGCGAACGGGCGCAGGGGCGGGTGCTGCTGGCCGTGAGCGGTGTTCCCAACGTGGACTGGAACGGCGTCACGGACTATCAGCGCGAGATGAAGCGCTTCAATGGGACGGCTTACCTCGATCTGCCGCCGAACGGGGAGCGCAACTTCGTAGTGAAGCTCGCGTCGCCGCTGGCCGACACCGCGGACGCGGCGAAGCTCGCCGCGATCGATTACGCCAAGGCGCGGCAGCAGACGCTCGACTTCTGGTCCGCATACGTGGCGAGGGGCGCGCGCTTCGAAACGCCGGAGAAGGCGGTCAACGAACTGTTCCGTGCGACGCTGTGGCACGCCTTGCGCCTGCCCCGCCGCCACGGAGGCGCCGACGCACGCATCGATCTTCCATATTCCAACTTCGCCTACAGCCAGACCGGGACGCCGTGGCCGGTGAATCAGTCGGTGTACGTGGATTACATGCTCTACGACCTGCGCGGGTATCACGCGGTCTCCGCTGAGGAGTTGTTGGCGCAGTTCCGCAACAACCAGGAGGAGAACGGCCACATCAACGGCTTTGCGAACTGGGGCGTGTACACGCCGGGCATGCTGTATGCCGTGGCGCAACACTATCTCCTCTCGCATGACCGGCAGACGCTCGATCGTTTGCTGCCCTATGCGCTCAAAGCTCTCGATTACTGTATGGACGAGACACGGCACGCGAACCTTCGGGAGGGCGCGACGCGCGGGTTGGTCGAGGCGCCGTTGAACGACGGCACCGGCAACGGGATCTGGGCTTTCAACCAGGCCTACATGTACGCCGGCCTCGATCTGTTCGGCCGCGTGCTCGAGGAGATTGGCAATCCGCGCGGAGCGGAAACACGGCGCGCGGCGCTAGACCTGCGCGCGGCGGCCGAGCGCGGGTTCGCCGCGGCGAGTGTGTGGTCGCCCATCGTACAACTGCGCGACCACACCTGGGAGACGTACCTTCCGTGCGAGGCGACTACGTACGGCCGCATCATGAATGACTGGTATCCCGCCGACGTCGACACCGGCGCGCTGCACCTGGTCCGGCTGAAGGCAATTCCGGCGTCGGGCCCGCTCGCGGACTCGCTGCTGAACGATCACGAGGACAACCTGTACCTTCACGGCTGGGGAATCGCGAACGAGCCGGTATACAACCAGCAGGGGACAGCGTACCTGCTTCGCGACGATCCGAAGGCGGCGATCCGGACGTTCTACAGCTACATGGCGAGCGCATTCAGCCACTCGGTCTACGAGCCGGTCGAGCACCGGTGGACGCACGGCCAGTACTTCGGACCGCCGTCGACCGACGGCGCATGGTTCGAACTCTTCCGCAACATGCTCGTCCATGAAACGGACGACGGCGCGCTCATTTTCGGCATGGCAACGCCGCGGGCGTGGCTCGCGGACGGAAAGAAGATTGTGGTCGAACGCGCGCCGACGTATTACGGCGCTCTTTCGCTGATGGAGGAGAGCCACGCTGCTTCCGGGCGCATCACCGCCTCGGTCGACCTCGGCTCGGGAACGCGTCCCAAAACCGTCCTGGTCCGCCTGCGGCACCCCGAGGCAAAGCCCATCCGCAGCGTGACCGTAAACGGGCGGAACTGGACGGATTTCGACGCCAGCAAGGAATGGGTGCGCATCGCGGCGCCATCGGACTCGCATTACAGCATTACTGCCACATACTAGCTCGCTTCCATTACTGTGGAATACTGCGCGCAGAACGGCTGTTCCGGCGTTGACGCAGCGGGCGGCGTGCTGAAGAATGGGATTTCCAACCGGAGGGCTTGCCTCGTTCGGGCTCTCCGGAGAAAGGGTGACCTTGTCTCCAACGAT
>Ga0157369_10004694_pt1 | contig 16066 bp, 12 predicted proteins | sample C25metaG_FD_113461 | JGI IMG/M metagenome (GOLD analysis project Ga0157369, IMG submission 113461) | Corn rhizosphere microbial communities from Kellogg Biological Station, Michigan, USA - C2-5 metaG | ecosystem: Host-associated > Plants > Roots > Rhizosphere > Soil | place: USA: Michigan... | reverse complement strand
TTAATAGAAACGGCTACGCATGTAGTACCGACAGCGGAGTACTGGCGGACGGGGGTTCAAATCCCCCCGGCTCCACCACTTCAACATCTAAAGACGTCCACGGACGTCTTTTTTTGTGCCTGAAATCCAGTAAATACGCGGCCTCCAGCGTTTTTGCGGTCTTCTGATATTTTTTGAGTTCCAGCCATTCGGGTATTCCAAACGGTATTCCAACCCATTCGGTGCTAACCTTTGGAATACCAAATCAGTGCCTGAGGAAAATCTCATGCCTGCTCCAGCCCTCCGCCTCTCTGATCGACAGCTCAAGGGAGTCAAACCCGCGTCCAAGGATTACGTCCTCACCGACGGTGACGGGTTGCAACTCCGTGTACGCAGCAACGGCTCGTTGCTGTGGAATTTCAATTACCGTGAACCGGTGACCAAGAAGCGCATCAACATCGGCTTTGGGACCTACCCCGAACTGTCACTGGCGAATGCACGAAAGATGGCAGTCGATGCGCGGGAGCTGCTCGCCCAGAGCATCGATCCGAAGGTGCAGCGCAGTACGCTGAATGAAGCCAAGCGCGCAGAAACGGAGCACACCTTCGAGAACGTGGCCACCGCTTGGTTCGAACTCAAGAAGGACTCGGTCACCCCTGCCTACGCCGAGGACATTTGGCGGTCGCTCACGCTGCACGTGTTTCCCGAGTTGAGAACGACACCACTGGTGAAAATCACCGCGCCGATGGTGATTGGATTGCTTCGTCCAATCGAAGCGAAAGGGAGCTTAGAGACGGTCAAGCGTCTTAGCCAGCGGCTAAATGAGATCATGACCTACGGCGTCAACTCCGGCCTGATCTTCGCCAACCCGCTCAGTGGCATCAGAGCAGTTTTCAAGAAGCCCAAGAAAGAGAACATGGCTGCGCTTCCGCCCGAAGAGCTCCCCGAGCTGATGCTGGAGATCGCGAACGCCAGCATCAAACGCACAACCCGTTGCCTCATCGAATGGCAGTTGCACACCATGACTCGCCCCGCCGAGGCGGCGACTACTCGCTGGGCGGACATCGACTTTGAAAGGCGTGTCTGGACTATCCCAGCAGAGCGGATGAAGAAGCGCCGTCCGCACAGCATCCCGTTGAGTGATCACGCTGTCGCACTGTTGGAGTCATTGAAGACACACAGCGGCCATCGCGAATACGTCTTTCCGGCAGACAGAAATCCACGCACCCACGCCAATAGCCAGACCGCCAACATGGCGTTGAAACGTATGGGCTTCCAGGATCGACTTGTCAGCCACGGCATGCGCTCGATGGCCAGCACCATCTTGAATGAGCATGGCTGGGACCCGGACCTCATTGAGGTCGCACTGGCGCATGTCGACAAGGATGAGGTGCGCAGTGCGTACAACCGAGCCGACTACATCGAGCGCCGGCGTCCGATGATGGCGTGGTGGAGTGAGTACATCCAGAAAGCCGCGACCGGAAGTATGCTTGCCTCAGCGTACGGCCAAGTCAGAGACAAGAACGTGGTACCGATTCGCTAGCTCTGTACGGCGCCAGAACGGCAGCAGCAACAACTGAGCGCTCAAGATTCGGGGCAAACAGCCTCACTTATCCGCTTCTAAGCGCGGGTCCATCCAAACAGGGCTGCAAAGCCGCCCTGTTTGGATGGACCTTACTTTGAAGAGCTAAAAGCGACCAGGTTGTCCAGGATTTACCACGGAACTCCACCGGTGGATAACAGTTCTTTAAGTCCAAATTGGCGCTGAATTTCGAACCTTGACCGGGTTTATCCACAGGCGTAGAACTGGCCGTGCAAGCGCTGTCGATGACAGCAACCCAGGTGGCCCGAACCTTGAAGGCCACGCCGCTCCCGCGGTGGTTCTCCCCCAAATGGCGATTCGCGTCCGGCAGCTCGCCCGGTCACCTCCCCGGTGATGGATGCCTACTTCAGATCATGGCCCTCGTGCGCCAGACGACACTTCCTACTTCACTGCCCTGCAGCAACCTATCCGCTTGGCCGAATCTTGCGCCAACCTGCGCCCGTCTCTTTCTCCTGGAAAGAGACGGGCGCTTCAAACACTGCTGCAGGCCTCGTCGCACGTGGCTTTGCGGCAACTCCTCTCGTGACAATTGGCGTGACAAACGCGGACGTCACCAGCAACAGCGCTGTAGATGATGGTGCCGCAGACCACGGAATGGACTGCACCTGACTGACAGTCAGGTATGCCCCGGTCATCGCATCGCTGAGTTCACCCAGCTCAGGATCTTCAGGCGCTGGTCCCGTCAGCCAGTGCAGCCTCCACCCGCCCACCGGTATCGGTGCTCAGGAGGCCAGATCATGAGATGCCCTTGCTCCCGGTTGTAAGGAGCCGCCAGTCCTGCGTAGTGGACACTCCCCACAGGTCGCAGGGGCCTTGATCCCTGATAACACTCAACATTCTTGGCGGGATGATGTGGGGCGAGGATCGGAGAGCGGACGATGAGGTGACCGACATGGCATTGGTGGGGAGACGCGATGGCCGCAATTTCGGCTACGGCAGGCAATTGAGCTATGCAGGACTGCAGGCGCTGAAAGATATGTTCGGCGGTGGCCATTACGGCACAGTCAAAGCGCACTGTGATCGGTGGCAGGCATTTGTCAAATGGTGCCGTTCCGAACTGGGGCCCGGTATCAATGATGCGTGGCAGATTGATCTGAAGGTGTTGGCCGACTATGCGGCGCATCTGCGCGACGTAGTTGGGCGCGGTGAGCTCGCCGTCAGCACTGCACAAAACCGGATATCCAGCGTTAACAGAACCATGGCGGCGCTTCGCGGTGATCAGTGCGTGAAGTTGCCCAGCCCGAGCAAGGCGTTAGGTATGCAGCGTACCGGGGTTCGACAATCAATGCCGCAAGGCCAAGACCGCGAACAGGTTAAGCAGATAGTCGATGCGCTTTGCAGCCAACATCAGCTACGAGCGGCAGCGATCGTTCTGTTGGCGCGAGCCACCGGCATGCGCTTGCGTGAGGCTATCTTGGCTGACCTGCCACGGCTAAGCCGTGAGGCTAAGTATTTAGGCAGGATTAACATTCAGGATGGCACCAAAGGCGGCCGCGGCGGTGCCTCGGCTCCACGTTGGATAGCGGTGGATGGCTATGGTCGAGGTGCACTTGGGTTTGCACGGCAAGTGTCGCCTGCGGGTAGCCGCAACCTGCTTGCGCCACACGAAAGCTACCTGAATGTTCTCCAGGAGATCATCCGCCCTGCAAGGGACGTCCTGCATGCACATACGCTCAAAGGCTTCCATGAGCTACGAGCGGCATACGCATGTGAGCGCTATGAGCAAATGACTCAACATCGCGCACCTATCAACGGCGGCCGATGTTGTCAGGTAGATAAGACCCTAGATCGTGAGGCCCGAAAGCAAATCAGCTACGAGCTTGGGCACGGTAGGATCGACGTGGTCGCGGCCTACATTGGAGGACGGACATGAGCAAGCCATTCGATATGGAGTTGTTCTTAGTCGGCGTGCTGAGTGGGTCGCATGCGACACGGCGACGTCATTTTCGGCAAGCTAGGGCTATCCAAGTGGCTATCGCAAAGCGATGGCAGCGAGAGACACCGTGGAATTGGCAGAGGAAGCATTTAATTTGGTTTCTTGACAATTGTTTGGCAGGTCGCAGTGACGCGACGCGCTATTACTATCTACTGACAGTTCGGCTGCTCGCGAAACGCCTGAAAAAGCCATGGTTCTTACTATGATTAAAACCCGCGCCAGTCACCACGACCGACAGCATTAGATACGTCAAGAAACCGTCGAGGGGCTGATCAGAACAGCACGAAGCCTGAATAAAGGACGGCTTGCATTTGGAAGAAAATTCAGTCATACAATGAAAGATGATGGCAATATGCCAACAAGACGATAGGATTCCCGTCACCGCTCTAAACAACATTCAATCAATGCCAACCGAAGGGATTCAGCAATTGAAAAGTCGTCCTTTTACTATATTCCTGCTAAAACAAGGATTCAACGCCACTAACTCGCTAAAAGAAGAGCACGAGTTAGGTCAAGTCGTAGCATCAGATCGTCTTCCAGAGAACTCAAGCGTTTATATTCTAGACGGCCAACCAAGAGAGCCTTGGTGGCGTCAATACTTCAATATCGCTAACCCTCTCCAACAATCAAACAAAGGCGCACTAGTCTTCATACCAGTAGCAGATAGATGGTTTGCCCTATCGTTTGGACATGTATTTCATAAGCTTCGCGACAACTGCTACGAGTATGACTTTGGACTACTAGTAACACTTAATAGTCTCGATCCAAAAAAACTGAAAAGTGCAGAAGTAATGGATCCTGGCGCTTCAAGAAGGAAGAGAACCCAGATCCCAGCGGCTGCAGATATAACGTTTCTTGACTTTGACAGCAATACAGAAATTGTTCGAAGCCTCACAGGGGCTGTCAGGGAGGATCTAACTGGACTTTTTAAAAGCGAAACAGGCTCAGCGAGTCTCAAGGTCAGTTTAAAGTTCCTTCCTGAGGAGCTTCATGGCCTGTGCACCAACTTACTAGCGCTGTACAACAGCAATGATTACCTGAACACTTTTCCAAATGTTGGGAAAATCTCACCTGAAAATGATCCTGATATTGTGCGCACCCTAGATGATAAACTTCTAAAGTTTTTTATTGCCCGAGATCCGTCGCTTTCCATTTGCATCCCTGATATCGTAGATTACCGAGACAACACTTCCTGCAGATTTCAAGGACGCGGTGGAGTGGCGGAAATCTATACAGACATATCGCTGGAAGCATTTTACGACTACCTTGGCGAAAAAATCGATCTGACTGATTTCACTATAGACAAATTAAAATCTTTTAGCGTTGCATTGTGCGATACAGACGGAAACATCAACAAAGCCTATAATATATATAACTGCCTACTGCTTGACATTCATGAGCAAGCAGAAATTTATCACATATGTGAAGGCTCATGGTATCGAGTAGAGCGAGAATACGTAGAGCTACTTAAAGAATACCTCGACACAAAATTCGAGCGCACGGATTTATTTGATTACAATCACGACTTCACAAAGGATGGGATCAGCCATTACAGCGAAGAATCTTATAATACTGCTGTATCTGAAAGTCTACCCGCGTTTATATGTTTGGACCAAACAAATATGAGCCTCGATGGGCAGACTGCCATTGAGCCTTGTGACTTATACACTCTGAGCAGGGCTGATGACGGCGGCCAAGAGCTGGCTAAACTCTACCACTTAAAGATATCCACTAGATCATCTCAACTCAGCCATTTATTCAACCAGGGCATAAACTCAGCTGAGCTAATAATTTTAGAGCCAAAATGCCGGGAAAAGCTGAAGGAATTGATCACAGAACGAATTGGCCAAAATAATTTACAGCAATACTGCGACGCAATTGAAAATATTAATATAAAAATAATATATGGAATTATAACGAACAAAGACCCAAAGTATCTTTCGGAAAATCTGCCGCTATTTTCAAAAATCAGTCTAATGCGCTGTCTCAAGAGCTTGGAGTTGATGCAGATCCCGTCTGCGATCACTTACATTTCCGACGCAAGTCCGGCAAAGGGAAAATTCAGCGCCCTCCCTTCCGTAATTGTCGAGGTGGTGCATAGAAAAAACAAAAACGAAGCGTGGGTAACTGTCGGTCAAACTCTACAACAAGGGACTAAAGTTAGTCGCTGCGCCTCCGCCATCACGGATAGTGCGGCAGGGTCTCAATTCAGAATTTTTTATAAACTTAACAAAGAGGGGGCGCCTTACTCAAGTCACCTCTGGGCCTATGAGGCGCTTTAAATAATGAAAGGCCTTCAGATATAATATATGGGCCTCAGTATCAACTGTAGTTATATGTAGCATAAGCGGCTCCTGAGCACATCTCAGGAGCTTAGCATTAAGGGTGATGCCGATGTCACCGTCAGGTCACGGCGGTACGTCATCGACTTAGTAATGCTCTTCAATATAAGCATAGGCCTTCTCAAAAAGGTCTTTGTCTTTGCTTAGGCCAAACTGCGCCAGGGTCAGCATGAGTGCTTTCTGGATTTCGCGTGGACCACTGTTGGAGTTCTGCCAACCCTCAAAGCGAGTAGCGTTGACAATTTTGTCGATCTTCTCGACCACATCACCAATCAGCTTCGGCGTGGTTTCCGGGCGGGTTTCCAGGAATAGTTTGGTCAACGCCTGCTTGTTGTCTGCCTCCGTTACCACCGGGTCACCGGTTTCACGCTCGGCCTGCACCGTATCTTTGGCGGCATCCAGAAGGCCCTTGAGCCAATCGATGGCCTTGATTACGCCCGCTTCATACTCTCGGCGCAGTTTCTCCAAGCGCTCACCCAGCTCTACGAACACAGCCTCGCCATGGCCGCGCAGACGTCCCATCAAGTCTATTTCCAGTCGGCGGGCACGTTTTTCCTGCTCTTTCTCGGTCAGGGTGAAGATCGCGTGTTCATCCATGATCAGCTCATCGATGTCATCGCGTATGCGACTGATATCGGTGTGCTCGTGAATCATCTAAATGGTCTCGGGCCCTAACGCGGCCCAGACCAGCGCCCCCGTTTGACCAACCGGGCGTACTGATTCATAGATTTGCGCCAGCCATTTGTAATCCTGCCGGTAGGGCGTCAGGAAGGGGTCGGGGTTGATGGCCGACCAGAGTTTGGCCAGCACGCCAAAGGCTGCGGCAAACTCATCGCGTTTTTTATTGTCCGGCAAGCACTCCTGTGCGGCCAGGATGCCATCGAAACCTTCAAGGGTGCGGTCTACACTCGGGAAGAAGGCCAGGCACTGTTTCAGCTGCTCCGGCAGCAACTCCTTGAACTTCTCGATGCCTTCGACAATCCCGTCGATCTCTTCCGGGTTATAAGCCAGCGCCGTGCGCAGGTTTTCGAATACGCCCAGATAATCGATGATCAGGCCCATACGCTTGACCACCCCGTCCGCCTCATACAGGCGGTTGGTGCGGCACATGGCCTGCAGCAAGGTGTGGTCGCGTAGCGGTTTATCCAGGTACATGCAGTAGCAGATCGGCGCATCGAAACCGGTCAGCAGCTTGGCGGTCACGATCAGCAGTTGCAGGGGTTGTTTCGGGTCTTTGTAGGCTTCCAGCAGGTTTTTCTGCGCCTGCTCTTCACCATCGAATTTCTGCCAACGCTCAAAGTCGGCTTGCTCGATCGGTAGATCGAGCTCTTCCTTCCACCTGCCCCAGTCCTTGTTGAGCTTGCCGTTCTCATCCTTCACCGGAGCCTGGTCGAGGTTCATGACCACCTCTCGTGCGTCGAAACCCAGCTTGTTACCAAGTAGGTAATACATCTGCACGCAGGCATCGCGGTCATAGACCACCACCATGGCCTTCATCTTTTTCGGCTGCACATGGCTGGTGAAGTGTTCGGCAATGTCGGCGCTGATGGCCTCCATGCGTTTCGGTGCCTTGAGCATCACAGCCAGCTTGCCGGCGCGTTTGGACAGGGCGGCCTTTTCGTCCTCATCCAGGTTGTTGTCTTTGACCAGTTGCTCGAACTCTTCATTGATAGCCTCACGGTCGACCCGCAACTCGGCTAAACGGGGCTCGAACTTCACCGGGTTAGTGGCACCGTCGCGGATCGACTGTTTGTAGCTGTAGCGGTTCATATAGCGGCCGGGGTCTTCATCGGCGCCGAACAGCTTGAAGGTATTGCGCTCGATACCGGAGATCGGCGTGCCGGGCAGACCGTAGAAGTGGGCATTGGGCAGCGCCCAGCGCATCTTCTCGCCCAAGCCGCCTTCCTGGGTGCGGTGGGCTTCATCCACCAGCACGATGATGTTGTCGCGGCTATTTAGGCCCGCCAGGTTGCGCTCATCGATCTCAACATCTTTGAACTTGAAAATGGTGGTGATGAGGATGCCGCGGCTGTCCTGCTCAATATGTTCACCGAGCTTTTTGCAGCTTTGCACCTTAACCAGGTTTTTTACGTCAGCGCCGCCGAAGGTCTCGCTGATCTGGCTGTCCAGGTCGCGGCGGTCGACCACGATCAGCACGGTGGGGTTTTTCAGCTCGTTGTCGGCACGCAGCATCTTGGCCGCGTAGAGCATCAGCAGCGACTTGCCCGAACCTTGGAAGTGCCAGATCAGGCCTTTTTTCGGGTAACCCTGTTTGACCCGCTCGACAATCTGCCTGGCCGTCTCGAACTGCGGGTAGCGTGGCAGCAGTTTGACGCGTTTGGGCGGCGTGTCTTTACCGGTTTTATGGGTAGAGAACAACGCGAACGAGGCCAGCAGTTGCAGCAGGGTTTGCGGATTCAGCAGCCCTTTGGCGCTTGCCAGCACGGAGGCCAGGGTGGCGGGAATATCCTCACGCTGATCGGTGTGGTGCCAGGGGCCCCAATCCTTGACACGAGCATTGATCGCGCCATAGGCAAAGGTTTTCCCCTCGCTGGCGAAGCACAGCAGGTTGGGCACGAAGAAGGCCTGCACATGCTGCCAATAGTGCTTCTTTCCTCCCATAAAGTCAGCGGCACCGTCTTGCCAACTGACACTGGGGCGAGTGGCGCTTTTCACTTCACCCACCACCAGCGGGATGCCGTTTACATACAGCACGATATCGAAGAACACCTCGCCAGCCGCCACATAGTGCACCTGCTGGGCCACCACGAAGTGGTTGTCGTCGAGGTTGTCGAAGTCGATCAGATTGATAGTAACGTGCTCGCCATTCTTACCAAAGGGCAAGGTCTTCTCGGCCAGCAACCAAGCCTGGAAATTTTCGTTGGCCCGGACCAGGCCACTATTCTGGGCCTCCAGGAGTACACCGCGCAGCTTATGAATCACCTCATCGGCATAATCGGGTTGTTTGTCAATAGCCGGATTTAACGAACATAACGCATCTTTTAGCCACTCCTCGACAAAGATTTCCTGCGCCTTTTTCGGCAGCTTCTCGCCGTGGCAGTAAGTCCACTTTGCCCCGCTTAAATTTTTTAAGCGATTGATAATTCCATTTTCAGTGACGGTTTGTTCGTTAAACATTATTTTCTCACAGCACTATTAATAAGAAATGTTTTTACGACCTTAAGAAAATGCGTCTTCTTGACCAAACTCCCCTCAGAAAGTTTGAAATCCTGTTCAAAACCAATTATTTTACTTCGGAAATCCGCATCAAAAACCGGAATTCTCAATGGCTCTATATGCTTATTGTTTATCTGGGGAATCCCTGAGTTATCGGATATGTTATACAACCCAAACCACTCGAGATATATTTTTATATAGGCAGACTCTATATTTTTACATTTCAAAGCCATTAAATTTGTATCAGTGATGCCACGACAAGCAATAATCCCTACCCGATTCTTAAAAATAGCAGCCCCTCGCTTTGGAAAAACAATAAATCCAGAATCTAACACCGACAGCTTTATTGATTGTTCGCCAGCTGCAAACCGTTCACTTGAAGCGACTAAATTTGAGCTATCATCATTATTATTAAAGTCATCAACTTTAAAATATGCAAGCTCACCCAAGGAAGAAAATTTCATTTTCGATGGGGCTTGGCCACCAAAAATATCAAACAATTGCTTGCCTGTCATAGATAGAGAAGATTCGAACCTTTCAAATATCAATCTATATTGTTTTCGCCTGACGTCTTGAAGAGCACAGATAGCCGATTCAGACAATACAATACTATCTTCGGCTTTCATTAATCTGAGCAATATCTCTTGCTGCCGATCTTTACTAGGCACCTTAAACTCTTGATGCGCTAAACTTTCCACTTTATAGTCGGCGAAAGAGAACCTTCAGATATTGACACCGCCCGACTCATAAACGCATCAGACTGCATAAAAAAAGGTAAGAACCCAGGCACCATTTTGTCTAGTTTAGCTTCGAGAACCATTGCATGTGCGGAGCAAATACAATCCCACTGAGCCACAGCAACTTTACGTTGATATGCTCGGCGCTTCCCAAAAATAATTTGGCCTACTTTCACCAAAAGTTTCTGCCCTGCCACATCACTGGGCACACCATGACGCTTTATTTTCAGGCTATCCGGATCCAGATGCTCTAAACCAACATAGATAGAAAGATCGGTTCTGGTGGGCTCTACACGCTGCGAAATATGCTTGGCGATATCGCCAAATTTCACCGTTTGCCAGCCTTCAGGTAGTTGCTGCTCCATCATGTGTTGTTTACCTCGTACCCCAGACCTGCGAGGCTCTTAAATAACTTACTGGTTTGCTTTTTTAACTGAACCCGGTTGACTTTCCAGGCCTCAATGGCATGCTCAATTTCATTTACTTCCTCATCACTGATGGCCTGCACATAAAGCGGAATCGACAAATTGTGCTGGTTCTCGCGAATCGCCTCGATATCCACCAATGCGGTAAACGCCGGCTGATTATCCGGTGCGAAGTAGGCGTCGGTTAACGCAGCCAGATCGTCATCCGAGAGCCGGCTATGAGTACGCTCGCGGGTGACGTACTCGACGCCGTTGATGAACAAGACTTTGCCTTTGCGCTCGACGGGCTTATTGCAGTTAAGCACCACCACGCAGGATTCCATTGGTGAGTTATAAAATAGATTTGGGCCAAGGCCGATCACTGCTTCGATAATATCCGACTCGATCACCTGCTTGCGGATGGCCTGCTCCGAGTCGCGGAACAGCACGCCGTGGGGCCAGAGCATGTCGGCGCGGCCTGTGCCGGGCTTCAGGCTTTTGATGATATGGGTGTAAAAGCCATAGTCGGCGCAGCCCTGCGGTGGCACGCCGTAGAGGTTACGGCCATAGGGGTCGGCAGCGAACTTGTCGCGGTTCCATTTTTTGATGGAGTACGGCGGGTTGGCGAAGATCACGTCGAACTGCTTGAGCTGGTCGCCTTCGATAAATTTGGGCTCGGCCAGGGTGTCGCCGCGTAGCACTTCAAACTCTTCGATCTCATGCAGGAACATGTTCATACGGGCGATGGCGGAGGTGAGCAGGTTCACTTCCTGGCCATAGAGTTTGACGCTGCGCCATTCCTTACCTTCGTCCCGTAGGTCCATCACCGCGTTCAGCAGCATACCTCCGGTGCCGCAGGGGGGGTCATAGGCGGTTTCACCGGGTTTGAGACCCATGATGCGGGTCATCAGGTGCACCACGGTGCGGTTGGTGTAGAACTCGGCAGCAGTGTGGCCGGAGTCGTCGGCGTACTTCTTAATCAGGTATTCGTACGCTTCGCCCAGGTCGTCCTGGGCCACCGACTTGATGCCCAGGGGGATCTTGCTGAAGTGCTGAATCAGGTCAGTCAGCAGGTGGTCGGGTAGACGCTCTTTGTTGGTCCACTGGGCATCGCCGAAAACGCCGTACAGGCGTTCGTTGTGGGTCTCGATCAGGCGCAGGGCATTCTGGATGGCTTCGCCGATGTTCTTGCTGGTGTGGCGCACCTTTTCCCAGCGCGCCTCCTGGGGAATATGGAAGCGGTGAAACATGGGCATGACGGAATAGTCGGCATCGCCCTCGTTGATTTCCATGGCCTCGACATACTCTTCAAGGTAAACGTCGGACAGGCGCTTATAGAACAGTAGCGGGAAGATGTACTGCTTGTAGTCAGAGGCGTCGATCTGCCCGCGCAGAAACTCGGCCGCTCCCCAAAGGAGGTCTTCGAGTTTCTTTTTGCCGAGCAGGGAGGCTTGGTTTTTCTGGTACTCAATCATTCTTAGGGGTCTTGTCTGATAGCTGATGAGCGAGCTGGCTTAGGTCGGCGAGGCGTTTGTCTGCGTCGGCGGCATCTGCATGTTGGCGCTGCTGGTGAAACTGCTCGTACTGCGACTCGGCGTGTTGCTTGGCCATGTCGTGGGAGATCTTGCCGGCATTGTCGAGAATGTCGCGGTCGTTCAAGGTCAGGAAGCCATCGAGCTTTTTCACCCAGTCAGCCATGGACATGGGGATGCGGCGCATGGCCTGGCCCTCGGCAAACACCAGGTATTGCTCGACCAAGTTGTTCAAGGCGCCGAGTTCGTCTGCCGTGAGGTAGTTCTTGGCGTTGGCAATATCCTGCTTGCGTACCTTGGCGCCGCGCCAGTTGGTCAGGCCCATATGGGGTTTGCTGCTGTCGGCGCGATGGTGAATAAGCTCGGCAGCGGTTTGCCCGGTAATCGCCCAGTGCACTTTGTTTTGCACGGTTTTGAAGAAGCCGATGCTGGCATCCTGGGTTTGGTCGTAGTCCACGCTGGTGGCGTAGATATCGGTGATCTTCTGGTAAAAGCGTTTTTCGCTGGTGCGAATATCCTGAATGCGCCGCGTCAGCTCTTCGAAGTAGTCGAAGGGCTGGTCGGGGTTTTTCAGGCGTTCATCATCGAGCAGGAAGCCTTTGACGATGTATTCGCGCAGCTGCCGGGTGGCCCATTGGCGGAAGCGGGTTGCCGTATGGCTCTGTACGCGATATCCCACGGAGATAATGGCGTCCAGGTTGTAGTGCTTGAGGCTGCGCTTTACTTGGCGTGTGCCTTCTTGGCGAACTACTAAGAAATCCTTAGTGGTTGCATTTTGATCAAGCTCAGCCTCGCTGAAGATGTTCTTCAGGTGCATCAGCACGTTCTCTGGTGTGGTGCTGAACAGCTCTGCCATCAGGGCCTGGGTCAGCCATACAGACTCGTCGACAAAGCGCACATCCAGCCGGGTTTGCCCGTCTGCGCTCTGGTAGATGATGAACTGCGAAGTGTTGCTGTCGGCGCTATCCGTGCTCATAGCTCAAACCCTTCCTTGATCACCAGTTCTTCCAGCTCCTGCTCGGCCAGCTCCAGTGCGGCCAGTTTCTGCTGAAAGTCTTTCAGCGCCTCTTCGACGGTGATGGTTTCTTCTTCCAGTGGCTTTTGCACATAGCGAGCGAAGTTCAGGTTGAAGTCGTTTTCTGCTATTTCACTCAGCGGCACCCAGCGCGCTACGCCTTCCAATGCTGTTGCAGATGGGCCCTGCTGATACTGCTCCAAGTAGATATTGTAAATCTGATCCGCCTGGGCATTGCTCAGGATGTTTTGCGCGCGGCCTTTGGTGAAAATCTCCTCGGCATTGATGATCAGTACATGGTCACGATGCTCATCAGGGCGCTGCTTGCGTAGCAACAAGATGCAAGCCGGGATAGCGGTGCCGTAAAACAGGTTGGGGGCTACGCCGATAATGGCTTCGATGCTGTTTTCTTGGAGCAGGCTGGTGCGGATTCGGCCCTCTGCAGCACCACGGAACAGCACGCCATGGGGCAGCACAACCGCCATGCGCCCATCGGCATTGAGGGAGGCGAACATGTGCTGTACCCAGGCAAAGTCACCGTTGGTTTTCGGGGCCAGGCCGTGACTGTTGCGGCTGAAGGCGTCCGCCGCCCATTGTTCATGACCCCACTCACTGAGGCTGAACGGTGGATTGACGATCACACAATCAAAGGTTTCGAGCCGGTCGTAGATCAGAAACTTGGGCTCACGCAGGGTATCTCCACGAACAATCTCAAAGTCTTCCTGGCCGTGGAGAAACAGGTTCATGCGGGCAATGGCTTCAGTGGTCAAGTTCTTTTCCTGACCTTTGAGCTTCAGCAGCCGGGGATCACCCGCGTTTTCTCGAACGTGGTGAATGGTCTCCAGCAACATGCCGCCCGTACCGCAAGCTGGGTCATAAACGCTTTCACCTGCCTTTGGATCGAGGATGTTGACCATCAGCCGTACGATGGTGCGCGGGGTGTAGAACTCGCCGGCTTTCTTGTTGGCTTTGTCGGCAAAGCGCTTGATCAGGTATTCGTAGGCGCGCCCCATATCGTCGTTACGAACGCTGGCAACCCCGAGATCAACTTTGTTGAAGTGGTTGAGCAACGTGGCCAGTAGCTCATCCGGCAAGCGCTCTTTATTGGTCCAACTGGCATCGCCGAAGATGCCATGCAACTGGGTGTTGGCTTGCTCTATGCCTAGAAAAGCATCCTTGAGTGCCTTGCCGATATCGTGGGACTTGGCGAACACGTCATCCCAGTGGCTGCCAACAGGAACCTGGATGCGATGGAAGATTTTCTCGCGCGCCAGCTCCGCGCTGCCGACCTTGGCCAGCACCTCTTCAAACTCTTCGTCATATACATCGCAGATCCGTTTGAAGAACAGGATCGGGAATATGTAGGTTTTGTAGTCGGAGGCGTCGATGGGGCCGGTGATGATGTGTGCGGCGTGCCATAGGTGCGCTTCAAGGTCTTTTAATTTAATCAGGGTCATTTTTACTCGAAAAAATCTTGAGCAGCTGTTCGGGTAGCCCGCTCCGCTGGCAGGCTAAAGATGGGGCAAGTGTACTGGATATCATTGAATCGAAGGTCCGCATGTCGAAACTACGGAGGCCTTAGCGCTGTGAGGGTGGAAGCGCTTCAGCTTAGTCAAGACTATTGGCAGAGATATCGCTGAGAATCTCAACAACCTGCGGAAACCTCTGGTATTCCAAAAGGTATTCCACACAAATCTCAAAAAGAAAATTACCTATCAAAATCAACAATTTAACAACCCTGTTCAAATTACCCCGGCCAATTCGAAGTATCAACAGAACCCGTCCAGTACAGGTTTTGTTGTTTCTAGGGTTTGAAAAGCCCAACAGGACGGACCTTCAGAATTTTCCTTCAAGCTACCGCGCCCTTGATGAACTGGCGCAACCCCCGCCACAACGCTAACTTCCCCCAGTCGCTGCTCATCAGCGACCGGCTTTGACAGGCCGAAAAGTGTAACCTTTCACACCCATTGATAAGACGACATGCTTTAAGCGTTCCGTTTCGTTCATGGCGGCTGTGCGTGGGGCATCTTCGGGTGCGCCGGGTTCCTACACTTCCGGTCTGTCAACCCGCGTACAGCTGCCACCTATTCCTGTTTGACAGCAGGAGGCGGTAGCTCCTTAAACAGTGTGGGAGCTTCATAATGAAAAAGATCACCCCCAACCCCCCCTCCACAACCCTCTTCACCCTCGCCCCAGACATCTCCCCCGAAACCCTGCTGATCCAAGCCAGCGAAACCCTCGCCTCTCTCAACGCCATGACCACCGACCTGGCCTTCGAACTCGAAGGCGCGCACCGTCACAAGCTGCTGGCCACCCAGCAACTGATCGTGCTGGGCGAGTTGTTGGTTGAGCGCGTGCTGGTGCTCACTCAAGACACACAAACATTCCAGCAACCAAAAGGCCGAGACGCGTTCAGCGACTCGGCCTTTTGTTGTGCGTCTGGAATCCCACCACACTTGCGATTACCCTGCTCTCCTCTATCAGACATCTGGAAGTCCGATACCCGTGTTCAAGCCGCTCGCCGTTCTCATCCTTGCCTGCGCTCCTCTGCTTGCAAACGCCGCCGACCTGGCCGGTGTCTGGACAGGCACATTGGGTAAATCCGCGATCACCGTGTGTTTCAACGGTGCCCACGGCGCCAATGGCAGTTATTACTATCAAAGGATTCTCACGCCCATTCAGCTCACTCAGGTCAACGCCAGTGAGCCATGGGTTGAAGAAGGGCAAACCGGGTTCTGGCAGTTGGATGATCCCCAAGGCGACACGTTGACGGGTACCTGGAGCAAATCCCTCGAGGGTAAAAGCCTCGCGTTGGTGCTGAAACGCAGGGACACGGACGGTTGCGCCAGCGATGCCTATAACAATGCGCTTGAAGCCGTGCCACCGGCGGTAAAGGTCGAACGGAAAACCTTCGCCGAACACGCCTATCAAGTGAAGACCCAAGGAGGCCAGGTCATCCTGAAACTTGAAGGCGACGGTGCGGCCATCGACAAGATCAACCGAGAGCTCGCGCGCATGGCCATCAACCCGGACGGCCAGGCCGATTTCTACAGGGAGCGGCGCAACTCACTGGACCAGAGCGGCGGCACCACCACCAGTGAGATCGCGGTGGAGCCGGTCTACTGGTCATCGCACTGGATCACCGTGCGGTTCTATCGCTGGTCGGCGGGCTACGGGCGCGGGGGCATCAGTTGGGGCCTGCACAGTTGGAACCTGCAAACCGGTGAAAAGATCGACCCCTGGACGTGGTTGGGCGGCCATGAGCAATGGGACACGCCCTACTCGGGCCAGGTCAAGTTGCCGGCCGCTTTCAGCAGCTGGCTGGCCAGGCAGACCACCAC
>Ga0157369_10004693_pt1 | contig 16067 bp, 22 predicted proteins | sample C25metaG_FD_113461 | JGI IMG/M metagenome (GOLD analysis project Ga0157369, IMG submission 113461) | Corn rhizosphere microbial communities from Kellogg Biological Station, Michigan, USA - C2-5 metaG | ecosystem: Host-associated > Plants > Roots > Rhizosphere > Soil | place: USA: Michigan... | reverse complement strand
ACCGGTTATGGGGCACCTGATTTTGATTTCAAAGCGCTGGGTGCAGCAATGGATTGTACCCGGGAGTTTTATCAGGCTGGCATCATCTATGCAGATGGCGCACAGCGTTATCTTGTCCGGCCTGGTCAGCGTCATCCTAATGGCCAAAGTGGTATCGTCACACATCTTATTGTGACCAAAACGCCTAAGCAAGCCACAGCGTCTGATACGGGCAAGTCACTGAGTGAAGCAGTCAGCGCGACCTCAATGGGCACGGAGATTGCCTCGACCGTTCTTTCCTGTGGTGCCATGATTATCACCGCTGGCGTGGCGGTTATCGGTGCTTCAGCAACGCCGATAACGGCTGGCAGTAGCGGCGTGCTTGTCGCCATTGGTTATGCCGGTGCTGCGGCAACAGGTGTGCAGTGTATTAATGGTATCTACCGGGTTTATGATCTCGTCGAAAACGGTGGTGAAAACGTCGCGTGGCTGGACTCTCAGGAGTGGTACGTTGCCACTTCAACGTCTCTTGACCTTATTTCACTTGCCAGTGTGGGCGGTGCATTAAAAGAAGCTCTCGCAACATGGCGAGCGATGAAATCGGTCTCTTCTTTAAAAGCCACGGAGTGGCTCAGGAACTATCCAAGGCAGGACAGGGCGCGGCTTACTGAATTAATCATCAAGGCACAAAACCCGGGTATAACTAATAAAGAGCTCAAGGCCGCCATCCGTGCAGGACTTTATCCAAAACGTTTCCCTGTAGAGCCGGTGCAAAAAGAACTTGTTAAGCAACTCGCACAGGTCGTCACCAGTGCAGCGGCTGTGGCTGGCAGTGCTGTCAGTGGTATCATTGCTGCTCCAGGTAACGTCCCGCGCACCGGACGCTACATCGTGGGAACAATCCAGTCACTGGCGGTAATTTAATGCAATTTTTATCATGGCTTATTGGACGTAATATCACTGAACTCCTGCAACAGGGGCGCGAAATAGATCAGGCAATCGCACGGCAGGATGATTCCATACTTGCCCGATCTACTTCAGAGCTTGAGCGCTATTTTAAACAGCCTTCTGAGGCGCTGCCCCGGCAAAATGGCTTCCCCGTTGCAATTGTGCTGATGCTGTTACTGGTTGCATTTGCATTTAATCTGCTGACATTTCTGCACGCTTTACCTCCTCTGAGTCCACAGATACACGCGTTGAGTTTTTTTGTTCCCTCAATTGTTGTTATTGGCGCGATACTCACGTCCAGTTACCTGCTTGCGCGAGGCCATACAGCGGGTGTGGCGGGACTGGCTTATGTCTGTGCAATATTGCTTATATCGACTGTTTTACTCCTGAGCTACAGCGTTGTTACTGCTAGCCACTCGGGCCTGTGGCTGATTCTGGCACTCGCTGCTTTAGTGGGTGCTCGCTGGGTACTGAATGGGCAGGGTTTCGTCCTGTTTGCCATTTACTGCCGGACACAACGCCTTGCCAGCGTCGCCCGGCAGCGTCGCATGAAATAACCCATACGGGTCTGTAGTGCTGTTATCGCGGAATATCCATTCCGCGACTCTCGTCATACCATCCACTTTTCTCTCAAACCTTAGGCCTGAAACTAAAAGCCAGATGTAAGTTACTCCCTGGTGAGTATTGATGATGAGAATAGCTCTGCGATATTCAGGTTTCCCTGGCTTGATTTCGATTTAGGTAACAACCTCAACCCTGAAGAGTGCGACGATATCTTTTCAGCAGACATCATGTAACTACGATAATGCAGGTTGTTTGTTGCCTTATAATGACGTGCAGCCAGGTTTTGAGCAGTTGCGACGGGACAATGCAGGCAACCCATTGGATTGCCCCATACGGGTTCAGACATCATGCATAACCGCCGTGAACTATATCCGCTGGAAAAATGATATCCATGGTTATCACACCCGGGAAGGATGACGGTCAGACCCACTGGCACTTCCGTTACGAGGGTGAGCACCGTTTGACTGACTTTTTCAGCGAGCGGCGGGACCACAATAAGCCATGCAAGAAGGTTAACCTCCACTACAATGCACAAGTGTGTCGCATCAGTAAAACCAGCAAGCAACTTGGACTAATCTTATTTATAGTTTTAAGACTAAGTTGTCCAGGGAAATGTAATGCATGTGAGGACATAGCTCATCATTCGCACAAATAGTTCCCTTATGTCTTAATCACTAATGATGATTCGGAAGACATCTTTCGGTAGTGAGATCTCCAATGAATCCCAGAGATTTTATCATCTGTTCTAGCCCCCGTTGCCCGGTTAAGGTCAGAGCAAAATCATGACTAAGCTGTATTTAATAATGTTGAAAGAAAATGGTGATTAAGGGTTTTTTGCTGATGGCAAAGCTGTCCCGTTTGCCGCAATTAATTGATCAGCTAAGAGAGATAGGTTTAAATGTATGCTATTAATGATTTAATTTTACTGGCTGATCAAGCTACTCTTAAGTGGAAATTTAAGGGTGAAGCATTGTCATTGGCTTTATCCGAGGTCGATCAGGTGTTGGTTGATGAAAGCAGAGATTTAATATTTGTTCTTGATCAGAAGAGAAGTTTGCCTGAAAGACTCATTATAATAAATGCGCAAGGAAAAATCTTATCATCTTTTTCACCGCCCGATGGTGGAGGATTTTACTACATGACGGTGGATTCAAAAAAAGAGGTCTTAATAGTCTGCGTTTTTAATGGAAAAATTGATGGCTGGAGTGACTGGTATTTCTCTTTCCATCAGAGAACTAATCAACTGGTGCGGTTATCACGGGCTTACTGATGCTGAAGAAGTAAATATTAATCATGATGGTCCCAGAGAATGATGCTGGCCCTCTGCACCTGTAACGCCCGTGTTATACTAATGATTAAAAGGCCAGTTAATGCAGTCGGATGAGGGTGTGGATGTATCAGAAGTATAGCCTGTGAGGTGGGTAGTGTATTGTAAAGAAATAGCTCAAAAGTTATTAATTGAATTTCTGAATCTAAAAAATATTCTGATCAATGATGGCGAGTGTAACTGGATTAGAGGCGTTTTATCAATAATAGAAAAACTCAGGATTTCTATCCACTCTCAGGGAGTTGAATCAGCTACTTGTTGTAAGGAGGCCTGCGATGCATGGAGGTTAATGTTTAGCGGAAATGGTTCTTTCTCTGATTATCATCTCTGGCATGATGATTACAATGAGAGGGTTAAACGTAATATTCCACTCGATTCAATAAAATGTAATATCGCTAAAATACTCGATTCAGAGGGAAAATAGTAAAGTACTTATCTGGATATTATCATTTCTAAACTTTTTTATCTATCATTTCATAATGCGATGGAAAACGTTTCCACTCTGTTGCGTTTTCTAAAAGTGCCATGCAGACAAGCAACACTAGCGCCGTGCATACACAGGAAAGCTTATGGAGAATCATGTGGCAACCTTACATCATGACCTATGCGTTATGTGAACAACGTTGTTGAAATAAGTCAGGGTGCGATAAGCTCTTCAATCAGGCGTTTTGCACAGGCAAGGAGAAATGCAATCAGATTCCTGACTTTTATATCAGACCTCTTTAATCATTAATAGGTGTTATATATGCAAAATAAAATCTTTTCCGACTATGGGATAACCCTTGTAGACAGGGATGGGATTCTTATTGCTTTGTTTGATTCGGGCAAGCTTGTTCCTGAATATCTTGAAGCTGAAATCAGCATGGATGAAGCGATAAAAATCAAAAAAAGCCAACAGGATGCCTATGAAGTTATAATGTCATTAGGTGACAGGATTAAAAAAGCCCACCAGAAAACATGAAGTGTTTACATGTTTCTATCATAAGTTTTATTCCAACATATGAGAAGTTTTTGTTTAAGATGCTTTATTTATTTTATTATAAGAGTATAACTAGGTCAGTTTAATAATATCACGTGTCGCTAAGGTAGTGATGATGGAAAAAATGATGTTTAGTGGTTATGGCATGTTCATCACTGAAGAGAATGGTAAATATTACATAAATTTTGATGAAGGTGGCGTTGTAAATAAGGATGTCAGATATGAAATAAATGAAAAGGAGGCTGTAGAAGCTTGCTGTAGTGGACAGGGTGCCTATGAAATAATGTTAATTTCTCAGTCCAGAGCAAGTAAATCTAATCTGTGATGCATTATTTTTCCTAAACTCATTTGAATACGTCAGGGTAAATTAAGACCTGCTGATTCGGCACTCGATTTATCGCATCAGAAGAGAGTAAAGAGCGGGTTTCAGAAGCATACATGATGATATGTTTTTTAAAAATTCAATTGCCGGACTATCTAAATTTTGCAGATCTCTTAACCCACTATTAAGGCATTCCTATTCCGCTCAATGCAAAATAGAGGTTAAATGAAAATCTCCAGAACAGCTGTGAAGCGTCTTCAGAATATTCCGTGGTTTACTAATACAGGTAAAGGCGGTTATTTGAACAACATAAAAAAGATAACTGCTGAATCAGATTTTATCAGCCGTATAACGAGCGACGACTGGGAAAATGTATCGCTTCAGGCGGGTAATGCGATAACCGGGTATCTGGCCATAAAGCAAAGCTTGAAATATCAGAACTGGAATGATCTTGTCAAAGAAGCAAAAGAGATTATTGATATTGAAATCATACCCTTCATGAAGAATCCCACTTCATTAGATGATGATATCCTGTTCAATAATGTGAAGTGGGATTTAGTCAGTTTTCTTGCTGAAGATGCTTATAAATCATATTTACCTAACTCGCAATTTTTTGGTCGGCTGATGATGATTTATGAAAATGGATACATACCTTGTGGATGGGAAGGGCAATGGCCTTCCGGGAGACTTGTTATCTACTGATGCAGGCTCATCTATGATGTTGCTGTGTTAGCACCAACACCAGCCTTTAAGGACGATGATCCTCCGCCAGCCCGGTTAACCCCATTAAGATGGTAAGAACGTGAAGAGGTTATCAATCCCTTATCCCTGCTGGAGAGTGTGATACCGGGAGCTATTATGATGATCAATATACGGATTAGTATGAAAAAAACGTCACATCAAAGAAAAAGTGTTCTGTTAATACTGAGTTTCTTTTTGTTTAGCAGGTTCGCAGAAGCGAAGATGCAAAATAAAGATATGTGGAGCTTTATCCCTCAGTTGAGTGCTTCAATTAAATCTCTCTCTGTGAAAGATCTCACTCAGTTTCCGCTGGCACTGACATTAGAAACCCAAAATGATTACATCAACATTTATCAGGCTAATTCGATAAAACTGGAAGATGATGCGAAAATTACTGATATTGAGTTGCGTGTCAGTAAATCATCCGGGGACGTCGCCCCTTTTCTGAGCTTTTCTCCCGATGGTAAATGCACAACCCTTAATGATGTCAGAAAACACTATCCGGGGGTTAAGTTGAGTGACTATCCTCGTGGCCAATCTGAAAATGAAGTAACCAGCTACTCATCTCCCCCGGATATGGATGGTCAGGTAATCACATTTTCTTTTGCTGTCAAAAATCCGGATTGCCTGAGTAAAGTGATCATCACGGCTAAAGAGTGAAGCTGGTGATGTTGAACATATTTCTGATTCAGCACGATAGTAATTGCAGCATAATGACGCTTAGCACCATACGTTCCAGAAGCGTACAGCCTCACAGCGGCTACACCGGGTAATGGCTCGGTCTCGTCCAGTCCAAAACCTCTAAGGCAGCGCGGTTTGTTTCTAATGCCTGGGCTGAATGCGGCATTTCCTAATTCTTCGAACATAAATATTTTAAGAGAACTGTATGACCGAGATGCTATTTAGTGACTATGGGATTGATATCGTAGTAAGAGATGGAGTTTTCTATATTCAATATGATGATGGCTGTTTAGTCAGTAAAGAGATTGAGTCTGAAATAAGTAAGGACGAAGCACTCAAAGCTCAACGTAGCCCGGCTGATGCTAATGAAGTCATTTTGTTAACCTAGGTCAGAGATGGAATTAACATTGCTAAATTTTAAGCGTACTATACGGGCCTGATTATGTGAGTTTTGCCAGGAACATTTTATGTGCTTCTGCTCTTAATTAATCCGCCAAAACCTCTTTCAGCAATCAATGCTTATAAATGTTCAACGCCATAGAAAATGATGCTTACAAGATCAGATAAAGAATCAGACAGGCCGTATTTATCATTATAAATTTCATTTATCACTTAGGTGTAGATACGATGACTCAGCAAGCGTTAAGGGAGCACCTGTTTTATTTAATTAATAAATATGTTCCGGAAAGCAATAGAAGTGATTTCTTCGAAAGTATTCTAAAAGATGATGTTCCTGTAAAAGGGATTCTTGCAGACCTGAACAGGGTAAAAGATGTCACTATGGATGAAAAAGATGGAGATTTATTAAGAGAGATTTATTTTAATTTTAGCTAAAAAGCGGCAGAGATCGTGCGTTTCAGCGACTTATTTTTTTATAGACGTATTGGAGCGAAATCGGCTGCATGATGATGACCGGATTCCACACCAACACCAGGTCAGTGATGGAAGACTGTCTGGTCCTGCTGCAACTGAAGCTGGTTCATTTTAAATGGAGAGTGATTTTATGATGGATCTCAGAACTGACGAAGACGAAATTTTTCATTATGCAAAACGTTACGCCCATTTAATTCCACCGGTTTCGCGTCAGCTGATGAACAGGATGTCTTATAACCCTGTACCCATGCCAGAAACGCCGGAAGACAGGCAAAAGCCCAAATGAATGCATTCAAAACCTCAAAAGATCACTGATGTACAGGCCTTGGACAAAGCGCAGGGTGCTCTCATGGGACTTGCGGCAGGAGACGCGATTGGTACCACACTAGCGTATGTACCGCGCGATAAGGCCCATGTAGACGATATGGTCGGCATGGGGCCTTTCAACCTGAAACCTGGTGAATGGACTGATAACACCTCAATGGCACTTTGTCTGGCTGAAACTTACATTGAGAGCCATAAGTGTGACACGACGGTGTTCCGTCAAAAGCTACTCAGCTGGTACAGAAACGGGACGAATAGCTCAAAGGGTTTATGCTTCAACATAGGTAACACAACCCGTGTTGCGCTTGAGCAATTTGAACGACACGGACCCACCTGGATGGGGAATACGTCACCTGATACCGCAGGGAATGCAGCTCTGGTCCGACTCGCACCCACCGCTATTTTCATAAGAAAATCATTTGTTGACGGCTTGTGTGACGCAAAGCAACAGAGTAACGCAACGCATCTCGCTGCTGATTCTGTCAGCTGTTGCCGATTCTTCATCTTAATATTTCATTACCTTTTGAATGGTTACAGTAAAACAGAGCCTGGTGCCGCATCTCATGGATTCATCATTAAGTGTTCTTCTGATCAACGCCGGTGAATATAAAGAAAAATACCGGGATCAGATATGGTCTTCTGCCTATGTTATCGATACCCTGGAAGCCGCCTTGTGGGCAGTCTGGCACACAGACAATTTCAAAGATGCTGTCTTGCTGGCGGCCAATCTGGGTGATGATGCAGCCAGCATAGCGGCTGCCGCGGGTCAGCTCGCGGGAGCGCTATATGGTCTGTCAGGCATTCCTGAGGCGTGGGTTGAGAAACTAGCGCATAAAGAGAGAATTCTTTCATTGTCGAACCAGCTGTTTGAAATGGCACCCGAAGAAAAAGATTGAAGTCATAGCGCAACATGCTTATTGGGTATGGGTTAGGTAGATCTGCCCTGCATAGCGATCTGACGCTGTTGACCATAGAGGATATTCAACAGATAAGTATTGATCACCCTCTGTCTGAAATACGACTGTTCTGACAGAGCTCATTGACTCTTTCAAAAAAGTAACTTCAGGAGGCTCATCCCCGGTTCATATTTCTGGCAGATGCGCTGATCAGTGGAGTCGCAACAGACCCAGGAAGTGTAGCTATATGGATGATCTAAGCTATCTGCTCTCAGCGATGCCAGCAAAAAGAGAGGATTGGTCTCAGAGTTTGAGTGAGATCCTTCTTTCTGATAGCCTGGAAATCGGTGTTTCTTACGATAAATCGCTAAGTTTATTATTACCCAAATATCGAAGCAGAATGCGGTCAACTGAAATTGATATCAGTGATACTGTGGGCCTGAATGCCCTAATAAAGTTTTTAGCAGCCCTTGAGGATGACGCTAAACTCATTGTTTTCCCTATTAAAAAATAGGGTTATGTCTGGTGATTGCTTCATAGTCGGTGATGAAATTATTGGTTGTGCTTTCATTAAACGTGGCCATGGTCGTTCTAAAGAAGGGCTTTGGATAGAGGGAAAAAAGTTGTGTTGAAAGGCGCTAAAGAAAAAGCTAATACAATCAAAAATCTTTCTTTGTGACCGCCAAAATTTTAATCTCACCCTGGCATTCTGTCTGACGTGAAAATGTAAATACCTTTTCTGAGAGGGTAAAGCAGGGTATGAGCGATGGAGTTTTGATTCACGTGAGAAAAGGAGAGTATACGATTCTTGAAACAAAAGAGGGTTGTGGAATCAGTGTTTTGTTTCCTGATGTCTACCGAAACTCTCCCATTGATGTGAGCAGGGATTTCAAGCTGGATATATCAGAGCTGATACAGTCAGGTGATTTTGAAGCACTTGATGCATTATCTAAGGATATAAGAGAGGATTGTGTCTCATTACAACGGTATGATACTGAAAAGGTCAACGTTACAGGACAACAACTGATGAGTAAATTGAAGTTAGCCATGAAGCCCTGGGATTTCACATTATATCGGTGTGATAACGATACGCATGTACTAAAAGTAATTTTCAGTGAGGGAGATTACAAAGTCGATGTTGAAAGATTTTTTATTGTCACTGACGCACTATTGAACGCAGAAGACCTGGTGAGTTCATGCGAGAGGTTATCGGAAAATATCAGGATGTCTTACGAAGATCATGATAACAGCGAAATAAGTAAGCGTGATTTTGATTTTCTCTAAAATGTAATATTCAGGGATGGTACCGGCCGTAATACTTGCTTTTTACAACAGCCAGGCTATTAACGACTGATGACTCCCGGTTCAGGGATTGAAAATAAGCGCTACGTGTCAGGGACAGTTCTGATGAGATGAAAGTAATTTTTTCAACTCACTTAACAGTTATTGATATAAAGATAATGCTGATTATTGAATTTATTCAGGCAGGTAGTGATGAAATTATTTGGGAATGTGATTTTTTTGATTGTTTCCTCAGGTGCCGCTATGGCTTCCGAAAATGCACAACCTTTGTCTCAGTACGATAGCTTAGCTAAAATTTCAGCTATCTAAATTTAGTGGCCTGTCGTTGAAGAGATAGAGATAAGGCAGAGTTATGATCGTGTTTTAATCTGTAATAACAAGGACAGGTTTTAAATATGAGCTTAAAATATGCAGCTGGAGAACTGGTTTTTAATGACTCGTTGGTTGTAACCCCAAAAATAAATAAGCATGAGTTAATGTTAATTCCTGGGTTTGTCTGGGAGCCATGGCCAGATAATGGCGGGGACACAGTTTCATATAGAAGTATTTTCCCACTTAAAAACAATAACAGTGGTGATATTTATTTAGTTGTCAATTTTATTGAGCCTGGAAACTCAGACGCTCTAATATCGCACTGGAGTTTTGCACCAGAAAAATTGTTGATTAGTGAGCAGAAAAGCCTTATTGGGGACGTAACTCAAAGATTAAAACGTTGGTTTAAGGAACAAACGAGAACTTCATTACCTTTAAACGGTGTTTGGGGCAGCATCGATATAGCTTATGACGTTTATAACAGAACAGCTACAATCAATTGTCACTATCGTTCAGGTTCCTGGAAGTAAAGTTAATAAAATGACTTTTATCAATGACGAAGAAGGATGTAAGGCGTGATTGTGAGCGTTGCTAATTTCGTAATCCAATTAATATGAAGACTGATATATTTTTTTAAGCCAAAAGTTTAGTTTTCCTGATTATTCAGGATGCAAGCCTATCTTCTGGGTTAACTAAAAGTATCTCTAATGCTCTTGATTATAGTATAAGCTCAGGTGAGATGCTTATCAGGCTGAATTTTATGTTGATCAAACATAGAGTAATCTGGATATATATAACATTGTAACCGGGATAAAGAGAGAGTTGCTATGACTGAAAATAGTACAGACGAAATGCTTTTCGATGCTCTGGCGCCAGATTTGTTACGTCAATATATAGATTTTAAAAAAATAAATGGTTTCTTTTCAAGGAGCAATGCGACGGGCAGAGCAAAGGAGGAAATTGATATTCATCTGAGTTGCATCAAAAATATGGGTGGCGAGGTTATAGGGAGCCTCTCGCTAAAAGAACATCTTAGTCTCTATCAGGGAAGTCATGTGTATATTTTGAGTGGTTATGACAGGTTCTATGGTTTTGAACTCTATCTTAATGATAAAAAAACTGAGTTTCTGGGCGTTATGATTGTCAGGCTGCGAACAAAAAGTGAAAGTGAAATTCAGTGGGAAAAGGAGACTTTATGCATCAAGTATCCCTGAATCCTCTTAAATAAGCATTTTTTGTATGCTCACTAGGATCTTAGACCCGCCAGGGCTGAAGCAAAGTCTGGACGCCTGACAGGATGCGGCTGATATCGGTGCAGTGAGGGGGCCCTGGAGTAAAACTGAACTACATCCTGGCTTTAACAGGTTGAGAAAACTGAGACTTACACGTACATCAGCATGGAGAGGTTTAATCATTACATAATGATAATCTGTTGGAGGAATTGAAAATGTGTGTTCCGGAGAGAAAAGAAGCTGAAATGATGTTGCTCAATCTTTTAAAAAGAACCTTAAAAAATCAAGATGATATAGCCCTGTTAATGGATTTAGCAACAAAAATGAGTACTCAATTCCAATGAAGGGCATCAGGTACAAATTTGACAGCATGGAGAAACAGCCACTTACACAAGATGACTGGCATGATATGGATACGTTAATGCACTATTTTGGTCCTTAGCGTTTGCTAAGCAACAGAGAGAAACGACTAAGAAACGTTGTAGCACATTGCCACCACGCAATTGAAAAGGAGTTTATATGATTGATCTAAGATTGTCAGAATCTGAACTCAGAACATACGCCAGGAAATATGCGAATTTGCTGCCTGAGTTATCTCCTCAACTCATCAACCGGATGGCTTACGAACATCAGCCAATGCCTGATGAAAAGCCAGTGAAACCTGAGTGGATGCATACGCTGAAAAAACGTATTTCTGACGTTGAAGCCTTAGATAAAGCCAAAGGTTTACTCATTGGACTGGCTGTTGGTGATGCAGTGGGGACCACTCTGGAATTCCAGACTCGCGACAGTTCTCACATTTACGATATGGTGGGCGGTGGTCCTTTCAATCTCAAGGCCGGAGAGTGGACCGATGACACCTCAATGGCACTGTGTCTGGCAGAAACGTATATTGAAAAGGAAAGCTGTGACATTGATTTATTCAGGAAAAAGTTAATTCAGTGGTACAAAACGGGGCATAATAGCGCGAATGGAGTTTGTTTCGATATCGGTAATGCGACCCGCTATGCTCTCGAACAAGTAATTAAACATGGTACTGATTGGATTGGTAACACCGCCCCTGATACAGCAGGGAACGCCTCGTTGATTCGTCATGCACCCGTAGCAATTTTTAGGCGAAAATCATTCATTGATGGCTGGCGTGATGCCAAAAGACAAAGTACAGCAACACATCGAGCACCAGAGTCAATAAATAGCTGTCAGTACTTAAACTCCATTTTACATTACCTTTTAAATGGTTTAGATAAAAATGAAGCCTTCGCGCCTCATAAAATGTCTTTAATCGTAAGACCTCTGATCATCAATGCCGGTGAATATAAAGAAAAGCATCGTGACCAAATTCGCTCGTCTGGTTATGTCATCGACACCCTGGAAGCCGCCTTATGGGCCGTCTGGCATACAGACAATTTCAGAGATGCCATTTTGCTGGCGGCAAATCTTGCTGATGACGCTGATAGCGTGGCAGCCACCGCAGGCCAGTTAGCAGGCGCTTTGTATGGACTGTCAGGCATCCCTGCAGAATGGGTTGATAAAATAGTCGATAAAGACAGAATCCTTTCGATGGCAGAAGAGTTGTTTCACCTCGCACCGGAAGAAACGGATTAATTTCAGGTAGGGGATTCTTTTGTTGCGCTGATATAACCCGGAAGGGTCGCTGGCATTCGTTATGAATGCTCTCACCAGCGGCCCGGCGTTAGATACTCCGTAAGCCATTTCCTCCCCTTGCCCATATCCATCCCTTCTCCCCGAACACAATCTTTTTCCTATGACCCACCCCTTGCTTGAACCCATTCCCTGTGCCAAACCCCCTGAAAAACCCACCCATCATCACTATTCCCTCTGGCTATAACCTGCTGTTATACCCTCCTGCTAAACAAGCATTCGTCACTTTTCAGAACGCATGAAATAGTGGTTTCAGAACCTGATCTTTTGGCTGAAACGAGAGACAACATGCTAATCCCACAACCCTATTTACTCTTTCTTGGCGATGTTACCGATCCCCTCGCGGCAAAAACGGCGCGCGGTATTCATATCTGGCGGCCGGAGCAGTGCGTTGGCGAAATTAAACTGCCGGGCTGCACGGTCAGTCTGGGTCTGGATGAACTGGATATTCCCGGCGCTAAAGTGCGCGGCGCAAAAACGCTGGTGCTGGGCACGGCGAATGCCGGCGGCTATCTGCCAGCGCACTGGCTGGAAACGATTAAAAGTGCCATTCAGGCAGGTATGAATGTGGCCAGTGGTCTGCACCATCGGCTGGTGGACGAACCTGAACTGGTCGCGCTTGCGCAGGTTGCTGGCGTTGAGCTGTTTGACCTGCGTCATATGCGTCCAGCGCTCAGTGTGGGCAGCGGTAAGAAGCGTTCAGGTAAGCGGATACTTACGGTGGGTACGGACTGCTCAGTGGGCAAAATGTACACCTCTCTGGCGCTGGAAGCGGCGATGCGTGCGCGCGGTATGAAAGCTGATTTTCGTGCCACGGGACAGACCGGTATTCTGGTCGCAGGGGAGGGTATTGCTGTGGATGCGGTCATCGCTGACTTTATTGCCGGTGCCGCAGAAGCGCTGTCACCGGCGAATGACGAGGACCACTGGGATATCGTTGAAGGGCAGGGATCATTGTTCCATCCTTCCTATGCGGGCGTGAGTATGGGGCTGATGCACGGTGCGCAACCACACTGGCTGGTGATGTGTCATGAAATGGGACGTCCCCATATGCGTCATTTGCCACACCAGCCCATGGTCAGCCTGCAGGCGTGCGTGGAAGCCAATCTGCGTGCCGCGCAGGTGACCAGTGAGTCGGTTCAGCTCGCTGGCTTTGCAATCAACACCTCCAGTTACAGTGAAGAAGAGGCGCTCGCTTATTGCGCCGAAATCAGCGCTGAGTTCGGCTTACCGGCCACGGATCCGGTGCGCTTTGGTATTGATGGGATCGCCGCACTGCTTCAGGAGCGTGGCTGAAATGCGACAGTTGCAGATTGAGGTGGTGGAGCTGCCGCTGGCCCGCCCCTTTGCTATCGCACGCGGTACCCGAACCGCCGTGACGGTCATCCGGGTCACACTGGAGCAGGAGGGGTTCATCGGGCAGGGCGAATGTACCCCGACGGCGCGTTACGATGAGTCGCCGGAGAGCGTTCAGGCCATGCTCGAAGCCGTTCGTACTGAGGTAGAGTCGGGCCTGAGCCGTCATGATCTGCAACACCGTTTACCCGCAGGTTCTGCGCGCAACGTGCTGGACTGTGCGCTGTGGCGACTTGATGCCGCCCGGGCGAATCAGACGCTGTGGCAAATGAGTGCGTGCTCTCAGCCAGAGTCAGTTGTGACTGCAGAAACCCTTAGCCTGGATACGCAGGAAAATATGGCTCTTGCAGCGGCGGATGCCGTGTTACGTGGCGCTATCCTGCTCAAAATTAAGCTCGACCGCAGTGAGATTCTGGAAAAAGTGGCGGCCATTCGTGCGGCGGCACCGCATGCCACGCTCATTATCGATGCCAATGAAGCGTGGTCGGGGCTGGACCTTGAAAGCCTGCTGGTGGCATTGAAGGCCTTCAATATTGCGATGGTCGAGCAACCGCTTCCCGCCGGACAGGATCATGACCTGCAACGCTTTAAGCATCCCATACCGGTCTGTGCCGATGAGAGCTGCCATACACGGGTGGATATTGCCGGATTACGCGATCGTTACGAAATGATCAACATCAAGCTGGATAAGTGCGGTGGCCTGACGGAAGCGCTGGCGATGGCGGATGAAGCCCGGACGCTGAATATGCGCATCATGGTCGGTTGCATGCTGGGCTCGTCACTGGCCATGGAAGCGGCATTGCCCGTCGCGGTTAACGCAGAGTTCGTCGATCTGGATGGCCCTATCTGGCTTGCCGCCGACAGTTCTCCTTTTTTGAGCTACTCCGAAGGCCGCATCTGGCTATAACTCTGCGAGGCGACGATGACGGACACACAACGTACTTCTCCTGCAACCCGCGCTGCCTTGCCATCCCCCGTGCTGGCGATTCAGGATCTCAGCGTCTCGTTTCATGGACGCAGTGGTGAAAATCAGGCACTCAAAGGCATCAGTTTTGCCATTCATCCCGGTGAAATTGTCGCTGTCGTGGGCGAAAGCGGCTCCGGTAAATCTGTCACGTCGCTGGCTGTGATGGGCCTGCTGGCAAATAACGGCTGTATCGATCGCGGCAGTATGCAGTTTTGCGACCGGAGCGGAAACGTACATGCATTAGAAACGCTGGATGACGCTCAGCGCCGCACACTGCGTGGCCGTGAAATGGCGATGGTCTTTCAGGAGCCCATGACGTCGCTGAATCCGGTGCTGCGCGTTGATGATCAGCTTACAGAGGCATTACGCGATCACCATCTGTGTGACAAAAAGCAGGCCCATGCGCGCGTGCGTGAACTGCTGCGACAGGTGCGAATCGCCGATGTGGATCGCGTTATGAAAAGCTATCCGCACTCGCTGTCAGGCGGCATGCGGCAGCGTGTGATGATTGCGCAGGCCCTTGCCTGTGACCCGCAACTCCTGATTGCTGATGAGCCGACCACTGCGCTGGATGTCACCGTTCAGGCGCGCATTCTTCATATTCTGCGTGACCTGCAACGCGAGAAACAGATGGCGGTGCTGTTTATCACCCATGATATGGGCGTGGTAGCGGAAATCGCCGATCGCGTGGTGGTCATGCTGCGAGGCGAAGTGGTCGAGCAGGGAACCGTATCTGAGATTTTTGCCGCCCCGAAGCACGCTTATACCCAGGCGTTACTGGCGGCAGTGCCAAAACTCGGCGATATGCGGGAACACACGTGGCCGCAACGCTTTCCTCTGCCGGGTGCGGGCGAGGCTGTGCAAAGCGAACAGCAAACCGCTCGCTATGACGTTGCGCCGCTGCTGGATGTGCGCGGTTTGAAAGTCTATTACCCCATCCGCAGCGGCATCTTATCGGGCCTTACGCATCATGTGCATGCGGTGGAACAGATTGATTTCAGTCTGTGGCCGGGTGAAACCCTGGCGATCGTGGGTGAAAGCGGCTGCGGCAAATCGACAACCGGACGGGCGCTGATGCGCCTCATCAACAGTGACGCTGAAAGCATTCATTTTGAAGGAAAGGAAATCTCTGACCTGAAAGAGGCCGCGTTCCAGCCGCTCCGCCGTGAAATCCAGATGGTGTTTCAGGATCCTTATGCCTCACTGAATCCCCGCCTGACAGTGGGTTTTACCATTGCCGAGCCGTTACTGTTACATGGCATGGTCTCTTCACTGGAACAGGCTTCCCCACAGATTGATGCGCTGCTGAAGAGCGTCGGTCTCCTGCCAGAGCATGCGCGTCGTTATCCGCACGAATTCTCGGGTGGTCAGCGTCAGCGTATTGCCATTGCCCGCGCTATGGCGCTGAAACCGAAAGTCATTATTGCGGATGAAGCGGTATCAGCACTCGATGTTTCAATTCAGGCGCAGGTGGTGAACCTGATGATGGACCTGCAGCAGCAAACGGGCGTGGCATGGATTTTCATCTCTCACGATATGGCGGTCGTCGAGCGTATTGCGAATCGCGTCGCGGTGATGTACCTCGGCCAGATTGTGGAGCTT
>Ga0157369_10004690_pt1 | contig 16075 bp, 18 predicted proteins | sample C25metaG_FD_113461 | JGI IMG/M metagenome (GOLD analysis project Ga0157369, IMG submission 113461) | Corn rhizosphere microbial communities from Kellogg Biological Station, Michigan, USA - C2-5 metaG | ecosystem: Host-associated > Plants > Roots > Rhizosphere > Soil | place: USA: Michigan... | reverse complement strand
ATTTATAGTGGATAAGACAGGAGCAGTAAGCGATGTGCAGGCAACAACGATGAAAGGGAGCAAACTTGCAGAGATTGCTGTTAATGCGATCCGAAAGGGCCCTAAATGGACACCTGCACAACAAAACGGGCAGTATGTAAATGCTTATAGATTACAGCCGGTAACCCTGCAAAATCCAAATCAGTAACAGCATTTATTAAAGTGGGCATTAGAAAAACTCTTCTATAGGTAGTAAAACCACAAATAAGTCGAATTGTTGTTTGTAGAAAAAATGATAAATCAATGCAACTTATCTTTACAAAATGCAAAGTAAATTATCTGGCTGGAATGATACGATTGCCGCCATTGCTACACCACCCGGGATTGGAGCAATTGGAGTTTTGAGGTTGAGTGGAAATCACGCGTTTGATATTATCCAAAAAATGTTTCCTTCAAAAAATTTAAAAAGTCAACCCGCAAATACGCTTCATGTAGGTTATTTGAAAGATGGTGAAAACGTACTGGACGAAGTAGTCATTTCTTTGTTTAAAAAACCTGCTTCCTATACCGGTGAAGATGTCATCGAAATCAGTTGCCACGGTTCTCCTTACGTGCAGCAGCAGGTCCTTGATGCGTTGATTCGAAATGGTGCGAGATTGGCAAAAGCAGGCGAATTTACTCAACGCGCTTTTTTAAATAAAAAATTAGATCTGACCAGGGCAGAAGCGGTCGGTGATTTAATAGCCAGCAATACCAAAGCCGCTCAAAATGCTGCATTGAAAAATATGCGGGGTGGGTTTTCTAATGTTCTGCATCAGTTGCGTGAAGAATTGATTAAATTTTCTTCTCTTATTGAACTTGAACTTGATTTTAGCGAAGAAGATGTAGAATTTGCGGATAGGCTGCAGTTTTCATTACTTATTGAAAATATTTCCGGTACAGTAAAAAAATTACTGGAATCTTTTAAACTTGGTAATGTAATTAAAAACGGAGTAAGTGTTGCGATTGTAGGCAAACCAAATGCAGGAAAATCAACATTACTGAATACTTTATTAAATGAGAACCGTGCCATTGTAAGCGATATTGCCGGCACAACACGCGATACCATCGAAGAAGTGATTAATATAAATGGAATACTTTTCAGATTAATAGATACCGCCGGCATTCGTGAACATTCAACAGACATCATTGAAAATATGGGTGTTGAAAAAAGTAAGGCAAAAATAAAACAAGCCGATATTGTATTGTATTTATTTGATGTGAATGAAATGCACAGTGCTGAAGTTGAAGAAATTATTGCGAAATTAAAACAACAAAATGCAAATGTAATTCCAGTGGGCAACAAAGCAGATATACCGAATACAACTAAACGACGTGATTTTTCGACACAGATTTTTATATCTGCCCGCCAAGCGACGGGAATCGAAGAATTAAAAAGCACTTTGTTTCAAATGGCCGGTGGAGAATCTATTAATAGTGAAAATGTAGTAGTTACGAATGCACGTCATTATGCTGCATTAACTGAAATCCTAAAGAGCTTAGACGATATTCAGGCGGGGATTGATAAAAAAATAACCGGCGATCTTTTATCCATTGATATCAACAGATGCCTTCATTTTCTTGGAGAAATAACCGGTGAAGTGACCAATGAAGATAGACTGGATTATATCTTTTCAAAGTTTTGTATTGGGAAGTAATTGACAAAAAAATGATTTACCATTATTTGTTTATTTACTGGAAGCTAAAATAAAAAAGGGATATTTTCTGCACATTCTGCGACAGTTTAAATATGAGAATTCACTACTGTTTCCATGAAGTGATTGCTATATCTTAATGTTTTATTCTTTCCCGCCGATAAAAAATTTATCCATTATCTTGCAGCAATTTTTAACGTTTCAATCCGCAAAAACGCATGCTTCCCAAGTTTAAACGAATCCTCCTCAAACTTTCCGGTGAATCTTTAATGGGTGATAAAAATTTTGGCCTTGATTCGCAGGTACTTTCACAATATGCTCAGGATATTAAATTAATCACCGAACTGGGAGTACAAGTTGCGATTGTGATCGGTGGCGGAAATATTTACCGGGGAATGAATGAAGCGGAAACCGGTATTGAAAGAGCCCAGGGCGATTATATGGGCATGCTGGCTACCGTGATTAATGGAATGGCTTTGCAAAGCGCGTTGGAAAGAGCCGGCGTTTACACCAGGTTGCAGAGTGCTATCAAAATGGAGCAAATTGCAGAACCATATATTCGTCGCCGGGCAATCAGGCATTTGGAAAAAGGCAGAGTGGTTATTTTTGGAGCAGGAACAGGAAATCCATATTTTACTACCGATACGGCCGGTTCATTAAGAGCAATAGAAATTGGAGCGGACGCAATTTTGAAAGGAACCAGGGTAGATGGAATTTATAATGCGGATCCTGAAAAGGACAAAACCGCCAAAAAATTTGAAACAATTACCTTTAATGAATGCATTACCGGCAACTTAAAGGTGATGGATATGACTGCTTTCACATTATGTATGGAAAATCAATTGCCGATTATCGTTTTTGATATGGATACTCCCGGTACTTTACTTCGCGTTGTGACAGGAGAAAAAGTGGGAACTTTGGTAAGCGGATAATTTTTATTAATTTAGCGAGCTTATTTCCAAAAAAATCCTTTACGGTGAAAAACCGTTTTAAGAGCATCCTTTGAAAAAGAACCAAAAAAGTTTCCGGATTTTAAATAATGTGTAAACCCTTTTTCAATTAAGCCCTATGTGGATTTGGTGGTTCATATCCCTGATTGTTTTAGTTGCCTGTTTTATTTTTGCTTACAAAGCTATTGTCAGCAGTTTTGATTTTTTGCCCTCGGATAAAAGAAGTATTTTCTTTTTTAAAAAAGATATTCCAATCGAAAGTGCCAGTCCTCCCCGTTCAGAAGCAATGTTGGATCTCAAAAAACATTTACAGAAAGTAGAGGAAAATTCCACGTTCTATGAGCTTCAATTTACGAAGTTGCAGGAAAGATTAAAAGTGCTGGAAGCACAGTTGGAAAGCCAGCCTCAAAAACAACCATATCAAAAGAAGGAAGAGGAAGAAGATTGGAAGGAATTGTATTATGAGGAAAATGAGGCAAAAGAAAAATTAGAAAATGAGCTGGATGCTACCAGGCAGAAGCTGGAAGAAGTCCAAAATAAATTAAATTCTTTTGAAGAAAATCATAGCAAATGGAACAGGCTGAAAAGTGACTATGATACCAGATTGAATGACTTACAATCTATGCAAAATAATCTTGGCCTTTTGGAAAGACAGTTGGAAGCTGCTTCTTCACGTGAAAAAGAGCTGGAACTTTCTTTGCTCACTGAAATAAAAACAAAAAAGCAATATGCGCAATTAGATAGTAATTATGCAGCTGTTAAAAGCGAAAACGAAGATTTAAGAAGGCAGATTGTTGTACTGAATAAAAAAGAAAGAGAAATGGAAAGTGGCCTTTCAAAATTAAAAGAATTAGAGAGCCGTCTTGCCATTTATGAAGAAGAAAAAGCGAAAATGATTGCAAATCTCGAACAGATGGTCAGGCAGAATAAAATGTTTAATGGAATTAAAAACTCCTGATAAAATATCAAAAGAAATTACTTTATATTTACTTAGAAATTCATCCGTAGTTATGAAAGTTAAATGACCAGCCGAAACCCTGGATTCTATTATTAACTTTTAAACCTACAATCATGAATTTTCAAACAATCAGTAAACAAAGAAAATTTGTTTTAATCTCCTCCGCTGTTGGTTTCATTTCTATGTTTTTACCTTGGGTTTCTATTTCCATTTTAGGTTATTCACAAAGCGTAAACGGTATGCACGATAAGGGCATTCTTGTCTTTATTTGTTTTGTTGCTACTGGTTTAATCGCCTCGTTAGGCGATCAAGCAAAAAATTTAGATAGAACGATGTGGATGACTGTGCTCCTTGCCGGAACAGTGGCATTACTATTAACTATCTGGTTTTATTCGCAGGCTACCAGCTCTATAATGGGTTCTTCCATTGTTGGATTTGGTGTTTACATTTCTGCAATTGCTTCAATTGGTATTTTAGCATCTGCTTATCTGTTCAAATCACCTGCTGATAATTTCAAAGATGGATTTTATAGTATGAAAAAAGCGATTGAAGGCAAGATCGGAAATCCAGGAAATGGAACTACAACTTCATCTACACCTTCCACCTTTGCAGAACCTACATCTACTACCAGCGTAGCGGATGAAGAAAATATAACGCCGGTAGTTTAAAGTATTAGGAAAGCTGATGTTCTTATTTAAAAATAATTTACACGATTATTTTTCCCGCTTTTATTAACTGTTGTTAACGCAAAAATTAAAAATTATGAATTTAATTGAACGTGCAAAAAATATGCTTGCGTCTCCAAAGGCTGAATGGCTTGTGATTGAAACTGAGAGCGCAACTCCACAATCTTTGCTTATCGGTTATGTATTGCCAATGGCTATTATCGCTTCAATTGGTAAGGTATTAACCGGTCTGGTTTGGGCTGGCCTATTTTCTACTTATTTTGTATGGGCGGCAATTTTTGGCTTTATTTCCATCATCATTTCATTTTACATTTCTATTTATGTGATTGATATGCTGGCACCAACCTTTGGTTCACAAAAAAATCTGGATAAATCGGCTCAATTGGTTGCTTATTCGAACACGCCAAATTGGGTTGCAGGTTTACTTTCGTTTATCCCAGTTATCGGATGGTTGTTGGTTATCGCAGGATGGGTCTACTCAATTTATCTTTTTTATATTGGACTTGGTCCATTAAAGAGTACTCCTGAAGATAAAAAGGTTGTGTACATGATTGTGGCGTTCATTGTAATGATTGCTGTTGTATTTGTTATATCGGCTATTTTAATGGCAATATTTGGAGGAATGATTGGTTACGGAATTGACTATGGGCGTTACAATCGCTTTGGCATGTAAAGAATTTTTAAACATAATTTTTTGAAAAGGCATTCTGTTAGAGAATGCTTTTTTTGCAAAATGAAATCAATAACTCTTCATTAATTTTGTTGATAAAAAATATGTCAGAAGTAAATTCAATTGCAAACATGCGAAGAGTGTATCAATTACAATCACTTTTAGAAGAAGATGTAAATGCTCATCCTATAATGCAATTTAAAAACTGGTGGATGCATGCAATTGAAACGAAAGTTGAAGAACCAAATGCAATGACTCTTGCCACCTGCAATGCTTTCGGAAAACCTTCGGCAAGAGTTGTTTTATTAAAAGAAATTAAGGAAAACGGCTTTGTTTTTTTTACAAATTATCAGAGCAGAAAAGCAAAAGATATTGAAGAAAACGGATTTGCTGCACTTGTTTTTTTTTGGAAAGAATTAGAAAGGCAAGTTAGAATCGAAGGCCAGGTCAAAAAAGTAAGTAGTGAAGAGAGTGACCAATATTTTTCAATAAGGCCGAGAGAAAGCCAGATAGGAGCATGGAGTTCACCGCAAAGTTCCATTATTGAAAACAGGGAATTTTTGCAAAAAAATGTTTTGAAATATAACGAAAAATTTCAAACAGGAAAAGTGCCGCGTCCGGATTTTTGGGGTGGATATATTGTAGAACCAACTATAATAGAATTCTGGCAAGGCAGGCCAGGACGGCTTCACGACAGGTTGCGTTATACTTTTTCAGAAGATAAAAGCTGGATTATCAACCGGCTTGCACCGTAACTTTTCAGTTTTAAAGCTTCTCAAAGTCTCTACAGTAAAGAAACAAATAACGCGGATTTCAATTTTTCCGCGTTATCGGTTTGCTTGCTGTTGGTTAAGCTTCTTTTTTCTCTTTTTCTTTTTCAGAAGTTTTGTCTTTTATATTCTTTGTGGCAGGCCTTGATTTACCAAAAGAGCCCATAAATATTTTACCTTTTTTTGTTTTTTTATCTCCGCGTCCCATTGAAGTTTATTTTATTTTTTTTTGTTGATTGAATAAATGATAATAAAAAAAGCAAGATACAAATAATTGGATCTTGCTTTTTAAAACTTTTACGAAAATCAGATTTTCGATGACAGTTCTTTACCTGCTTTAAATTTAGCTACTTTCTTAGCTTTAATTTTAATAACAGCGCCAGATTGAGGGTTGCGGCCATTGCGCGCAGCTCTTTTGCTAACAGAGAATGTTCCGAAACCAACAAGAGTAACTTTTCCTCCACCTTTTAAAGTTTTGGTTACTGCTGTGGTAAAAGAATCTAAAGCGGCGTTAGCCTGGGTTTTTGTAATTCCTGCGTCATCAGCCATCTTGGCGATTAGTTCAGCTTTGTTCATAATATTTTATTTGATTTTTTAAACAGCGACAAATATAGAAGGTTTTTCAATGCAATAAAATTTTTACAATATTTTTTTTTGCACTGAATGTGGATGAAATCCGCAATTGGTAAGGTTTACAGCTTGCAAAAGGTAAATTTACTAGAAGAATTTTTAGGCACCATTACGATGAAAGCGGGCAGCAGTGCCAGTTTTATAAAAAATTTTGTATAAACACTGATTACCACAGCGTTTGGAATGAAGGTATAATTACGATTAAAGCGCTTTTGAATAACGACAAACACTACTGCAGATGCTGCAGCAATGTGCGAAAAGATATCACGTGATCGTTCCATTTAGCTGAACTTTTTTGTTTCATTTCCGGAGCAAAATTTTTAAGATAGTGATCGTAATCATTTTTTGAATTTGCATAAAATTGAATCACAAAAGTTTTTCCATCTTCTTCCTCATGTTCTAACAATTCATAAAACCGGTGATCGTAAAAACAGCCGGTGGCAATCATTTCAGGAATATGAATTTGCTTTTGCCATTCCATCCACCCTTTTACGCTTTCATGATCTACTTTAAATGTGATGTTGTAAATAATCATAGTTTACAGTTTAATTTCAAGATAAACCGGACAGTGATCACTATGCTTTACCTCAGGATAAATAGCAACTCTCTGGATATGATTTTCGAGATTTTTGGTTACGTTAATATAATCAATTCTCCATCCTTTATTTTGCAAACGTGTCTGCAGCCGTAGCTGATACCACCATGTATATTGATCCGGTTTTTTATTGAGATATCGGAAGCCGTCTACAAAACCATTTTCTAAAAATTTATCAAACCAGGCTCTTTCTTCAGGAAGAAAACCGGTAATTTTTTTTGCTGAAACCGGGTTGTGAATATCAATTTCTTTGTGAGCGATATTATAATCGCCACACACAATTAATTTAGGCCGCGACTTTTTTAATTCGTTTAGATAATCTAAAAATTCATCAAGCCAAATGTATTTATAAGTTTGACGGTGCTCGCCGCTGGTACCCGATGGAAAATAAACAGAGATCAAAGTAATATCGCCAAAATCTGCCCGCAATACTCTTCCTTCAAAATCACTTTGCTCCTTTCCATGACCGTATTCAACATTATCAGGTTCTAATTTTGAAAGAATGGCAACGCCGCTGTAACCTTTTTTTTGTGCTGCAAAAAAGTAAGGACGATAGCCGGCAGATTCAATAGGAGCGCGGTCTATATCCGATTCATTTGCTTTGATTTCCTGCAAACAAATAATGTCTGCAGGATCAGTATTCAACCATTCTATAAATCCTTTTTTAATAGCAGATCTGATTCCGTTTACGTTGTATGATATGATACGAAGATTATCATTCATGGCTTATTCATTTATCTGTAATTATTTTTACTACTACTTGCTATCTTAATAGTCCAATTGTGGCCGCAACCATCTTTCCGCTTCTTCGATACTAATATTTTTTCTTTCGGCATAATCTTCTACCTGGTCTTTCGCGATTTTTCCAATTCCAAAATATTTACTTTCAGAATTAGCAAAATACCAGCCACAAACAGAAGGAGCAGGATACATCGCAAGTGATTCTGTTAAAGTTATACCAGCATTTTTCGTCGCATCCAGCAATTCAAAAAGTTTATATTTTTCAGTATGATCCGGACAAGCAGGATATCCTGGGGCAGGACGGATTCCCGCATATTTTTCTTCAATTAGTTCTTTGGAAGATAGATTCTCATTTTTCGCATAGCCCCAGAATTCTTTTCTGGTTCTTTCATGCAACAACTCCGCGAAAGCTTCCGCCAGCCTATCTGCCAGAGCTTGCAGCATGATTTTACTGTAATCATCAAAATCTTTAATAAAGCGTTCAATATGCGGTTCAAGTCCATGGATCGAAACGGCAAATGCGCCCATGTAATCACCCCCAGATGGCTTGATAAAATCAGCCAAAGAGATATTTGGTTGTCCTGGCGCTTTCTTTATTTGCTGCCGCAAAAATTCAAGACTGAAAATTTTCCCATCGACATTTTTTACTTCAACTGTATCGTGAGAAATGGCATTTGCTTCCCAAAAACCAACCACGCCTTTTGCAGTCAGCCATTTTTCCCGGATTATTTTTTTCAGAAAAATCTGCGCTTCTTCGTACAATTTGGTTGCGGCTGCGCCTATTTTTTCATCTGATAAGATCTGTGGAAATTTTCCATGCATTTCCCAGGCAATGAAAAAAGGTTGCCAATCAAGGTACTCATAAATTTCATTCAGGTCATAATCTTCGAAAACTTTTACACCGGTAAATGAAGGTTTTACCGGAGTGAAATTGTTCCATTCTATTGGAAATTTATTTTTTACAACTTCTTGAAACGGCAATAAAACTTTCGCTGACTTTTTATTTCCAAAATCATTTTTCAGTTTTTCGTATTCGCTTTTTATTCCAGATAAAAATTGTTGTTTGTTTTCTTTGTTCAATAAATTTCCAGCAACAGTTACGCTTCTTGATGCATCCAAAACATGAACGACGCCGTTGTCATATTCAGGAGCAATCCGTACCGCAGTGTGCAATCGCGACGTAGTAGCACCGCCAATCAACAGAGGAAGTTCAAAATTATTTCGCTTCATTTCTTTTGCCACATGCACCATTTCATCAAGTGATGGGGTGATCAAGCCACTCAATCCAATCATCGCTACATCTTGCTCTTTTGCTACCTGCAATATCTTTTCTGCAGGAACCATCACACCCAGGTCAATCACTTCGTAACCATTGCAACCCAATACAACGCCGACAATATTTTTTCCAATATCATGGACATCTCCCTTTACCGTCGCCATTAATATTTTTGCAGGGCCGGCTCCTTCTACATTCAAAATACCGGCTTCAATATTTGCCTGTTTTGTTTTTTCTTTTTCCGCTTCGATAAAAGGGAATAAATAATTGACACTTTTTTTCATCACACGAGCACTTTTCACAACTTGTGGCAAAAACATCTTTCCACTTCCAAATAAATCGCCAACCACGTTCATTCCATCCATCAGCGGGCCTTCAATTACATCCAAAGGTTTGGGAAATTGAAGCCGTGCTTCTTCTGTATCCTGCTCAATATAATCGGTAATTCCATTTACCAACGAATGTGTCAAACGGCTGAATACATCGCCATTTCTCCAGGTTTCGTCTTTTACATTTTCCTTCCCTTTTGATTTTACGGTTTCTGCGAAAGCAAGCAATTTATCTGTTGCCTCAGGCTTTCTGTTTAGCACGACATCTTCAACAAGTTCTTTCAATTCCGGTTCAATGTTTTCATAAATCTCAAGCTGGCCGGCGTTTACAATGCCCATGTCCATTCCCGCACGAATAGCATGATACAGGAAAACCGCGTGCATCGCTTCACGCACTTTATCATTACCACGAAAAGAAAAAGAAATGTTGCTTACACCGCCGCTTATTTTTGCCAGCGGCATTAATTTTTTTATTTGCTTTGTTGCTGCAATAAAATCAACGGCATAATTATTATGTTCTTCAATTCCGGTAGCGATAGGAAAAATATTTGGATCGAAAATGATGTCGTGCGGATGATATCCTGCTTTTTCCGTTAGAATTTTATATGCGCGCTGGCAAATGTCAACTCTCCGTTTCAATGTATCCGCCTGGCCGGTTTCGTCGAAAGCCATTACTACCACCGCAGCGCCAAAGCTCTTACAAATAAAGGCTTCACGAAGAAATTTTTCTTCTCCTTCTTTTAGTGAAATAGAATTCACAATACATTTTCCCTGCACACATTTTAATCCTGCTTCAATGATGTTGAATTTGGAAGAATCGATCATTACCGGAATTTTTGCAATGTCCGGCTCTGCCTGCAACAAATTCAAAAAAGTGACCATTGCTTTTTCTCCATCCAGCAACGCATCGTCCATGTTTACATCCAGGATTTGCGCACCACCTTCCACTTGCTGCCGGGCCACAGACAGCGCTTCCTCATAATTTTCTGTTCTGATCAGTCTTGCGAATTTTTTCGAACCTGTTACATTTGTTCTTTCTCCGACGTTTACAAAAAGACTTTCTGGCCGTACTACCAGCGGTTCCAAACCCGATAATCTTAAGAAGGGTTTGATTGTTTTTTCTGTTGACATTTTATTTTGTTTTACCCGGAACTTTAAATCCAATTGGATTCCGTGGTTTATTTTCCTGTATCAATAATTTTTTTAAATAAGCAAAAATGGTTTTTATCTCTTCATCGTTTTTCAATAAATGCTGTTCTATTAAAACGTCATACTCCATTTTGGAATATAAACAACTTGAAGTCGCAAATTGTGACTCAAGTTGCTTTTTCTAATGTCGAAATTTGCGACCTTAAAAAACTTTATCAATCTTATAATCGCATCTTGAAGCCGCAAATTGTGATTTCAAGATTATTCTTGCACAACTTCCAATTCTTTCTCAACAACCGGCAATTTCCTCGGTGCAAATTTTTTTACTTGCTCTGCAATGTGTTTTATATGATCAGGAGTTGTGCCGCAACATCCACCAACAATATTTACAAAACCTTCCTTTGCCCAATCTTCTAAAATATGCGCTGTATCTTCCGGTTGCTCATCATATTCCCCAAAGGCATTTGGCAATCCGGCATTCGGATAAGCGGAAGTATAACAAGAAGCGATCTCACTTAATTCTTCAATATGCGGCCGCATTTCTTTCGCTCCCAATGCACAATTTAATCCAACACTCAAGGGATTTGCATGAGAAACTGAAATGTAAAAAGCTTCCAACGTTTGTCCGCTCAACGTTCTTCCGCTTGCATCTGTGATTGTTCCGCTGATCATGATAGGCAGCTCGGGTTTCTTCGTATCGCGAAAATATTTTTTGATTGCGTAAATCGCCGCTTTGGCATTGAGTGTATCAAAGATGGTTTCTATCAAAAGCAAATCCACTCTGCCATCTACCAATCCACTGATTTGTTCATAATATGCATTGGCTACTTCATCAAAAGTTACTGTACGAAAGCCAGGATTATTTACATCAGGAGAAAGGCTTAAAGTTTTATTCAACGGGCCAATTGCACCGGCAATGAATTTGCAATTATTTGTTTCTTTACTGTCTTTGGTAAAATCATTAATTGCTTTTCGTGCGCATTTCGCTGCTGCAACATTTAGTTCATACGCCAGTGATTGCATATCATAATCTGCTTGTGCAATAGAAGTACTCGAAAAAGTATTTGTTTCAATGATATCAGCACCTGCTTCCAGGTAGGCTTTATGAATTGCCTCGATGATTTGTGGTTGAGTAAGACTCAATAGATCATTGTTTCCACGAACATCTTTGTGCCAGTCTTTAAATCTTTCGCCGCGGTAATCTTTTTCTTCCAGCTTGTATTGCTGAATCATTGTTCCCATTGCACCATCAATAATTAAGATACGTTCATTGAGACATTCCTGAATGTTTTTTTTCATTTTTTAAAATATTAAATCACTCTATTTTTTTACTAACAAGGTTTTTTTGTTTTTTTAAAACATATTTCAGCCAGGTATAACCTAAAATTCCTGAAACAACCGAAGCAAGAACAATTGAAATCTTTGATTCGGTAATTAATGTTGGATCTTCATAGGCCAGTAACGTGATGAAAATTGACATGGTAAAACCAATGCCTGCCAGGAAACCAATGCCTAAGACATGTTTCCATTTTAAACCGGTTGGCAAGACACAGACGCCGGTTGATACTGCAAAAAAACTAAATAAAAAAACGCCTAACGGTTTACCGGCAATTAATCCTGCAAAAATTCCCACGCTGCCGGGTTCTGCTAAACCTGTGTCCCAGCCCTTTTCAAAAACAATGGACGTATTTGCTAATGCAAAAAGCGGAAGAATAATTAGGGCCACCGGTTTATGAAGCCAGTCCTGCAATCTATAAGAAAGAGAACTCTTTTCTCCTTTTCCAAATGGAATTGTTATTGCCAGTAAAATGCCTGCAAGCGTAGAATGAACACCGGAATGAAGCATAAAATACCACATCACTATTCCGCCAACTATATAAAAAATCAACTGGCGAATTTTGAAATAACTTAATAAAAGCAGAATTGCAAAAGTCGCTAAAACGATTAACAGATTGATGAATGATAAGGAGGTCGTGTAAAAAACGGCGATTACGATAATAGCGCCAAGGTCATCAATCACTGCGATTGCTGTCAGCAGAATTTTTATAGAAGCCGGAACCCGGTTTCCTAAAAGGGAAAGAATGCCAATGGCAAATGCAATGTCCGTAGCCATTGGAATACCTGCACCGGATTGCGTAATGGTTCCATAATTAAAGATGGTGTAAATTCCGGCAGGAATTATCATGCCTCCAACCGCAGCAAACACCGGCAGCATTGCGTTTTTTACGTTCGCCAGTTCACCAACTAAAATTTCCCGTTTTAATTCGAGCCCGATGAGAAAAAAGAAGATAGCCATTAACCCTTCATTAATCCAGTTCTCGATTGTTAAACCGGCAAAATCAAAATGCCATAAATTTAAATAAGATTCATTGAAAGAAGAGTTCGCAAGTAAAAGGGAAATAATCGTGCAGGCGATGAGCAATACTCCGCCTTTTTCACTTTCAAAAAAATCATTAAACAACTTGGTTAACCTCATTTCACTCAAACTTATTGTTGAAAAGTTCGCTTCAAAAAAAACGAACCGAAAGTTGAATCTTCCAATAAATAATTAAACGAAATTTTAAAATCCTGTAGAAAAATGCAGAATGTTTTCGTTTATTAGTTCGATTAAAGTTGATGCAACTTTTGATAAAAATCGCGGGCTGAACAATAAACAAATCCGCCCGGAAAGCGTGTAAAATTAGGATAAAGTGCGCATATAGCAAATTGTAATTTTTGGACAAACAGGAAGGCAACAAATAGGGCTGATTTTTGTTTTTGATTGTCGCAAAAGGTAAAATTTAAAACCTTTTCTTTTTTAAAGCAGTAATTTTGTTTACCGATGCTTACACAAGGTTCTCAATCTGAAAAGGAAAAGCAATTCCACCACCTTCATCACAATAATGAACTTTTGGTTCTTCCAAACATTTGGAACCCATTATCAGCAAAGATTTTGGAAGAAACCGGTTATAAAGCTGTGGCAACTGCAAGCGCTTCTATCGCTTTTGCAAATGGCTACCAGGATGGCGAGAAAATTCCTTTCGATGAACTGATCTTCATTTTGAAAAGAATTGTAAAATGCGTGAATATCCCGGTAACTGCTGACGTTGAAAGTGGCTATGCGCATAACAATCTGCTTTTAAAAGAAAATATAAAAAGGCTGATCGATACGGGAATTGCCGGAATTAATTTTGAAGATAGCCATCATGATGAGCAAAAATTATATTCCAAAGAAGAACAGTCAGAAAAAATTAATCTCATTAAAAACACTGCTTCTGATAGTGGAAGCAACCTATTTATCAATGCAAGAACTGATGTTTTTATAAAACAAAATCATTTAAGCAAAGAAGAAAAAGTAGCAGAAGCGATCGAAAGAGGAAAAGCGTATAAAGCTGCCGGGGCTGATGGTTTTTATCCCATTTTTTTAAAAGAGAAAGTAAGTATAAAAAGGGTGATTGAAGAAGTTGCGTTGCCCGTAAATATTTTAATGCTGCCCGGCATTCCTGACTTTTCCGGATCAAAAGAAATTGGTGTAGCGAGAATAAGTCTCGGTCCCGGATTTTTAAGATACGCTATCAATTCAATGAAAAATATCGCTGAAAAATTATTGCATTATGAAGGAATGGATGAAATTACCGGTAACGGAATTACAACAGATTATTTAAAAAATCTAATTTCTAAAAAATAAAAAAGATGGATAAAAGAATAAACATTAAAGAATTGGAACCAAACGCTTATAAAGCAATGTCGGGATTGGAACAATATATTAGAAGTTCGAAATTACAGCCATTGCTACGCGAAATGATAAAAATAAGGGCCTCACAAATCAACGGCTGCGCTTATTGCATTGACATGCATACACAGGAAGCGCTCAAACTCGGAGAAAAGCAGCGTAGAATTTTTGCTTTATCCGCCTGGAAAGAATCACCATTATTCACAGAAGAAGAAAGAGCCGTTTTGCAATTGACAGAAGAAGTAACGTTGATCTCTAAAGATGCATTAAGTGATGAAACTTATAGCAAAGTGTTGAAATTTTATGGCGAAAATGAGTTGGCACAGATCATCATGCAGGTAATAATTATTAACATGTGGAACAGAATGGCAGTTTCAACAAACCAGATCTTTGAACCGGCATCTTAACGCAGATTCTGTGTTTTAATAACATGATTCTGATCATAAAAAGCCTATCGAACTTTTTAATTGATAATTTTGGGCATCCAAAAATTTTTATTTCAAATTATTCAGATTTGGCACAGGAAAAAAAGGACATAACTAACTTAGAAGACATCAGGTTATTGGTAGATACTTTTTATGATAAAATAAGAGAAGACCAGTTGATCGGACCGATCTTTGATGAACGGATCCAAAACCGCTGGCCTGAACATCTTGCTAAAATGTACACTTTCTGGCAGACGGTTTTATTGGGAGAACATACCTATTACGGTGCTCCGTTTCCTCCCCATGCACAGCTGCCGGTTGAAAAGATGCATTTTGAAAGATGGCTGTCGTTATTTTCCGAAACCCTGAACGATTTATTTACCGGAGATGTGGCAAAAGAAGCGATCTGGCGGGCAAATAAAATGGCGGTGATGTTTCAATATAAAATCGATCATTACCGAAATAATGCGTCAAAGAGCCTTATATAAAAAGCCAGTAAAACTACAAATACGAAGGATTTTTATTTTATTTAAAAACCCAGATTTCTGTATTAAAAATATAAATTAACAAAAAGAAAATCAGCATAGTTTTTCGCTATAAAAAATTGCGATGAAGGCTTTGAGAATCAGTCTGAATAAGGAACTGAAATAAATACTATTTGGGATTTATAAATGCAGCACATAATTTTGCCGCCATTGAAACAGGCAATTTATAAATCTGAATGATAAAAAAAAATATTTTTAATAACGGCATTCCCATCTCAGTTTCTCTGAAACCAACCTTAGAAGCAGAAAATATAAGTCCCCAGTTTACCGAAAATAAAAAGCGGCTTTTTACGATTGCATCAATGGCAGTTTTGGTTGCAATTACCATCAGTTTAGTTGCGAAATTCTTAATTTACCTTATTTATTTTATTACTAATGTTTCTTTTTATGGGAAATTTTCTATTGCTCACGTTACGCCTGCAGAAAATACATTAGGATTGTGGGTGGTTCTTATTCCGGCTATTGGTGGTTTTATTGTCGGGCTGATGGCGCTTTATGGCTCAAAAGCGATTCGCGGCCATGGAATTCCTGAGGCGATGGAACAAATATTGACAAATCAAAGTAAGATAAAACCAACTATTACATATTTAAAGCCAATTTCATCCGCTATTGCGATTGGAACCGGGGGCCCGTTTGGTGCTGAAGGACCTATTATTGCAACAGGTGGGGCTCTTGGATCAGCTCTAGGCCAAATTGCGCGAATATCTCATAATGAACGAAAGATTTTGCTTGCATCCGGAGCGACAGCGGGTATGGCGGCGATATTTGGAACACCCATAGCAGGAATTTTCCTCGCGATAGAACTGTTACTGTTTGAATTTTCACCGCGTTCCATTATACCTGTTGCTTTAGCGTGCATCACAGGCGCCGCGGGGCATCATTTTCTATTTGGTGCCGGCCCTGTTTTTCCTGTTGGTCATTTAATAGAAATTCCTTCAAATACAGCACTTTTTGCTTACAGCATTT